>OKGA01000146.1_pt1 | contig 30074 bp, 32 predicted proteins | sample 1611451 | NCBI WGS metagenome assembly OKGA01 (sample SAMN04436745, study PRJEB24849) | human gut metagenome | biome: human gut; feature: NICU; material: stool | host: Homo sapiens | place: USA: Saint Louis, MO | collected 2010-12-22
CTCGATTTATTTATTTTCATAATATTTTTCACTTATTTTTTCATTTTCATTGACAGAATAGTTGTAATTGTCAGAAAATTGTATATAATAAAGAAAGTTATTTTCATATTATTTTTTTCAATTAAAGGAGAATCCTATGAGTGAAACACAACAAACAACCTTAAAAAAACAATTAAGCTCGCGCCACATTACGATGTTAGCCTTAGGGGGAGCGATTGGCGCAGGTCTTTTTAAAGGAAGTGGCGAAGCAATTGGTATTGCTGGTCCTTCTGTTTTAATCGCCTTTCTAATTGGCGGTGCTGTTCTCTTCATCGTCATGAGTGGTTTAGGAAAACTTGTTTTAGATGGCGGAGACACACATCATGGTTTGTCTGGCTTAGTTCGACCATTTTTAGGTGCACATTCTGCTGATTTTATTGATTGGGTTTATTATTCCATGTGGACAATTAATATTATCGCAGAAGCGGTTGCCGCAGCTTCCTTTTTACAACTTTGGTTTCCTAATATTCCTGCTTGGTTTTTTGTTTTCATTTTAGCTATTTTAACGACGCTCATTAATCTTTACTCGGTTCGTTTATTTGCAGAAACAGAATATTGGTTGGCGTTTGCTAAAATTAGTGTCATCATTTTGTTAATTATTTTTGGTGTTTATCTGGTGGGACAACAAATGCTAGGCAGTGGTGTCTTCCCTACTTTACAAAGTATCACCGATCATGGTGGCTTCGCCCCACATGGCATGAAAGGTATTGTTAATTCTTTATTAGTAGTTATTTATTCTTATGGCGGTTCAGAATTAATCGCGATCACTGTCAGTGAAGCAGATGATCCTAAAAAAGCCATTCCTAAGGCGATTCGTGGTGTGATGGGACGGATTATTTCCTTCTATATCATTCCATTATTCTTACTTTTGATTATTTTCCCTTGGAATACATTAGCAGGCACAACGGTGAGTCCATTTGTTATGGTTTTTGAAAAAATGAATATTCCTTTTGCTGCTGACATCGTAAATTTTGTGATTATTTTAGCCTTGTTTTCTTCTATTAATTCTGGGGTATACGCCTCTTCTCGCCTTTTATATTTTCGCTTAAAAGATAAAAAAGGACCCATGAGTAAACTTGCGGTTTTAAACAAGCACCAAGTACCTCAACGTTCAGTTTTCTTCTGCGCCAGTGTTTTATATCTGGGCGTTATTCTTTCTTATTTTGTTGGCGATGAATTATTTGGTTACTTAGCCGGTTCTCTCTCTTACACTGTCTTGCTAATTTGGATTTTAATTAGCGCTGCGGCGTTTGTTCTTTCTTTAAAACGAGGGTCTCTCTTTGAAAAAAGTATTAATCTCCTTGCTTTAATCATTTTAGGACTCATCTTTATTGGCATCTTATTTACAAATTCGTTAGGCGTTACTCTTTTAACAGGCCTATTGTACTTTGTTATTTTCTTTAGTTATCGTAAGAAAAATGATTCCTTTCTACTCTCTGATGAAAGCTAAATAGACCAAAAAAACGAACAGTTTTGTAAGACAACTGTTCGTTTTTTCGATGTTCCATCTCCTTCTTCTTTTGCTATGCTATTTTTGTAAATTGTTAGGAGGAGAAAAAATGAAAAAAATCGGCGCTATTTTATTTATTGGCTTATTTATTGTTGGTGGTTATACAGGCTATCGTTATTATGCAGATACATATAAGGGTGAAAAAGCCTATGCACAAGTTCCTCTAGAAATTCCTGAACGAAAACAAACAGTAGATGACAATCAAAAAAGCATAGATGGCCAATATTCTTTACACTATCGACTAACTTTTGTTAAAAGTAATGGAAAAACGCAAGTCATGGATTACGAACGGACAGACAAAAATCCTCAACCTTTGGAACCGAATGCTTACATAGAAGCAACCATTAGTAAAAAAAGAATCATCCAATCTCCTGTCAAAATTGATAAAAAAGAGATACCAGAAAAAGCTTTCGCACAATTAAATAACCGAAAAACAACCAGCGATAATTAGTCATCGCTGGTTGTTTTTTTACATGGAATAACAATTAATTCATAAATAATGGTACGCTGATTTTGCTTAATTTCATGAGAACCAAAAATTTCTTGTACGCGTTGTTCTAAAATTGGAACTGACCATTGTTCTTCAAAATAGCTGCGGAAAAAGTCTTTTGAAATAGCTTCTGATGCTTCAAAGAAAAATTTTTTTGTGAAAAAAGGTCGCTGTTCTTTTTTTAGAAATGCTTTGTATTGTGCCATCCAATTTAACTGCGGGTTGCTCTCTTGCTCAAAAGGAGAAAACAACGAATCTTGCTCTTCCACTAGCCGAAATATAAGACACCATTCCTCACTTAATTGGCACAATGCATTAACTTTTTCCGGCGTATCCAAAGCAGGATTCATGGCTGAAAAAACGACTTGAAATTTTTTCCCAGTCTCAATCAGTCTTTCTTGGCTTTGGTGAAGAAAAACAACGTTGCTTTGTGCTTTTGCTTCCGCAATCTCCAACATTCTCTGAGAAATATCGGCTAGCGTGTACTCCGTGACTTGCTCTTGAAAAAAAGGTAAATATCGTCCCGTCCCACCTGCGATATCCAGAAATGTCTGACACGGAAAAAGACCTTCTTGGACCAAGAAATCACGTAATTCTCGGGCAATTGGAAATGGCGATTCTTGTTGAATTTCTTCATATTCTTCTGCAAATTCATCCCAAAATTCCGCTAATTCTTGCTCATTATTATTCATCAACAGTTGCCCCTTTCTCTCAATTCTTATAAAAAGTGTAGCAAAAGAAGCGCCAAAGAGCTAACAAGTTCACTCATTTAAATCAATAATTTCATCTACAAATCGCAGAGTTTTAGGTCGATGAGTAACCAAAATAGTCAACTTATTGTGGGTAAATTTTTGTACTTCTTGTAACACTTTTTCTTCGGTCTTTTCGTCCAATGCAGAAGTCGCCTCATCTAAAATAAGGATCTCTGCTTGTGTAAATGCTAAGCGTGTGAAAGCAATCCGTTGTTTCTCGCCACCAGAAAAATTCATTCCTTTTTCACTCACAATAGTGTTTAAACCTTCCGGTAACCGTTCATAAAGTTCCCCCAACTGAAAACGATACATAGCTTCAATTACTTGTTCATCAGAAATTTCTTGATTCAATACAATATTTTCTTTCAACGTTCCTTGAAATATTGGCACATCTTGCGATAAATAAAAAACTTTTTCATAATAATCTTCCAAATTGAATTGTGTTAGAGGAAATTGATTCACATAAACTGTCCCCTCTGTCGGCTTCAATAATCCTAAAATCAATTTAATCAGGGTAGATTTACCTGTCCCACTTTTTCCAATCAAGCCATAGGTTTTATTCATTGAAAATTGTCGATTTTGTTGGGACATAATCGTTTGACTATCTACGCTAAAACATACATCTTTTAATGAAATTGTTTGAATTTCAGGTAACGCTTTGCCGGAAACCATTAAGTCAGGATCATCTTCTTTTTTATAAAAATCTTCCAAGCGCTGATAGGCTACTTTATCCAAATTATATTGAACAAATAAAACATTAAATATGGCTATCGGCGTATAAATTCGATCGATATACATCACTATCGCTACAAGTCCACCTAAACTTAGCGTCACGACGTTAGTAAAACTAAGTACGACAATACTTACTTTGATAAGTGCAACTAACAAGGCAAAAAAGCCAAAGAAAAATTCATGGATCATAGTCATTTTTGTTATATTTTGACTATTTTCCTCTGCCATTAACGCGTAATTTTCAATCTCTTTTTTATATTTTCGATTAATTCTAAAAGTTACTAGTTCTGTCATCCCTCGTATCAAAGTAGCATTCATTGCTTCTTCAGAAATAAGTGTTTTTTCTTTCATTTTTTGTAGCGTTTTCAAAAGTATTTTGGTTAAAATAAATACAATCACATAACCAATTAGAATTGCTGGTAATAATCTTTTATCAATCAATGCTATGAAAAATAAATTAAATAACGTCTCTGGAATTAGCTCTCGAAATAAGCGCCCATAAAAATTCAAGTGGATATTTCTCCCAGCTGCTGCACCAACTTCTACTTTTTGTAGTAAAGCTCCCGCTCCCAGTTTTAGATATTCTTCATAGGAAATCTTGCTCATTTTTATTAAACTTAATTTCTTCAAATAGAAATAGATGCCATTAGTTAAGTAAGCTTTCGGTTTCTGTTCACAGTAAGACAATAGCGGAATTAAAATAATTGTCGTTCCATACGCTACTAACAACTCTAGTTGGAAACTTTTTTGATAATGATCTAACAACTGTTGAAAAAAATAAATTGCTAAAGCACTACATAATGAAACAATCACACCAATCAAAATGTACCAAGTGAAGCTTTTCTGAAAGTGCGACCATATTTTTTTAGTCATTTACTCCCTCCTTTTCGAGCAGTACATACCTTACTGTAGCATAGTTTTTGATTGGCGCCTATCAGCAATTTATCTCCAGATAATAGAAAAGCCCCCCAGCGAAAGCTGGATGGCTTTTCTATTGTTAATTCTTTCTGATTTGTAGATAACTTACACCTAAAACGGCAAATGTACTTGCCAGTATTCCTGCTATTAGCATAAACGGTGTTTTTGTTGTGCCTGTTTTGGGAAGTTCTCGTTGCCCGTTTGCTTCATTTAATTTTTGAATTGGTTCACTAAGCAGTTGGGGAGCCAACTGTGGGCTTCCTTCATTTTTCACTGTATTTAATGGAGCGTTTAGTATTTGTGGTTGATTTTTTGATGTAACATTTTTATTTGTCTCCACAGTTGTTTCTGTGGATGGCTGTTTTTTCTCAGTTATAGTAATTTCTTTTGTTGGTGAGACATGAACTTCTGATTGGCTGCTTTCTGCCGTTTCTGTTGCGCCATTCTCTTCAGTTGTTACGCTTGGTTTTTCAGGTAGGATTGGTGCAATTGTACCTAACGTTTCACTTTCATCTGGATTTTCTTCTTCCGCTGACGACACATGAACTTCTGGTTGACTGCTTTCTGCCGTTTCTGTTGTGCCATTCTCTTCAGTTGTCACACTTGGTTTTTCAGGTAGGATTGGTGCAATCGTGCCTAGTGTTTCACTTTCATCTGGATTTTCTTCTTCTGTTGGAGAGACATGAACTTCTGGTTGGCTGCTTTCTGCCGTTTCTGTTACGCCATTCTCTTTAGTTGTCACACTTGGTTTTTCAGGTATGATTGGTTCAATTGTACCTAACGTTTCACTTTCATCTGGATTCTCTTCTTCTGTTGGAGAGACATGAACTTCTGGTTGGCTGCTTTCTGCAGTTTCTGTTGCGCCTGTCTTTTCACTTGTTTCTGTTGCCTGTTCCGAAGTAGGTGTCTTTGGTTCCCATTCATCTATTGTCTCTAAAGGAATGTCTAGACTTTCTTCTGTTGGCATTTCCACATTTTGATTACCGCTTGCCTCGCCTTCTACAAAAACATTTTTAACCTGTGATGTATTTTTTTCATTCGTTGCGTCTTGATTGTTTAGTTGATAATTGATGTCATAACTATTTTCAAATGTTGCTTGATGTTGGCCTGCTTCTGTGATTGTCGAAGTGTAACGGACGATAAAGGAAGTAAAGCGTGCTTTATCCCGATAAAAACGTAAATTAAAATCATTATCTGTTACGAAGTCAATTTTGCCATAACCTTGTTGCTCAAACTCGGCAAGTGAAATATATTTAGTTTCTTTGTCATTCACAATATCAAATGTAAAACTCTCTTTATTTAATTGTTGACCACTTCCTTGTCGATCCGCAATTGAAATATCTTCTGTGACATCGGATTTATTGAGGTTCACATTTAAAAACCAACGTACTTGATTTGACTCTCCAGCCAAATCGCCTACTTTATAAAAAAACGGATAGTCTCGCTCAATTTGGCCAGTCTCTGTGTTAGTCACTCCTTCAATCGTCAAACGTTGAGTCGCCGTTGCTGTTCCGAAATCCGTTTCTATCACATTCGGTTGCGAACTATTGGTGATAAGCGTTTTAATCCCGAAAGAAAAATGCCCGTTCACATTATGTAAAGATTCAACTTTTTCGTTAAATGTTGCTACAACATGATCTTTATAGATAAAAACTTCCCCTAAACCATTTAAATTGATTTTTCGTGGTGAGCCATCGTTCTCGGTCATTCCAACTAATGCATTTGGTAAAGTTAAAGTAATAGTATCTCCAGGTTTTATTTTCTGATTTTCTTTGTCACTAAAAGATACTTTAATTGAGGTCATCTCTCCTTGATATAAAGTAGTGTGATCTAATTCTACTTTGTCAACGATTGAACTTTTGCTCAATTCGGCGCCAAACGAAATTGGACCAATCAATAACGCCCCCGCAATTGGTAGAATCATTACCAACAGTAACACTAAAAATTTTACACTTTTTGTCATAAAAAAATATTCACCCTTCTTTTCTCTTATTTTTTCAACTTAGTGGTCTTTTTCAGAAGTTGACAATAGCAAAAAAGATATGTCTCGTACAATATTAATGCTCATTTAAGTAGCCTTTTTTTTAAATTTCTAATTCACTTCCTAAGGAAAACGTTTTATTATGGTAGTTACATTAGATAACATTCGTTACAAAATATCTCATGCTGCCAAGTTTGAGTTGCATAAATAACATATTTCGAACCAATAATGAATAAAAATACTTATTTCATCCTCATTTTGTTTCCCCGGCCATTTATTCTTGTTATAATAAAGTTTATGAGATAAGGAGGAAAAGAATGAAAAATTCATATTTTGACGGTGGTTTAGCCACGTATATCGGGACTTCAATTTTAGCAACCTTGATTACTGTCTTTACATTAGGCATTTGCGCACCTTGGGGAATTTGTATGATGTACAACTGGAAAATCAAGCATACCGTTATTGATGGTAAACGCCTTTATTTTGACGGTACAGCTATGCAATTATTCGGTCATTGGATTAAATGGCTTTTATTAACTATAATTACTTTAGGAATTTATGGTTTTTGGTTGAATATCCGTTTGCAACAATGGATTACAAAACATACCCACACACTTTCATAAAAAGAGGATGGATGAACTGAGTTACGGTCCATCCTTCCTCTTTTTATGAATATCTAACAGAGTGTTATCCTACTCTTTGAAAAAACAAGGAATTTATGCTATACTTTGATAAGTATCAAGGGATACTTATGTTATTTCGGGGGCGTTACGGATTCGACAGGCATAGTTGAGCTTGAATTGCGTTTCGTAGGTTACGGCTACGTTAAAACGTTACAGTTAAATATAACTGCTAAAAACGAAAACAATTCTTTCGCTTTAGCTGCCTAAAAACCAGCTAGCGAAGATCCTCCCGGCATCGCCCATGTGCTCGGGTCAGGGTCCTAATCGAAGTGGGATACGCTAAATTTTTCCGTCTGTAAAATTTAGAAGAGCTTACCAGACTAGCAATACAGAATGCCTGTCACTCGGCACGCTGTAAAGCGAACCTTTAAATGAGTGTCTATGAACGTAGAGATTTAAGTGGCAATATGTTTGGACGCGGGTTCGACTCCCGCCGCCTCCATTTTTAGAAAAGTAGAGAAAAACAAAAAGAGAGCTAAAACCTTATAAACAAAGGATTTAGCTCTCTTTCATTTCTATAAGAAAAGGATAAAAAAGTAGAGAAGTGCAAAACATTTTGCATTCATTTTGCATTTTTTCTTATTTAAAAAAAGTTCAAATTTCTTTTAAAAACCGTTGACTTTATATCTCTATAGAGATATAATAAGTATGTAAGTTAGTTAGTGGCTTACAAATACTGAGGGAAGGAGCAAAAGATGTGCGGACGACATAGAAAAAAGAGAACTCGAAAAACAGAAATGACCTTAGAAATCAACTTACTGTTCTTCAAATTCTCAATCAAGTTTAGCTGGGGAGATTAACTCTCCCTTGCTTCTCTGATAATTATAGCACATTCGTGATTGTTATGAAAATAGGTAATAAAAAAGTATGGCGAAAAGGGAAAACAACTATTGAAATGGAACGGATTAAATTCGATTGGAAGGCGCTTGTTGGATGGATTGGTTTCATCATACTAGTTTGGTATGTAATGAAACGATAAGGAGGTTTTTTCATGATTGTTGATACTGATAAAATTGAGTGGCTTTTAGAAAATCGCTCTCAATATTTCATAAACAAAAAAACAGGAGTTGCGCAGTCTCGTTTATCTAAGCTAAAAAATAATTTTTCCGAGATTGGAAAATCTAGTATTGAAATTGGCGTGAGATTAACTACATTAGCACTACAAGAACAACAAATTGAAAATAAAGGGGAAATTAAAATGACAAAAGAAAAAATTATCGAAATGATTGATTCAGGAATGAACGTCTATGGTACAACTTACGAGAGCGAAAAAGAAGTTGCTGAACATTGTGGCTTGAACGTAACTGAAAAAGACGTTGAATATCTTGAACAATACGACGGCGGAGATTTTGAATACAAAGAAAAACAATTTATTGACGGCGACATGATTTATATCATTCGTGAACCTAAATAAACATGTATAAAAAATAAGCCTACCTCTCGAAACTGAGAAGTAGGCTTTTCTTATACATTAGTACCCAGTTCCCCAAGTATTGTCTGGGTTACCATCATTTGGGCCAATTGGAATATAAATCCGAGTTCCGTTTGAATCAGAACCACCTAGCCAAACATAACCGTCTGCTACCCGAACTGAATCATACTTAAAAGTAGATCCTTTTGGCCACACGCCGTAAACTGGCGCTGACAAGCTCGGGGCACTGTTGCGAAGAACAATCCCTTCATTTACACCGATAGTAAAAGTTTTTGCTGGTGTTGGTTTGCTATTTTCCCATAATTCCGCAATATCTCCATCGTTGACATAGCCTAGTAATTTACCGCTGTTTTCGATGCGATATAAATTTTTACGATCGTCTAACTTTTGTGTAATTGTTCCAACTTGCGTCCACAATGTGTATGCATTGATATGCTGTGAAATTGGCGCATCTGGATTTTTGTAGATTGTTGTGAAACGAACGTGTTGACCAACTTTATATTTTGGTTTATTAGGTTTACCTGGGTTTACAATAACTTCGCTACCATCTTCTGGAAGTCCAGTTTGTAAATCTTGTGCTAGTTGTGCTTTACTAATTCCCCACTGTGCTAAATATCCGTATGGATCAGTATGATCGCCCCACCAATTTTTAGTAATCCAATCATGTGTTACGATTCCGTATCCTGTGCCGTCGTCTAAGTCAAATGTTGCACCAATCTGTGTAGCTAAATCACGAATCAAATTTACATATGCGGCATAGTCCTTTTTGAATGTTTCTTTATTATTCGTTCGAGCGAGTTCGATTTGTGCATATGCTTTTGCATTCGCTGTTGCACCTGCACCCCACTGGATTTGGCCAGCTGGCGCTAATTGTTTCACTCGACCACCAGAACCGACAAAATATGAAACATAGGCGCTCGTCCAGTTCCGCTTCATATAGGCCGTTTCGTTGTCTAGACTGTTTGGACCAACATTGTTCCCATTACCTGACTCATGTAAGACAATTAATTCATTGGTAGCATACCCTGGAAAGTACCCACCAAAATTAATAGGGTCTTGCTCCACTTGGTACGCATTCACACCAATCGGCAACATAAAACTTAACGACATTCCGACAGCAACTAATAATTTAACAGTTTTTTTCATTTAAAAACCTCTTTCCTATTTTTTAAACAAAAAAAGAAACGACACAAGCCGCTTCAATTCTTATCTTTATTTCTCAACTGAATAAAATAATCCTTTAATTTTTCTGGCAAAGGAATGAACTCCAATACATTCTCGCAAAATGAAATGCCTTCATTTGCAATGTAAAAAATAATCACCATTTCCCTAATAGGAATATTATTCCCTACAATACTTTCAACTTTCACAGAAACTGCCACTACAAATAAAATCATTACTTTTTTGGCGATTCCCAACATACCTATTTTGCTTGATAGGGATTTAGTAGCGATTGCTTTAAGCCAACCTGTTACAAAATCAACAATCATCAAAAATAACAAAACATCTAGCAACTGATCCATTCCCCCAAGAAAGCTAACGCAAATACCACCTACAATACTTGCTACAATTGACAGGTGGTTAAAATATTTTTCCACTGACTCACCTCCGGTTTTATCTTCCAGCATTAAATACCCTTAATTTCTTTTATAGCTAACGAAACAAGGGCCGTACGGAAAAGCTTTTTACCCTCCCGAATACTTGCCTTGAACTTAAGCACATCCCCCTCTTGTACTTTAACGTTAGCAGACCCATCTATTGTACTAGCTTTGTCTAATGACAATGAAGGTGGAGCACCTATCTGAGAAATATAATAGTTTTTAGATCCAATACTTGCAATTGCATAAGCATAATCAGTACCACCGCTACTACCGTGAAATTTGAAAGTGCTGATGATACTAATAGTTGCTTCTCTTGTGAAAGTAATTGAAGTTTTGTCTGCGCTAATTACAAAAGGTAAATTTGATTGACTATGCCCAAAATCAGTACCTACTAAAGGACCTAATACATAAGTATAACCTGATGAAATATCAGTTCCATCAGGTCCAGTTCCAAAGTATGCTTCAAATGGAGGCTCTTTTGTCATAAACTCTTCTATTTCTTTAAAGTTAAGATTCAAGTCATCTTGCGCGTTTAACTGTCCTCGTTCAAAATTTGTTTTCATTTATTTCGACTCCTTAATTTTAATCTGTACACTTTTATTTCCCTCATTAAGAAGAAAGATATTAGGCGCTGTTTCTTTGATAGTTGGTGAAGACAAATTCCAATTGATTGGAACTTTTACAGTCAATTCATTTTTGCTTGGATAACCCGCTTTAAACGGAATTGATTCTGGCACTTCTCCAACCCAATTTTCTTCTCCCAAAGGTGCAACACCTAAACCGTCATGCCATGCTAAGACATCAATTTCAGGATATTCAAAAGGTAAATTTTTCTTTGTGAAAATCAATTGATCTGGTGTTACTGCTGCTATTTTCTTTTGCAAGTTTAGCGCAACATCACCATCCATATCGTTGGAAACTGTGACTAAAAAATCTTGCCAATCTTTTTGAGCTTCCTGAATGTACTCATTCCCTTTATCAATGACCAGTTGCATATCTGCTTCTAAATTTTTCTTTTGCTCTTCCGTGTATTGATTCATATTTTCAATAATGGTATTCAGCATAGCATTATATTTATCTTCCATTCCCGAAACTGATACATTTTCAAACGGTGTTGAATAGCCACATACTTTTTCATCTGGTCTCTTATCTGTGATCAAATCCGCTGTAATAGCTGTGCTGTTTCTTGGCACTCTGACAGTGGCCAACTGAATTTCAAATACATCTGGCGTGCGTTCGACTGTCACATTACCTTTTTTGACTGCTACATAAGCTTGTCTAGCGTTCATGTCGTGCCGAACAACAATAGAGTCTGTTCTGTCTTGAGTGGAAGAGGCAACCTCAATAGGTACTGCAAAAGCAGACGTATTTATATATTGATAACCTTTTAAGCTTGCTGAACCTGCTTTTACAACAATTCTCATTCCAACAGAATCAGCTGCAGTCACTCTTAATGCTTCACCGACTGACATCATGACGCCATTGCGAAAGATATTTTCAAAGTATTTTGCCCAGTCTGCCGATGTATAAGCACGATCGTATGTGCCATCATCTTGCAAAACGGCATCATAAAATAAACTTAATTCCGCCAAAAATAACCACCTACTTTCCTTTTCTCTTGATTACATCAATAATTGTTTTACTTTGGTTACCGAATTCGCCGTCAATATGGTAGCCTTTCTCATCCCAAGTCTGAGTTACAGAATTTAGAACCACTGTATCTGAATAGCCAAAAGAAGAAATACGTTTTACACGATCCCCCAATTTATAATCTCGACCATAAACAAAAAGACTATCATTCAAATTGATAGTCCCATTCAATGCCAAAACTCTTGGTTGTTCAGTTAATTTTTCTTTTCCTCTTGATTGCAATGTGGCAATATATTGTGCATCTGGCATTTTTACATCATCAACAGTCTGTTGTAAGTCACGAGCATCGACATATATTTCTTTTCGTTCGAGGCCACTCAAATTGTTATTTACTTGAGTATGTTTACGAGCTTTACCTTCACCTTCTCCATAAATAAGGGCTGTAGTCGCTTCATCATAGTTGTTCTTTTCTAATGATTCATTAGTAACATTTTCAAACTCTGCACTAAATTGAACTACACTAGAAACATCTTCACTTTTTCTAAAACGAATATTTGTTCCAACTTGGCCGTTTGATGTTGAACCAATACGCCCATTCGAGATAGGAATTTCGTCAAAACCAAAATTGTAACTTTCACACAGTCCCTCTATTTCTTCTTCAACATTCCCGTAACTATTTTGATAACTAATGTTTGAACTAGTGATTGCTGGCGGTTGTTCGACAGATAAATAACTTATTTTTCTTTTTGCATCTGACGGAGAGACCACTTCGTTCCGTAAATGATCGTAGCAAATCAGCTCTGGTCTTTTTGTTTGATTGTAAATTCGATAAACAATTCTCTTACCAGATTTTGCAAAAAGAGATTTCCCAGAAATTGTAATTAATCCACTGCTCAAATCATCGCAAATAATAGAATCAATATAGTAAAAGCGATTATTAATTAATAGCACTGTGTCTTCGTCCATTAATTCTTTCGGCATGTACTTTAAAAGAACAACCGTCTCAAAAGTATTAGCTGACTTGAAGTTTTCTTTAACACTCATTGATTTCCATATGTCCAGAACTGCCGTTGACTCATAATCAAAGCCAGACTTTCTTCGAAAGACCTCTACAAAAGGCAATGGCATAAAATCCATAGCTACACCCCGCTAACCAATGGTGTAAATTGCATTTCACATGTAATTCCATTTTGAGAATTGTTGGCCGCTTTTAGTTGTAAATAGTTATCTCCTTTAGATAATCGAAAGAAACTACTGCCATCCATACGTTCTGGAACAGCGTTAGTTTCTACACCATTAACAATTTTTTTCGCATACAAATTTCCACGTACCGTTGAAAGTTCGAATCTTGTTCCAGGTTCAAAGGTTCCTTTAAATCCAAAGAAGGTTTGTTTTGTCACATCGTAAATCTGCGGATCAGTTACGGTTGTTACACATTTCATATGAAAAACTGCTCCAACCTGTACATCGCCATTGTTTACAATCTTTTCGATATTTCCTGATTCAAAGCGCCCAAATGTATGCTTCTCGCCTTGAACAAAAACCATTGGAAAAATAAGCGTTGGATTTAATGTTGCCAAAGGAACCAGTGAGTTATAAAACGATACATCTCGGAAATAAGAATCGAATGCTTCAAACTGTAAAGAGAATAAGTTCCATTCATCAACCTTATAAGGATTATCCTCGTATAATTTGAAACTAGGCGCTTGGATTGGTAATACGTCGGTTTCATACTCCTTGTCATAGACTTTAAGAGTTAGCTTACCTGTTTGTTTTAGATCGATTTTTTGAATCATATCTCGGCGCAGCTGATAAATTTCTTCTTCTGTTTTTCCAATTAAAGTGCCTTCTAGCAACGGTTTCCGAGTGCTCAAACGGATTCCAACAACTTTTGCGCCGTCCTCTCCAAACACTTCTTCTGCTAGAACAACATTTTCTGGCGCTTCTAGACCTTCGACATTTTGCAAAAAATAAGGAGCTTCCTCATTAAAAACGAGTTGCTCCCCATTTTGATTCGTATAAACTAATTCTAGTTTCACTATTTAAACCCCCTAGCCAAGTCACGTAGTTGGCGTTTTGTTTCAATCGCTGTTTCTCTCGGTGTTTTCGTGTCAGCACCTGTGATATATTGTGTTACTTCCATGTTTTTAATATTTCCGTCTTTCAAGTAAGAAACCATTTCACGCATTAGAGAAGCAAGTTCGCTAAAATCATTTGATTCATGTGAATCTTGAACAGCAATTAGATTTTTAACAACTGAAGAGTTTCTCGGAACTCCCACGCCGTTTTCATAATGAGGAATTAGTTTCTTTGTTTCTGAAGCTTTGATTACTTTTGATCCTTTTGGTAAATCTGGTAAGAATACATTTCTACCTTCTGGAATGAAAGGCACGCCACCTTTAGGAATCACCAATTCTTTATAAGTACGTCCTTTTTGGTCGTTGACGATTGCTGGACCACCAATATGATTATTGGTTCCTGTTTCTAGTCCTAAAATTTTTGCTACTCCAGCGCCTAAATTAGCTACTACGTTTAAAGTTTTGGTAATTACCGAAGGGCCAGAATTAAAGTCACTTACTGCATTTTTCGCTTGAGATGCTGGTCCACTCGCTTGATCATTAGCCCTTAATAGTTTTTCAACTGGATTGTTTGCTGCGAAAATATTTAAGCTACTATTACCACTTGAAGCCGCACCGACAACTCCACCTGCATTTCCTCTCAGGTTTTTCGTTCCTGGATTGTTGGCATTGTAGGTGTTCAATGCATTACCACCTTGTCGAGCTGCAGCTTGCGCATTTGAAGAATCTCCACGTAGTATTTTCTGTGCTGGATTGTTCGCGTTAAATGCATTTAAGTTTTGAATACCTACCTGTGATTGATTCGATACATTGGAAGCATCTCCGAGTAATTTTTTTAATTGTGGCTTTATTTGGTCATAAGTTTGCACGCTTAATGTTCCATCAGCTATTTTTGCTTTTAAATCTTCATTATTACCAAGCATTTTTTTTACTGGATCAGGTAATGACTTCCACGCATTCATACTTTCTTCTGACTTCATTACCTTTGTTAATAAATCATCATTATTGGCAAGCATTTTTTTCTGATCTGTTGGAAGGTTATTCCAATTTGTTAGGTATGTTTCCGAAGAAAGAATCTTTTGTAGCACATCCGTGTTATTCGCTAAAAGCAATTTGCTTTCATCTGGTAAATTTTTCCAAGCATTAAAGGCTCGTTCTGATCCATAAATTTTTGTCAGTAAATCTTGATTATCTGCATAAAATTCTTTAACATCATCTGGTATATTAGACCAATTGACAATTTTTTCTTGTGAATCACTAAGCACTTCTAAAAACTCTTTGTTATCAGCTTTAATTTCTTTGTCGTGTAACTTGTAATCTTCCCAAAGTCCAAGATTAAGCATATTTTCAGCCATTTTTTCAGGGGTATTAGAATACAGAATTGCCTTCTTCTCTTCAAAATTAAGTTTGTCCCATTTTCCGTTGGCTTGTAATGCCTGAGTTACAGTCTTCTTGGCATTTGTATCTAAAAGCGCTTGTTGTTCCTTAAACGTCATGCTGTCCCATTTTCCGTTAGCAATTGCTGCTTCGGCAATCATTAATTTAGCATTACTTTTTAGGTCGGCATGTTTGGAAGCATATAGGAGTTGGTTCCATCCTTTTTCAGAATTTGCAGCTTCGTTAACTGCTTCTTGCGCATTGGTTTTGACTTCGCCTGTTTTTGGATCAAGAACAAGATTATTCCACATTTTCCCATATTCACTTGCTTCATCACCAACATATTTAAGTTGTTCAGCGTTCTTCTTAGCATTTTCAGCAACTTTATTTGTTGTTTTGGTAACATTCTCCAATAACTTCTCGTTATCTTCAATAAGGTATTGTGAAGCATTTCCGCTCTCTTTTATCACTTGTCCAGAAGCCAAATGAATTTTATCTTTTAGTTCAGGGAATTTCTCAACAATGGCCGCCATTTGGTTATCAAAACCTTCAGTCGTAGTCTCGTTTATTTTATCCCATTCTTCAAGATACTTCTGAGCAAATTCACCATCAAGGTTATATCCCCAATCTTTCAACCATTTTTTTTGCTCTTCTTTCATTTTAGCGGCATGAGTCTGTGATGCATTCCTTTGCTCTCCTAATGATTTTAACCATATTTCTGCTTCTTCTTTCGTAGCATTCGCTACATCACCAGTCATTGATTTCAAAATAGTTCTTTTTTGTTCCGCCGAAACATCCAGAGTATTAACATAAGCTTCCGCAGTATTCTTTGATAAATCACTAATCATTTGAGCTTCAGAAACACTCAATTGACGATTTTCGTTTGTAGCCCTTTGTCTAATCTCTTGAATTTGCTTATTATTCGATTGGATTTCTTCCACAGCAGACTGATTTAGTTTTTTCTCATTCTCAATGATTTCTTTCATTGAGTCTGTAGCGGTTCCTGGTAACTGCTTTAATAATTGATTCAATCCATCTACTTTTTTATTTAAAGACTTTTCAAGAGACTGACCCGCTGCTTCAAAATTTTCTGCCATTTTAGAAGCATCTGATTGATTAAATCCATCTTTTAATAAGCCAAACTGACCATTTGCGGCTTTGGTTTTGTCTTGCACCCCGTTTAAGGTTTTGTCAACTTCTCGTCCGACATCAGTTCCCCATTGCTTAACACGTTGGGAACTATTCCAAGCTTCTTCTCCCCAGAGTTTCCACACTGCTACACCTGCTCCAATCGCTGCAGTTGCACCTAACACCCAAGGATTCAATAAACTAAACCCTTTAGTCAATGAACCAATTTGTGTTGTGGTTCCTCCGATTTTAGCAGTCAATCCTCCTAATGCCGAACCAGAAGAAGCAATGCCTTTTCCGAATCCAACAGAAACAGAACTACCCTCTGCAAAAGCTTTTGTAACATCTTCAATCGCTCTTTTTTTAGACATAGCGGCCATTGTCTCAACAAAGCCCTTGCCTAAAAATCCTACACCCTTCGTTAAAGTACCTGTTAACTTAATAGCAGGCCCCATTGCAGCAGTTAATGCAATCATTTTAACAATTGTTTGCTGTGTTTTAGGATCAGCATTTGAGAAAGATTCCGCCAAGTTCGTAACCATTTTAATCATTGGTTTAGTTGCTTGAAGCGCATCTCTCAATGCTTTTACTAAAGGTCCACCAAACGTGATACCTACGTCAACTGCTTCATTTTTAAGCATCTTTAATTGAGATTCAGTAGTTTCATATCGCTTGTTAGCTTCCTCTGTTAAAGCGGTGTTTTCTCCCCATGCTTTAGTTCCACGATCTACAGCACTTTTAAATACATCACTGGCACCAGCTGCACGTAGCAAACTGTCACGAAGACGAACTTCGGTAATCCCCATATCATCTAAAACAGCAATTGCAGATTGTCCGTGTTCCTTCGTTTTTCCTAGCCCTTCAATAAATTTGATAATAGCACCTGAAGCATCCTCTTTGAAAGCTTTAGAAAATTGTTCTGCAGACATTCCAGCTACTTCTGCAAAATCATTTAATTTTCCTGATGCATCGGTGGCTTCTTTATGCATTGTTTTTAATTCTTTGCTAGTTAACCCCATTGCACCAGCAGTGTTTTTTAACTCTTTACCACCATTTCTGACAGCGCTAGAAACCTGCTCCATAGATACGCCTGTCTGTTGACTTAAGCTCTCTAAACCTGCAAATGCATTGGCTCCATTTTCAACAGCTAGCTGCATTTGAACCATTACTTTAGAAAATGCGGAACCGCCCGCTTCTGCTTCAATACCAACCGAACTCAACGCAGCCGCAAATCCCATGATTTGAGCTTCACTCATTCCAACTTGGTGTCCAGCACCAGCAAGACGTAATCCCATTGCGGTTATTTCTGACTCAGTTGTCGCAAAGTTATTCCCTAAATCAACAATTACAGAGCCTAACTTATCAAATTCTGTTTGGGGCATTCCTGTAATGTTGGCCAATCGAGCTAAAGCAGTTGCTGCTTCTTCTGCGCTCATGTTAGTTGACTCGCCTAAGTCAATCATTGTCTTGGTGAAGCCAACTACATTTTTAGTTTTAATACCTAACTGCCCTGCTGCTTCTGCAACGTTTGCAATTTCCGTGTGACTTGAAGGTAATTCTTTGGCTAGTCCACGAAGACCATTTTCTAAATCTTTGTATGAGTAAACAACCTTACCTGTCGAATCAACAACTTCATCATTGGTCTTTTTCACACCTGCAAAATCAGATTCCCATTTAACAGCGGCCGTTGTTACTGCTGCAGCTCCTGCGAGAATTGGCAAAGTTATACCTTTTGTTAAGGCTCCTCCCACTTTTTCCATTTTTTGTCCACTAGCAATCATTTTTTCACTAGCGTTATAAATGGCACCAGTGGCACCAGTGGTTTTGACTTGCATTTCTGCCATCTGACCAGCCGTTTGAATTAATTGAGATCGATAATTTGCTAGTTTTCCATTGGCATCTTGCAATTGAGTTGCTAGCCTTTTGGTGGATTCTGTCGCTTTTCCATCTACAAATGACTCGTCATAAGCTTTTTTCAATGCAGCAACTTGTTTCTCTTGGGCTCCAATGATTTTAGTTAAGCCATCAAAACGAGTGCCTAATTTGCCCATCTGGTTTCCAGCCATATCAGCAATTTTTGCATTAGCTTGCATTTCTTTGGCTAAATAACGAACTTCTTTTTTAGCATTTGCTGCACCACGACCGAAATCAGAACTATCCAAGCCTAGCTTTATGACCATATTTCCTAACGGCGTTCCACCACTCATTTAGTTACCTCCTTCCCTTTATGCGCCACCACGCTTGACTAATTCGCTTAATGGTCGCACCTCTTGCTTTTTCTTTTTAGTTTTCTTTTTCTTTGGTGCTTTCAATAAGATTTCATCAATATCCAAGCAATCAGTATTCATGAAATCCCGAATCGTCCACCCAAGATTGGTAATCGCATCACGGACAAAATCAACTTGTAATTCGTAAAGTTCGGACCAAGTTAAATTTCCTCCGCCATCGCTTTTTTTGCAGCTTCATCATCTTCTTTTGAAAAACCTAAAACACGATGGCGGACAATATCCCAAATTTTCCCAATATCTAGTGAATCTAATCCATTCATAATTGATTCTTTAGTGACTTCTTTTTCGTCAAATAGATCTGCAACAAACTGAATTTGCATATTCAAATAATCTTCTTCGATTGGTTCTTTTCCTTGCTTCTTCGCTGATTCTTCCAATTCTTTTTCTAAGCGAATATAGTCACTGCGTTTTGAGAACGGCACAAAGTCCTGTGTAAAAGTTTTTTCTTCGCCATCAATGCGTAAAGTAAGTTCAATCTTGCGTTCCATTTTTTAACCTCCAAAAAAAGGACGACTAACTAAAGCCGTCCTTAATCAATAAATTTTTATTCTGCTGCTGATACAATCAAAGTGCATTCTGCTGTAAAATTACCGTCTTCAGTTGTACCGACAATTTTTGTAACACCTTCCGCAACTGCTGTTACTTTTCCCTGTACAGGCGTTACTGTTCCAATCGCTGCATCTTCAGAACTGAATCTATACGCTTTGTTTGTTGCGTTTTCTGGCATGATTGTAGGTGTTAACGTTGCTGTTTCACCAACTTTTAAAGCCAATTCAGTCTTATCCAAGGTAATTCCAGTAACTGAAATAGGTAGTGTTTTAAACGCTGGTACATCCACATGATCAGATTCTTTTTCTACACCGTCAACGGTGGCAACACCTGTGACAGTAAAGTCACCTGCTAAAACATCCGTATTTGCGGCAATTCCTGTAATAGCTAAAGGTGAAACACCTTCTGCAACAGGATTAGTTTCACCTTTTTTATAAAGTCTAAATTTTTCTGGTGGAATAAACGACATTTCATGTCCTCCTAACTTAATTCAATATTGGCCCCATCTGTGGCGGGAGTAACAGCTCTCACTGTGGGGCTTGCTACTTTTCCGGCGCTGGTGTTTCTTCACCAAATAATTCTTTTTCTAATTCTGCTAATGCTTCAGCATCATCTGCAAAACCGACAGTAACTTTTTTACCGTTAATTTGGCGAGAAACCGCAGAATAAACATATTCACCTGGCTCTGGTGTAAAGTCATCATCATTTAAGGTTTCTCCTTTGACACCATCTGACGAGAATGTACCTGCATACATGCCAAAACCAATTTTTTCGCCATATAAATCCTCTGATTCAATCAATACGGCGTAATAAGGAGGCTCTGTATCTTCGCCAATATGGTAGACTTTGCTTGTTTCGCTTGCTTTAGTATGTCCTAAAATTTCGTGGTCAATCACCGCTGGAATATCTAAGATACCTAAGTTTGCCGCAATGTCTCCGTGACCTTTACGTGCTACATAATAAGCAATATTTGATCCGAAAACTTTCGACGGCTCTTTAGTCAACCCAGTGATTTCAAAACTAGCTGCGGCTCCTTGTTTTGGCTTTCCTTCGATAACATATTTTTTGTCAGTAATTGGGTTTAATTCGTTGTCCAATTTTTTAATTGTAATTCTGCTAAATCCATAAGTTTGCATATATTTTTCCTCCTAAAAAATAGACACCAACTTAGTAGTCGGTGTCGTGAATTTGTGTATTTTTTCTGTAACGTCTCGCATCCACAAAACGCTTTGTTTCGTTAAAGTACTGATCTAAGCCACCATCTAGGCGACCAAATCCAATTTGTTTCATTGTTTCTTCAACTGCTTTAGAAATTTGCTTGGTTACCATTCTGTCCATGCTTTCAACATTTATTTGATAATTGAAGCGAATTGACAAAACTTTGTTGTTGGCAAAATAGGCGTTGTTTTGTGGACCAAGAAAGTTATCAATGATAATGAAAGGATTGGTAGTATCCAAAGTTTCTGGTACTTCATAAAATTTAATTCTTTGAGGTGTCACAAGCTCATTAATTGTTTCATTTTCAATCAAGGCATTGTAAACTTCCATCATCATATCTTTCATTTAGCTAATTCCTCCATATCCGACTTCATCTCTCCAAATGCTTTCGCTTGAATTTCATCAGCTGCAGCCTGTAGTTTTCCCATTCCACGAGGTCGTACATAAGTGCCATAGCGCGTATAGCCGAACTCATTTAAATGGACGATAGGCGCACGTTCCTTTGAAGCCCAGCCAGTCTCAACTCGTTTTGGATTACTTTTCACACCGCTACTTATAACTAAGTCGTGTGTTTTTCCTGAATCGATATAACTAGCCATATATTTTTTAACAATCTGCTTGTTTCTTTCGCCTTGTTTTTTTAAAGCTTTGTTGGAAATTCTATTTACTCGTGCTTGTCCTAGTTTATCTTCCATATTTTTGAGAATTTCTTCTAACCCTGTCACTTCGCTCATGACGTTACCCCTAGAACAATCTTGATAAAACGGTTATCTTCAAAATCTGGTGAAACATCTACGATTTCCCATTCTTTGCCCACTGGTAAAGCTCTATAGTCATCAATAACAACTTTATGTTTGTTGCTAGGGATATAGTCTTGGTGCGGATCACGGATTTTAATTGTCAGCCCCTCTTTAGTTCCTTTTGCGTTCAATATTTCCATGTCTTTCATTGACGGATTGTAGATTTGCGCTTTACATGAATGAAGTTCTTTCTTTACTATTTCGCCAGGTTCAGGCCCTTCTCCCGGAATAAACTGAAAAAAAGAAACTGGCGTTTTTAATTCGCCAGCTCCTATTTTGGGACGTTTATAATTAGGGTGTATTGCCAAATCCTTCACCTCCTGAAATATCGATGGAAGCATCCATAATGCTTTGCTGAAAGTTGGGATAAAAATATTCTAAAGCTTCGTTTCTTACATAACGAGTTCTTTCAAAAACAAGTTCTTTTCCTTTTCGATATACTTTTGGATCAAAATCTCCTATAAGCGTTCGAATATCTTCAAAGGAATCATTTAATTGTTCTTTTATAGAGTCATCGTCTGACGAATGAAAGATTTGATTTCTTTCTTTGAACTCCTTTAAATATGATTCCATCTAATCCCCCCGTGCTATTTCAAATCGATAGTTGCCCCATCTGTTGTTGGGTTTATCTTATTAACAACAGGGGTGTTTACTTTGTTGCTGGTTCTCCATCGTCAATTTTAATATCATAAATTTGCGCTGCATCGTTATCAGCTGGCTCACCATTGCCCAATAAGTCGGCAGCATATAATGTTGCACGTTTCATTGCAAATGTTTCTTTATAAACATAGACTTTTTCTGCACGTGATTGCGTAGCATCATATTCTCCACCAACAAAAGCAATCAATTTATTCTCTTTTACTTCTAAAGATTCAATGATATGGTCTTCAGAAATAAATGGTAAGTTTGAAACGAATACGCCATTTGCATTTTGCGTAGTGACACGAGCAACAATATCGTAATAGTTCAATGGATTAACAATTAAGTATACATTCCCTTTAACTTTTCTTGCTTTTTCCTCTCCCTCGTCGCCATCTCCGACTTTATCCGTATATTTAGAAGCTTTCTTCAATAACATTGCGAATTCTTTAACCATTGTCTGCGAATCTTTAAAAGTTAAGATTCCTGCTGCTTCTTTATCAGCATATCCATTTGTCGGATCAATTGCCGCATTCATATCTTTTGTTAGTCCAATAGGTTGATTATGACCAGACCCATTGATAATTGCTTTTTCCCATGCTTCTGCGATTGCTTCAGATAAACATAAACGAACGTATCGGTCAACCCAGCGTGGACCTAATTCTAAAGTGTCATTTGAAATTAAGAAAAACGCTGTTAAAGCCAATTGATTAAATTCTGTTGCACCAAATTGTGCATCTAATTTCCCTTCAATATCTTTATGAAGTGGCCCCCACACCGCTACACCTTTACGACGAGAACGTGTAATTTTAGTTTTACCTACTGAAGGGGTAAAATTAATAATTTTTAACAATGGACGTTCTTCTTGTAAACCTTCAAAAACACGTTCTAAAATTGTTTCTGGCCAGACTAAATCTTCATCAAATCCACCCGCTTTTTCAACTTCGTTATAAAATTTTGTTTCTTCATTAGTTAAAGTGTGAATGCCACGAGCTTCAAGCACACGGTTATCTGTTACATTTTTCAGCTCTTCATATTCAGCTCGTACTTGCTTTCCTGCATCTTCTGCAACAGCAGTAACATATGCTTCTAAAGCAGCATTTACCTGTTCTGGTGTCGCCTCTTCATTTGTTGATACTGCATTAAATTGTTTCTTCGCTTCATCTGTTTTGTTTTTTAATGTTAATGTCATAATCATGCTCCTTTAGTTAATCTATTTATTAAAGATTTTTGTTTTGGTTTTGATTCTTGTTTTGCTTCATTCGTCACAGCTTGTTGGTTTAAAGACATAGCTTCCGCAACAGCATTTTTCACCATTTCAGCTATATTTTCCTTTGAATCAGTTGAATTTTTTTCGGTGTTTTTCTTAACTTCTGTTGCAAAACCATATTCTACAGCTTCTTCAGCTGTGAACCATTTTTCTTCCCTCATCCATGTTTCTAATTGATCTGTTGTTTGACCTGTTTTTTGTGAATAAATTGAAAGGATGGAATCATCGATAGTTTCCAAAGCATTCAAAGTCTTTTGAATATCTTGTTTATTTCCCCATGTAAAAGTCGAAGCTTCATGAATCATAACTGAAGTCCCTACATTCATAATCGCTTCATCAGCTGCCGACAAAATGAATGTTGCTGCTGAAGCTGCTACACCAGTAACTTCTACCGTTACTTTTGAGGGGTGATCTTTTAAATAATTGTAAATTTCAATACCTTCAAACACATCTCCGCCTGGGCTATTTAATTTAATGGTAATATCGTCTGTCACTCCATCTAAAGTTTCCCTGATGCTTTTCGCATCAATAACATCATCATCGGACCAATATTTTTTTCTGATATTTCCCGAAAGAGTTAAAACTCTTTTACCTTCAACTAACTCGTTAGAAAATTGAAACGGCACGTTTCTAGTCTTTGTCATTCTCTTCCTCACCCCCTTTCACGAGCGCATAATTTTTAGTCATAATTAGCTTCTTACCTTCTCCATCTGGCAACGAATCATAATCCGTTTCTTCCCTCACTTCGTCTCTTAGGAATGTTCCACTAGAGACAATTTTGTCAATTTGAGTTGCGTTTTCCAGAATACTTACAGGTAAAACTTTAGTTACTTTAATTCGTTCGCCGTTTTTATACTCTTGGCGTGTAAGAACTTTTGCAGTTAATTCATCTTGCAGCTTTTTCATTAAAGGAATAATACATAGTTTTCTAAAAGCTTTGATATTGGAATCAAGTTCTGATTTTTCACCATAAATAAGCGCCGTAGGTACTCCTATGGCGTTGGCTACATCATCAATTAACGATGATTTCATTTTATTTAATTCCTCAAGAGACTGATTAGAAGAACCTTGTTTGTTCGTATATTCTTCATAATCAAACCCTTTAACTTTTGGGACTATAGCAACTGCTTTAGTGCTAAAAGCGTGATAAATTTTATTTACATACTCTTGTAATCTTTCCGAACGTGTTTTGCCATCTTTTCCTTTTTCTTCATTCATTGATCCAGTGGCTTCAATTGAAACAGAACCACGGATCTGATTATTTCGCATGGAGATTTCTAGTATTCGTCCGAACAATTCCGAATAGTCATTAAATAAACCCTTAGTAAATGAATCAAGCTCTTTACTGTTGTACTTTAAATAAATGACATCTGACATGTAAAATTTTTCTGTAAACACTTGGTCTTTAACGTAAACGTTGCTAAAGTAATCATCTGTGATTGTTTTTTGTTCTCTTGTATAGTCATCAGCTATTAAAAGTTGGTCATCTTTTAAAATAACCAACACTTCATTTTCATCTAACAAACGAAAGAAGAAGGTTTGCCAAAATGTGGTAGCAGACATATCCGAGTTAGGCCGAACGTTTAATATATAGTCCCAATCTTCCATTCCTGTACTTTTGAATTTTATTTCTAATGTGGACATAGTCCTTGAAACAAAATCTATAACGGTATTTTTAGCCATTATTTTTAAATATGACCGTGTAGCTAATTCATCCCCTGCAACAAAATCTGGTAGCCAGTCGGACGGTTCTTCATTTTTTACTGATAGTTTGAAGACATCGAATAAACTCACTCATTCACCCCCTTTCTGTTGTAGTTACACGTTATTTTATTTTTCCTAAAAAATGACGACCCGATTTATTTTCTTTTTTCGTTGGTACATCCCACTTATAGCCGTTATGAGTAACGAATGTCTTTTTGAAATAAGCAATATTGTTTCCATAAGCTGATTTCGTTGTCCTAACAATATTTAGATATTGTGGTTTATACATAACTATCACCTCTTAAAAGTCTAATTCTTCTAATATATCGAATGCATCTTCAAAATTATAATCTGTGAGTTCATCTGCTAAATACATACCGCATACAAATGCTTTAAATCCATCTGTTTTCCTTCTGACTTCTTCCTTTTTTAAGTACGTCTTATTTCCATCATTGTTGGTCTTTACTAATACATTATTCGTGTACCACCGCATTAACGGATTTTCTCCAAAAATGATGTGTCTATTAGCAAACGCCGTTTCTATTCTCGGTGCAAGCAAACTATCGACTGCTCTAGGATTTTTTATCACAACCACTTCAAATCCCGCAGCTATTAGTAACGGTCTCAATACATCCATTCTGAAATTATCGGCAACAATTTTTGTAACTCCGTATTTATATCGTTGTTCAACAAACCAATCGACCACTGTTTGTGGTTCAATTGTAGCTCCATCAACTACAGATAATAATCCTCTGTTTTCCCATTCTTTTATCGGTGCGAATCGCTCTTTTGTTTGTTCTGATGCTTTCCTAGAGTATCCGTAATATATGTCTGCAAATTGCTTTCTAACAAATGAATGTGTTTTAAAAACATAGTCATCCTTATCTTTAAATAAAAGACCACATGCGGCAAAATCTCGCAAGCTAGCAAAGTCCAAACATCCAATTGCTTGTCTACCTTCTAAATTTGGTAAAGGACGATTGGTGTCCATTATTTCTTCGTAACTAGCCACTGATCTTTCTAAATCTGTAACTGGTAAATTCATTCTTTTAGTCATAAACTCTTCTCTATTTGACGGATCGTCCTCTAAGTCTTCATATTCTTCAAAAATAGTTTCTAAAAGGCTCTCGGCATACTCTGATAAAGGTTGATGAAACATCGGATTTGCTAATTCCCAGTTTTCTGATTCTGTCACTTGGTCTTCTGAATCTAATTTGCAAATAAAAGGGAAAATAGCATTAGGTCGACTAGAACCGTTTAACACTCTTTTGGCTTTTTCTTTAAGAGAATCTAAAAATCCCTCTCGAACATATCCATCTGTTCCTACATAAAATTCTCTAGGATTCGGCTTTTTTCCTAATCCAGAAATATGCACTTTTACATCTTTGTTCGAAGGGTATTGGTGAATTTCGTCGAAAGCCACCGCTCCATCTCTTAAACCATCTTTAGTATCGCCATTCGACGTTCTAAATCTTATATAGCTACCAGTTTTTTTAGAGGTTATAACTGTTTTCCCATACTCGAAAGCTTTTTGAAGTGTTTTATTTCGTTTGATTGTATTGTAAATTTCTTCGAAAGAAGTTTTTGCTTGATCTTCTGAATTCGCAACAATCGAAATATTGTAATCTAGAATTCCATGTAATTCAGTTTGTAAAAAATTAAGAACGACAGAAAGAAGCCCGTTTTTACCGCCACCACGGCCAAACATCCATAGAAATTTACGATAAAAATTTCTGTTATTCTTTTTAAAATACAAAAAGACGAAAGCAATCAAAAATTTTTGAAATGGCTGTAATTCAAAAAACCATTTTTCACCATAATTGATGCAATCGTCTATCATTTTGTCATTAAAATATATATCGTCTCTTGAAAGTATATCTCTTTCAAGATATTCTATTAGTTCAATTCTTTCTTTATTTAGTTTTATTTCACCTTTTTTATATTGTTGTATATAGTAATCGACATGTTTTTGCTTAATCATACTAAGTCACTCTCGCTATAATTATCATCATCAACGCTAGTCACTATTTTTGTTGATTCATCTAAATTAAGGTCTTTTCCTAAAGCAATCAATGCACGTGAAATTTTAACTTTTTCGGCGATTGCTGGATTGATTTTTAAGTATTTCTGCGCTCCGTTTTCAAACTCTACAATCGTTCCATACTTAGAAATAGACGAATTCATTTTTTTATAAAGCTTTACTAAATCAAGGTATCTCTCGACTTTTTCAACTTCTAGTTGATCGTTTTCGTCAATTTGACTCATCAACTGTTTTTTCAAATCTGCCATTTTCAATAGCAATCACCCCCCTATAAAAAAATTTAACGTATATTTTTAGACAGTTGACCCCATCCACCGGTTCCCTAGATTGGGATTTGACCCCAAAATAATTTGACCGGGGGTATGTTAGTCCCCACTTTCATTTGTTATTCGGTCATGTTTTGGGATTTGGTTTCCACGAAGTCGATCGACAATGAGATGTAATCGTACGTTACCTGTTCTCTGTCTGGTGCTGGATGAGTTTCATTGTAGTCCCCACCCATTATGATCACATGACCATCATCAACTCGTTGCTTAAATGAATTCAACTTATCAATTGTATCTTGAATCCAAGCGCTGGCATCGTGGCTGGATTCATTTATATTTCGAATTGCTGATCCTTCTTTTATAAATGTTCTTTCATCATTACTCATTGATTAAACACCCTTCCGTTATTAAGATCGATCGACAAGACTTTGTTTCTAGGATCATCTTTTGTCATATAAACAAATGTGATTACATTTGTTCCTGGCATATCACTATCAGTAACATAATGTGCAGTCATAGATGCAACCCCAACCTCTTGGCCTTTGATGTAAAGTTTAGGAACTTTCCCGTTTAAATAGAAGCTTACATCTTCTTTGGTTAATGGTTTATTCGAATCCAAGATATCCTGTCGCTTTTGTTTCCAAACATTACCTTCGAAAGACTGCTTGCCATAATCCATGTAGTCTTCATCACCTTGTTCTTTGTAAGGATGAGCATGAATACCTGCTACATATCCAATAAAAGAACTCCTTAAACTTTCACTAGTAGTTTGTTTAATTTGATTAAATGCCTTCTCCCATCCCTCATGTAACTTCGAAGAAAAGTTAACAGTTACATTACCGCCTTCAACAAATTGCTTTGTGAAGTTTTCGTATACAACATCTTGGGTTCTGTACTTTGGTAATGCTGCTTTGAGACCTAGCCCATCAGCCGCCCATTTATCAACCAGGAGTTTCTTACCTCCGATCCCATCAGCATCAGAAGTCGTTACTACTGCCGTAGGATATAGTTCCTTTATTTTAATCATTAATGACTTCATACTAGGAGCAACAACAATCGTGTATCTTCCATCTTCCACATAATCTTTCAAACATTTCTTTACCACCATTCATCATCCCATTTCTTTTTTCTTTTCGATTCTCTATAGTTAAATCTACCGTGCCGTTTATTATGACAGTCCTTGCACAATGTTCTTAGGTTGTCTATATTCAAGGCATACTGTGGGTAATGTTCTAACTCTTTAATGTGATCCACTTCAAGAATAGAATCATACTGGGTTGTTAACTTACCTTCTTGTTTGCACCACTGGCATTCGTAATGATCACGCTCTAAACACTGCTGCCTTAATCTTCTCCACTCTGATGAGCCATAGAACTTTGCTCGTGCTTGTTTGGATGATACATCAATCATGTTAAGCATCACGATGATGTTTAATAGTCAACCGATCCAAGTGCTCTGGATATTTTGGAAGTTCATCATAATACTCAATCGAAATGTCATGTAAACCATTTTCATGTTCTTCGTTATCTTCAGTATGCCAGTTATAAGAAATATCAATAAGTCCTCGAGGATATTTATCTAAACGTTGTCCTTTATAGTAAACTTCTGGAATCGAATCAGTATCTTTTAGTTTGATTTCAAGTAAATCAGCCGTTGTTTCTTTCGGTAATGGTACATCTGAACTTTCTTTTTGAGCGTGTTCTTTCATCTTCTTTTGAATTTCCGCATCATATTTAAGGCAATCTATGTCTTTGTTCCACGGTTCCTTTCGGTAAGTAGTGTACAAACCTGCAAGGGTTCTTGTTCCTTTTGTCGTATTTTCAATTAGTTTCTCAATATATCTTGTAACTTTTGGATTCTTAACGATCATCGTGCCATTAGGTAAAACAACAAAATTTACATCGTCATTGAATGTTTCATCAATGTTCGTTTTACTTTCTGAATACTCATCCTTAACTTCTAACGTGAAGACTTTATCCGTCATATCCAATCACTTTCCTTTCTTCAAACTATCTATATAAGTACTAACCAACGCACGTTGTACTTGCAGCACACCTTCAACACCTAGCGACTTAACATCGAGTTTCAATCGTTCATTTAAGAACTGTGCATTGTGATCTTCTTCAAGCGTTTCTTTCTGGACATAATAAAGCAACGCTGATGTCTCGTCCGTCTTCATCCCATATACTGAAATGATTTCAATAAACAATTCTGCAAGCGCATCTATATCTTTCTCTTCACGAACCTTCTTCATGATTTCTAGTAACTGCAACTGTTGGTTTTTGATTTGTTCATTTTTATGCATATACATCTTTCCTTTCTACAAAATAAAGAATACTACTGTTTATACAGTAGTATTCTTTATAAACAGTTATTTATTTCTTTCCTCTATAATCTTCTCAACTTTGCTTATATCATTAATAGTATCTTGGTAAAAAGCTTTCAACACTTCAGCCAATTCTTGATACTCTATTAAGCTTACCTCCCCTTGTCTTTATCTATTCAACAAAATGTTTCTAGCTTGTACTGAGTTGTCATTTAAAGAGCTAAAAATATTTTCTTCTAACCTCTGAGTATGTCTCGTTAGTAATTGAAATATATCTACAGGAATTAGTTTGACATACAAAGATAGATGTTTTTCAATTAAAGGAATGATTTTGCCCGAATATTGTTCTAATGAATTATAAAAAGATAAATATCTTTCTTCTGGATTAAACAAATCTTGAGGATTTACTATATATATTTTTCTTCCTTCACGTACCTTTTCAATATTAATATACATATCTATATTTGCATCTAACTCTTCCATATATTTTTTAACTTGTTCCAAATCTGTAGCGAAAATACCTGTATAAATAGATATAACTTGTACTTTCATAATATAGATTAATTCAGTTAAGTCTGGTTCAGCTATAGAATAATACTGATTAAATTCTCTAGTATTTTCAATTTTTTTATTTTTCTCATAGATAATTCGCTCAACAAATA
>OKGA01000159.1_pt1 | contig 28288 bp, 29 predicted proteins | sample 1611451 | NCBI WGS metagenome assembly OKGA01 (sample SAMN04436745, study PRJEB24849) | human gut metagenome | biome: human gut; feature: NICU; material: stool | host: Homo sapiens | place: USA: Saint Louis, MO | collected 2010-12-22
ATGTTGAAACAGGTGTTAATAGCTGATTTCGTTTCAAATAGACTGTTTCTGAAGTGATAAATTTTGGATCAATGTAGTAATCATTATCTAATATTTTAAAGGATAATGGGTTGATATTTCCTCCACGAATAATTCTGACACCATTTTTTGTGATGGCTAGATCAGTTTTCTTATACGATAATCCTGTGGTTATTGAAAAAATATCTTTTATGGTAAGAAAAGACCAATTTTTGGGTATCTTCCCATAAGGAGAGTTATCATCTCCTTTTGTCACCACTATTTCTGCCAAATCTTTCTTCTTGAGTTTACCTTCCTCATAGAGTTTTTGCTTTTCAGCTTGGATTTTTTCAAGCAAAACCTCAACGGGTTCATCGTTAGGGTCTTGAGGAACCAACTTACCTTGCATCGCATATTGAAGAATAGATTTTTTCAACTTATCTGGAAAGGATTTGTCCAATTCTTGAAGTTTATTGTAACTTTCGGAATATGCATCTACCTTTTCCAAGGCACGTTCGATTTGCTCCACAATCCGTTTCTGTTCAGAGAGAGGCGGGAGGGGGAGGAGAGTTGAATTTAGAAACGTAGCATTTACTCTTGGCATTTTAACACCATAAACCGATTTGATGATGTTGAAATAATAAGATGGAGAAATCATACAGTATCTCATATACTCTGCTGAAATACCCCCAAAAATTTTAATCGGAATAAGTTCGGTTGTTGCAAAACCATCTTCGTCAGAAATGATAACTTTCTTTAGGTTGGGGCGTAGCTTAGCATATAAAACAGTATCCTTAGAAAAATATACTTTATTGCTTTTATAAGATGATTTTTCTGTTTTATAGTTTTTTCGAACTAATCTTCCAGTTTCTTTTTCTATATCTTCCATATCTAAAACCCAACTATAATTCGGAATTTTATCTCCAGATATATTAGGGAAAAAACTCAACGAAGATATATTTCGCAACCTCACCCATTCCCAACTAGCTGGAATATCATAGGGCACTTCCACTTCCTTAATCGTCCCGTCTGATAACTTCTCATAAGGTTTCCCGTCAGCACCTCGAAAAAGCTCTGTTTCTTTTTTATCTCGCTTGATTTTGCCATCAGCAATGAGGTTTTCTTTTTCCGCTTTGATACGTTTAAGAAGCTCACTAGCTGGCTCGTCAGTTGGGTCTTGAGGAACCAATTTCCCCTCCATCGCTCTCTGTAAGATACTAGCTTTTAGTTGTTCTGGGGTCATTAGTTCTCCTCCAAAAGCTCTAAAATATCTGCCAAAACAGCATCTATTTTTTGGTTCAAAGCCGCTCTTTCTTGCTGATAGTTTTGAATAAGTTCCAGCGGTTCCAAAATCTCTTCTTCTTCCTTGGGAAAGCCACATTGATCAAAATTATAGTTCAAATCAGCTAACTCAGATGGTGTAAAAGATTTGGCTTTATAAAAATTTCCCTCTAAAATCTCCTCACGGCTAGTCCACCACTCACGAACAGGATTGAAATGCTCTGATTTCATCGGTTTGGTCTTAGAAAAGTTTTTATACCCCTCTGGCATATCCAAACGATAAAACCAAGTCTGCTCCGTCTTCTTAGTCTTGTCAAAGAAAAGGATATTGGTGTGAATACCTGTGTAAGGTGCAAAGACACTATGAGGCAAACGGATAATCGTATGAAGATTAAATTCCTCAACCAATTTTTCTTTCAAACGAGTTTTAACACCCTCTCCAAAGAGAAAGCCATCTGGTAAAATTACCCCAACACGACCGTTTTCTTTCAGCCTATACATGATAACTGCCATAAAAAGGTCCGCTGTCTCCGAACTCCGCAACTCTGCCGGAAAATTATTTTTAATCGTATCAAGTTCGGAACCACCAAAAGGTGGGTTCATCATGATAAGGTCAAACTTCTCGTCATCTGTGTACTCTCGGACATTTTTCTCCAAGGTATTGCCATGAATGATTTTAGGGTCATCAATTTCATGAAGAAAGAGGTTCGTCACTGCTAAAAGGTGAGGAAAGGCTTTTTTCTCAATCCCAAAGACAGCCTGATTGTATTTTTGAATATCCTCGCTAGTCTTACGCTGTTTGCTTAAATAATTTAAAGTCGAGGTCAAGAAACCACCTGTTCCACAGGCAAGATCAGCCATTGTTTCACCTAATTTAGGGTCAAGCATTTCAGCAATGAAATCGGTCGCTGCACGAGGGGTATAAAATTCCCCAGAGTTCCCTGCACTTTGGATGTCCTTGAGGATTTTCTCATAAATATCATTAAAGGAGTGTCGGTCTTCTGGACTATTAAAGTCCACCTCATCAATGACATTGATAACCTGACGCAAGAGCACACCGTTTTTCATGTAGTTATTAGCATCTTCAAAGGCTGATTTAACAATGCTTTTCCGAATGGGCATATTGGGTGTGATTTCAAGCTCTTTTAATTCCTTAAACAGCCTATTGTTCACAAAATCAAGCAAATCATCACCTGTCAAGACTTGCTCACCTTTTTCAGCGTGAGCCCAATTTCGCCATTTTAAGTCTTCAGGAATAATTGACTCATAATCATCTTCCTCCAACTCCCAAACCAACTCACGGCTATCATAAATTTTCAAAAAGAGTAACCAAGACATTTGTTCAATACGTTGGGCGTCTCCATTAACACCTGCGTCATTGCGTGTAATATCTTGAATACGTTTCACAAATGATGTAATTGACATAGTTTCCTTTCATTAAGCTACTGTAAATAGCTCTTCTTCCAATTCTTTAATGGCCCTTAGATAGGCTTGCTTATTTCCAAAATAGGTATTGATAATCTTAAAGGTTCCACCGTAAATTTGAAACTCTGGTAATTTTAGCGTTTCAATGCTTTCCAGTTCACCAATCCCCTTATCCATGTACTTATCTAATAACGTCTCTAAAACAGCTCGGGCCTCTTCACTGTACTTTTGCAGATAACCACTACTTTTAACCCTGCTAATTCTCTGGCTCTTAGTCAACTCTTTTTGACCATAAGCCAGTTTTAACAGCAAGTCAAAGTCATCAATCTCCTGTTCAGAAATCCCTTCTGCTTCTCGAATAGCATCAAGATAAACGCCTTTTTTATAGAGTTCTTCTAAGATGACTCTTTTCTTATCCGCTGCTTGCCAGGCAGTAATAAACTCGGTCAAGGTAGCGTAAGCTCCTAGAATATTTTTCCGAGTATAATCGGTCAGACTTTCTGTCACTAACTTCCCATTTTCATCCAAAACCTGAATGGTTGAATTGAGAACATCTACTTTTTTATCAGTGACCCTATATTTTTCAATAGGTTCTCCTCCTCCAGTTGATTCGCCGCCACCTCCAGTTGGCCCTTTAGGGTCAAAGACATACGCTGGCTCTCCATCAAAATCTGGATCTGCAAATAAATTGGTCACGTTTCTAAAATCAATAATGGTGAAAAATTCTTTCCCTTTCTGCGGGTACAAACGTGTTCCACGACCAATAATCTGTTTGAACTCCGTCATGGATTGAATATTGGAATCGAGCACAATCAAACGACAAGTTTTTGCATTGACCCCCGTTGTCAAGAGTTTTGATGTTGTGACAATAGCTGGAAACTTAGAATTAACATCCATAAAGTTATCTAGCTGTGCTTTACCCTCGGCATTGTCGCCAGTCACCTGCATCACATAGCGATAGTCTTCCTGAACCAAATCAGGGTTTTCTTTGACAAAAGCTGCTCGCATCCGCTCAGCATGGTCAATATCAACACAAAAGACAATGGTTTTGTCAAATCGAGCATTGTTCTGTTTCATGTAATCAGAAACAAACTTGGCCACCTTCTGAGTACGGTCATCAATAACAATAGTCTTATCAAAATCTTTTCGACCATAGTACCTATCTTCGATAAGTTTTCCTGCGGCATCCGTTTTCCCATTTTCTGGACGATAGCCATCAACATCAATATTCAAATTGACCCGCATCACGCGATAAGGAGCCAGGAAGCCATCCTCAATGCCCTGTTTCAAACTATAGGTGTAAATTGGTTCACCAAAATAATCTATATTGGAAACCTCTTTTGTCTCCTTTGGTGTCGCTGTCATCCCAATCTGGGTTGCTGAGGCAAAATAATCAATCACTTGGCGCCAGTTGCTGTCCTCCTTAGCTGAACCGCGGTGAGCCTCATCAATAATAATCAGGTCAAAGAAATCCTTATCAAACTTTTGGTAATGCGTTTCTTCGCCGTCTTCACCTGTTAATTGCTGATACAAACCTAAGTAAATTTCAAAAGAATTTAACTTTTCTGGAGAGTTCAGTAACTTTGCTGTGATTTTGGTCATAACCTTTTCAAAAGGCTTAAAATCTTCAGCCATTGTTTGGTCAACTAAGATATTTCGGTCGGCTAAAAATAGAACACGTTTGGCTAAACCAGCTTTTCGCAAACGATGGATAATTTGAAAAGCCATAAAGGTCTTACCTGTCCCTGTTGCCATAACAAACATGACCCGATTTTCTCCTCTTGCAACCGCCTCAACGGTACGGTTGATAGCGATTTGCTGGTAATAACGTGGTGTTTTATTGGAGAACGCATCAGTATAGTAAGGGACTGAAATCGCCTTTGAAACCTCAGAACTTATCTCTTTTTCAGAAATCAAACGCTCAAATAATTCTTCACGAGTAGGAAACTCCTCTAAAGTTAACTCACGTTCTTGCCTCGTGATACGGTCATGCTCAATAAAACCATTACCATTTGAGGAATAAACAAAAGGAACATCTAAAATCTCACCATATTCAATCGCCTGCTGTAATCCAGCTCGTAAACTATGCTTATTATCTTTAGCTTCAACGATTGCAATACGCTGCCCAAATTGATAGTAGAGAGCATAGTCTGATTTTTTCCCTTCTTTACGACGAGCCTTATCACCTCGAACCTCTATTCGCCCATCTGTAAAATATTCCTCATAGGCAATATGCTCACCATTTTTCCAACCTTTAGCTAAAATGGCTGGTGTGATGAAATTCGCTTTAATATCTTCTTCGCTCATGCTCTTTTTGTCTTTGATGAATGTCGCCATACCAAGTCTCTCCACATCTACACTTAATAAAAAATTATCAGAAGTATGTTACCCGTCTATTATACCATTTTCTAACCTCATCTTGTATTATTTCTCAAGGGGTTTGGGGCTTTGCCCCAAGTGTTAAAATCCATCAGGAGAAGGAGCTCCCAAACTCGTTACTGATGGTTTATTTTTTCGATAGTGTGTATACACTATCTGAGCTCGCAAAGACCTAAAATTATGTTTTTGTATCAATTCTAAATTCCCCGTGCCAGACACGGTGGCTGACATTGTCAGACAATCATTTTTTAGAAGGACATAAGAAAACCGCAGATAAATTCCTGCGGTTTCATTTACTTATTTAATGTTTAGTAGACTTCTTTTTCAGGTTAACTGAGAGTCCCTTTTCCAATTCATCCAATAATTGAGTTATCAACTGACCAAGTTCTATAAAATTCTGTTGTGAAATATTTCCAACCTGAGTTGACAACTTGGCAATCCTATTAATTGATCTGCCAATCTGAATGAATCGCTCTGTCAGTTGCTCATACTCTGGAAAATTAATCGTCCATGATTCAATCTCTTGGTTAAATAATTTCTTTCTGGCAAAAGCGGAAAAGTTTGACTCTTTTTCATTAGCCATTAATGCTAACAATCTTTTATTCTCATCCTCAGTCAAAAAGACTTGCTTCACGATATTTTTAATTCTATTTTTCATTCATCCACTTTTGATAGTAACCTCGCCTTTTTCGTTTTATGGTATTTAAGGAACGATTTTTCATATTTTTCAATCATTTGAACACTGTAAGTCATAGCTCGTAATGCTTGAAGATCCTGAGATTGCTCAGCTATCCTTGCTAACTGATTGATATTATTTTTAATTCGCCTCAAAGAAAATATCAAGTCTTCAAATGAAGTTTCATCAAATACCAAAACAATAGGGAATTTCTTAAATAACATTTTCCTAGCATAGTTAGAAAAATTCCTTAAACCTGTATAACTGATAAGGTAGTTTAGCGTTTGATTCTGCGATTTTGTGATATAGAATTTTTTCAGAACTGTTCGATAACGCTCAACCACAATAAATTCTCCTTGTGTATTTTTCTGCCTGAGACACATCGTATTCCCTCAAATATTCTACAAGTTCCTGATAATCTTGCAACAGCCCTTCTTCTAAATTTGGGAAGTCATTTTCTCTACTCTGGATAATAATTTCTAATTGATTGACAATTTCTCTAATTGAGAAACTATAATCCAGGGTTTCTTCCTCATACTCTGCTTTTAACCCTTGATACCGTTGTAACTCTTCTTCTGATTTAAAACCAGCGACTAGCATATTCTCCAATTGATAATAAATTGTCATTATACTCTCCTTATCCCTTTTGGTAAAACTTTCTAGCATTTTCATGAGCAATTACCTTAGCTTCCAATAATCGCTCATCTTTTAGGCGCTCCATAGAGCTCATTAAATAGGCTAATGGTGACTCTACATCATTAGGAATACGATCTATCATTCCCAAGACTTCATCAGAAGTCATATAGCCTTCACTTAAAAACTGTCCAATCGCCATTTTTTGCTTATGCGTTAGGGTGTAATTATAGGGGTAAATAAAACGATCGTTATATCTATCCGCAATCACTTGCAAAAGGAAATAATACTCTGGTTTGAGATAAGTTGTTGACTGATCTTCTGTCTCTCTAGAACTATTATCTAGTACATTCTTATTCTCTTTCTGATTCTTGTTCTTAATCTGTTGCGTTACTTGACCGTTACTTTCCGTTACAGGTAACGTTTCTGTAACGTTACATTCTATTGATAAACTATCTTGCCCACTTACTAGAGCTTTTTGCTTTTGACGATGACGAGCCACTCTTTCTCTTGTTTGTTTACGAATTTTTTCTAGACCATCAATATTCTGATGTTTCTCCCATTTAGGAATTGTGACTGCTCCATCCACAAAAGCAATCATTCCAAATTGTTCAAATGTTTTCAGAGCCAGCTTCACAGTCGTTGACTTTCTCCTAAAGACTGTAGTTAACATCTCTTCTGTATAAAAGACCTTATCTCCTAGAGCTAAGACTCCACTGTAATTCTGTTTACCTGCTAAAACGAGTAGTTTAAACCAGATGACAATTAAAGTATCTCCTTCGGGCATTGACTCAATCAACTGTATTTTTTCATCATCAAAGATATCTGTAGTAATCTTAATCCATTGTACTTCACTCATACGTGTACCTCCTATCTTTCATATTGCTTTAGCCATCTAGTGACAGCTCGTTTATCGTACAGAGTCACCCCATCAATGACCATTGTAGGCATTCCTTCTCGTGTCCATTTTTGAAGGGTTGTCGTTGATACATCAAGCCACCTAGAAAGAGCTGCCATCCGAACCATAGGTTTGTATAGTTCTTTATCTTCTAGCGCTCTTTCAATAGCTGTAGAGACCATTTCATCATAATGTGCCCTTAACTGTTTTTCCAAAACTTTGGGAAGTTGAACAACTAAAGTCGCTTCTTCAGACATATTATTACCTCGTTTCCATTTCTCAATTAAATAAACTCCGAATTTGTTTGTTATTCATTTTGAATTATATATTCTTTTAGAATTTTTGTCAACTATTTTTATTCAAAAAGAATTAAATGTGTTATAATACTCTCAAGGAGGTATTTATGACCAATCATATTGCAAAACTGATAGAAGAGAGCGGCAAAAAACTGACTGAGATTAGTTCTGCTACAAATATCGCTTATCCAACCTTATCAGGATACAATCAAGGCATTCGTCAACCGAAAAAAGGAAATGCTCAAAAATTAGCTGACTATTTCGGCGTATCCATGGCTTACATCTTAGGACTTGATGATAACAAACAAGCACCATCAACTATGAACATTATTTCGGACAGTTTTAAAATTTCCGAGATTAGTTCTGTAACACCTTTTAAAAGCGATATGGAAAAGCTGAAGAAAGGAATTGAACTAGGAGAAATCCATCTGTCTATGCCCTTAAATGACGGCTTCTCAGACGATTTTAGGCGCATTTTAGCTCGCTATTTGGTTAATAATGAAGAAGAATTCATGAAAACCTTCACTAAACACATGAATAGTTTAAAACGAGAATCAGAAATTTGGCAAACCTGGATTCAGACCGAAGAATACCGAATTAGACAAGAAGATCGACATAAAAAATAAACTAACAGTTTCTCAATTACATAAGCTCCGAAAACTTAGAAACGGAGAACTGTTATGTCTGTACACAAGTACCAATCTACAAAAGGAATCACCTATTTTGTTAAAGTTTACCTTGGTCTAAACGACTACGGTAAGAAAAAATATTATACTAAACGAGGGTTCAAGACGCGTAAAGCTGCCAAAGCTCATGAAACTGCTGTTAATCATCAGTTGAATAGTGGAACTTTTGTCCATATTACTGCTCAAACAACCTACACTTACCAAGAGCTTTATCAAAGGTGGTATGAAGCTTATAAAGATACTGTTGAAGCAACTACTGCAGTCAAAACTGCCGACCTCTATCGCCTACATATTCTTCCTGTTTTTGGAGAAAAGAAAATTTCAATAATCAGTCCTTTAGACTGTCAAACCTTCATCACTGACAAAGCCAAGACATTCAAAAACATGAAGCAAATCAAATCTTATACTTCTAAAATATTTGAATTTGCCATTAATATGAATTATATTGAACGAAATCCCATGAGCAAGGTTATTATGCCTAAACTCAAAAAAACTGTCAGTGAGAACTATTGGACAGTTAACGAGTTGCATCATTTTTTGACAATCATTTTAGAAAATGAACCTTATAAACATTATGCACTATTTCGATTACTAGCATACAGCGGGTTACGAAAAGGAGAGCTCTACGCCCTTAAATGGGAAGATTTTGATTCTGAGAATCAACTATTAACAGTTAGCAAAAGTTTAGGAAGAATAGATGGCCATGCCATTGAAAAAGGAACTAAAAATACATTCTCTGTGCGCTCTATCTATCTTGATGATGAAACCTGTTCTATCCTCAACAAATGGAAACAGGAAACTAGCAGAGAAAAGTGGCAATTATCAGTACAACCTCTTTCTCTCGACAAAGAATTTATGTTTACATACTGCAACCGAGATGGTGAGATAGAACCCTTACACGCTGACTATATCAACAATATTCTAAAACGTATTATACGTAAGCATAATCTTAAAAAGATTAGCCCACATGGGTTTAGACACACTCACGCAACCTTGATGATTGAAATGGGAATTGACCCAGTCAATACTGCTAAACGCTTAGGCCATGCAAGCAGCCAGATAACTTTAGACACTTATAGCCATGCTACAAAAGCTGGTGAAAAACAGTCAATTACAAAATTTGCAGAGTATCTTAATAAGGCTAAATGAACTAGATTTATTGCTCAGCCTCATATTGACCAAAAACCAAGTCTCGAAAGATTACCAAAAGGATTACCAAAGCACTTTTTTCATCAAAAAAGCACCTTGCGAAAACTTCGCAAAGTGCTCTGAAACGTTGATATAATCGTATTGATTAACGTTTTGAGAATTGTGATGCCTTGCGGGCTTTTTTGAGACCTGGTTTTTTACGTTCAACCATACGTGCGTCACGTGTAAGAAGTCCAGCACGTTTCAATGAATCGCGGAAATCTGGGTCAACTTCTAAAAGTGCACGTGAGATACCATGACGGATCGCACCTGATTGACCTGCATATCCACCACCTACAACGTTAACAAAAACATCGTATGAACCTTGAGTTGAAGTAACTGCGAAAGGTTGGTTGATAACAAGACGAAGGTCTGCGTGTGGGATGTACTCTTCTACATCTTTTTTATTGATTGTAATTTTACCAGTACCTGGAACCAAACGAACGCGTGCAACAGCGTTTTTACGGCGACCAGTACCTGCATATTGTGCTTGTGCCATTATATAATGCTCCTTTCCTCTTAGATAAGTCCTGAGATATCAAGTACTTCTGGTTGTTGTGCAGCATGTGTATGCTCACCGCCAACAAATACTTTCAATTTCATACCTTGTGCACGTCCAAGAGTGTTATGTGGAAGCATGCCTTTAACTGATTTTTCAATCAAACGAACAGCATTTTTAGAACGAAGTTCACCTGCTGAGATTTGTTTCAAACCACCTGGATACATTGAGTGAGTGTAGTAGATTTTATCTGATGCTTTTTTACCAGTTAATTTAACTTTTTCAGCATTGATAACAATCACAAAGTCACCTGTATCAGTGTGTGGTGTGAAAGTTGGTTTGTTTTTTCCGCGAAGTACGCTAGCAACTACTGCAGAAAGACGTCCAAGAGGTACATCTGTTGCGTCAACAACGTACCATTTGCGTTCAACTTGGCCTGGTTTAGCCATGAAAGTTGTTTTGTTCATGATTTCTCCTATACGAATTCGTTTTTGTTTACAGGTGTGGATGTTCCGGTCCACGAGAGTATTTGAAAGGTTCCGGGGCCTTACAAATGGGGTAAACAATACCGCTTATAATCATATCAAAATAAGGTAGCATTCGTCAAGTTATTTCTTTTATTTTATCAATTTTCATCCCAAAATAAATCATCAGTAATTTCTCAAAGTAAGTTCCGTCTGCCCTCCAAAACCGGAAGTTAGTGTGAAAAGGATTTTTATGGTGGAATTAAGTCTGAGACGTTTGGGTTAGAAATGAGTTTATCCATCATGACAAAACACAAACACCTAACTCTCTCAGACCGTAATGACATCCAATCTGGTTTGGATAGAGGAGAAACCTTTAAAGCCATCGGGCTTAATCTACTGAAACACCCTACTACTATCGCAAAAGAAGTCAAACGAAATAAGCAACTAAGAGAATCAACCAAAGACTGCCTAGACTGTCCGCTACTAAGAAAAGCTCCCTATGTTTGTAATGGGTGTCCAAAGAGGAGGATCAACTGTGGTTACAAGAAGACCTTCTATCTTGCTAAGCAAGCTCAAAGAAACTATGAAAAACTTTTAGTTGAATCTAGAGAAGGAATCCCTTTGAACAAAGAGACCTTCTGGAAAATAGATAGAGTGCTTTCTAATGGGGTCAAGAAGGGCCAACGTATCTATCATATCCTCAAAACCAACGATCTAGAAGTGAGTTCTTCAACCGTTTATCGACACATCAAGAAAGGCTACCTATCCATCACACCAATCGACCTACCCAGAGCTGTGAAGTTCAAAAAAAGGCGAAAGAGCACACTCCCTCCTATTCCAAAAGCGATTAAAGAAGGGCGACGGTACGAGGATTTTATAGAACACATGAACCAATCAGAGCTGAACTCCTGGCTTGAAATGGACACGGTTATTGGACGGATTGGTGGAAAGGTCCTTCTCACCTTCAATGTCGCCTTCTGTAACTTCATCTTTGCCAAACTGATGGATTCTAAGACAGCTATCGAAACTGCTAAACACATACAGGTCATTAAGAGGACACTCTATGATAACAAGAGAGACTTCTTCGAACTCTTTCCTGTTATCCTAACGGATAATGGTGGGGAATTCGCTAGAGTGGATGATATTGAGATAGATGTTTGTGGACAGTCTCAACTCTTCTTTTGTGACCCTAATCGGTCTGACCAGAAAGCAAGAATCGAGAAGAATCATACCCTCGTGAGAGACATACTGCCTAAGGGGACTTCCTTCGACAACTTGACTCAAGAGGACATTAATCTGGCACTATCTCATATCAACAGCGTTAAGAGACAGGCTCTAAATGGTAAAACGGCTTATGAGCTATTCTCTTTTACTTACGGAAAAGACATCGCAAGTATACTCGGTATTGAGGAAATTACTGCGGAAGACGTCTGCCAATCTCCCAAACTATTAAAAGACAAAATCTAACCTAATCAACTAACTGATACAACCTAAACGTCTCACACTAACTTCAACCATAGCGGAACTTAATCTGAAACGCTTTCAGATGAGGATGTTTTCTTGTACCTTTTTTTGCGATTTTTAACTCTGAAAACCTATGAAATCAAGTATTATAAAAACCAACGGAACTTAGTCTGAGACGGATTTTCGTTGGTTTTTATTGGTTTTTATTGGTTTTTATCAGACTAAATTCCATTTCTACTAGAGGTGGAACTTACTTTGAGAATTTAGCAAAATAAATCATCTACAGTTTTATTCAAAGCTTGACACAATTTAATCGCTTAATTATAGCCTCCTTTTTCAATGGCGGCTATTGTCTGACATGATACACCGACCTTTTCAGCTAGAGACTGTTGTAATAAATCCATACTAGCTCTAGCTGTCTTTAAGCGTAAATTTTTCATATTACTATCTGTCCTTATACTTATGGTAGTACACTGAAGTTCCCATAGCTATCAATGATATTCCTATAACTGCTAAAATTGCATCATCTCCCCTTGAAAAATAAGTAGCAATATCAACCTTCCTAGTAAAAGCATCAATAAAATAGTTATTCCTATGAGGGCAAATGCGCCAGCAACAAAAACATTTTCCAAAATCTTTCATCAACAAACGGAGAGACTCTTTTTAGATTAGAAGTCGTAACAAAATAGAAACACCACTAAATAAAGATAATATTATTATAAAATCAGATGATACGCTACCCTTAATTAGTTTTCCAAAAACACTTTCAAGCCATAAGATAAAAACCATCGTCTAAAAACATTTTTGATAACTTTGTAAAACCAATTGTTGTTGTCGTTCATCATATTGAGGATAGTTCTTATTTTATTTTTCATAATAGGTCTCCTACTATTTTATAGTTTCATAGCATCATATAAAATACATTTTATGAAATATATACTAAAAGAACATAACGTACTGTTATGCCCTTTGATTGGTTATCGGTTTTCTTCCCCTAAAGAGAACAGAGCTAAAGCACCTGAGCCCACATGAGCTGAAATGACTGGCCCTAATGGACGAATAATAACTTCTTCAATACGCTCATCTGCTAATAACTGTTCTTTCATAACTTGGGCTGAATCTTTCTCTCCACTATAAGCAATAATTAAAGTGCTATAAGATAGTGTTTTTGTTGCCTGAGTCACAATCTCTTTAATACCTTTTTTACGGCCCCTTGTCTTGGCAAATGGTACTAATTTACCCTCGCTATCTAACTTAAGCAATGGTTTAATCTTAGCAACACTTCCAATAATAGCTGCACCTTTTGATAAGCGACCACTACGCATTAAATGGTTGAGATCGTCAACTAAAAAGTATGTGTTTAATTTAGGGAGAAGTGATTCAATTTTTTGTTTCACTTCTTCTAAAGATTTACCTTCTTGTCGCTCTTTAGTTGCTAACATTGCTAAGACACCCTCACCACATGAAGCTGCCATTGTATCCACAATCTCAATTTGAGCATCAGGATATTTGTCTAAGACCATCTCACGCGCAATAGTTGCACTCTGGTAAGTCCCTGATAAATGTGAAGATAGCGCTAAATATAACAAGGCATGGTCATTTTCTGCATAGGTTGAAAAAACTTCTTCAAACTGACCAACGTTAATTTGGCTTGTTGTAGGCTTTGCTCCCTCTTGCATACGCTCCAACAAGAAGTCACTAGTAATTTTTTCGTCTCCGACTGTCTCATAAGTCTTTCCATCAAGTTCAATGGTCAAACCTATAATATCGACATTGTGCTCTTGAGCCCACTTTTCATCTAAATCCGATGTCGAATCCGTTAGTATTTTAAAAGTCATTGTTACCTCAATCTATTATTTTTATTTGATAATCAAAGTAGTTCCAATATTATATCAAAAAAATTGTTGGCTGGCTAATAAAGTGTTAGGTTTTACATACCATCTAAAAAATCCTTGAGTTTTCCTAGTTGTTCATCATTCCACGGCCTTAACTTTGGCGTACTCAAATCGATTTGACTGGACATCTTATCCAAATCTGATTTTACTGTCGCTACACGCTGTTCCAATTCTCTAGCTGAGACACGTAAAGCACCCTGAGAAAATATAGTCCATTGTTCATTTAAATCACTGGTAGCAACGGAGACTAAATTTAACACAGATTGATTAAGTTCTGCCGCTGCTCGTTCAATATAGCTATCCGCAGTTTCGTCCTCCTCAGTAAAGATAACGGATATTTTGTATTGGTCATAACGCTGACGTACACCAGGAACATACTGGGCATCAAATACACAAATAATATCAATGTGTTCGAAATGTGCGTAATGATTTAGCTTTCTAAGTAATACTTCCCTTGCCTCTTCTAAACGATTGCTTTTAAAAAGCTGTCGAGTATCTTTCCAAAAAGCAATCATATTGTAGCCATCAACGAGTAAGATAGAATGTTTTTTCATAGGCGGTTTCTAAATACTTCATACATCAAAATAGCGGCTGCAACACTGGCATTTAAACTCTGAACATGACCATTCATGGGAATTGTAATCATTTCATCTACTTGCTTTTTGATATTATGAGAAATACCTTTTCCTTCATTACCAATAACTAGGGCTAATTTACCTTTGGTATTCCACTTATGCGATGGTGTCCCATTCATATCAGTGCCAAATATCCAGAAGTCCTTATCTTTTAAAGTATCCAAAGTTTGACTGAGATTAGTTACCCTTGCAATAGGAACATGTTCAACAGCTCCTGTAGATGTCTTTGAAACCACTGGGGTCACTCCAACAGAACGATGTTTGGGGATGATAATACCTGTTACATTGGTTGCATCAGCTGTGCGTAGAATAGAACCTAGGTTGTGAGGGTCGGTCAGACCATCAAGGATTAAAATGAGAGGATTTTCTTCATTCTCTGCCTTTGTCATTATCTCTGATAAATCCGCATAGACAAATTCCGAAACTTTTAGAACGAATCCTTGGTGAACTCCACCATTTGTCATGTCTGATAAGATTTTTTTAGGAGTCCAGGAAATGGATACTTTTTTTTCAGTCGCTAGTGCTTTGACTTTATCAACGTTCTTTCCTCTTAAGTCATCTTGCAAGTATAATTTATTACCAGTATTAGCTCTTAAACTCTCTGTCACAGCATGTAAGCCATAGACAAGGTCACTTGATTCTTCTTTAAATTGTTTATCTTTCATAGTCATATTATATCATGAATGCTATAGCATAAAGCTTTTTATAGCAATATTTTACCAACAAATCCTAATGTCTCTATAAAAAAGAGAGGATATAGCCTCTCTTTTTGTTTATTTTTCAATGGTTTCAATACACCACTGTATTAGAGTTTCCAAGCGCTTTATCTGACCAGTCATATCCAAGTACCCCATAAGAGCCTCAAAACCTGTAGACATACGATAGGTAATAATATCAGCATTTTTAGCTTTTGTATGACTATTCGCATTACGTCCTCGTTTATAAATTAACTGCTCTTCATCAGTTAAAATATTTTCTTCTAACATGGCATTAATTAACAATGCTTGGGCATTAGCAGAAACATATTGCGTTGCTTTCCGATGTAACTGATTAGGTTTGGTAAAACCCTGCATAATTAAATGGCGTCGGATATACAAAGAATAAACTGCATCTCCTTCAAAAGCTAAAGCAATACCATTAATCAAACGAACATCAATCACGAGTCCACCTCACGCCATCCTTAGTATCTAACAATTTAATTCCTTGTTTTGCTAATTCATCTCTAATACGATCAGCAGTTGCAAAATCACGATTAGCTCGTGCTTCTTGGCGTTGTTCTATTAAAGATTCAATATCAGCATCAAGCACTTCCTCTTGGAATACAATACCAAAAATTTCTAATAATTCAGCAAGGGTTTCCTTAACTTTTGAAGTATAGTGTCCTGAGTTAATCCATTTTGCCATTTCAAAGATAACAGTAATACCGTTTGCTGTATTAAAATCATCATCCATCGCTTCTTGAAATGCTTTCACAAATTGCTCTAATTCTTCATCATTAGCATTCTCTTGGATTGGTAAATTGAAAGTATTTTTTAAATATTTAAGGTTAACTTCCGCATCATGAACGGCCTTTTCAGTGAAATTCACGGGTTTACGATACTGTTGTGTCGCTAAGAAAAAACGTATTACTTGTCCGTCAACGCTCTTCAACATATCGTGAACAGTAATAAAGTTACCAAGAGATTTAGACATTTTCTCGTTATCAACGTTAACAAAACCATTATGCATCCAGTAATTTGCAAAGGTCTTACCTGTTTTAGCTTCAGATTGTGCAATCTCATTCGTGTGATGTGGAAATTCTAAATCAGCTCCTCCACCATGGATATCAATAGTATCACCAAGGATCTCAGTTGCCATAACAGAACATTCAATATGCCACCCTGGGCGCCCTTTCCCCCAAGGACTTTCCCATGAGACTTCCCCAGATTTAGCTGATTTCCAAAGTGCAAAATCTAAAGGATTCTCTTTAATCTCTCCTTCCCCATCAACACGACCACTTGCACCAATCTCTAAATCTTCCAAAGTTTTATTGGCTAATTTTGCATAATGATGTGATTTACTTACTCTAAAATAAACATCTCCATTAGCTTCATAGGCAAATTCCTTATCAACTAAAACTTTAACAAAATCAATAATCTCATCCATATAGTCAATAACTCGAGGATTTTTTGTAGCAGGTTTGACACCTAATGCAGCAACATCTTCCATAAACGCTGAAATAAACTTATCTGAAAAGGATTTTGTATCCATACCTGCTTCAGCTGCACCTTTTATAATTTTATCATCAACATCAGTAAAGTTAGAAATATAATTGACTTGGTAACCACAATACTCAAAATAACGACGAATAGTATCAAAAGCTACTACACTGCGGGCATTTCCGATATGTATATAGTTATAAACTGTTGGCCCACAGACGTACATGTTGACTTTACCTTCATTGAGAGGTATAAAATCTTGTAAACTGCGAGTCATAGTGTCGTAAATTTTTATCATGGTTTTTCCTTTTTCTGTTTTTGATAAGCTTTATACAAACGAACAATATACATTAAAGCAAAGGCAGCCCAAATAATTCCTAAGAGAGAGTTACCTTGTGCAAACTTTAAATAGCTTAAACAAGCTCCTGCTAGTATACCTAAAATTGATAATATTTGAGTTGTTACATAATCCTTCACAAATACCTCCTAAAGTTTGGACGAATAATAACTTTCTTCTCGATCATGTTCAATACTTCGGATTTGAAGATCATCCTTTTGACCATGGACACGGACAACTTTAGCTGGAACACCAACTACTGTTACGTCTGCTGGCACATCTGCAAGGACAACTGCTGCAGCACCGACTTTAGCATTTTCTCCAACCTCAATTGGACCGATGATTTGAGAATGTGCTGAAATTAGCGCACCTTTACGTATGGTTGGGTGTCGTTTGCCTTTGTCTTTACCTGTGCCACCCAATGTAACCCCATGGTATAGCATAGCACCTTTCTCTACAATGGCAGTTTCTCCAATGACCAATCCTGAACCGTGGTCAATAAAAACCCCTTCCGAAATCGTCGCTCCGGGATGAATTTCAATTTGTGTCCAGAAACGCCAAAATTGACTGTGCATACGTGCTAACAATTTAAAATTATGATTCCATAAAAAATGAGATAGCCTATGAGCTGCAAGAGCTTTTATTCCTGGATAAGTTAAAATAACTTCTAGAGAACTACGAGCAGCTGGATCTTGTTCTTTGACAATAGCTATACTTTCTTTCCACCACCCCATAGTTTTCCTCAATCGTTTTCTACATCAGACCAATCAACTAAAACTTGTTGTTCATCAAATGGATTGATGGCTACTCCAAAGGTATCATCAATCTCATTTTCTCCATTACGCGGTTTATAAATATCGTCAATCGTCCAGGCTAAAATTACTCCTTGTGCTTTCCTAAAAGCACCACCAAAATCATTATGGTTATACCATTTTTCAAAACTTAAAAGGTTTGAGAATACTGGAACATAACTTTTTCCTTCGGGGGTAGACATTGTAGGGAAAAAACGGTCAAAACTACCTTCTTCACGTGGATGGACAAAGGCAGGTACCAAGTAGGTTTTATCCATGATATCGGCAACAATGTTATCTTCATTTAACAACTGGTTTAAGATTGTGGTGTAATTGTTCATAAATTGCACCATATCTTCACAGTAGAAAATAGTCGAGTTCCCAAAATCGCCTTCTTTTTTTAAATTATAGACCAATCCTGCTAAGCCATGTGAAATAGCTTCATCAAGAACGTCTAAACTACGACGACTCTCCCAAAACATATCTCGAGCACTTTCTTGCTCCTCTTTGAAATGATTAAGGTCAGTAATATCCGTAAAAACAGGAACAACTTCTTGACCATCTACTTGAATAGCATAGGGTTCCTTGCTTGCCCAAACCGTAGAGTGGTGCAAGGCATTCACAAGACCTATACTATCTAAAAAATTATCCGGTGCATTGATAAAAGCACGCAATCTAATGTCTAACTCGTTTGTACTTGTCATATTAAGATTCCTTTTTAGGATTGTCAGCTTTTGGAGGACGTGGTAATAATGCTTTCATAGAGGCATCAACTCGCCCTTTATCATCAATTTTGATGACTTTCACATCAACTTCTTCACCAATTTCAAGAACATCAGCTACATTTGCTGTACGTGTCCATGCAATTTCTGAAATATGTACCAATGCATCTGTTTTATCAAAGAGGTTGACAAAGGCACCGAATTTCTCGATACGAACTACTTTAGCATGGTAAACTTCTCCCACTTTTGCTTCACGTACTAAACTTGCAATAATGTCTTTCGTACGATCAATAGCAGCCTGATCACTAGAGAAGATAGATACATTTCCTTCTTCATCAATATCAATCTTAACACCTGTTTCAGCGATGATTTTATCGATAGTTTCGCCGCCTTTACCGATGACAACTTTAATCTTATCAACATCGATTTTTATCATATCAATCTTAGGTGCCGTTGGTGCTAATTGTGGACGTGGCTCTGCGATAGCTCCATGAAGGACATCAAGAATTTCAAAGCGTGCTTTTTTAGCTTGCGCAAGAGCTTCTTCCAAAATTTGAGGGGTAATACCTTCAATTTTAATATCCATTTGAAGTGCTGTAATCCCTTCACGTGTACCCGCAACCTTAAAGTCCATATCGCCAAAATGGTCTTCTAATCCTTGAATATCAGTAAGGACTGTGTAGTTTGTTCCATCTGATATGAGTCCCATGGCAATACCAGCAACCGGAGCTTTTATAGGCACACCACCTGCCATAAGAGCAAGCGTTCCAGCACATATAGAAGCCTGAGATGATGAACCGTTTGATTCTAAAACTTCTGCAACTAGTCGGATAGCATACGGAAACTCCTCCAAGCTTGGAAGGACTTGTTCTAATGCACGCTCTCCTAAAGCACCGTGACCAATTTCACGACGCCCTGCAGCTCCATAACGTCCCGTCTCACCAACTGAATATTGTGGGAAGTTATAGTGGTGCATAAAGCGTTTCTTATACTCTGGTGTTAGCCCATCAATGATTTGTGCTTCACCCATAGGTGCTAACGTTAATACTGATAATGCTTGGGTTTGTCCTCGTGTAAAGAGACCTGATCCATGAACTTGTGGTAAAAAATCAATCACTGCATCTAATGGACGAATCTCATCCACACGACGTCCATCAGGACGAACCTTATCTTCTGTAATGAGGCGACGAACTTCTGCATGTTCCATTTGTTCTAAAATTTCAGCAACATCACGCATAATGCGATCATATTCTTCATGTTCAGCGTAACGCGCCTCATATTCACCTATAACTACTTCTTTAACTGCTTCTGTAGCTGCTTCTCTAGCCTTTTTCTCTTCAACTTGTACTGCAGCCTGTAAAGCTATGTTATGAGTAGCAATAATTTCTGCTTGAAGTTCTGGATCAACTTGAAGAAGTTCTACTTCGGCTTTTTCTTTACCAATAGCAGTTACAATCTCTTCTTGAAAGGCGATTAATTCACAGACAGCCTCATGTCCTTTAAGAAGAGCCTCTAGCATGATTTCTTCTGAAAGTTCTTTCGCTCCAGATTCAACCATGTTAATCGCTTCTTTAGTACCTGCAACCGTTAATTCTAACGCAGAAGCCTCTTGTTCTTGTGCTGTCGGATTAATAATAAAATTGCCATCAACATAAGCAACTTGAACTCCAGCAATTGGCCCATTGAAAGGAATATCGGAAATCGATAATGCTAATGATGAACCAAACATAGCAGCCATTGGTGCGCTAGCATTTTCATCAAATGAAAGAACAGTATTGATGACCTGGACTTCGTTACGAAATCCCTCAGCAAACATCGGACGGATTGGTCTATCAATAAGACGTGCTGTTAAGGTAGCATCCGTACTTGGACGCCCTTCACGTTTGTTAAAACCACCCGGAAATTTCCCAGCAGCATACATTTTTTCTTCGTAATTGACTTGAAGTGGGAAAAAATCACCTGTTGACATTTTCTTAGACATAACTGCTGCTGTAAGTACAGTAGAATCTCCATAACGAACGACAACTGATCCATTTGCTTGTTTAGCCACTTGGCCAGTTTCAACAACTAATTTTTTACCAGCAAAAATCATTTCAAAGACTTGTTTTGACATATTATTCTCCATATTTTTTTGTTTACGCGTTTCCTACAAAGTTCAATCTAGCTGTTCTAAACTCAACTTTGCATAAAACCACGTATAAGCTTTATTCTAACATAATTCTATAAAATTGAGTAGCGAAAATCCGTGGGGGAAGCTGTATTATCATTCATTAATGTAAACGTAAAAAGTCTGATTATTAATACTAGCAATCAGACCTTGTTACAATGATTAAAATAAATTTCTAGGGTTAATCTTAGCTTGCTTAATAACCCTCTTCATAGGTTAAAACACTTTCTTACTGTTGGCCCCCTCAAAGTACTTACGTTCATAGTACGTTTAAAACAAAAAACACTAGAAAATTTTCTAGCGTTTTTACTTGACTCTGTTGTCTATTAACGACGAAGTCCAAGTGATTGAATCAATTCACGGTAACGGTTAACATCTGTACGACGTAGGTATGCTAATAAGTTACGACGGTGACCAATTTTTTTCATCAATCCACGGTAAGTAGCGTGGTCTTTTTTGTGTTGTTTGATGTGGTCATTAAGGTGGTTGATTTCCCAAGTAAGAACTGCTACTTGAACTTCAACTGATCCTGTATCACCTTCGTGACGTGCATATTGAGCAATGATTTCATTTTTTTTCTCTTTTGAGATTGCCATAATATATTCTCCTTTTATTGCTTCATCCGAGTCTTAGGATTGGCACTCCTAAAACCAAGAAAAAGTTGGTTTGTCTTATAGACCCTCTTATTTTATCAAATTAGAATAAACTTTGTCAAAAGTTTTTAATAGAAATATGGATAACCAACTGTCTCTAAAGGAAAATCCTTCATAGACTAAACGAGACTTTGCATCTTTTTGCCGAAAGACCTTAGCATAAGTAGATGTCATACTAGTTGGCCCACACATAAATATCGTTGGTTGTCCTTCAAAAACAGACTGACTAAAATCAAGTCTTCCTTGGAGGCTACTATTATTTAAGTGAAGTTTAAAATTAGGATTGGCTTTAGCATAGGATTCTAACATATCTTGATAAATCAAATTGTCTTGATTTGAAAATGTATAAAAGAAGTCAACTCTCTTAGTCAAAATACTATTTTCTCTAATAAATGAAATGAAGGGAGTGATGCCGATACCTCCTGCAATCCAAACCTGTTCTTTCTTGTCTTTATCAAATAACATATGACCATAAGCTCTATCTAAGGCTATTTTTGTCCCAACTTTTAGCTGTTTGTAAATGGATTTCGTATAATCTCCTGAAGCTTTAACAGTTAAAAATATCACTCTATCATGACCACCCGATATCGAGAAAGGATGAGCTGCTGATTCAAAGCCGGCTTGATAAATTTTTAAAAAAGTAAATTGTCCATAGTCATATCGATAAGGACGCTTCATTGCTATTTCAATCTCAGTTGTATCATGGTTAAGATGAGTAACCTTTTGAACGTACCCTACACGACGAAAACGCATTCTAGAATATAGGAAAATAATATAAAATCCAGATATAACCCCAATGACAGCATAACCTAATACGATTAAACTGAGTAAAGTATTCCCTAGTATCCTATCTCCTAAAATCAGAAAAGTATGTACCAATCCCAAAATATAGACTAAATAAACAAAGCGATGAATAAAACGCCAAATTTCATACTTTAAAAAATTTCCGAAATAAGCTACAAAAACAATACTTAGAAAAAGATATAATCCCGCACTGCCAATAGTCTTTGCAAACTCACTTCCATGTCCGCCTTGTCCAAGACCAATTTTGTGCAATAGAAGCAAAATCATTGAAAATACAGCCATTACCTTGTGGTAAAAATACATATTTTCAATACCTTGAAAGTAACTTTCAAGTATCCTAAATTTGGTTGATAAGAGGAATGTTAGCGATAAACTTGTCAAAGCTAATCCTGGTACAACAAATTCACTTAATCCTGCATTTTGCCATGCTACTAGTGTCACCACTATGCTAGATAAAATTAAAACAATACCTTTCCAAGCTCGCATAACGACCACCCCTTTATTTTTAGTAAGGATAAAATACCACAAGATACTTATACAAAACTTAAAAATTTCAGAAAATAACAAAAAGGCAACTCCAATGTTGCCTTTTTGTTATGATTTATAAATTGATTTGCAATGCTCTACTATATCTTTAACAGCGAGTCCATACTCCTCTAATAAATATTTCATCTGACCTACCTGACCAAATCGCTCATCAATACCCATACGACTAACAGTAGTGTTTTTCTCCATACTAAGCCATTCGCATAATGCACTTCCGATACCGCCAATACGGTTATGATTCTCAATAGTTACAATGGATTGATCTATCAGTAATGGTTTCAGTTCTTCTGGAAGGGGCTTAATTTTAAAAAGGTCGATAACTGAGGCCTCAATCCCTAGTTCTTTGAGGTAGTCGGCTGCTTCTATCGCTCTAGAAACCATAATACCACTTGCTACAAGAGCAATATCTTTTCCCTGGCGTAATTGTATAAAACCTTTTGAAAAATCTTCGCATCCCTCATAAACTGCAGTGGGGGCCTTACGAATAGTTCTAATGTATTTTAGACCATCAATACTTAATGTTTGTTTTAAAATTGCTTCAAACTGAATATCATCACTAACCTCAAAAATAGTCGCCTTTGGAATTAACCTTAGTAGACCTAACTCTTCAAAAGGCATATGAGTTCCGCCATTCATTTCTGCGCTAACTCCTGCATCTGAGCCAATAATCGTAGCTGATAATTGTGAGTAACCTAACGATAAAAATACTTGATCAAAGACACGCCTTGACGCGAAAGGACCAAAAGTATGAAGGTATGGCTTGTAACCTTTAATGGCGAGCCCTGCTGCAAGACCTACCATCTCAGCCTCCATAATACCTAGATTAATATAACGTTTTCCAAATTCTGATGCCAGTACATTTGTTGACATTGAACTCGACAAATCGGCTTCTAAAACGGTAATTTGTTTATTTTCTTGATTAGCTTGAAGGAGGAAATCACGATAGACAAGCCTCATTTCTTTGGTTGAACATCTCATTCTACCACCTCCAAACTTTCTCTCAAGCTTATCACCGCTCGCTCTAACATTGTTTTTTGTTGTAAATCTGGTCGTAAATGATGATTAGAAGCTAACTCCTCCAACTCTTTCACACCTTGTCCCTTGATACTATCTAAAACAATGCATTTTGGTTTGACACTATTTGAATCTTGAAAAGTTTTAATAGCTTTGTCAATTGCCTCAATGTCATCTCCTTTTACACGTACTGCATCAAATCCAAAAGCTTCAAATTTAGCAACAAAGTCTCCAGGATTACAAATATCAGCTGTCAAACCATCTAATTGTTTTTTATTATCATCTACAAAAACAATTAAATGGTGCAGTTGATGATGCGCAGCAAATTGTATAGCCTCCCAACATTGTCCTTCATTTAATTCACCATCACCTACAATAGTATAAGTATAATAGCTTGAATTCTCAATCTTTTGAGCATAAGCAATTCCCGTTGCAATACTAATGCCTTGACCTAATGAGCCTGTCGTTACATCTATACCAGGAGTTAAATTGCGGTCAGGATGCGAAGGTAGTTTGGTACCGTTTGTATTGAGCGAATGAAGGAATGTTTTATCAAAAAAACCTTTTAAATAGAGTGTACTATACAAGGCTGGACCAGCATGTCCTTTTGATAAGACCATATAATTCCGATCACTTTCTTTGAATTTTTCAGGGTTTATATCCATAATATCACCGTACAGAATAGCCAAAGTCTCAACAATTGATAAACTACCCCCATAGTGACCGAATCCTAAATGGTTTAGCGTTTCTAGTGTATTTAAACGAATCTCCGTTGCAAATCGTCTTAGAGATGAATATCTTTCTTCTGGTGATGTCATTATTAACCTTCCTTATGGGTTGATTTTCCAACAAATGAAATGCCAAAAAGTCCAATTAAGATAACTACAATACCAATAACAATAGCTATCGCACCGCCGACATGATTAAGAGCGCCAAGAATGATACCGGTCAAACCAAAATCAGCATCTGAGAATGTTGAACCTTTGAAACCAAGTCCACCTAGTACAGGCATCAAGAAAATCGGCAAGAAACTGATGAGGATACCTTGAACAAATGCACCAATAGTCGCTCCTCTCACACCACCAGAAGCATTACCGATAACACCTGCCGTTGCCCCACAGAAGAAATGAGGAACGACCCCTGGTAAAATGACAGTAGTGCCAGTCACAATCATAACTATCATACTAACCAATCCACCAACAAAACTTGAGATAAAACCAATCAATACTGCATTAGGTGCATAAGGGTAAACAATTGGACAATCCAAGGCTGGTTTTGAATTTGGAACCAATTTTTCTGAGATTCCCTTAAAGGCTGGTACAATTTCACCTAGGATAAGGCGTACACCTGCTAAAATAACGAATACACCTGCTGCAAATTGCCCAGCTAGTTGGAGGGCATAAACAAGACCATTGACACCGTTACTTATTTCTTTTGCAATATAAGCCTCACCAGCAAACACTGCAACGATAAGGTAAATAATTGCCATTGAGATAGTAATACTTACGGTACTGTCACGTAAAAATGATAAACTCTTTGGAAATTTAATATCTTCTGTTGATTTTGATTTATCTCCAACAATTCCACCAATAAATCCACTCAACCAATAGCCTAAAGAACCAAAGTGCCCAAGTGCCACCTTATCATTACCTGTCAGTTGAATCATGTATTTTTGCACAAATGCAGGAGATACGCTCATAATAATCCCTAACGCTAGACCTCCAAAAAGGATGAGCGAGAACGAAGTAAAGCCTGCTACGGCAAAAATAACAGCAATCATACAAGCCATATACAATGTATGATGTCCTGTCAGAAAAATATATTTAAATTTTGTAAAACGAGCAATTAAAATATTAAAAATCATTCCCGCTAACATAATCAAAGCAGTTGCTGAGCCATACTTCGTAAGAGCTACTGCTACAATGGCTTCATTATTAGGAACTACCCCCACCAAATGAAAAGCATGCTCAAACATTTTTCCAAATGGATTCAAGGAATTTTGGACTATCCCTGCACCTCCAGAAACCACTAAGAAGCCAACAAATGTTTTTATTCCACCTTTTACAATATCAGGAACACCTTTTTTCTGCAGTACTAAACCGATAATGGCTATCAAGGCGACTAAAATAGCTGGCGTGCTGGCAATATTAACTAAAAAATCCAATAGACCTTTCATGGCATCAACCTCCTAGATTAAGCCTTTTTCTTGGCAAATACCTGTCACTAATTCTCTCAATTCATCCATATCAATGATACTGTTTAAAATACGAACATCCCCCAGGTGACCAGCTGAATCCTCCAAATCACGACCAACAATCCAAACATCTGCTGCGCTTGGATCTGCTCCACCTAAATCATAATGTTCAACTTCAACATCAGAAACCCCCAAATCCTTCAAAATAGACTCAATATTCATTTGTACCATAAAACTTGAACCTAGACCTGATCCACATGCTGTTCCAATTCTTAACATCTTTAATCCTCCTGTTTTATAATCATTTCAATATCTTGATACCCACGTGAAGCTAACAAAGCTTTAACATTATTATTATCACGAAGTATTGTTGTCAAATGCGATAGAGCTTTCAAATGCGTTTCATTATCAATAGCTGCTATGCATAATAAGAGATAAATTTCCTGTTTGGGGTCATCCAATAAATAAATAGGCTGTTCCAAAACAAGCATTGACATACCGACAGAGTTTACCCCATCTTCTGGTCTGGCATGTGGAATAGCAATACCTTTACCAAGATTGATAAAAGGACCAAACTCTTCGACCTTTTCAATCATAGCTTCTGGGTAACTTTCCGTAATTTTTCCAGAAGCTAACAAGGGTTTTGCCGCTAAACGAATTGCCTCTTTCCAATTCATTTGTTCAGAACTTGTCTGATAAGTTTCCTCTGTTATAAGTTGGTGCAACAAGGGCCTCACATCCTTTCTAAATATATCTTGTTTTACCATTGTCCTCAAAGCCAATTTTAATTCCTCTTCACAATGAACATGAGCGTATTTTTTTATAGTTGCTATTAATTGATCAAGTTGGAAATCGTCAAGGCAAGCTTTGGGAAAATCTGAAATAACCAGTTCTTTGAGCTGTTGTACTTGCTCTGCTGTCATCATCAGCGAAACTAGATAATTAGGTTTTTTTGTTTCTACAAATATAGTAGAAAAGACCATATCGTAAGTTTGATTGTCAATCAGTTTCAGCTGCTCAATTTTAGAGACACGATGAAAATGAATTTGAGGAAATAATCCACGCAATTTTTCCTTAATCACTAAGGATGAACTAACGCCGTTTGGACAGAGTATCAAAGCTTTATAAGACATTGATTGTGTATCACCTGATTGTCTAAGATAGCCTCCAAAGTGAATCACGAAGTAAGAAATTTCACTATCGGGTATTAATCCTACTTGCTCTTCCAAAGGACGTAGTGCCTTTTTAACCAATAGAAATAAATCACTGTAATGCTCTTTAATATTTTGTGTATAACCACTATCGCCAGTTAAACCATATTTCAATCGGAAATAAGCTGGAATAATATGACGCTTCAGACCTTGTAATAACTCTTCTTTATTGGAAAAATTAAGAAGTGAAACAGTTTCCATCTCATCAACGATTGCTTTTGCCAATGCTTCAAAGAAATCATCATCTTTAGTTCCCTCACCTTCAAAACAGCCAGATAAGATCAAGGTAATATAATCTTTTTCTTTCTGATCTAATGGTTTAGATAAGGAAATATCCTGACTTAAATTAGTCACAATAATAGTCGTTAACTCTTTTAATTGTTCAGAAACAATAGGAGAACCCTGCAAAACACGATCTACTGACCTTTGATAACGACACAGTATTAAAATGATAAAATATAAAGATTTCTCAAGCCTATCTTGTATTGGAGAAAGTTGAAAAGATTCATAGAAATATTCTACCGTCTTTTCTAACTTCTCATATGAGAGAGCGAATTTCCAAGAAGACAAGATATAATTCAAAGACCAAAAACCAATGGGAGATTCTAGTAGTTGAGTTATCATCTGAAAAGCAACTTGATGCTTATCCATCTCATCTCCTACTAGACTATATCCCTTTGCTCTTGTATAAGTGAGTGAGATACCTCTTTTTGCTAATTTAGAACGTAGCATCTTGATATCTGATAAAGTAGTATTCTTACTTACTTTCAAAAAATCTTGATAATGCACATTGGAGACAAACTCTCTTCGGCAAAAGCTATAAAGGTAAATCAGACATACCCTTTCTTCCTGAGTTAGGTAAAATTGCTCAGCTTCTAATAAGGAGACAATTTTATCATGCTCTTTTTCATCTCCTAATAACTGATAACGTCCAGCAGAGTGAGCAATAGCTGGTAGGTGATTTTTTGCTAAAAAACTATTGAGATAGTTAATTTGCTCTATGATAACTTTTATTGAAAACTTTGTTTGCACTGTTAACTCATACAAGGAAAGATTTTTCCGAGCTAAAAATACCAACATTATCACAACAGTCTTATTATCAACCATTTGTTTTCCTTTCTATTTTTATTTTATAGTAACCGTTTACATTTTTCTAGGTCATTTGAGCCCAATCTGGCACTACTATCAATTGAATGAATTTGGGCTATTGTTATAGAGTAAAGAAAGAAAAA
>OKGA01000165.1_pt1 | contig 27238 bp, 25 predicted proteins | sample 1611451 | NCBI WGS metagenome assembly OKGA01 (sample SAMN04436745, study PRJEB24849) | human gut metagenome | biome: human gut; feature: NICU; material: stool | host: Homo sapiens | place: USA: Saint Louis, MO | collected 2010-12-22
TGTTTTTCCCCGACGAGGCGCATCTTAATCCCCGCGACGCCATGCGCCAGCTGCGTGCCAGCCTGGAAGCGCGCGGCGTGGTTTTTCATCGCGGCAAACCAGGCGGCACGGTTATCGACTGTCGCGGCATTCACGCCGCCGATCGCCAGCCTGACCTGCGCGCGGTGCGCGGCGAGATGCTGATCCTGCAGTGCGATGAACTCCACTTCTCCCGTCCCGTCCGGCTGCTGCATCCGCGCTTTCCCTGCTATCTGGTGCCGCGCGCCGACGGCCTTTTTATGCTCGGCGCCACTATGGTCGAGAGCGACGACGCCAGCCCGATCAGCGCCCGCGCCATGATGGAGCTGCTCGGCGCCGCCTGGAGCATTCATCCGGCGCTGGCCGAAGCGCGCATCGTCGAGAGCGGCACGGGGCGGCGTCCCGCCTATCGCCATAACCTGCCGGAAGTGCGCTATCGAGACGGGGTTTTCTCCCTTAACGGCATGTATCGTCACGGTTTTTTGCTTGCGCCCGCCATGGCGCAGCAGCTTATGCAACTGCTTAGTCAGGAGTCGAATGATGCAAATCGAACTTAACGGTCAGAGAGTGGAAACCGAGGCGGCGACGGTCGCCGCGCTGCTGCAGGAGCGGCAGATCGACGCCGCCTGCGTCGCCAGCGCCTTTAACGGTGAGTTTTTGCCGCGCGCGCAGTATGAGAGCCAGCGACTAGAGGCGGGATGCCGTCTGGAAGTGCTGTCGCCGATGCAGGGAGGCTGAAGCATGTTTTACGGCTTTGTTCCCCGTTCGCGTTTTCTGCTCGGCACCGCAGGCTATCCGTCGCCCGATATTTTACAGCAGGCGATCTGCGCCGCAGAGGCGGAGATCATCACCGTCAGCCTGCGGCGCGAAGGCAGCCAGGGCGGCGCGTTTCGCGAGCTGCTCAGCCAGCTCAACCGCCGCGTGCTGCCCAACACCGCCGGCTGCCACAGCGTGAAAGAGGCGGTGACTACGGCGCATATGGCGCGTGAACTCTTTGACACGCCCTGGATAAAGCTGGAGGTGATCGGCAACGCCGACACGCTGCAGCCCGATCCCTTTGCGCTGGTCGAGGCGGCGCGCATTCTCTGCGCCGACGGCTTCCAGGTCTTTCCCTATACCACCGAGGATCTCATCGTCGGCGAAAAGCTGCTGGAGGCGGGCTGCGAAGTGCTGATGCCCTGGGGCGCGCCCATTGGCTCTGGCCAGGGGCTGCGCAATATCGAAGGGCTGCGCAGCTTCCGCGCCTGGTTCAAAGAGGTGCCGCTGGTGATTGACGCCGGTATCGGCGCGCCGAGCCAGGCGGCGCAGGCGATGGAGATGGGCTTCGACGCCATTTTGCTCAACACCGCCGTCGCGAAAGCGCAGGATCCGGCGGCGATGGCGGGCGCCTTCGCAAGCGCGATTCGCGCGGGGCATCAGGCGCATCAGGCGGGCCTGATGGAGCGGCGCGATATGGCCGCCGCGTCAACGCCGGTGTTTGGCCTGGCGCAGTTCAGCTAACGGAGCAAGATGATGAATCGTTATCAGCGGCAGCAAATGCTGCCGGAAATCGGCGAAGCGGGACAGAGGCGGCTGCGCGCCGCGCGCGTGCTGGTGGTCGGCGCGGGCGGGCTGGGATCGACGCTGTTGCCGCTGCTGGCAGGCGCGGGCGTCGGCTATCTGCGTATCTGGGACCCTGACCGGGTGGCGCTGCACAATCTGCATCGCCAGACGCTCTACACCGAGGAGGATGTCGGCCAGCCGAAGGCGCTTTGCGCCGCGCGCGCGCTGGCCGCCCGCAATCAAGAGTGCGTTACCGAGGCGCGACAGCAGGCGCTGCGCGCCAGTACGGTCGGGCAGGCGCTGTCGCAGGTGGATCTGGCGATCGACGCAGCGGACAGCTTCGCCGTGACCTATACGCTTTCCGACGCCTGCTGGCCGCGCAACATCCCTCTCATCAGCGCCTCGGTGCTGGGTCGGCAGGGCTATGTCGGCGGTTTTTGCGGCGGCGCGCCGGGCTATCGCGCCCTGTTTCCCCGACTGCCCGCTTCCGCCGCCAGCTGCGACACCGCGGGCGTGATGGGACCGGCGGTGGCAACGCTGGGCGCGATGCAGGCGCAGATGGCGCTCAGCGTGCTGCTGGGGCACACGCCGTCGCCGCTCGGCAGCCTGATAAACTGCGACTTCAGCCAGTGGCACTTTCGCGCCTTTCGCTTTGACGACGCGCAGGAGCCGACGCAGCCCGCGATTCCCTTTATCGATCGCGATCTGCTGCGCGCCGACGACTGTATCGTCGAGTTGCGCAGCCTGGCGGAAGCGCCGTACAGCGTGGCGGCGCAGGTAGAGCGCCTGCTGCCCGACGCGATAGCCGCATGGCAGCCGCCCGCCGATCGGCGCGTGGTGCTGGTCTGCGCCAGCGGCATTCGCGCGGCGAAAGCGGCCGCCGCGCTGGCGCAGCGCGGCGTCGAACGGCTGGCGATTATCGCGGCGAACCAGCCATGAACCTGAGGTCGCACAGCCCCGACATTCTCTTTGACGAGGTGACCTTCGGCTGGGAGAGCAAGCCCCTCTGCGCGCGCTTCAGCCTGCGGCTGCGCGGCGGCAAAACCAGCGCGCTGCTGGGTCGCAGCGGCGCGGGCAAGAGCACGCTGCTGCGGCTGGCGGCGGGGCTGTCAACGCCGCAGCAAGGCCGCATTAGCAGCTCGCTGCCGGGCGCGCTGTCGCAGCAGGTCGCCTGGATGGGACAGCGCGACGATCTCTATCCCTGGCTGTCGATCCGCGACAACGTTACCCTCAGCGCGCGGCTTAACGGCCAGCGGCCCGACAACAGGCGCGCCGAGGCGCTGCTGGCGCAGGTCGAACTCGCCGGGCTGGGGGATGCGCAGCCCGATTCGCTCTCCGGCGGCATGCGTCAGCGCGTCGCGCTGGCGCGCACCCTCTATCAGGATCGTCCGGTGGTGCTGATGGATGAGCCGTTCGCCGCCCTCGACGTCATGACCCGACTGCGGCTGCAAAGCCTGACCGCCGGGCTGCTGCGCGGCAAAACCCTGCTGCTGGTTACGCACGATCCGCTCGAGGCGTGCCGCCTGGCGCATGATATCTATCTGCTGGAGGATACGCCGCTGCGCGTCCGCGACCTGCCCGCGCCCGACGGCGAGGTGCCGCGCGCGGCGCAGACAGAGGCGGTCCTGCAGGCGCAAAGCCGGCTCTTTCAGGTGCTCAGTCATGATTAAACGCCTGTTAAGCCTGGCCTGGCTGCTGGCGATCGTCGTCGGCGCGTGGCAGCTGGCGCGCTACAGCGGCGTGCCCGCTTTTCTGCTGCCCTCTCCAGCAGCGGTAGGGCAGGCGCTGCTGCAACAGCACGTCCTGCTGATCCATCACGCCAGCTACACGCTCGGCGAGATCGCGCTGGCGCTGCTGCTGGGCGGCGGCGCTGGCGTCACGCTGGCGATAGCGATGGCCGCCAGTCCGCTGCTGCGCCGCCTGCTGTTTCCGCTGGTCGCCGCCAGCCAGACCATTCCCGTATTCGCGCTGGCGCCGCTGCTGGTGCTGTGGCTCGGCTTCGGCGTCGCCTCTAAAGTGGCGGTCGCGGCGCTGATCGTCTTTTTCCCGCTCTGCCTGTCGCTGTTCGACGGGCTTTGCCGCACGCCGTCCGGCTGGCTGGAGCTGGCGCAGACGATGAATCGCTCGCGGCTGCGACTGTTCCTGCACGTGCGCTGGCCCGCCGCGCTGCCGCACTTTTTTTCCGGCCTGCAAATGGCGGCGATCCTCGCGCCGGTCGGCGTGGTGATCGGCGAATGGGTCGGCGCCAGCGAAGGGCTCGGCTATCTGATGATGCATGCCAGCGCGCGGCTGGAGACGCCGCTCAGTTTCGCCGCGCTGGCGCTGTTGATGCTGCTGGCGCTGCTGTTATCGGGCGGGGTCGCGCTGCTGCGCCGCCGCTTTCTCTACTCTGCTTAAGGAATAATCGTGAAAAAAGTGATGCTGATGCTGACGGCGCTGCTGATTGCGGCCGCGGCGCCCGCGCAGGCGGCGCAGAAGGTGCGCCTGCTGCTCGACTGGTTCGTCAATCCCAACCATGCGGCGATCTTCGCGGCAAAAGAGAGCGGCGCCTTTACGCGTCAGGGGCTGGAGGTTGAGATGATCGCGCCGGCGGACTCCGCCTCGGTGCCGCTGCTGCTGGCGGCAGGCAAGGCCGATCTCGCCGTAGGCTATCAGCCTCAGCTCTACACGCTGGTGGATAAAGGGGTGCCGGCGATCCGCGTCGGTACGCTGATTGGCCAGCCGCTCAACACCCTGACCGCGCTGAAAAGCAGTGATATCCACCAGCTGAAAGACTTCGAGGGCAAAACGCTCGGCTACGCCATCCCAGGGTTTGAGGATGTCGCTATCCAGACCATGCTCCGATCCGCAGGCGTGGACGTCGATAAGGTCAAACTGATCAACCTCAATATGGACGCCGCCTCGGCGCTGCTTAGCCATAAAATCAGCGGCGCGATGACCATTTATCGCAACTACGAGCTGCTGGAGCTTAAGCAGCAGGGCGCGGAAACTCTGACGTTCAAGCCGGAAGATCACGGCGTGCCCGCCTATGACGAACTGATCCTGCTGGCGAACGCCGGAACCGCGGCGACCGACCCGCGTATCGGCAAGTTTTTGCATGGGCTGAACGAAGGCGTGGCCTACCTGCGTGCCCATCCGGAAGCGGTCTGGCAGGCGTTTATCCGCGCTTATCCGGAGCTGAACACGCCGCTTAACCACCAGGCGTGGCAGGCGACGCTGCCGCTGTTCGCCAGCGATGCTGGCCGCTTTGACGCGGCGCGCTATCAGGCTTTTGCTCGCTATATGCTGGACAACAAGCTGATCGGCCAGATCGCGCCGATGTCGCGCTATTCGCTGCCGTCGCAGTAAATGCGCGCTTTGCCCGCGTGCTCTTTATCCGGCGCGTCTAGACTTAACAAACAGGATAAGGAGCTAATGATGACAGAGAAGATCACGCTGGTGGCAGGCGATATCACCAAAATCGAGGCCGACGCGATTGTTAACGCGGCGAACAGTTCACTGCTCGGCGGCGGCGGCGTAGATGGCGCGATTCACCGCGCCGGCGGGCCGGAGATACTGGAGGCGTGTAGAGTCATTCGCAACCGGCAGGGTGGCTGCCATACCGGCGATGCGGTGATCACCACCGCGGGCAAACTGCCTGCGCGCTATGTGATCCATACTGTCGGTCCGGTCTGGAATGGCGGCAGTCAGAAAGAGGCGGAGCTGCTGAAGCGCGCCTATCAGAGCAGCTTTCAGCTGGCGCAGCAGCACGATATCAGGACCATCGCGTTTCCCAGCATCAGCACCGGTATCTATCGTTTTCCAAAGCAAAAGGCGGCTGACATTGCGCTGGCGGCGATGTGCGAGGCGCTGGCGGAGAATCCAGCGCTGGAAGAGGTGAAAATCGTCTGTTTCGATGAGGAGAATTACGCGATTTATGCCGAACTGCTTAACTAATTCATCACCAGGCCAAGGATAAGCAGCACGACGGCCACTACGGCATAGACGCCCGCACGCGTCAGCAGATTTTTCTGCTGGCGCTTCACGCCCATGATTAAAAATCCCAGCGCGATGCAGAGCGCCATGAGTGAAACCAGTAAGTATGCTGACATGCCAGACTCCCGCTAAAAAAGCCTTATTTAACATGCCAGCAGCAGGGGCGGTAGCCGATTTACACTTCCTCTAAAAACTCATGTCAGACCATTAGCCGGACGCGCCAGACCCAGGGTGTCGCGCAGCGTGCCGGTCGGATAGTCGGTGCGGAACACGCCGGCGTGTTGTAGTCGGGGCACGACTTCATCGAGAAAGAGGTTGCCGCTGGCTTCCAGGTAGGCAGGCAGCACCACAAAGCCGTCGCATGCGCCGCTGCGATACCACTCGATCATCATCGCCGCCACGTCGTCCGGCGTGCCGACCGGCGAGGGAAACGACAGGCTTTCGGCATAGCGAATCGCCATTTCGCCCAGCGTGAGCCTCTGTTCGAGCGCCTGGGCGATAACGTACTGGAAGCGCCCTTTGCTGCCGGTAATCACGTCGCGCAGATCGGGTGCCGGCGCGTCGAGCGGATACTGCGCCAGATCGTGATTCATGCTGGCGGACATAAAGCTCAGCGCCGATTCAGCGGTAATCAGCGATTTGAGGTAGCGATCTTTCTCCTCTGCCGCGGCGCGCGTCTCCGCCAGCACCGGCACCATGCCAGGCAAAATACGCAGCCGATCCGGCGTGCGGCCATAGTGCTGCGCTTTGCTTTTTAGCGTCTGATAAAAACGCTGAGCGCGCTGCCGCTCCGGCTGCACGACGAACAGTACTTCGGCGTGCTGTGCCGCCAGATCGATAAACGCCTCTGATACGCCAGCCTGAATCGTCACCGGATAGCCCTGCGGCGGGCGTGGAATATTAAGCGGCCCGCGCACGTTGAAAAAGGTGTCATGGTGGTTGAGATAGCGGAAAGCGTCTGGCCTGGCGAAGGTGGCGTTGTCTTTGTCGATTACGATGGCGTTATCGTCAAAGCTGTCCCACAGCTTCTTCATCAGGCTGATGAACTCAGCGGCGCGGGCGTAGCGCTCGGCGTGGGAATAGTGGCTGTCGCGGCCAAAATTGCGCGCTTCGGCGTCGCTGACCGAGGTAACCAGATTCCACGCCGCGCGTCCGCCGCTGATATGATCGATATTCGCCAGCTGACGCGCGATGGTGTAGGGCAGCGAATAAGAGGAGGAGACGGTGCCGCCCAGGCCGATGCGATCGGTGACCGCCGCCAGCGCGGCGAGCAGCGTCAGCGGTTCTGACCAGCCCTGCGGGCGGCTGCGCACCGTGGCGCTGAGATCGCCGCCATAAATATCGTCAATCGCCAGCTTATCGGCGACGAAAATCATATCGATCTTTGCGGCTTCCGCCTGCTGCGCGATACGACGAAACAGCGGCCAGCGGGTGCCGCCGCTGGAAACCGCATCAGGATGACGCCAGCCGCCCTGATGGATGCCGGCGTCAAGATAGAGCGCGATGTTCATCATAGCTGCATCTCCTTAAGGCTGATGAAAGAAGCTGGCGTCGATCACCGCGTCGGCGGTGAGTCCGGGCTTAATCAGGCCGCTGCGGGTAAAGGTGTCGATAGCGGCCTGCTGGCGCTGTCGCACCAGCGCAACGTCGCCCACCGGCGCGTTGTTCTCGCGCTTCACTTTGCTTAGCGCCACCGCATCCGGCAGGCGCAGCAGCGTCGCAATGCCTTGCGCATACGCCTGCGGATGGGCGACGCCCCATTCGCGCGCGCGGATCAGCCGCTGGCGAAAATCCTGTAGCGCCGCGCGCTTATCGGTAATGGCGCGATCGGTCGCCACCAGGTAGTTGGATACCGGAAAGGCATCGCCATCCACCGCGATGACCGCGCCCGACTGGGCGATAGCGAAAGAGACATAGGGCTCCCAGGTGGCGACCGCATCCACCGCGCCGTTATCCAGCGCCAGCGTCGCCTCGGCTGGGGTGGTGAAGACAAACTGCACGCTGTCGGCGGGCAGATGCGCTGAGCTGAGCGCGTTGAAAACCAGATTCTGGCCGGAAGAGCCTTTCACCGTAGCGATCTTTTTACCTTTTAGATCGGCGGCGCTTTTTATGCTGCTGCCATTTTTTACGATAATGGCGTTGCCCAGGTACTGCGAAGCCTGAATGGCTTTGATCGCTGCGCCGGAGGCCACCGCAAACGACAGTGGGCCGTCGCCCACCAGCCCGGCGTCAAGGTGGCTGGCGTTGAGTGATTCAAGCAGCGGCGCGGCGTTGGGAAATTCATACCATTTCACCGCATAGGGCAGGTTGCTGAGTTCTCCTGCCGCTTCCATCACGGCGCGCGCGTTGCCTTTTTGATCGCCTACCACCAACTGCGTTTCCGTCGCCTGACTGGCAAAAGCGGCCAGACAGAGCGTTAGCGCGAATATTTTCATCTTTGATTTCCCGGTGAAAAAGAAACCAGACTAAGTATCTGCTGCGGAAAGGGGTAATAAGGAATGCGGCAAAGGTTATCTGCGGAGAGAATAACCCGTACTGGAGGAGGCTTTTCAGAAACAGTTAAAACGGAAATCAGTAGTCAAGAATAATACAAGCTGAAAATTCCTAAAAAATCTCACCGGTTTAAATCAAATCCCGATAAACTGCGTGAACCATCCCGCCTCTCCACACTGATTTAATGAATTATTATTCTCCTGATGACAGACATCTGAAGTTGCGCTCGACACGGTTCGTCAGGCGCATGTTTGCTATGCGACAGCTGGGTACGCTTCTCTGCTTCTATCCCATTATGTCGGTATTGATGGAGTCGGGAAAAAGCCTGAGCATCTGCGCGCTGCTGTTCGTCAACGCCTTTTTCTGGCCCTGGATGGCGTGGCGGCTGGCGCTCGCTTCGGACGATCCTACCGGACGCGAACGCACCAATCTGACGCTGGACGCCGCCTTTGGCGGCATCTGGGTGGCGATGATGGCGATCAGCCCGCTGCCGTCATTCGTGATCATGGCGGTTCTGGTGGCGGACCGCTACGCCGCGGGCGGCTGGGCGCAGCTTATCGCCGCGCTGCAGGCTTTTCTGGTCGCCTTCGCGCTCACCTGGGTGCTGCAGGGCGCACCGGTCAATATGAGCTTCAGCACGCGCACGGTATGGCTCACGCTGCCGCTCGCCACCTTCTATCTGCTGGCGTTAAGCGTGGTCTCTTATAACCTGACGCTGAGTCTGCGTTTGAAAAACCGCGAGCTGGAGCGTATCGCGCTGATGGATCCGGGGCTGAAGATCCCTAACCGGCGGCTGTTTGAACGCCGCCTGGAGAGCGAATTTCTGCGCACCCGCCGTGGGGAAAGCGCCGCCTGGCTGATGCTGATCGACGTCGACCATTTCAAAGCGGTCAACGACAGTTTTGGCCATGAAGCGGGGGATTTTTTGCTGGCGGAGATCTCCGCGCTGCTGCGCGACGGCGTCGGCATCGAGGATATTCCGGCGCGCTTCGGCGGCGACGAACTCTGCGTTATCGTGCGCGATGCGCAGGATGCCGGGATTCTGGCGCTGGCGCAAACGCTGAAAACGCGCATCGCGCAGCTTCGGTTGCCCGCGTCGTCGGACTTTTCCTGCACGGTGAGTATCGGCATCGCGCCCGCCAGCAAGGCGGAGTCGATCCATCACTGGCTGCGCCACGCCGACGACGCGCTCTATCAGGTGAAGCGCGACGGCCGCAACGGCGTGTGCCTCTGGCAGCCGGCGTAAGGGCAAAGCGCGAATGCGCGGACCGCGTTGCGGCGAGCGCTCACGCCGGATAGTCAAAAAGCTTCCGTCAGCGAGTTGACGGGGCTAAATCGCGACGAGGCTTCTCACCCCTTCTGCCGCCATATCGGCTCCCGCGCCGCGCTGGATTATCTCTCCGCGCGACATCACCAGATAGCTGTCCGCTAATTCGGCGGCAAAATCATAAAACTGCTCCACCAGCAGAATCGCCATTTCACCTTTGCCGGCCAGCTGCCGAATGACTGCGCCGATTTCCTTGATCACCGACGGTTGAATACCTTCCGTGGGCTCGTCGAGGATTAATAGCTGGGGCTTGCACGCCAGCGCGCGACCTATCGCCAGCTGCTGCTGCTGCCCGCCTGAGAGATCGCCGCCGCGCCGGGCTTTCATCTGCCGCAACACGGGAAAAAGCTGATAAATTTCCTCCGGCACCGTTCTGGCCTGCGCGCCAGAGAAGCGGGCCAGGCCCATCAACAGATTCTCTTCTACCGTCAGGCGCGGAAAAATTTCGCGCCCCTGCGGCACGTAAGCGATGCCCGCCTGCACGCGCTGGTGCGGTTTACGGCCGTTGATCACGTTATCGTGCCAGCGGATCTCGCCCGACTTCGCCGGGATCAGCCCCATCAGACATTTCAGCAGCGTGGTTTTTCCCACGCCGTTACGCCCCAGCAGACAGGTAATCTCGCCCGGCTTCGCCTCGAACGAGAGGCCGCGCAGGATATGGCTGCCGCCATAATATTGATTCAGTTCGACAACTTGCAGCATCTCAGCGCCCCAGATAAACGTCAATGACCCGATCGTCCGCCTGTACGTCGCGTAACGATCCCTCTGCCAGCACCTGCCCCTGGTGCAGCACGGTGACATGATCGGCAATGGTTTCCACAAATCCCATATCGTGCTCGACCACCATAAGCGAGTGCTTGCCCGCCAGGCTGCGGAACAGCTCGGCGGTGTACTCGGTTTCCGCGTCGGTCATGCCCGCAGCCGGTTCGTCGAGCAGCAGAAGATGCGGCTCCTGCACCAGCAGCATGCCGATCTCCAGAAACTGCTTCTGGCCATGCGACAGCAATCCCGCTTTGCGCTGGCGCTCGCCGCTGAGCCGCAGCAGTTTTAACGCCTCGTCGATGCGATCCTGCTGTTCGCCGCTGAGCTTCGCCCGCAGGCTTGCCCATACCGACTTATCGTTTTTCAGCGCGATTTCCAGATTTTCAAACACCGTTAACGCTTCAAACACCGTGGGCTTCTGGAACTTGCGGCCGATGCCGGCCCGGGCGATCTCCACCGGCGAGAGGCGCGTAAGATCGGTATCCTGGTCATACAGCACCCGTCCGTTATCAGGCCGGGTTTTGCCGGTGATCACATCCATCAGCGTGGTTTTACCCGCGCCGTTGGGGCCGATCACGCAGCGCAGTTCGCCGACGCCGATCTGCAGCGACAAATCGGTCAGGGCATGAAAGCCATCAAAAGAGACGTTGATCCGCTCCAGCTGAAGCACCGGGTCGCGTTGAGCGCGATGGCGATCGGTGGGGCGCGGTTGGGTAAAGGGGGTATCAGTCATTATGCCTCCGGCGCAGCAGGCCGATCACGCCGCGCGGCAACAGCAGCGTCACAAGGATAAACATCAGGCCCAGGAAGAATAACCAGTACTCCGGGAAGGAGACGGTGAACCAGCTTTTGGCGCCGTTGACGATCCCCGCGCCCAGCAGCGGGCCAATCAGGGTGCCGCGACCGCCCAGCGCAACCCAGATGGCCGCTTCAATCGAGTTGGTCGGCGACATTTCGCCTGGGTTGATGATGCCGACCTGCGGCACATAGAGCGCGCCAGCCAGACCGCACAGCACCGCCGAGAGCGTCCAGACAAAAAGTTTAAAGCCTCGCGGATCGTAGCCCACAAACATCAGGCGGTTCTCTGCATCGCGCACCGCCGTCAGCACCCGGCCAAACTTACTGCGCGCCAGCGCGAAACCGGCACCGAGACTGCCCAGCAGCAAGGCGACGGTGGCGATAAACAGCCCGATACGCGTGCAGGTCGCGGTAACGTTAAAGCCGAGCAGGGTAGTGAACCCGGTAAAGCCGTTGTTGCCGCCGAAGCCGGTTTCGTTACGGAAGAACAGCAGCATGCCTGCGTAGGTCAACGCCTGCGTCATGATGGAGAAATAGACGCCTTTGATTTTCGAGCGAAAGGCGAAGAAGCCGAACACCAGCGCCAGCAGGCCCGGCACCAGAACGATCAGGCAGAGCGCCCAGGCGAAATGCTGAGTGCCTGCCCAGAACCAGGGCAGCGCGTCCCAGGACAGGAACGACATAAACGCCGGCAGGCCATCGCCCGCGGCCTGGCGCATCAGATACATGCCCATGGCGTAGCCGCCGAGGGCGAAGAACAGGCCATGCCCAAGCGACAGCAATCCGGCGTAGCCCCACACTAAATCGAGCGCCACGGCGACGATGGCGTAGCAGAGAATCTTCCCCACCAGCGTCAGGGTATAGGTGGAGATCGCCAGCGGGTGGCTGGCGGGCAACAGCGCGCAGAACGGCAACGCCAGCAGCAGCAGGGTCATCAGAATTCCCAGGCTAATGCTGAGGCGCGGCGTTTTGCGCGTCAGGGTTAAGGTCAAAGGCTGGCTCATCAGTCAATTACCCTCCCTTTAAAGGCAAACAGGCCCTGCGGACGCTTCTGAATAAACAGCACGATCAGCACGAGAATAAGGATTTTGCCCAGCACCGCGCCAATCTGCGGTTCCAGCACTTTATTAAGAATGCCCAGCCCGAAGGCGGCTGCCACGGTTCCCGCCAGCTGGCCTACGCCGCCCAGCACCACCACCAGGAAGGAGTCGATGATGTAACCCTGTCCAAGCTCCGGGCCGACGTTGCCGAGCTGCGACAGCGCCACGCCGCCGAGGCCGGCAATGCCCGAGCCCAGGCCGAAGGCCAGCATATCGATGCGCCCGGTGGGCACGCCGCAGCAGTCGGCCATCGCGCGGTTTTGGGTCACGGCGCGCACGCTCAGCCCCAGGCGCGTTTTATTGAGCAGCAGCCAGGTGAGGCCGAGCACGGCAAACACAAACAGGATCACCGCCAGTCGGTTGTAGGGCAGGACCAGATTGGGCAGCACCTGCAGGCCGCCCGAGAGCCAGCCGGGATTGGCGACCTCCAGGTTCTGCGCGCCGAATAGCATGCGGACCAGCTGGATCAGCATCAGGCTGATGCCCCAGGTCGCGAGCAGGGTTTCCAGAGGACGACCATACAGATGACGAATGATGGCGCGCTCCAGCAGCATGCCGATACCCGCGGTGATCAGAAATGCTGCCGGTAGCGCCAGCAGCGGATACCACGCCAGCCACTGCGGCGCGAACTGCTGGAACAGGTGCTGTACAAACCAGGTGGCGTAGGCGCCCAGCATCAGCATTTCGCCATGCGCCATATTGATGACGCCGAGCAGGCCGTAGGTGATCGCCAGTCCGAGCGCCGCCAGCAGCAGGATCGACCCCAGCGACAGGCCGGTAAAGGCCTGACCCAACAGATCGCCCCACATCAGCCGGTGTTTGATGTGCTGCAGGCTGGCGACAGCGGCGGCGCGCACCTGCGCATCGGGTTCGATGCTGGCCTGCGTCAGGCGGTCCAGACTGGCCTGCACGTTGGGATCGCTTCCTTCGCCCAGCAGCGTCACGGCTTTCAGGCGCAGGGCGGCATCCGGGCTGGCAAGCTGCAGGCTGGCGACCGCCATGGCCAACGCCGTATGCACCTGCGCATCCTTCTCTGCGGCAAGGCGCTGTTCCATAAGCGGCAGCTGATCGGCCGCCGCGTCGTTTTGCAGCTGCTGCGCGGCGCGCAGGCGGATTGCCGCATCGTCGCTCACCAGCTGGTGGGCCGCGAGCGCGCTGGCGATCAGCACGCGCAGCCGGTTGTTCATAAACAGCTTTTTGGTGTCGCCGCTGGGCTGGCGGGCGCTGTCGAGCGGCGTAAGGATGTCGCCCTGTTTGCTGAACGGCTGTTTTTTCTGGTCGATAACCAGGCTTTCATTGCGCAGCGCCTGCAACAGCGGTACGCGACTCGCCTGCGGCGCGGCGGCCCACTGCTGCAGCAGCGGTGCCTGTTCGGTGCGGCTGGCGACGGCGAAGTCGGCGCCATCCCCCGCCTGAGCGAACCAGGACAGGAGCAGCAGAGCACAAAAAAAGGGTTTGAAGTTCATCAATACCGCCCTCTGAGTCGCGCTGAGCGCCCTTCAGGCGTCCTGAAGGGCATGATGTTATTTCGACGACTTCACGGGGTAATCGGGCTTTTTATCATTGCCGGCAATATAGGGGCTCCACGGCTGCGCGCGGACCGGCTGTTCGGTCTGCCACACCACGTTGAACTGCCCGTTTTCCTCTACTTCGCCAATCATCACCGGCTTGTGCAGATGGTGGTTGGTTTTATCCATCGTCAGGGTAAAACCGTCCGGCGCCTTGAAGGTTTGTCCCGCCATGGCCGCGCGCACTTTATCTACGTCGGTGGTGCCCGCTTTCTCAACCGCCTGCGCCCACATATGCAGACCGACATAGGTCGCTTCCATCGGATCGTTGGTGACGACCGTGCCTGCGTTCGGCAGGTTATGCGCTTTGGCATAGGCGCGATAATCAGCGACGAATTTAGCGTTGGTGGGATTGTCTACCGACTCGAAGTAGTTCCAGGCCGCCAGCTGGCCCACCAGCGGTTTGGTATCGATGCCGCGCAGCTCCTCTTCTCCTACGGAGAAGGCGATGACCGGAATATCGGTGGCTTTAATGCCCTGATTCGCCAGCTCTTTATAGAAAGGCACGTTCGAATCGCCGTTGATGGTGGAGATCACCGCGGTTTTGCCGCCGGCGGAGAACTTCTTGATATTAGAGACGATGGTCTGATAGTCGCTGTAACCAAACGGCGTATAGACTTCCTCAATATCTTTATCCTGAATGCCCTTGCTGTGCAGGAAGGCGCGCAGGATCTTGTTGGTGGTGCGCGGGTAGACGTAATCGGTGCCCAGCAGGAAGAAGCGTTTGGCGCTGCCGCCATCTTCGCTCATCAGGTATTGCAGGGCGGGGATCGCCTGCTGGTTAGGCGCAGCGCCGGTATAGAAAACGTTCGGCGACATCTCTTCGCCTTCATACTGAACCGGATAGAACAGCAGGCCGTTCAGCTCTTCAAACACCGGCAGCACCGATTTGCGCGATACCGAGGTCCAGCAGCCAAACACCGCGGCGACTTTGTCCTGCGTCAGCAGCTGGCGGGCCTTCTCTGCGAACAGCGGCCAGTTGGAGGCCGGATCGACTACTACCGGCTCCAGCTTCTTGCCCAGCACGCCGCCGCTGGCGTTGATCTCGTCAATGGTCATCAGGGCCATATCTTTTAGCGGCGTCTCTGAAATGGCCATGGTGCCGGAAAGCGAAGATAATATGCCGACTTTAATGGTCTCTGCGGCCTGTGCGCCAAAGGCAAAGCCCAGACTGGCGACGGTGGCGGAGAGCGCGAAAGCCTTGAGCAATGAACGTCTTTTCATCAGTAACCCTCTAAGATTTAATGGTTTTATTATTCAGTAACCTGAAGCCGGGCCTGCTGTAACATATGCAATGTGATCTTTCTGACTTCCGCTTTACTGACGGCGATGTGGTCGGTCAGAATGCGCTGCGCCTCCTCGGTTTTTTGCTGGAATATCGCCCGTAAAATCTGAGCATGTTCGCGGTATGTCGCCTCTACCCGATCGTCGCGCGTAAAGTCGAGCCGACGGATAATGCGGATTTTTTCGGTTAATTCGCCGTGGACGCGGGCGATCTCCCTGTTGCCGGCCGCCGCCACCAGCGCCATGTGAAACGCCTCGTCCTGCGCCGACACCGCGATGCCCTCTTCAAGGCGCGGATCGTCAATCCAGAAGCGCTTCAGGGCGGCGAGCATTTCCGCGCAGGCGAGGGGCGGCAGGGCGCACAGGCGCCGCACCGCTTCGCACTCAATAACGGTGCGGAAGTCGTACAACTCCTCGAAGTATTCGAAGTCGAACGGCTTCACCTGCCAGCCGCTGCGGAACCACACTTCGACATAGCCCTCGCGCTCCAGCCAGAACAGCGCCTGGCGCACCGGCGTGCGGCTTACCTCCAGCCGCTCGGCGATTTCGTTTTCGCTAAAGCGGTCGCCGGGCATCAGGCGGAAGGCAAAAATGTCCTGCTTGAGCGCCTGATACACTTTCTCCGCCAGGGCTTCAGGACGGCCTTTGCTACGCGGGCGTAAATTCATGGACGATCCTTATTCAAGCCACAGCAGGGCGTCGCCCGGGCTCACCGGACGTCCCGCCTGGCAGGCGATGCGTTTCACCGTACCGGCCTGGGGCGCGATAATCTGCAGTTCCATTTTCATCGCTTCCACCACGATCAGCGTCTGGCCGCTTGCCACCCTGTCGCCCGGCTGCACCAGCACTTTCCAGATGTTGCCGTTCATGTCGGCGCACACCGCCAGCGCCTCGTCATCGGCTTCAGCGACCGCCAGCGTCTCTTCGCTGGTTAGCGGCGCGTTCTGCTCTTCCTGCGTCCATAGCGTCACTTCGCGCTCAAACGCGTCGCTCTGGCGCTGGCGGAAGGCGCCGATCGACGCTGCGTTTTCTGCAAGGAACTGACGATGGGCGGCGAAATCGAACAGGGTTTCTTCGATACGCACGCTGGCGCGCCCCTCGCGGAAGTCATCGCGCAGCCGGGCAAGCTCCTCTTCGCTGACCTGATAGAAGCGCACCTGATCGAAGAACTGCAGCAGCCAGGGCTCATCCGCCGCGAACTGATCGTTCCTGAGGAATTTGTTCCAGATCGGCAGCGTGCGGCCCACCAGCTGATAACCGCCGGGCGAGTCCATGCCGTAGATGCACATATACATGCCGCCGATGCCTACCGTGCCTTCGGCGGTGAAGGTGCGTGCGGGGCTGTATTTGGAGCTGAGCAGGCGATGGCGCGGATCGATGGGTACCGCACAGGGCGCGCCCAGATAGACGTCGCCCAGGCCGAGGATGAGGTAGCTGGCGTCAAAAATCGTATCGCGCACCGCCTCGCGGCTCTCCAGCCCGTTGATGCGCTGGATAAAATCGACGTTGTTGGGCAGCCAGGGCGCGCTGGCGCGCACCGTCTCTTGATAGCGCTCCACGGCGCCGAGCGTGGCGCTGTCTTCGAACGCCATCGGCATCCAGACAATGCGCGACGGCACTTTCAGCTGGCTGACGTCGCCGAGCCCGGCTTCCAGCTCCAGCAGCAGATTCATCAGCTGCTTCTGGCTGAGGATCAGGCTGTCATAGCGCACCTGCAGCGAGCGCACGCCGGGCGATAGCTCCTCCACGCCGGGCACGGCGCGCTCGCGCAGCGCCTGCATCAGCAGATGTACGCGCAGGCGCAGCGCCAGATCCAGCACGTTATCGCCATATTCGATCAGCACATATTTGTCGCCAGCCTGGCGATAGACGGCGGCCGGCGAGGTTTCGGTAGCGGGCAACGCCGCCAGCAGCGTCGCGGAGCCGAACCCGGTCGCCGCTAACGACGGCACCGCAAAGGTCGCGGCGTGATGGCTGCGAAGGGTGGCGACGCACTCCGCCTGCGCTTTTTCCAGCGCAGCCGCCTCTTCGACGCCGATCGGATGGAAGCGAATGCGATCCCCCGGTTTCACCTGGCCCACTTTCCACAATTCGGCTCTGGCGATGGTAACCGGGCAGACGAAGCCGCCAAGGCTGGGGCCGTCGTGCGTCAGGATCACCGGAAAGTCGCCGGTAAAGTTCACCGCGCCAATGGCGTATTCGCAGTCGTGGACGTTAGAGGGGTGCAGACCGGCTTCGCCGCCGTTGGCGCGGGTCCAGGTCGGTTTCGGCCCGACCAGGCGCACGCCAAGACGGTTGGAGTTGTAGTGCACCTGCCAGTCGCTGGAAAAAAACTCGTCGATAGCGGCCTGAGTAAAGAAGTCCGGCGCGCCGTGCGGGCCGTAGAGTACGCCGATGCGCCACTCGCTGCCGTAATGCGGCACCAGCGCTTGATCCAGCGCCTGCGGCGCGCTGACCGGCGCGGGCGTGGTGCAGGCCGCCAGCCGCGGCAGGGAGATCGGCAGCATATCCGCCACGCGCAGCGTGCGTCCGGCATGGCCGCCAAACTGGCCGAGCGAGAAGGTGGAGCGGCTGCCCAGGTATTCCGGCACGTCGAACCCGTTGCGAACCGCCAGATAAGTGCGGCAACCGCTCTGGGCGCGGCCTATGGTCAGGGTTTGCCCGGCTTTCACCTCAACGGGCTGCCAGTAGGTCAGGTTTACGCCATCTAACGCAGCCGGGCAGCTGGCGCCGGTCAGGGCAATCACCGCATCGCTGTGGAAACGCAGCGTTGGCCCCTGCAGCGTAAACTCCAGTCCGGCAGCGCTCTCGTGGTTGCCCACAATGCGGTTGGCGAGGCGGAAGGCGAAATCATCCATCGGGCCGGAGGGCGGTACGCCGATATCCCAGTAGCCGAGACGGCCCGGAAAATCCTGAATGGTGCTGAAGGTGCCCGGCTGCAGCACTTCAACTACGCTGGCGGACGGGGTAAAGCCGTCAAGAAAGCGGGTCCATACCTGACCGCTGCGGAACGCCTCGGTAGCGACGACTTGCCGCAGATAGTCGAGGTTGGTGGCGATGCCGTGCAGCTGGGTGGCATCAAGCGCCTGCTGCATCTTCGCCAGCGCCGCTTCGCGCGTCTGCGCATGGACAATCAGTTTGGCGACCATCGGATCGTAAAACGCCGAGACTTCTGAGCCAGTGTCGATCCAGCTATCGACGCGCACCTCATCAGGGAAGACAACGCTGGTGAGCGTGCCCGGCGCGGGCTGGAAGTTTTTCAGCGGATCTTCGGCGTAAATGCGCACTTCGATCGACGCGCCGACAGGCGCCTGTTGCAGGCGCGCCCAGTCAAGGGCGTCGCCCGCCGCGACCCTGAGCATGCACTCCACTAAGTCGAGGCCGGTAACGCATTCGGTCACCGGATGTTCCACCTGCAAGCGGGTGTTTACCTCAAGAAAGTAGAAAGCATCCTGTTCGGCGTCATAGATATATTCAACGGTGCCTGCGCTGCGGTAGCTGACCCGCTCGCCCAGGCGCACCGCTGAGGCCAGCAGGGCGTCGCGCGTGGCCTGCGGAAGATGGGGCGCCGGGGTTTCTTCCACCACTTTCTGGTTGCGGCGCTGTAGCGAGCAGTCGCGCTCGCCAAGGGCGATCACTTTGCCGCTGCCGTCGCCGAAAATCTGCACTTCAACGTGGCGCGCGCGATCGATGCAGCGCTCCAGGAACACCCCTGCATCGCTGAAGAACTGTTCGCCCAGGCGGCGCACGCTCTCCCAGGCGTTGCGCAGCGCCTCTTCGTCGGCACAGCGCGTCAAACCAATGCCGCCGCCGCCGGCGGTGCTTTTCAGCATGACCGGATAGCCGATACGCGCTGCGGCGTCGATCGCTTCCTCCAGGGAACTGAGCAGCGGCGTGCCGGGCGTCATCGGCACGCCGGCCTCGGCGGCCAGTTCGCGCGCGCGATGTTTCAGGCCAAACTCGCCAATCTGCTGCGCCGTCGGGCCGACAAAGGCGATGCCCGCCGCTTCGCAGGCTGCGGCGAACGGCAGGCTTTCCGAGAGAAAACCGTAGCCGGGCCAGATCGCTTCCGCGCCGCTCTCGCTGGCGGCGGCGAGGATTTTATCGATGCGCAGATAGCTGTCGGCGGCTTTATCACCGCCGAGCGCGATCGCCACGTCCGCTTCTTTAACGTGGCGCGCGTTGCGATCGGCATCGGAGTAAACGGCAACGCTTTTCACGCCGAGGCGTTTCAGGGTGCGAATCGCGCGGCAGGCAATTTCGCCACGGTTGGCGATCAAAACGGTGCTGAACATGGTTATTTACTCCCCTGAGAGGCGAGCCAGCTGCGCCAGCCGCCGAATTCGGTGATCTCCAGCGCCTGCGTCAGCGCCGCCGGTTCACAGATGAAGCCTTTTACGACGCGGCCGTCGGCGAGGGTCAGCGAACCGATGCCGAGCGGCGCCGGGATCTCGGCCACGAATTCGCCGAAGCGCGCCAGCGGGATATCCCACAGCTCGACCACGATCGCTGCGCCACTGTCGCCGCGTAGCAGGCCCGGCTTTTTGATCGGGCCGTCAAGCAGGGCGAAGAGGCGATAGTTGCTGGCGGTTCGCGTCTCTTCTACCCAGACCGCGTTGCGGGTGGTGAGCTGGAAATTGAGCGGCATACCGGTGAGATGCGCGCCGACCACCGCGACGCGCACGTGATCGGCAGAGAGCGGCAGCGGCGCGTGCAGGGCACGCGGCGGCTGGCCGGTGGCGCCAGGGGAGAGCGCCATCCGCTGCTGCCAGCGCAGGCCGAAATCGGCGAGGGCGCGATCCTGCCAGGCAGGCGCAATGAGTGTGATGCCCGCAGGCAGGCCATCGTCCCGGAACGGGCCAGGCAGCGCTAAGGCGCTGAGATCGGCGAGATTGGTGAAGTTGGTGTAGGTGCCAAAGTGCGAGTTGAAGCGCACCGGCTCCTGCTTCATCTCTTCCAGCGTGTGAATGGTGGGCGAAGTCGGCACCGCCACGGCATCGAACTGCGCCAGAGTTTGCTGGATCTGACGCGTCAGTTCGGCGCGCAGATATTCCGCCTGATAAGCGTCGACGGCGCTATATTTCAGCCCGCTGCTGACGATGCCGTACACCACCGGATCCATCTCTTCCGGGCGGTTGATCATCTCGCCCACCGCCGCGGTGCGTTCCGCTACCCACGGACCGTAGTAGAGCTGCTCCGCAAGCTGGTGAAAGGGGGTGAAATCGATCGGATGCAGCGTGGCGCCGCACGCCTGCAGCTGTTCCAGCGCGCGCAGCCAGGCTCCTTCAGCCTGCTTGTCGCCGAAAAATTCCGGCGAGGCGGGAACGGCGAAAGCGGGCTGCGCGTTGAAGCTGGCAGGCGCGGTGCGCGGATTGTGGCGCGAATAGGCGTCACCGGCGTCATAGCCGCCTGCGGCGCAGGCGACCGCAAAAGCATCTTCCACCGTTAAGGCAAACACGGAGACGGTGTCGTTGAGGCGGCAGGCAGGCACCACGCCGCTGGCGGAGAACCAGCCTTTGGTCGGCTTGAGCCCGACGATATTGTTAAAGCCCGCCGGCACACGGCCGGAACCGGCGGTATCGGTGCCGAGCGAAAAGCCGACCAGGCCGCGCGCCAGCACTGAAGCGGAACCTGAGCTGGAGCCGCCGCTGACATAGTCAGGATTAAACGTATTGCTCACCGCGCCGAACGGGGATCGCGTGCCGACTAAGCCTGTCGCAAACTGGTCGAGATTGGTCTTGCCGATCGCTACCGCGCCCGCCGCTTTTAACTGCGCCACCACAAAAGCGTCCGCGTCGGCGGTATAAGTAAAGGCGGGGCAGGCGGCGCTGGTGGGCCAGCCTGCCACATCGATATTGTCTTTCACCGCAAAGGGCACGCCAAACAGCGGCAGCGCAGCCGGATTTGCCAGATAGCTGGCCAGCAGCGGTTCGATTTGCGCCTGTAACTGCGCCGGGGTGGCGAGATAGATCCAGGCGTTATCCTGCTGATCGAGAGCGTCGAGGTGCGCGGTCAGCAGCGCACCGATGCAGTGCGGGTCCTGCTGGTAGCGGCGTTGCCACTCCTGAAGCGTAAGTCCGAAGGTTGAGGCCATGAGTGAATTCCACCTGGTATACAAGATGGAATTCCTCGAGCAAAATGCATGCCATTTGCTAATGGCATGAATATGCTGGCTATTTTTTTCAGCGCTGCGCGCTCAGCCTCGTTACCTGATGTGTCGTGGTGCAACGCAGCACCGGCTTAAAGCAGAAGCGCGGTTGAAGCGGCGTTAAATGGCAGGATAGTCGCCGTAGCCGTCCGGCCAGGGCGTCAGCAGGTCAAATCCGCTTTCCGTTACCGCCAGGGTATGTTCCCACTGCGCTGAGAGCGAGCGATCTTTGGTGACCACCGTCCAGCCGTCCGAGAGCACGCTGGTTCCCGCTTTACCGGCGTTGATCATCGGTTCAATGGTGAAAATCATGCCAGGCTGGAGCGCTAAGCCTTGCCCGGGCGTGCCGTAGTGCAGGACCTGCGGCTCATCATGATAGATCTGACCGACGCCATGGCCGCAGTAGTCGCGCACCACAGAGAAACCGGCGCCTTCCGCGACGCGCTGGATCGCCGCGCCGATATCGCCCAGCGTCGCGCCCGGCTTCACGGCGTGAATGCCCGCGACCAGCGACTGATAAGTGATATCCACCAGCCGCCGCGCGCGCACCGAGGGTTCGCCGACAAAGTACATGCGGCTGGTATCGCCGTACCAGCCATCTTTGATAACGCCGATATCAATATTGACGATATCCCCTTTTTTCAGCCTTTTGGCTGAGGGAATGCCGTGACACACCACGTGATTGACCGAGGTGCAGGTGGTGCGCGTGTAGCCCTGATAGCCGATATTGGCGGGGATTACCTTCAGCTCGTTAACGATAAAGTCGTGGCAAATGTCATCCAGCTCTTCCGTGGTGACGCCTGGCTGCACGTGCGGCGCAATCATCGCCAGTACCTGCGCCGCCGCATGGCCCGCCGCGCGCGCCAGCTCGATCTGTTCCTGAGTGTGGATCTTTACGCTTCTGTTCACTGCGCTTCTCCTTGTGGCAGGCGTTCGGCAGGGGAGATGAGCTGACGCAGGTCGCTGCCATGCTCCAGTTCGACGCGGATCAGCAGCTGCGCCAGCTCTTGCTGGGTAAAGTGGGGATAGAGTTCCGCCAGCATGCCCAGCTTTAGCCAGTGTTCGGCTTGCGCGTTAATGGAGCGGCTCATCGCCTGGCTGGCGATGCGCAGATTTTCATGCATCAGATCGGATATTTTGACAATGCCCATGGGTGGCCTATATGAAACGTATATGGTTTGTATATAGGTTAATGCAGAAGGCTTTATTTGCAAAGGGAGATTTGCTCTCATTACGTTTGTTAGGTTTAACGGAAGGCAGCCTTCACTAAAACGGCCGGTCGTACAGGCATAAAGATTTCAACTGCACCTGACAGGCTTCAGTTGGCTGAATTCGTGCATTACTGGAAAGCAGAAAACGTGGCGCATTATCAAGGCCAGTGGGAAATGAAGGTGGCACGTTATGTCGAAAATGGGCGTAAACAGCCTCCCATAAAGCGCTCCAGAGAACGACGAGACTGCACGGGGCTTTGCTACTAACGTGTATGTTGAGGTTGCTCGCTGTATAAATGGTTAAGGACCGCATGGGGCGAAATACATAAATTTCACATAACCAGAAATGTCGAACTTTCTTCAACAGCAGTGATGTTACAAGGTTAATTTGACTGAATTTGTTAAGTATCGAACAATATCTCATCACTACTTATGTGCCTCTCAAAGGAGTGACAAGTGCATATAGACGAAGAAGTATATCTCGACGATTATCCTTTGAAACGTAAGAGGTTCGTCTATGATAAACGGGTCCATTATAGCTACGTTTTCGTTGCCGGAAACGAAATTTATACGGTTATCATAGGCAGTCTTGTTGACGAATTTACTTTTAAAAAATTTGGATACCAAATGCCTGCGGGCGTGGCATTTCCGTTGAACGGAATGGCAGAAGTCTACTTTGATGTATTCGACGGGATAGACAATCTGGGGGAATTTCGTCACTTGCATTTTGAAGGGTTAGGAGGGGCTGTCGTCCTGCAAACAGTCTCCTTAGCCTTGATCGCGCATTTTGAGGAGTTTGACATAGGCGGTTTCGTTTTCCAGGCCGCCGCCGGTGGAGTTGTTGATGTTGGTCGCCGCACTACCCTGGAAGAGACTTATGACTATATGCTTGGGTTAAAAAGTGAACCACGTTATAATCAGCGCACAGGATTGCCAAAGAAAGCTCCGCGACCATTGATACCGGAAGAGCTACAATCGTACAAATTAGTAATAGAGGGGAGAGCCTGTTATGTCGTCTTACAATAAGCAAGAGCGTCCTATGCCTGCCACCTCTGTTCATGGTGAGAAGAAAGTATTTAAGGCGTTAGTTTCTACGGAAATGAAAAATTGCCCTGTGGATGCTGAAACACATTTATGCGACCTTAAAGCCAGCTTTACTGCGACTAAAAAGCATTCTTCAGCGACCTTACTCCGTAAGAAGTTGAAAGGCCATCTCGTGCGAGAACTGCATGAAATTTAATATAATTGTTTAATGGTAAGGCCCGATCATCGGGCCTTGTTGTTTTCTGGCATCTGAAAAATGAACTAACGTGCTTTGAATTTTGCTAACTATACGTGAGTCAGGCAATGTTAACGCGTAGCGTTATCTTTCGATTTTCTTTCCTTTTTTTCTGCCTTATGCGCATACAGAATTTCGTCAGCCGAGCGTAAGGCAGATTGTAAGTTGTCGCAAAAGTGCGCAACCCCATACGATAGCGACAGCTGTAACTTTAATCCATCCACCTCGAAAGGCATTGCATAAATTTTATTAAATATCCTTTCAGAAATCCTGTCGGCGCCCACTTTCTCTTTAGTACAAAGAACGATAAATTCATCTCCTCCGTAGCGAATCACCACATCCTCATTTCTTATGTTTTTAGAAATCGTGCTGGCGATATGCTTTAACGCCGCATCTCCGACGACATGTCCAAACTCATCGTTAATAATTTTGAAGTCATCGCAGTCAAAAATAATCAAACTATTGAAGCTGGCAGAGGATAAATATCCGATGATCTGCCGGTTATACACTTTGGTGAGCGGGTCAATCACCGCCTTACGTTGAACTCTAATTATCAAATGAGCAAGTTTTGTAAAGGCGATAAATAAGAGGGCGAAACATAATAAAGTCAAGAGCATGAACGTGACGTTGTTCATGATAAGTGTTTTGACATTAACGGCGGACTCAAGGATAAGAATGTCAGCAAGAGGTCGAGATGACAGTTTAATCATTAAGTTATTAGCGTCACAGTTTTTTGTGACACACAGGCTGCCCGCGCGATCCTGAGAAATGTTATTAGCCGTAATGCTTAGCCATGTCGGGATTTTGATTTTACTGTGTACGCGCTTCCATAGCTCTTCCTCACTGAGATCGGAATAAAAGAACCCAGTGATTTCTTTTGTGGAAATGCTCAGAACTGGCGACGCAATGGTCATCACCATTTTTTGAGTAACCGCGTCTTTGTAGATTTCATTCAGTGAAAGGTGATTATCCCAAAAATCTCCCCCAAGATTTTTTTTCGATACAAACCTGGCAAAGTTACCGGTAAGGCTAACAACGTCGTTGTACATTTCTGGCTTGAGATTTTGATATTTATCTTTGTTAAAGAAATAGACGAAGCCATACTTTGGTGAAGAATAATACCTGTTTTCTAATATTTCTCTAGACACATAACTCTCGATAAGGCTTATTGCCCTGAGCTTATGGTATGACTGTTCAGAGTAACTGCTGTTTTTATACAGCACACCTGATAAGTTTAATGAGTTTTTCTGTAAATTGACCTCTGGTATTGCTGAGATTGACATCATTGAAGCAATGCCATCATTTACTGCTTGTTCATGCAGCAAAATTCCGGTTATTGCATCAATTGAATTGTTTGAGATTTTATTCAAATAGCTAAAGGAGCCTAGTATATAGGCTGTTACAGGAAAAAGCACCAGAAAGACCACAATGAATGTCAGTCTTTTGTCCTTTTTAGTTTTGAGTATTGATTTAATCATGGGTAATAATTCACTTGGCGATCTCGTAGCACTGCTCAGCATTTTCTTCAAACACGGCGAACGTTCTGGAACATAATTTATTCTGATCGCACTCTGAGCGTATGATGTTTAAAACCTCTTCGAGATTAAGCTTGTCACGATAACTTCGTTTTTGACACAGGGCCTGAAACACATCGGCGATAGCCAGTATTCTACTGGGCAATGTCAGCTGCTCTCCTGTTTTTTTCATCGGGTATCCCTGGCCATCAAGTCGCTCATGATGCTCTGCCGCCCAGGCAACGACATTTGCGTCGATGATAATACTGCGAAGAATACCTCTGGTATCTGTTGCGTGCGCCTGTATTTTTCTGTACTCGCTGGGCGTTAGCTTGCCACATTTGTTCAATATGGCGTCCTCAACATTTATTTTACCGATGTCATGTAACAGACCGGCAAGATGCAGACGCGTACAGGTTTTTTTATCAAGGTGCATTTTTTTACCGATGAAACAGGCCAGTTCACCGACCTTAATAGAATGCTGATACGTTAAGGGACTTTTCATATCGACAATGGTTGAAAGAAGACGCGCCAGACTTAGAGCATGTTCGTCATTCATGGCGGGTAATACATTGTTGAAATTCATCGTCCTGATCATTCCCTCTATATAGTCATCTCTGAGGTAAAACCAGAAGTCGTCCATTTGAGACAATCTCTCTAACTCAGTGAGTAATCCCGGATGAAAATCTTCGCTAACGACCCTGTTTTTAAAGTTTTCGAAGTCGAAGCTTTGTATGGCAAGCATTCTGTCCTTTTCGAGCGCGGCTAAAAAACCTGTCTCTTGCAAAAAGTTATTGAAAAGATGGCTTATTTTTAATATCGAGCTCATTAATAACTCATGCGTTGTTATGTTGAGTTTTTTGAGCTCCGCGAAGCCATATTCCCTGTAACGTGCGGGAATAGAGATTTCCTGAAAGACAGAGCAGTCGCTCAGTTTAATTCGCCTCGGCGCGTGATCGAGGTTCATTTCTCTGCCGTTATAGTTTTTGGCGCTTGAGGAATAGTTCTGCAACAAGCTGCAAACCAGCGATTTAGCGCAGAAGTTTTCATCCAGCCCCATAATCAGCGACAGGCGATAGGCGATATAAGCGGAGTACTCACCGTTAATGAGATTTTTCTCCCTGACTAACCGGTGGGCTCTGTAGAGTAAAATTAAAGTGTTGCCGATGTTAAAAATCATATACATCTACCGTTCAAAAAACCGAGGATGTTACGGCGATCTAACTTTCCAGAAATAGATTTAAATCAAATTAATATGAATTGTATGATGTCGTTGCTAAGTGGTTTCCTGAGAGGGAAAGATAATTTGCTGTCGGTTTGCGACTATATCAAAAGGATGCTGAAAAATTACTTAATCTCACTATGGCTTATTCGCCACAGCGGTTCCGGGAACAGAAGCCTCTGGCGACACCATGATTACATCTGCATGTTTTATCGTACTAAGGGTTGGCATAGTTAGCGTGGCTGAAGGTCGCCGCAGAGTATTAAAGCCCAGGTTATCGCGGTGGCAGATCTGTCTGGCTGAACGTTACCATTCACTTTTGGGCAAAAGATACCTCACCGTCGGGAAATACTTTTTCATCCGGACGCAATTTATATAAATGATAATCAATAACGCTGTGGAGGGTCTGGACTGAAGATGGCTCAGGTTCGTGCTTCATTTAGCTGTCAAGAAATGTAAATTATTTTCAATCAGAAAACTAAAAGGCTTTTCATTATTACAGGTTACCTGCCAGCATCCGCTGGCAAGCGGGTGTGAGACATCAGTCACTTAGAGCAGGCAGTTCCCGGCGCTATATAATCGAGCCTGGCCAGCATTCACGCGAGAGAAAGGGTTTAAATTCATATCAGACCATCGGCGCCTCTGGATTTTCAAGGCTCAATTCCAGAGGCTGTTCTCGCGGGTAATGTCCATCTGCGAAATTTGCGCGACAGGGCGAGTGCTTTACAGGGTAAGGGCTTATGTCTGGGAAGACGGCCTCTATGATGATTAAAGTCCGCTACCCCTGCGCCTCTTTCAGCAGTTGCTCAATAACTCTCTCCTGCTCTGCATAGTTTCCTTCGCCAAAGGCGGTATAGCGCAGCTGTCCGTGCGCATCGAAAAGATAGTGCGCAGGCCAGTACTGCTTGCCAAAGCGGATCCAGATAACATAATTATTATCTGCCACGACGGGGTAGGGCAGCTGCCCCTGTTTGATCGCGCGGCTCCCGGCTTTCTC
>OKGA01000176.1_pt1 | contig 25057 bp, 20 predicted proteins | sample 1611451 | NCBI WGS metagenome assembly OKGA01 (sample SAMN04436745, study PRJEB24849) | human gut metagenome | biome: human gut; feature: NICU; material: stool | host: Homo sapiens | place: USA: Saint Louis, MO | collected 2010-12-22
TTATGAGTGGAATCAAAAAGTTTATGATTTTCTTTGTCATTTGGAAAATAAATAAAACCAAAAAGTTTTAAACTTTTTGGTTTAACTGCTATTAATTGGTCTTTAAAAGACTTAAAAATTCTTCAATTATAGGACTAAAAGAAGTATCATTTCGGTAAGCAATACCAATCGGATAAAAATTATTTTTATCCTTAAGTGGGACCCAGCATAAATCTTGAACTTGGCTAATGCTTTCAAATTCACTTGGTAAAATAGTGACTGCATTGAGGTCTTGTAAACTATGAATAAGAACTTCCCAGTCATTGTGTTTAAAGACGATATGGGGGTCAAATCCTAAAGCACGACATTTACGAGGCAACATCTCTCCTAGCATGTAATGTTCGTTGAGTGAGGCAACTTTGTAATCTCTTAAATCATTAAGTTCAATTTCAGGAAGTGTTGCAAGAGGATGCGATTTTGGCATGACAATGCTTACTTTATATCCTTTAGTTGAGGTTTGCAGTGGTTCGATAGTGATATCATTGCGGGTACTTGGAAAGGACAATAAGCCAATATCGATCTTTCCTTTTGCTAACAATTCTTGTAATTTACGGGAACCATCTTGAATCAAAGATACTTCAACATTTGAATGTGTAGCCATAAAAGTTGAAATCTGTTTCATAAATTGAATAGCAAAAAGAGAAGTAAGCCCTACACGGATACCTTCCTTTTTTTCTTGATTTAATTGCTGGATTTCCGTAACCATTTGATTAAAATTAGTCATCAACAATTGTCCTTTCTCATAGAGAATTTCTCCTGCTTCAGTTAAAGCGAGTTGACGACCATTTTGTAAGAATAAAATAGTATTTAATTCTGCTTCTAATTTTTTAATGGATTGTGAAAGTGTAGGTTGGGTCACAAAAAGACTTTTTGCAGCGTGTGAATAATTTTTTGCTTCTGCAACAGCAATAAAGTAAGTAAGTTGTCTAATATCCATAATATCTGTCCTTTTTTCTTAGTAATAGTATAGCACAAGTCTATCAATCTGACCTTTATGATTATTTCCACAATAATATTAGTAAAAGCTATACTTATATAATTTTTTCCAATTTTCCTTTTGCAAATAGCTATGATATAGTTAATATAGTTAGCGAAATCACAAACAATCATTATTAGTAGGAGGCATCTTATGTCGGATGTTGTCGAAAAACAAACAGCTAAATCGTTTATAATGAACGTATTAAATGGTTTAGCTTTAGGGACTGTTATTGTCTTGATACCAGGAGCAATCCTTGGAGAATTAATGAAAGCTTTACTGCCAATGTGGAGCGGATTTGCAACTTTAATCGCTGCAACAGCAGTTGCAACAAGTATGATGGGGCTTGTTATTGGTATTATGGTTGGTCTCAATTTTAAATTTAATCCCATTCAATCAGCATCACTAGGATTAGCGGTTATGTTTGCAGGTGGAGCTGCAACCTTCCTTAAAGGCGCTATTATGCTAAAAGGAACAGGCGATATCATTAATATGGGAATTACTGCTGCCTTAGGTGTCCTTTTGATCCAATTTTTATCTGACAAGACGAAATCATTCACTTTGATTGTCATTCCAACAGTAACACTCTTACTAGTTGGAGGAGTAGGTCATGTGTTATTACCTTATGTCAAAATGATTACCACCATGATTGGACAAGGGATTGCTTCATTACTTGGTTTACAACCTGTTTTGATGTCAATTTTAATTGCGATGATTTTCTGTTTCTTGATCGTATCTCCAATCACAACAGTTGGGATTGCTTTGGCAATTAGTTTGTCCGGAATTGGTTCTGGTGCTGCTAATTTAGGTATCTGTGCTGCTAGTTTTGGGCTTTGTATGGCTGGGTGGTCAGTCAATTCTAAGGGGACAGCCTTAGCGCATGTTTTAGGGTCTCCTAAGATTTCGATGGCTAATGTATTAGCAAAACCGAAGATTATGCTACCTATGATATCTTCAGCAGCAATACTAGGAATTCTCGGAGCTCTCTTTAATATTCAAGGAACACCAGCTAGTGCAGGTTTTGGTATCAGTGGTTTGATTGGACCGATTAATGCTCTTAATTTAGCAAAAGGTGGATGGTCAGTTATGAATATGTTATTGATAATTATAATATTTGTTGCTGCACCAATTATATTGAATTTTATTTTTAATTACCTCTTTATAAAAGTACTTAAAATTATTGATCCAATGGACTATAAATTAGATATTTAAGGAGATATTAGTGATGAAACTCAAAGTATTTAATGTTAGAGAAGAAGAAGCAACATTAGCACAAGATTGGGCAAACCGAAATCATGTGGAACTTTCTATGAGTGAAGGACCTTTGACATTGGAAACTGTTAATGAGGTAGAAGGTTTTGATGGGATTGCTAATGCACAGATTGGGCCTTTAGATGATGCTATTTATCCTCTTCTCAAAGAAATGGGAATTAAGCAAATCGCTCAGCGCAGTGCTGGTGTCGATATGTATAATCTTGAGTTAGCTAAGCAACATGGTATTATCATTAGCAATGTGCCAAGTTACTCACCGGAGTCTATTGCAGAATTTACAGTGACAATCGCTCTTAACCTTATTCGAAAAGTTGAGCTTATTAGAGCTAATGTTCGTGAACAGAATTTTTCATGGACCTTGCCAATTCGAGGACGAGTCCTAGGTAACATGACTGTGGCTATAATAGGAACTGGTCGCATTGGTCTAGCGACTGCTAAAATTTTTAAAGGGTTCGGATGTCGTGTTATTGGTTATGATATTTACCATAATCCAATGGCAGATGGTATCCTTGAGTATGTCAATTCGGTAGAAGAAGCTGTTGAAAAAGCTGATCTTGTGTCCTTACATATGCCACCAACTGCTGAAAATACGCATCTATTTAATTTAGATATGTTTAAACAGTTTAAAAAAGGTGCTATTTTAATGAATATGGCACGTGGAGCATTGGTGGAAACCAAAGATCTTCTTGAGGCTTTAGATCAAGGGCTTTTGGAGGGAGCTGGTATTGATACTTATGAATTTGAGGGGCCATATATACCTAAAAATTGTCAAGGTCAGGACATTTCAGACAAGGATTTCCTAAGACTGATTAACCATCCGAAAGTAATATACACTCCTCATGCGGCTTATTATACAGATGAAGCGGTCAAAAATCTAGTAGAGGGTGCCTTAAATGCTTGTGTAGAAGTGGTTGAAACGGGAACAACTACTACGAGAGTCAACTAAAAGATGCTTAGGCATCTTTTTTTGTGGACTAACAAAACATATGACGATTATGAATCTTAAAGTAAAAAACATCTTATGTATTTATAGCTTAAAAGTCTTTTTTATAATAAAAAAAGATATTTTTTATAAAAATATTGACAAAACATCAGATGAATAGTATTATTTAATCATAAAAGCGTTTACAAAAAACAAGGAGGGTTCTCTCATGGAGAAAACAATGGATATGGAACAACGTGAAGAAGTTGTATCTTATAACCGAGCGAAAGTATGGCAGTTAGTTATGTTTGCCATGAACAATGCTTCTACAAATATATACTTATTTACGTTTATGTTTGTTACCTATTTCTCAACTGGCGTTCTTGGCTTGGCAGCCATTTTTGTCAGTCAAATTATGGGTTATATCCGTATTTTTGATGGTTTTATTGATCCAGCTATTGGTATTATGATTGATAAAACTGATACAAAATTTGGTAAGTATCGTCCTATTTTGATTATTGGGAACGTTATTACGGCTTTGTCATTGATTTTTCTTCTTGCATTGAGAGGTGTCGATGAAAATATTCGTTTCCCATTATTTATCCTTGTTCTAATTATCCATAAAATTGGATACTCAATGCAACAGACAATAACTAAAGCAGGGTAAACAGCACTGACAAATGACCCTAAGCAACGTCCTATTTTTAATATCGTTGATGCAGTTATGACAACATCATTAATGACAGGCGGTCAGTTTGTAGTTTCAGGTTTCTTAGTACCAAAATTTGGTAATTTTACACCTCAATTCTTCAATGTCCTTATTTTTGGAACAATTCTTATTTCAGCTATTTTAGCAATCGTTGCAATTATTGGGATTTGGGCAAAAGACAGAAAAGAATTCTTTGGTTTAGGAGAAAATACCCAAAAGACTGCTCTAAAAGATTACTGGAAGGTGTTGAAAGGAAATAAACCGCTTCAGATATTATCCATTGCTGCAGCTTTGGTAAAATTTGCCATCCAATTCTTTGGCGATTCCGTTGTTATGGTGCTATTGTTTGGTATTTTATTTGGTAATTATGCTTTATCAGGACAATTCTCACTTCTTTTCATTGTTCCTGGTGTTATTATTAATATTTTGTTCTCAACAATTGCTCGTAAAAAAGGTCTTCGTTTTTCATATGTCAGAGCAATTCAGGTCGGTATGATTGGTTTACTTGCTTTTGGTGCAGTTCTTTACGTTGGTAAGCCTGGTGACCTTAGTTTAACAAGCCTAAATCTTTATACTATTTTATTTATCGTTACGAATATTATTGCGAGATACGCTTCACAAGCACCTGCTAGTTTAGTATTGACTATGGGAGCAGATATTTCTGACTATGAAACTTCTGAATCCGGTCGTTATGTATCAGGAATGATTGGAACTATCTTCTCCTTAACAGATTCGATTGCTTCTTCATTTGCTCCTATGGTAGTAGGTTTTGTGTTAGCAGGAATTGGATTTTCAAAATCGTTTCCAACTATCGAAACACCACTGACCCCTGATTTAAAAATGGCAGCTATTAGTCTCCTTGTGGCCATTCCATTTATAGCTTTGTCTATAGCCCTTCTTTTAATGAAATTTTACAAACTAGATAAAGAAGAAATGTTTCGTATTCAAGAGAAGATTCAAGTTATGAAAGCAGCAACTACTAAGGAACGTGCTAAAGATATTGCTCGTAATGTTCCTTTGACAGATATGGATTATGTTGATGTAACAAAATATCCTATTGATAAAGATTAAAAAGTTTAGCTGCTCTTCAATAGAGCAGCTATTTTGTTAAATAAGAGCTACCATTGGAGGATTCTTATGGCAAAAATTATTTCATTAGGTGAGGTTCTTTTGCGATTATCTCCACCTCAATATCACACACTGATGCAGGCTAATCACCTAAAATGCCAATTTGGTGGTTCAGAACTTAATGTCTTAGCAAGCCTTGCTCAACTAGGTCACCATGTAGGATTAGTCTCAGCTTTGCCTGATAATGATTTGGGTAAGATGGCAAGACAATTTATATTGTCACAGCAAATTAGTCCAGCTGCTATAATTAAAAAAGAAGGACGACTAGGAATTTATTATTATGAACAAGGATTTTCGGTAAGAACAAATAAGGTTATCTACGATCGTAACTATTCATCTTTTTGGGAAAGTACCTTGAGTGATTATGATTTTACTTCTATTTTTAAGGGAGTGGATTGGTTTCATGTTTCTGGAATTACTCCAGCACTAACCAAGGACTTATATGAGGTGACTCGGTTCCTTATGACAAAAGCTAAAGAAGGAGGTGTAAAAGTATCGATTGATCTCAATTTTCGTGAGAGTTTATGGTCATCTTTTCAAGAGGCGCGTGAGCAATTATCGCCACTATTAGGATTATCAGATGTTTGCTTTGGCTTAGAGCCGATTTATTTAGCTGGCGAAAGTGAAGATTTAAAAGATGAGTTGGGCTTATCCAGACCTTACCTTGATATTGAATTACTTGAAAAGATAACTCAAAAGATTGTTCAAGAATATGGGTTAGACTATATTGCCTTTACTCAAAGGGAAATGGGATATACTAATCAGTATATGTTAAAATCATATTTGTATCATAATAATATGTTATATCAAACTGATAAAACTGGCGTTGAAGTATTAGATCGTGTGGGGACGGGAGATGCCTTTGCTGCAGGTTTAATTCATGCGCTTCTGGAAAAAGAAACTCCTCAAAGGGCCTTAGAAATTGCTATGACTACATTTAAATACAAACATACCATTCAAGGAGATATCAATATCATGACACGAGATGATATTGCTTACCTCATTGAAAAAGAAACAAATGATATTAAACGATAGTGTAAAAGGAGAGTGTATGTTATATCCATTATTGACAAAAACAAGAAATACTTATGATTTAGGCGGTATTTGGAACTTTAAATTAGGAGAACATAATCCAAATGAATTACTACCTTCAGATGAAGTCATGGTTATCCCGACTTCATTTAATGATTTGATGGTAAGTAAAGAAAAACGTGATTATATAGGTGATTTTTGGTATGAAAAAGTCATTGAAGTACCTAAAGTATCAGAGGGTGAAGAGATGGTGCTACGTTTTGGCTCAGTGACACATCAAGCTAAAATTTATGTTGACGGTATATTGGTAGGGGAGCATAAGGGAGGTTTTACTCCTTTTGAAGTTCTTGTTCCTGAATGTAAGTACAATAATGAGAAAATTAAGGTATCAATTTGTGCTAATAACGTTTTAGACTATACCACGCTTCCGGTCGGAAATTATAGTGAAATCATTCAAGAAGATGGTAGCATTAAGAAGAAAGTACGTGAGAATTTTGATTTCTTCAATTATGCAGGTGTGCATCGTCCTCTTAAGTTGATGATACGTCCTAAAAATCATATTTCTGATATTACAATTACAAGTCGTCTATCAGATGATTTACAGTCAGCAGATTTACATTTTTTAGTTGAGACTAATCAAAAGGTTGACGAAGTTAGAATTAGCGTTTTTGATGAAGATAACAAACTAGTGGGTGAAACGAAGGATAGCAGATTATTTCTTAGTGATGTCCATCTTTGGGAAGTTTTAAATGCCTATCTGTACACAGCGCGTGTTGAAATTTTTGTTGATAATCAACTCCAAGATGTCTATGAGGAAAATTTTGGTCTTAGAGAAATAGAAGTGACAAATGGTCAATTCCTATTGAATCGCAAACCTATTTATTTTAAAGGATTTGGTAAACATGAAGATACGTTCATTAATGGCAGAGGTTTGAATGAAGCTGCTAACTTAATGGATTTGAATCTTTTGAAGGATATAGGGGCAAACTCTTTTAGAACATCCCACTATCCTTATTCTGAAGAAATGATGCGTTTAGCAGATCGAATGGGAGTGTTAGTGATAGATGAGGTTCCAGCAGTAGGGTTATTTCAAAACTTTAACGCTTCCTTAGATTTGTCACCAAAAGATAATGGTACGTGGAGTTTGATGCAAACAAAAGCTGCGCATGAACAAGCTATCCAAGAATTAGTGAAGCGTGATAAAAATCATCCTAGCGTCGTGATGTGGGTAGTCGCTAACGAACCGGCTAGTCATGAAGCGGGAGCACACGATTATTTTGAGCCATTAGTAAAACTTTATAAAGATTTAGACCCTCAAAAACGTCCTGTCACCTTGGTTAATATTTTAATGGCAACCCCAGATAGAGACCAAGTGATGGACCTGGTTGATGTTGTCTGCCTTAATCGTTACTATGGTTGGTACGTTGACCACGGTGATTTAACAAATGCAGAAGTAGGTCTAAGAAAAGAGTTATTAGAATGGCAAGATAAATTTCCTGACAAACCAATTATCATAACGGAGTATGGCGCTGATACGTTGCCGGGATTACACTCTACTTGGAATATTCCATATACAGAAGAATTTCAATGTGATTTTTATGAAATGAGTCATCGTGTTTTTGATGGTATTCCTAATTTAGTTGGTGAGCAAGTCTGGAACTTTGCAGACTTTGAAACTAATCTGATGATACTTCGTGTACAGGGGAATCACAAAGGTCTCTTTTCAAGGAATCGCCAGCCAAAACAAGTCGTCAAAGAATTTAAAAAACGCTGGATGACTATTCCTCATTACCATAATAAAAAAAATAGTGTAAAATAGGGGTAGTTATTTTAGAAGAGGTGATGATATGGCTAGACCCTTAGTAGAACAAACAGCAGATCGTCTATTGCATTTAATTTTAGAAAGAGAATACCCTGTTGGTGCTAAGCTCCCCAATGAATATGAATTAGCGGAAGATCTAGATGTTGGTCGCAGCACAATCCGAGAAGCAGTCAGAAGTTTAGCAACGCGTAATATTTTAGAAGTCAGACAGGGCTCTGGAACATATATTAGTTCTAAAAAGGGTGTTTCTGAGGATCCATTAGGGTTCTCTCTAATAAAGGACACAGATAGGTTGACATCAGATCTCTTTGAACTACGCCTTTTATTGGAACCTCGAATAGCGGAGCTGGTAGCTTATAGAATTACAGATGATCAGTTACAATTACTCGAAAAGCTTGTTGGAGATATTGAAGATGCTGTTCACGCAGGCGATCCGAAACATTTACTTTTAGATGTGGAATTTCATTCCATGCTAGCTAAATACAGTGGTAATATTGCAATGGATAGCCTTTTGCCAGTCATCAACCAGTCAATTCATCTGATAAATGCGAATTATACAAATCGTCAGATGAAGTCGGATAGTTTAGAAGCACATAGAGAAATTATCAAAGCAATCCGAGAAAAAAATCCAGTAGCTGCACATGATGCTATGCTTATGCATATCATGAGTGTTAGACGTTCAGCATTGAAAGCTTAATATAAGAAGAAAAATAGCTATTCTTGAATAGCTATTTTTTTAGTATTCTTCTTGACAATTCATCAGACGACTTATATAATATAGATAAAGATAACGGTTACATTTTGGGAGGTATTATGTTAAATCAATTGAAAAACAACTATTTCTTCGCTGTTATTCGAGGAAAATCATCTGAGGATGCACTAGAAATCGCAAAGCATGCTATTTTAGGTGGTATTCGGAATATTGAAGTAACTTTTTCGACTCCTGAAGCAAGCAAAGTCATCAAACAATTATCAGATGACTTTAAAAATAATAAAAAAATTATTGTGGGGGCCGGAACGGTTATGACAACTGAACTTGCTAAAGATGCTATTGATGCTGGAGCTAAATTTTTGGTTAGCCCACACTTTGATTCAGATATTGCTAATTTAGCTAATGAAAACAAGGTTTATTATTTCCCAGGCTGTGCAACGGCAACAGAAATCGTGGTAGCTAGAAAGTATAAATGTCAGATTATAAAGCTTTTTCCAGGTGGAGTTGTGGGCCCAGATTTGATCAAAGATATTCATAGTCCTATTCCAGATGTTGATTTAATGCCATCAGGTGGCGTCTCTGTTTCAAATGTAGCTGAATGGAGAAAAGCAGGAGCAGTTGCGGTTGGTGTTGGCTCAGCATTATCTAGTAAAGTAGCCACAGAAGGCTATGATAGTGTTACTAAAATAGCTAAACAGTTTGTTTCTGCACTTGATTAGTGAGTAGGAGAAGAATATGACGTTTAATACTGAAACATTTATGTTAAAAAATCAAGCAGCTATACAGCTGTATGAAGAGGTCAAGAGGCAACCTATTTTTGATTATCATTGCCACTTAGATCCAAAGGACATTTTTGAAGATCGTATTTTTGATAATATTGTGGATTTGTGGCTTGGTGGTGACCACTATAAATGGCGTCTTATGAGGGCTAATGGTATTTCTGAAGCAGAAATTACAGGTCCAGCATCCAACCTTGAGAAATTTAAATCATTTGCTAGAACACTAGAAAGAGCATACGGTAATCCTGTTTACCATTGGTCTGCTATGGAATTGAAAAATGTCTTTGGTGTTAATGAGATTTTGACAGAATCAAATGCTGAGGAAATTTATCATCGTTTAAATCATTTCTTGAAAGAGCATAAAATAAGTCCTAGACGTTTAATTGCAGATAGCAAAGTTATGTTTATTGGTACTACAGACCATCCTCTTGATACTCTCAAGTGGCATAAAAAGTTGGCTGCTGATGAGAGTTTTAAAACAGTTGTTGCTCCGACATTTAGGCCGGATGAAGCTTTTATTGAACATCGACATTTTGTTGATTTTATAACTAAACTGGGTGACATTACTCAAAAAGAGATTACAGATTTTTCAACATTTATAGCAGCAATGGAAGAACGCATTGCGTATTTTGCTCAAAATGGTTGTAGGGCTAGCGATATCAGTTTTACGGAAATCGTCTTTGAACAAACTGATGAATTGGAGTTGAACGATTTATTTAATAAAGTTTGTGAAGGCTATATCCCAAATCAATCAGAAATCAGCAAATGGCAAACAGCTGTTTTTATGGAACTTTGCCGATTATATAAAAAATATGGTTTTGTAACACAGGTGCATTTTGGAGCTTTGAGAAATAATCATTCTACTATTTTTGAAAAATTGGGAGCTGACGTGGGTGTGGATTCACTTGGTGACCAAGTGGCTTTAACTGTTAATATGAACCGTTTATTGGATTCCTTGGTTAAAAAAGATAGTCTGCCTAAAATGATTTGGTATAATCTCAATCCAGCTTACAATATAGCAGTAGCTAACACTTTGGCAAATTTTCAAGCTAACGAACTTGGAGTGAGATCTTACCTTCAATTTGGTGCAGGTTGGTGGTTTGCAGATACTAAATTAGGGATGATTAGTCAAATGAATGCCTTAGCAGAGCAAGGCATGTTGGCGAATTTTATTGGTATGTTAACAGATTCTAGAAGTTTTCTATCTTATCAACGTCATGACTATTTTCGACGTATTTTATGTACCTACTTAGGAGAATGGATTGAAGAAGGAGAAGTTCCAGAAGATTATCAAGCTTTAGGAAGTATGGCTAAAGACATTGCTTATCAAAATGCAGTTAATTATTTTAAGAACTAAAAAGGAAGAGTGAAATCATGGAAATGTCATTTAGGTGGTATGGTGAAGACGACCCCGTTACTTTAGAAAATATTGGTCAAATTCCAACAATGAAAGGGATTGTTACAGCGATATACGATGTACCAGTAGGAGAAGTTTGGTCACGTGAGCGCATTCAACAGCTGAAAGAAAAGGTAGAGGCAGCAGGGCTTAAAATTTCGGTTATCGAATCAGTTCCTGTTCATGAAGATATCAAATTGGGACGTCCAACACGTGACCTCTTGATTGATAATTATATTCAAACCGTCAAAAATTTGGCTGCGGAAGGTATTGATACTATTTGCTATAATTTTATGCCAGTATTTGACTGGACACGCACTGATTTAGCATATCAATATCCAGATGGTTCTACAGCTTTGATATTTGATGAGACGGTTTCTAAAAAAATGGATCCAGTAAACGGTGAATTATCTTTGCCAGGATGGGATGCCAGCTATAGTAAAGAAGAAATGAAGGCTATCATGGATGCCTATGCTGAAATTGATGAGGAAAAACTTTGGGAAAATCTCACTTATTTTATTAAACGTATTATTCCTGAAGCGGAAGCCGTAGGCGTTAAAATGGCCATTCATCCGGATGACCCACCATATTCTATTTTTGGTTTACCTCGCATTATTACTGGGTTAGAGGCTATTGAGCGTTTTGTGAAATTGTACGATAGTAAAAGTAATGGCATCACTTTATGTGTGGGTTCTTACGCTTCTGATCCCCAGAATGATGTTTTAGAGATTTCGCGACGTGCTTTTGAGTTAGATCGTGTAAACTTTGTTCATGCTCGCAATATTAAATTAGGTGATGGAAAGTCATTTAAAGAATCGGCTCATCCATCAGAATACGGGTCAATAGACATGTATGAAGTTATTAAGTTATGCCATGAATTTGGGTTTGAGGGTGCTATTCGACCTGACCACGGGCGTATGATTTGGGGAGAAACAGGTCGTCCAGGATATGGCCTATACGATAGAGCTTTAGGAGCCACTTACCTTTCTGGTTTATACGAAGCTGTTATTAAAGGTTCAAAATAAGGCGATGCTTCCAAATTTCTCCTGTTCCAATCTCCTGCAAGAGAAATTTGGAAAGTTATTATCATAATATGATTGTACTTAGCTAAGAGTAGAATACTTATAGAAGTTAGTGAGAGGGATAAGATGTCAAAAATAATTACATTTACCAATAAAGTTGTCGTCATAACAGGTGCAGGCGGTGTTCTCTGTGGTTATATGGCTAAAGAATTTGCGAAAGCAGGCGCTAAAGTGGCATTATTAGATTTGAATCAAGAAGCTGCTCAAACATTTGCTGATGAAATTGTAGCAGAAGGTGGTATCGCCAAGGCTTATAAAGCTAACGTTTTGTCTAAAGAAAACCTTGAAGAAGTGCATCAAGCCGTTTTAGAGGATCTTGGACCAACTGATATTTTAGTTAATGGTGCAGGAGGCAACAATCCTAAAGCCACAACTGATAATGAATTTCACGAATTAGACTTACCTTCAGAAACAAAAACCTTCTTTGAGTTAGATGAAGCTGGTATTAGCTTTGTTTTTAACTTAAATTATTTAGGAACATTATTGCCAACGCAAGTATTTGCCCAAGATATGGTTGGACGTGAAGGAGCGAATATTATTAATATCTCTTCAATGAATGCTTTCACCCCTCTGACCAAAATACCAGCTTATTCTGGAGCTAAAGCAGCTATTAGTAACTTCACACAATGGCTAGCTGTTCATTTCTCAAAAGTTGGTATCCGTTGTAATGCTATTGCACCTGGTTTCTTGGTAACAAATCAGAACCGAAGCTTGTTATTCACTGAGGACGGTCAGCCAACTGCGCGTGCTGAGAAAATTCTTAATAATACACCAATGGGAAGGTTTGGAGAAGCAAGTGAGCTGATTGGCGGATTGTTCTTTTTAGCAGATGAAAAATCATCAAGTTTTGTTAATGGCGTTGTCCTTCCGATTGATGGTGGATTTGCTGCTTACTCTGGTGTTTAATTTACAAGATAATAGCCACTTAACATCTAAGAGATTATTGAGTTGAGTGGTTTTTTAAGGAAATTTGTTTAATGATCTTACCACTAAATGATGGGTAGGTTGCTAATTGGAAAATCCTCATAAGTTAGATAAATTTAGAAACTGGAGATAATATGGTAGATACAAATCACAAAATCGCTTTTTGCATAGATTCCGATGGTTGCGCAATGGATACAATGACATATAAGCATCAACTCTTTTTTGGTACAATTGCTGCAGATATATTTGGGATATCAGAACAAGAAAGAACAAGTTTTTTAAAAGAGTGGGATAGAGTCAATCTTTATTCAAGAACTCGTGGAGTTAATCGGTTTGTGGGATTGGTTATGGGCCTTGAGTTTGCCGGAGTAGAACATATTGATAAATTAAAAGAATGGGTCGAAACAACAGACTCATTGTCTAATAATTCCTTAGAGTTAGCGCTTGCCAACGATTTTAGTAGAGATTTAGAGAAGGCTTTAGAATGGTCCAATGAAGTGAATCACCAAATCAAAAATTATGAGGGAGATTCTTTAGCGTTTTCAGGTGTGTTAGAAAGTTTAGAACGATTAAGTCAATTTGGTAATGTTTATGTCGTGAGTTCTGCTAACAAGGAAGCTGTTTGGCAAGAGTGGGAAGAACAGGGATTGCTAAAGTATGTTGATGATATCTATTGTCAAGATAGAGGTAAAAAAGAAGATGTTATCGCCACTTTAATTGCAAGTGGTTACTGCCGTGAAACTATTTTGATGGTAGGAGATTCCCCAGGTGATTTGGCTGCAGCAGAACAAAATGGTATTGCATTTTACCCAGTACTTGTTGGTAAGGAAGTCAAATCATGGGAAATTCTTAGAGAAGATATTGGTGAAGCTTTTGCAAAAGGTCAATTCGAACAGCAAAGGCAAAAAGAATCTATTAATACCTTTTGGGCTAATTTAGATAACTAATAGAAAGGATGGGCTATGACACATTTAGTTGACTTAACAAAGAAACCCTTCAATCTAAATCAAGAAGCAATTGAGTGGATTGAAAAAACAATTAATGAGATGACATTGGATGAGAAAATTGGGCAACTTTTTTTCAATATGGGAGCTAGTCGTTCAGAAGAATATTTAACAGATGTTTTGGATCGGTATCATATTGCTGCTGTTCGCTATAATAGAGGTAGTTCAAGTGAAATTTATGATCAGAATTTAATTTTACAGACAAAGTCGAAATTACCGATGTTGATTGCTGCAAATACAGAAGCTGGTGGAGACGGTGCTGTCACAGATGGAACTAAAGTTGGCGATGAAATAAAAGTGGCTGCTACAAATGATCCGAAATATGCTTATGAAATGGGAAGAATCGCAGGGATGGAGGCATCTGCTGTGGGTTGTAATGCTTCATTTGCTCCAATTGTAGATTTGACACGTAATTGGCGTAATCCTATCATAGCTAGTCGAAATTGGGGTGCTAACGTTGATCAAATTATCTCACTTTCAAAAGAGTATATGAAAGGAATCATGCAATATAATATTGTACCTTTCGCTAAACATTTTCCAGGGGATGGCATTGATGAGCGTGATCATCATTTGTCATTTGCTTCCAATCCTATGAGTAAAGAGGAATGGATGTCGACATTTGGCCGCATTTATGGTGAATTGGCTGACGCAGGTCTACCAGGAGTCATGGCAGGTCACATACATTTACCAAATGTTGAAAAAGAAATGCATCCAGAGCGAGACCTTGATGATATGTTACCAGCTTCATTGAATAAAACACTTTTAGATGAGTTATTGAGAGGAGAGTTAGGTTATAATGGAGCTATTGTAACGGACGCTTCTCATATGGTTGGAATGACTGCTTCAATGCCAAGGAGAGATTTGTTGCCAACGGCGATTGAAGCAGGTTGTGACTTATTCTTATTCTTTAATGACCCCGATGAAGACATTCAATGGATGAAAGAAGGTTACGAAAAAGGTATTCTAACAGAGGAACGTCTCCATGACGCTTTACGTCGTACTCTCGGTCTAAAAGCGAAATTAGGCTTGCATAACTATGAGGGACGTCGCCAAGAACTCTTTATGCCTAAAGATAAGGCTATGGCTTTAATCAACACATTAGAGTCGCAAAAAATAGCTGATGAAGTTGCTGATAAAGCAGTAACTCTGGTAAAAGATAAACAAAAAGATATCTTTCCAGTAAATCCAGAACGTTATCGTCATATCTTACTTGTTAACGTTGAAGGATATAAGGGAGGTTTTGGTGCGATGATTGCTGGAAACAAACAACGTGCATCGGATTACATGAAAGAGTTACTTGAGGCACGTGGCCATGAAGTAACTGTCTGGGAGTCTACCGAAGAGCGCATTATGAAATTGCCTCAAGAGGAGCGGGCAGCAGCTATCGCTAATGTTTACGCACAAAAACAGCCAATCGCAAATCTAACAGAACACTATGACTTGATTATTAACTTGGTAGATGTCAATGCTGGAGGAACAACACAACGTATTATTTGGCCAGCAGCTAAAGGCACCCCTGATCAGCCTTTTTACGTTCATGAAATACCATCTATTGTGATTTCAGTACAACATGCATTTGCTTTAGCAGATATGCCACAGGTAGGGACTTATATTAATGCTTATGATGGGCTTCCTAGCACGATAAGTGCAGTAGTTGCGAAATTGGCTGGAGAATCAGAATTTACAGGAGTTTCACCAGTAGATGCTTACTGTGGTTTAATTGATACACATTTATGGCGCCAATGCTAATAGAAACAAGATGATGTACTTTTATGTAACATAAAAAAAGAGCTTAAAGCTCTTTTTTTATCCTTCAAAATAGAGTAGTTCCTTGGGTGTTTTGGTAAATACTTCAAAGCCGGTTTTAGTCACATAACCGCAGTCTTCAATTCGCACACCAACTTTATCTGGTATATAAATACCTGGTTCAACAGAGAAGCACATGCCTTCTTGAATCTCCATATCGTTACCAGCCATAATAGATGGAAATTCATGGACATCCATACCTAATCCATGACCAAGGCGGTGGTTAAAGTATTGTCCATAACCAGCCTTTTCAATAACATTTCTTGCTGCTGCGTCAACTTCAGAAGCAAGGACTCCTGGCTTAATAAAATCAATAGCCGCTTGATGTGCTTCAAGACATAAATGGTAAATATCTTTTTTGAATTGATCAGGTTTCCCCACTGCTACTGTACGGGTCATATCTGACGTATAACCTAGTGTTTCTACACCTAAATCAAATAATAACAAAGCATTATTTTCGATTTTATTAGTTCCTGGGATACCATGTGGATTTGCTGCATTATTGCCAGTCAAAACCATAGTGTCGAAACTCATTTTATTGATACCTTGTTTTTTCATTTCAAATTCGATTTGAGCGATAATATCGGTTTCAGTGTTGTTTAGCGAGATATTGTCAAATCCAACTTGAACAGCTTTATCAGCAAATTCTCCAGCGACTAACATTTTCTCAATTTCATCTCGTGATTTAATTAGGCGCATGTTTTGAATATAAGGTGTTAGGTTTTCAAAATGACCATCAAAAACGGTTTGGAGACCTTGGAATTTAGTAACATTAAGATTATCAAATTCGGCTAGAACTTTAGAAACAGAAAAGGATGGTAAGTTGCTAGCTATTTTTTGCCAAGGATTTTCTGAATCTATGTAACCAAAGACGGGAAATGGTACACTTTGTTTTGCACGCGATACTTCTAGTGCTGGTACAAATAAAATAGGATCGCGATCTTCATAGACAAATAAAAACATTTGTCTTTCATGGGGATCGCAAAAGAAACCTGTTAAATAGTTGACTGTCACAGGATCAGAAAAGACAGCAAGTTCAGCTTGGACTGAATGTAAGTGATGGCGTATACGATTAAGTTTTGACATAATAACCCTTCTTCCTAAAAGGAACTTAGTCTAGTTAGGCTAGTTTCTTATGCCTATTATTTTTCCAAAAAAATAGGAAAAAATCAAGTTTAGTTAGTATTTTGAAAGTTTTTCATAAAAAAGCTTTATAAAAGCTTGAAAGTGTTTCCAAAAGGTGATAAAATATCAGTGAAAGCGTCATTTTCAAATAGAAAGGAAGTTAAATCAATATGAATACAGATGATACGATTACGATTTATGATGTTGCCCGTGAAGCAGGTGTTTCGATGGCAACTGTTAGTCGTGTGGTAAATGGAAATAAAAATGTCAAGGAAAATACACGTAAGAAAGTCCTTGAAGTTATTGATCGTCTTGACTATCGTCCAAATGCTGTGGCGCGTGGTTTAGCAAGTAAAAAAACGACAACTGTTGGTGTTGTCATTCCTAATATCGCAAATAGCTACTTTTCAATTTTAGCGCGTGGTATTGATGATATTGCAGCAATGTACAAATATAACATTGTCCTTGCTTCAAGTGATGAAGACGATGATAAAGAGGTTAATGTTGTTAATACTTTGTTTGCTAAGCAAGTAGACGGTATTATTTTTATGGGACACCACTTAACTGAAAAGATTCGTGCAGAGTTCTCTCGTTCACGCACACCGATTGTTTTAGCAGGTACTGTGGACCTTGAGCATCAATTACCAAGTGTTAATATCGATTACAAAGCAGCAGCAGTTGATGTTATTGATATTTTAGCTGGCAATCATAAAGACATTGCTTTTGTATCAGGACCACTTATTGACGATATTAATGGCAAGGTTCGTTTGGCAGGATACAAAGAAGGTCTCAAGAAAAATGGCTTAAACTTTAAAGAGGGGTTGGTTTTTGAAGCCAACTACCGTTATGCTGAAGGCTTTGCATTAGCTCAACGTGTGATTAATGCTGGAGCAACAGCAGCATATGTTGCTGAGGATGAGTTAGCGGCAGGTTTGTTAAATGGTCTTTTTGAGGCAGGTAAACGTGTTCCTGAAGATTTTGAAATTATCACAAGCAATGACTCGCCAATCGCACAATATACACGTCCTAACTTAACTTCTATCAGTCAACCGGTCTATGATTTGGGTGCTGTTAGCATGCGTATGCTAACAAAAATTATGCACAAAGAAGAGTTGGAAGAAAAAGAAATAGTGCTTAATCACGGGATTGTTAAACGTGGCACAACAAATAATTAGTGTTAGAGTATGTTATTTGGAAAATAGTGGTAGAATGGTAGTAGCTTAGCGCTTAACTTTCTGATACTTAACATGATATATTGAGAGGATTAGGGTAGCTTAGCTTCCTAATCTTTTTTTAGAGGTGTAATATGACAAATGAATTGATAATGCAAGCTTTTGAGTGGTATTTACCTAGTGATGGGAATCACTGGAAGAAATTAGAGGAGTCTATATCAGACCTTAAAAAACTTGGAATTAGTAAAATCTGGTTACCACCAGCATTTAAGGGAACTAGCAGTGATGATGTAGGATATGGTGTTTATGATCTCTTTGATTTAGGAGAATTTGACCAGAATGGAACAATTAGAACAAAATATGGTAGGAAAGAAGAGTATCTAAAGCTTATTAAGTCGTTAAAGGCAAATGGCATTAAACCGTTTGCAGATATCGTTCTTAACCATAAAGCCAATGGTGATCATAAAGAAAAATTTCAAGTCATCAAAGTCAATCCTGAAAATCGTCAAGAAGCATTAAGTGAACCCTATGAGATTGAAGGATGGACGGGATTTGATTTCCCAGGTAGACAGGGTGAGTACAATGATTTTAAATGGCACTGGTACCACTTTACTGGTTTAGATTACGATGCTAAAAATAATGAAACAGACATCTTTATGATTGTAGGCGATAATAAAGGTTGGGCAGACGATGATTTGATTGATGATGAAAATGGTAATTTCGATTATCTCATGTACAATGACATTGATTTTAAGCATCCTGAAGTTATAAAAAACTTACAAGATTGGGCTAAGTGGTTTATTGAAACTACAGGCATTGAAGGTTTTCGTTTGGATGCTGTGAAACATATCGATTCTTACTTTATTCAAACTTTCATTAATGATATTCGTACAAAAATAAAACCCGATTTAGAGGTCTTTGGCGAATATTGGAAATCTGACCAAACATCAATGAAGGACTATTTAGAGGCAACACAATTTCAATTTTCTCTTGTTGATGTCACCTTGCATATGAATTTTTTTGATGCCAGTCACCAAAACCGTGATTTTGATATGCGAACAATTTTTGATGATAGTCTTGTTATTGATAATCCTGAGTATGCTGTTACATTCGTAGAAAATCACGATACGCAAAGTGGACAAGCTCTAGAAAGTAGAGTGGAAGATTGGTTTAAACCTTTAGCTTATGGCTTGATACTTTTACGCCAACAAGGGACTCCATGTCTTTTTTATGGTGATTACTATGGCATTCAAGGAGAATTTGGCCAACCATCCTTTAAAGAGGTTATTGATAAAATGGCTGAGCTACGCCAAAACTATGTATTTGGCGAACAAGTCGATTACTTTACGCATTCAAATTGTATTGGTTGGACTTGTCTTGGGGATGAGGAACATAATTCTTGTTTAGCTGTGGTCCTAACAAATGGTGATCAGGGATGGAAACATATGGAAGTAGGGGAAATTTATGCAGGCAAAACTTTTGTTGATTATTTAGGCAATTGTGAACAAGAGGTTGTTATAGGAGATGATGGTTGGGGTGATTTTTTAGTTGCATCTGCGTCTATCTCGGCTTGGGTCCCTAAAATAGAGGAAGCTAACTGATAAATCAGGTGAAAAAAAAGGTAAAATGAGATATAATAAGACCTATGAAAGTTTTACTGTATTTAGAGGCTGAAGAATACTTGAAAAAGTCAGGTATCGGTCGTGCTATCAAACATCAAGAGAAAGCTCTTCAAATTGCTGGGATAGATTATACCACTAATCCTACAGATGACTTTGACCTTGTTCATATGAATACCTATGGTATTAGAAGTTGGCTTTTGATGAGTAAAGCTAAAAAAACTGGGAAAAAAGTAATTATGCATGGCCATTCCACTGAAGAGGACTTTAGAAATTCTTTTATTGGCTCAAATTTAGTATCCCCGCTTTTTAAATGGTACCTTTGCCGTTTTTATCAAAAAGCAGATGCCATTATAACCCCAACTGATTATTCTAAACAACTAATAAAAGCATATGGCATCAAGAAACCAATTTTTGTTTTATCTAACGGGATTGATCTAAGTCGCTATCAGAGGTCAGAAAAGAAAGAAGCTGCATTTCGTCACTATTTTCACTTAAGTAAGGATGATAAAGTTGTTATGGGGGCCGGTCTTTATTTCATGCGTAAGGGAATTGACCAATTTGTTGAAGTAGCTGCAAAAATGCCTGATATTCGTTTTATTTGGTTTGGAGAAACAAATAAATGGGTTATTCCTCGAAAGGTTAGGCAAATCGTTACCAAGCAACATCCCTCAAATGTTACTTTTGCTGGTTACATAAAAGGTGATGTTTATGAAGGTGCCATGAGTGCTAGCGATGCTTTCTTCTTTCCGAGTCGTGAAGAGACAGAAGGGATAGTAGTTTTAGAGGCTTTAGCTAGTCATCAGCATGTGGTTTTAAGAGATATCCCTGTGTATCACGGTTGGGTGACCGAAGACAGTGTTGAATTAGCGACTGATGTTGATGGTTTTGTTGAAAAGTTGGATAAAGTCTTATCTGGTAAGAGTGATAAGATTAAAGAAGGTTATCGTGTGGCTGAGAGTCGAAGTATCGAACGAATTGCCCATGAATTGGCAAGTGTTTATCAAAAAGTAATGGAGTTGTAAGATGCGTATAGGTCTATTTACAGATACATACTTTCCCCAAGTTTCGGGAGTTTCAACAAGTATCCGAACTTTAAAGGAAGGGTTGGAGAAGGAAGGACACGAAGTTTATATTTTCACAACTACCGACCGTAATGTCAAACGTTTTGAAGACCCTACAATTATTCGTTTACCAAGTGTCCCTTTTATTTCTTTTACAGATCGTCGAGTAGTTTATAGAGGTTTAATTTCTGCTTATAGGATAGCTAAAGACTACGAACTTGATATTATTCATACTCAAACAGAATTCAGTTTAGGACTTTTAGGAAAATTAGTTGCAAAAGCTTTAAGAATACCTGTTGTGCATACTTATCATACTCAATATGAGGATTACGTTGGTTATATCGCAAAAGGCAAATTGATTAAGCCAAGTATGGTCAAATATATCATGCGTACCTACCTAAGTGATTTGGATGGTGTCATATGTCCTTCTCGAATTGTTCTCAATCTTCTAGATGGTTACGGTGTCAAAATTCCAAAACAAGTTATTCCGACAGGTATTCCTGTTGAGAACTATCGTCGAGAGGATATCTCTGAAGAAACAATCAAGAATCTACGAACGGAGCTTGGACTTGCGGATAATGATACAATGCTATTGAGTTTATCACGGGTATCTTTTGAAAAAAATATTCAAGCAATCTTGATGCATTTATCAGCTATCGTTGATGAAAATCCTCACGTAAAATTAGTGATAGTTGGAGATGGTCCTTATCTTTCAGATCTAAAAGAACTTGTTCACTCTCTAGAACTTGAAAATTCAGTTATTTTTACAGGTATGGTTGAGCATAGCCAAGTGGCTATCTACTATAAAGCATGTGATTTCTTTATTAGTGCTTCAACAAGTGAAACGCAAGGATTAACTTACATTGAGAGTCTGGCGAGTGGACGTCCAATCATTGCGCAAAGTAATCCTTATCTAGATGATGTTATTTCAGATAAAATGTTTGGAACTCTGTACAAGAAGGAAAGTGATTTGGCAGATGCTATCCTAGATGCAATAGCAGAGACACCCAAAATGACTCAAGAAGCTTATGAACAGAAATTATATGAGATTTCTGCTGAGAATTTCAGCAAGTCTGTATATGCTTTTTACCTAGACTTTCTGATTTCACAAAAAGCTAGTGTGAAAGAAAAAGTCTCTCTGACAATAGGAAATAAGGATAGCCATTCTACTCTTCGTTTTGTCAGAAAAGCGGTATATTTACCTAAGAAAGTTTTTACCTTTACAGGAAGAGCCTCTAAAAAAGTGGTAAAAGCACCTAAACGTCGTATTTCATCTATTCGAGATTTTTTAGATTGAGACGAATAAAATTAGTAAATGTCTTGAAATTATAAAAAATATTGTTATAATAAAAAATGAAGACATGTTAGGTTCTAATAGATTTTAAGAGCGAGCACTGGTTGGTGGAAAGAGTGCAATTAGAGAACTTAGTACTACTTCCTTGATTTTATGCAAACATAAAAGGGTGGTTCCCTTATCGCCACTAGAGGTCTGACACAAGTATACTCGAGTTTTTGTGTTGGATAAATTGAGGTGGAACCACGTAGTCTTTACGTCCTTTTGGATGTAAAGGCTCTTTTTTTATAAAAGAAGTGGTTGCATAAAAGAGGCAGATTGCTTTGCTAATGTTATACTTATTATCCCTAGCTAGGATAATGTGGAATTCAATCAAAGGTCAATCCCTTTGTTTATTAGTGAATTAATGTGTTTAGGAATTGGTATCACCCTAACAGTTATTAAGAAAAGGAGAACAAGATGATTAAAATCACTTTCCCAGATGGTGCAATTCGTGAATTTGAATCTGGCATCACAACATTTGAAATTGCACAATCAATTTCTAACTCTTTAGCTAAAAAAGCTTTAGCTGGTAAATTTAATGGTCAACTTATTGATACAACACGTGCTATCGAAGAAGATGGTAGTATTGAGATTGTAACACCTGACCACGAAGATGCTTTAGGAGTTCTTCGTCACTCAGCAGCGCATTTATTTGCTCAAGCTGCAAAACGCCTTTTTCCAGACTTATGTTTAGGTGTAGGTCCAGCTATTCAAGATGGTTTTTACTATGATACTGATAATAAATCAGGTCAAATTTCAAATGATGATCTTCCTCGTATTGAAGAAGAAATGAAAAAAATTGTTAAGGAAAATCACCCTTGTATTCGTGAAGAAATCAGTAAAGAAGAAGCGTTAGAACTTTTTAAAGATGACCCTTATAAAGTTGAATTAATTAGTGAACATGCTGAAGATGGTTTAACTGTTTATCGTCAAGGTGAATTTGTAGACCTTTGTCGTGGACCTCATGTCCCATCAACAGGACGTATTCAAGTCTTTCATCTTCTAAATGTCGCTGGGGCTTACTGGCGTGGTAACAGTGATAATGCTATGATGCAGCGTGTCTATGGTACTGCTTGGTTTGATAAAAAAGATTTGAAAGCATATCTTAAACGCCGTGAAGAAGCTAAGGAACGTGACCACCGCAAATTAGGTAAAGAACTTGATTTATTTATGGTTAATCCTGAAGTAGGTCAAGGATTGCCATTCTGGTTGCCAAATGGAGCAACTATTCGCCGCGAATTGGAACGTTACATTGTTGATAAGGAGATTGCTTCAGGTTATCAACACGTTTACACACCTCCGATGGCATCTGTTGAATTTTACAAGACTTCTGGGCACTGGGACCACTATCGTGAAGACATGTTTCCAACAATGGATATGGGAGATGGAGAGGAATTCGTTCTTCGTCCAATGAACTGCCCACACCATATTGAAGTTTATAAACATCATGTTCACTCATACCGTGAATTGCCAATTCGTATCGCTGAACTTGGTATGATGCACCGTTATGAAAAATCAGGGGCCCTCACAGGATTGCAACGTGTACGCGAAATGACACTCAACGATGCCCATATTTTCGTTACACCTGAGCAAATTAAAGATGAATTTCTTAAAGCTCTTAATCTCATAGCAGAAATTTATGAAGATTTTAACTTAACAGATTACCGTTTCCGCTTATCTTATCGTGACCCAGAAGATAAACATAAGTATTATGATAACGATGAGATGTGGGAAAATGCACAAGCTATGCTAAAAGAGGCTATGGATGATTTTGGATTAGATTATTTTGAAGCAGAAGGCGAAGCAGCCTTTTACGGTCCTAAATTGGATATCCAGGTGAAAACTGCTCTTGGTAATGAAGAAACATTATCTACTATCCAACTAGATTTCCTTCTTCCAGAACGCTTTGATCTTAAATACATCGGTGCAGATGGTGAAGAACATCGTCCAATTATGATTCACCGCGGTGGTATTTCAACAATGGAGCGCTTTACAGCTATTTTAATTGAAACTTACAAAGGTGCCTTTCCAACTTGGCTTGCTCCACAACAAGTTTCTGTTATTCCAATTTCAAATGAAGCCCACATTGATTATGCTTGGGAAGTGGCTCGTGTCCTTAAAGATCGTGGTATTCGTGCTGAAGTGGATGACCGTAACGAAAAGATGCAATATAAGATTCGTGCGGCTCAAACCCAAAAAATTCCATATCAATTGATTGTTGGTGATAAGGAAATGGAAGAAAAAGCCGTAAATGTGCGTCGCTATGGAAGCAAAGCGACTGAAACAAAATCTATAGAGGAATTTGTAGAAAGTATTTTAGCTGATATTGCAAGAAAATCTAGACCTGACGAAGTTAAATAAATTTTATTAGTCATTATAAAAATCATTAATAAATGATGTGAACTGATTACTGTATGATGCAGAATCAGTTTTTTAGATGCTAATTTTTTCTTGATGTTTAATTATAAGCTAATTATAGATAAATAATCTCATATAACATTCACAAAATTAGATTTTTTTGGTATAATTAATATGATTGACACATAAAGGAAAATAGTATTAATAAAAAGGGGTATGGAGCATTGCGAACAGTATTAGTAGTGCAAGGTGATGACGAAACAATAGAGTTATTAAGGTCGTATCTAGAGGGAGCTCTTTATAAGGTTGTGATGGCTAGTGATGGTGAGGAGGCTTTTTCTTTATTTCAGCAACATCAGATTGATTTAGCAATCATAGATATTACGCTACCTAAAATAGATGGATATGAGTTGACGCGACTCATTCGTCAAGATAGTCAGATTCCTATTATTATGCTAGCAGCTAAGACAACAGATATGGACAGAATATTAGGATTGAATATTGGAGCAGATGATTTTATCACGAAACCGTTTAATTCTTTGGAGGTTTTAGCTCGAATTAATTCGCAACTGCGTCGTTACTATGAATTCAATAGTCTTGCCAAACCTAAAAATCAATTTATAAAGATAGGGGAATTGGAATTAGATGAGGAACATGTTGAACTAACTAAAAATGGTAAACATATCAAGTTGACTGCTACAGAATTTAAGATTCTTCATATCTTAATGTCATCACCAGGAAGGATTTATACTAAAACACAACTCTATGAGAAGATTAATG
>OKGA01000182.1_pt1 | contig 24392 bp, 20 predicted proteins | sample 1611451 | NCBI WGS metagenome assembly OKGA01 (sample SAMN04436745, study PRJEB24849) | human gut metagenome | biome: human gut; feature: NICU; material: stool | host: Homo sapiens | place: USA: Saint Louis, MO | collected 2010-12-22
AGAAAAGCGAGATATCTCTGAGAGTCAAATTTATCAAGAATTAAAAGAGACAGTTAAGTTTCAAGAATTAATGACTTTAGGGACACCTAAAGAAATATATGATTTTATGATGAGTTGATAATATACTAAAGAAGCCACTTTTTAAGAGGTTTTTTTAGCATATAAATAAGTTATTTCAATAATAATATTGCAAATATTATTAAAATGTAATAAAATTAAGAAGATAATGGAATTTTTGATAAAGAATATTAAAGGTGAGGATAAAATCTATGAGACCTATCGTTAGAAAAAAGATGTACAAAAAAGGTAAATTTTGGGTCGTTGCAGGTATCGTTACTATTTTAGGTGGTAGTGCAATTCTTGGTCAAGATGTCAAGGCAGAACAGGCAGAAGCAGTAACTTCAACGATCTCAGAGAAAACTGATAGCAGTCAGACTATTTCGGATACTTCCAAGTTAACGTTACCTGTTAATTCCTCGGAGGCTATGAAAAATAGTGCAGAGCCTTTAATAAAAACAGGCTTTGCTACATCTGTTTCATCTAATCCTAGAGAGATAGCAGCTACCCCAGTCAAAACCTTTGATGCTAGCTCAAAAGTTGTTGTAAAAGCTAGTACTGCTGAGCACTCAGCAAATCAAACAAATTCTAATGTTAATCAAGTAGCTAATGATAGTGAAGTTATTACTCAACAAAATTCAACAAAGCAATTACCAACAGTGACTTACTCTGCTCATGTTCAAGATATTGGATGGCAAAAGTCGGTTGATAATGCAACAGTTTCAGGAACAGTAGGACAAGAAAAGCAGGTTGAGGCAATAAAATTGTCTATTAAAGCACCTGAAGGAATAACAGGAAAACTTAGCTATAAAACTTATGTTAAAGGACAAGGTTGGCAACCTTCAGTAGAGAGTGGTCAAGTTAGTGGTACTGTTGGTCAGAGTAGACCTATTGAAGCACTAAGCATTAACCTTACTGATAATTTACAAAAATTATATGATGTCTATTATCGTGTTCATGTTCAAGATATAGGGTGGATGGCTTGGGCTAAAAATGGAGCTTACGCTGGAACTTTGGGAATGTCAAAGCGCCTTGAAGCTTACGAAGTAAAATTTACCCTTAAAGGACAATCTGTTTTAACACCAACTATACCTAAGGAAGAGAGACCTGTCTTAAATTATCAGGTTAAGGTAGGCCAAAATGGTTGGCAATCTAATAAACTTGAAGGACAAATGGCGGGAACTTTAGGAGAATCCAAAGCCCTAGATGGAGTAAAATTCACTCTTAGCACCTTGAAGTATGGGGACATTCTCTATCGTACTCATGTACAAGATAAAGGTTGGGGAGAAATTTTAGGTAGTCAAACAAGTAAGGATTATCAAGGAAAAAGACTAGAAGCTATTCAATTGGACTTAAGTGGGAATTTAAAACAAAATTATGATATTTATTATCGCGCTCACGTCCAAGATAAAGGTTGGATGGCTTGGCAAAAAAATAATAGTGTAGCAGGTACAGTCGGAGAATCGAAACGTTTAGAGGCTTTGGAAGTAAAACTAGTAGCTAAAGCTTCAGATTTTAGTTCCAAAACAGATCATTCATTCTTAGAAATGAAGCATCCTGGATTAAGTTATCAAACTTATCTTCAAAAAGATGGTTGGAAACCAACGGTTTTGGAAGGCCAATTAGGAGGTAGTATTGGACTTTCAAAATCTATAAAAGCCATCAAACTTAACTTAGGTAGTACAGCTCTAGGAAATATAGAATATAGAACTTTTCTTAATAGTTCAGGTTGGCAAACTGTTGTTAATTCAGGGAGAGAAAGTAATGTACCAAATGAATCTCAACAAGTAGAAGCTATTCAGATGCGATTGACAGGTCTGCTATCGAAAACCTATAGTGTGATGTATCGAGTTCACATGCAAGATTATGGTTGGCAGGATTGGACTTATAACAATAACATCGCTGGTAGTACTAATCAAGGAAAACGAATTGAAGCAATCGAAATTAAATTAGTTGAGACTGCTAAAATACCGGTAACTGTCCAAACGACCTATAAGGGAACTGGAAACTATAATGTACGAGTGACAAATGTTATTAGTCCTGGGAATTTAAAAATTGCTATTTGGTCAGATAAAAATAATCAGGATGACCTTAAGTGGTATACCGTCACACCCAAAAATCATGAAGCTACATTGACATTTAATGTTACAAATCATAGAGACAATGGTAAATACTTTATCCATGTTTATCAGGAAAATGCTTCTAATCAAAAACAATTATTGGTAAAAACTTCTCTACAAGTCGCACATTCAAATTATAATACTCCTTACTTTAGCCAACGTGATGGAAGGTGGGCAAGTCGAAGATATGGTATGGCAACTTTAGGAGAAACTGGTTGTGTACCAACTTCTCTAGCTATGATTTTGTCTTCTTTGAAAGGAGAAACTGTTTTACCAACGCAAATTGCAGATTACCTTTACCATAAGACAGTTGAATTTAATCGTGGTGTTCAAGGAACAACTTCTAGAGGAATTTTAAAAGCAGCCAAAGAATGGGGTGTAACTGCAACTGCATTAGGAACTCAAGCTAACCTTGTACAAGCGTTGAAGGATGGTTATCATGTCCTAGCGGCAGTACAAAATAATGTTTTTGTTCTTCATGGAAGTCATGAAATCGTTCTCAAAGGATATAATAACGGACTGACACATGTCTCTGACCCTTACACACCGTCCTTGTCTGGTTGGTATCCAATTTCACAACTTTGGAAAGAACAGAGCTATTATAGTGAGGATAGAATTGATATTGGAGCACCTTTTGTCAAGGTAACAGATGCCTAATTTTTAAAACCATATGCAAAACTAGCATATGGTTTTAAAGTTTCCAGTACTATTTTATTTAATTTTATGATATAATGAAGAGTAAAACATTTTAGGGGTTTCCCCTTAGAAAGACAAGTGAAATGGATTTAAATAATTACATCGCTTCAATTGAAAACTATCCTCAAGAAGGAATTACTTTCCGTGATATCTCCCCATTAATGGCTGATGGTAAAGCATACAGCTATGCTGTTCGTGAAATTGTACAATATGCTGCTGATAAAGATATTGATATGATTGTTGGACCAGAAGCTCGTGGCTTTATTGTTGGTTGCCCAGTTGCTTATGCTCTTGGTATTGGTTTTGCTCCAGTCCGTAAACCAGGTAAATTACCACGCGAAGTTATTTCAGCTGACTATGAAAAAGAATATGGTCTTGATACATTGACAATGCACGCAGATGCTATTAAACCTGGTCAACGTGTTTTAATTGTTGATGACCTTTTAGCTACTGGTGGAACAGTAAAAGCGACAATTGAAATGATTGAAAAACTCGGTGGCGTTGTCGCAGGCTGTGCTTTCCTAGTTGAACTAGATGGATTAAATGGTCGTAAAGCTATTGAAGGTTATGATACTAAGGTATTGATGAACTTTCCAGGATAAGGCCTATTCAAGATAGATGAATGATAAGGGCGCCTCTAAGTGCTATGATAATAGTTGAGAGGTGCTTTTTGTTACACATTTCATAATTTTAGGACGATAGAGAGGATTTGAAAGGTTATGACTTATTTGGAACAATATCAGTCAGGGCAATTGACTCTACCAAGTGCTTTATTTTTTCACTTTAAATCTATTTTTAAGACAGCAGACGATTTTTTAGTTTGGCAATTTTTCTATTTACAAAATACAACTAATTTATCCGATCTAACACCGAGCCGTATTGCGACATCACTTGATAAAACAGTGGCAGATATCAATCGTTCTATATCGAATTTAACAAGTCAAGGTTTATTAGATGTCAAAACAATTGAGTTGAATCATGAAATCGAGATTATCTTTGATACAAGCCCTGTGTTTGCTAAATTAGATAAACTTTTCGAAGAGGATAATCAAGTAATAATAGACAATAAAACCTCTGATTCGAATCGTCTGAAAGATTTAGTAGGAGACTTCGAACGTGAATTAGGTCGCTTATTAAGTCCTTTTGAATTAGAAGATTTACAAAAGACACTGCAAGAAGATCAGACAGATCCTGATATTGTTAGGGCAGCTCTTAGAGAAGCGGTTTTCAATGGGAAAACAAGTTGGAATTATATCAATGCTATCCTTCGCAATTGGCGGCGTGAAGGATTGACGACACTTCGACAAATTGAAGAGAGAAAACAAGCACGTGAAGATAACCAAATGAAAGATTTAGCGATTTCGGATGATTTTAAAAATGCAATGAATTTATGGGAATAAGTTTACTAGGAGGAGACAGAATGGTTGATACATTAGGTCTGCTCCTTTTCTTTTGATGTTAATGATGTTATACTTTTAACAGAGAAAAACTGAAGGAAATACAATGGATTTACAATTATCAAAACGATTACAAAAAGTTGCAAACTACGTTCCAAAAGGAGCTCGGTTATTAGATGTAGGAAGTGATCATGCTTACTTACCTATTTTTTTGTTGCAGATGGGATACTGTGATTTTGCCATTGCTGGTGAAGTGGTGAATGGACCGTATCAGTCTGCGTTGAAAAACGTTTCAGAACATGGTCTCACTTCAAAGATAGATGTTCGCTTAGCAAATGGTTTGTCAGCTTTTGAAGAAGCAGATAATATTGATACGATAACTATCTGTGGAATGGGTGGTCGTTTGATTGCTGATATTTTGAATAACGATATAGACAAACTTCAGCACGTTAAAACACTAGTCTTACAACCTAATAATCGGGAAGATGATTTAAGAAAATGGTTAGCTGCAAATGATTTTGAAATAGTAGCAGAAGATATCTTGACTGAAAATGACAAATGCTATGAAATTTTAGTTGTTAAGCATGGTCATATGAATTTAACTGCTAAAGAATTGCGATTTGGTCCATTTTTATTATCCAATAACACAACGGTTTTTAAAGAAAAATGGCAAAACGAGCTTAATAAATTAACTTTTGCTTTAAACTCTATTCCTAATAGTAAAATTGAAGAACGCGCTATTTTGGAAGATAAAATACAGGATATAAAGGAGGTTCTTGATGAAAGCTAGAGAACTTATTGATGTATATGAAACTTATTGTCCACAGGAATTATCTATGGAAGGAGATATTTCAGGTCTTCAAATTGGATCTTTAGATAAAGAAATAAAGACAGTCATGGTAGCTTTAGATGTTCGAGAGACCACAGTAGCTGAAGCAATTGAACGTCAAGTAGATCTTCTGATTGTAAAGCATGCTCCTATTTTTCGTCCATTAAAGGATTTGGTAGCAACACCGCAAAATAAGATTTATATAGACCTTCTTAAATCAGACATTGCTGTTTATGTGAGCCATACTAATATAGATATCGTTCCTAATGGACTTAACGACTGGTTTTGTGAATTATTAGATATTCAATATCCCGATATACTATCTGAGACAAGTAATGGTTATGGTATTGGTCGCATTGGTGATGTTAGACCCCAGAGTTTTGAATTTTTTGCATGGAAAATTAAAGATGTGTTTGGTTTAGATAGCGTTCGTTTAGTTTCATATGATAAGTCTAATCCTGAAATTCAACGAGTTGCTATTTGCGGGGGTAGTGGGCAAAGTTTCTACAAAGAAGCTATTGCAAAAGGAGCAGATGTTTTTGTAACGGGAGATATTTATTATCATACTGCACAAGAAATGATCACAAATGGTTTGCTTGCGATTGACCCAGGTCATCATATTGAGGTTTTATTTGTTTCTAAAATAGCTACTATGATTGAGCAGTGGAAACTTGAAAAAGACTGGGATATTTCAGTTTTAGAGAGTAAAGCTCCAACAAATCCCTTTTACCATATGTAGGAGCTATTATGAAAAAGATAGCAATTATTGGTGCAGGAGCAGTCGGAGCGACACTAGCCTATTACTTATCAAAAGAAAAGGATATTCAGGTTACTGTTTTTGATTATGGAGTTGGACAAGCAACTAAGGCTGCTGCGGGGATTATTAGCCCATGGTTTTCAAAACGTCGTAATAAATCCTGGTATCGCATGGCGAGGTTGGGGGCTGATTTTTATTCAAATCTAGTCACGGATTTACAAAAAGATGGTTTTGAAATAAAATTTTATCAGCAAACTGGTGTTTTCTTATTAAAAAAGGACGAGAGTCAGTTAGAGTCATTGTTTGCACTAGCAGATAAACGTCGACTAGAATCTCCTCTAATAGGCGATTTACAAATACTAAATAAAAGTGAAGCAAATACTCACTTTCCTGAGTTAGATGGCTATGAACAGTTACTTTATGCGAGTGGAGGAGCACGAGTAGAAGGGGCGGACTTAACACGAATATTGTTAGAAGCAAGTGGTGTTAATGTCATCAAGGATGAAGTTCACTTTACGATAACTGATAATGGCTTTCGTGTTCAAGGAATTGATTTTGATAAACTTGTTTTAGCGAGTGGAGCCTGGCTAGCTAAGATATTAGATGAGCACAACTATCAGGTAGATGTTCGCCCTCAAAAAGGGCAATTGCGAGACTATTATTTTAGCAATATTAATACAGGAAAATATCCTGTTGTAATGCCAGAAGGTGAGCTAGATATTATCCCATTTGATAATGGTAAAGTCTCTGTAGGTGCAAGTCACGAAAATGATATGGCTTTTGATTTAAACATTGATTTTAAAGTCTTAGACAAGTTTGAAGAGCAAGCTATTGGCTATTTTCCGCAATTAAAAAAAGCAGATACGACTTCTGAACGTGTTGGAATTCGTGCCTATACAAGTGATTTTTCTCCATTTTTTGGCCCTGTCCCTTGTATGGAGGGTGCGTATGCTGCAAGTGGATTAGGATCAACTGGCTTAACAGTGGGCCCATTAATTGGTTATGAATTATGTCAATTAATCTTAAATAAAGAAAATCAGCTAAATTTAGAGGATTACGATATTACGAAATACGTGAAAAAGATTAGTAGATGATAGCGTTTAAAAAAAGTGTTATAATATGTAGGATTAATATAAATAAGGAGACCTTACTATGAAAGGTATTATTTTAGCGGGAGGTTCAGGTACTCGCTTGTACCCATTAACTCGTGCTGCATCAAAACAATTGATGCCGATTTATGATAAACCAATGATTTATTATCCATTGTCAGTTTTGATGTTGGCAGGAATAAAAGAAATACTGATTATTTCTACTCCACAAGATTTGCCTCGCTTTGAAGATATGCTTGGAGATGGTTCAGAATTAGGAATCTCTCTTTCTTATGCTGAACAACCAAGCCCAGATGGGTTAGCACAGGCCTTCATTATCGGTGAAGAATTTATTGGCGATGATCACGTTGCCTTAGTATTAGGTGATAATATTTACCATGGACCAGGTTTATCTGTAATGCTACAACGTGCAGCTAGTAAAGAAAGTGGAGCAACCGTCTTTGGCTATCAAGTAAAAGATCCAGAACGTTTTGGTGTTGTCGAGTTTGATACTGATATGAATGCCATTTCTATTGAAGAAAAACCAGCGCAACCTAAGTCTAATTATGCTGTCACAGGTCTTTATTTCTATGATAACGATGTGGTTGAAATCGCTAAAAATATTAAGCCAAGCCCTCGTGGAGAACTTGAAATTACTGATGTTAACAAAGCCTACCTTGATAGAGGTGACTTATCAGTTGAGTTAATGGGACGTGGATTTGCGTGGTTAGACACTGGAACTCACGAAAGCCTTCTTGAAGCAGCACAATATATTGAAACAGTACAACGCATGCAAAACGTTCAAGTTGCTAACCTTGAGGAAATTGCTTACCGCATGGGCTACATCACTCGTGAACAAGTCCTTGAGTTGGCACAACCACTTAAGAAAAATGAGTATGGTCAATACCTACTTCGTTTGATTGGAGAAGCCTAATGACTGAACAATTTTTTGATAAAGAATTAACTTGTCGTCCAATTAAAGTCATTCCTGGATTGTTGGAATTCGATATTCCCGTTCGTGGAGACAACCGTGGATGGTTCAAAGAGAACTTTCAAAAAGAAAAAATGATACCGCTTGGTTTCCCAGAAAGCTTCTTTGAGGCAGACAAACTACAAAATAATATTTCGTTTAACAAAAAAAATACTTTGCGAGGTCTCCATGCAGAACCTTGGGATAAATATGTTTCGATCGCTGATGAAGGACGTGTGATCGGTACTTGGGTTGACCTCCGTGAAGGTGACAGTTTTGGTAACGTTTACCAAACGATTATCGATGCCTCAAAGGGTATCTTTGTTCCACGCGGCGTTGCTAATGGTTTCCAAGTTCTTTCAGATAAAGCAGCTTATACTTATCTCGTTAACGATTATTGGGCACTTGAACTCAAACCAAAATATGCTTTCGTTAACTATGCAGATCCAAATCTAGGCATTCAGTGGGAAAACCTTGAAGAAGCAGAAGTCTCAGAAGCAGATAAGAATCACCCACTTCTCAAAGATGTAAAACCTTTGAAGAAGGAAGATTTGTAATGTTTGATCTTTTTTTGACTATCACCAATGAATTGAATCTAATAGGGATTACGCCTTTGTTGATGGGATCGGTTGGCTTAGAAGTACGTACAGGTCGAGATTGGAAAGCTAGAGACTTAGATATTCATGTTCCTAGTGACCCTAGAGGATGGGAGGCACCTGATGAGGGGCGTATTTTCCAATTCGCTGAAATAAATGTGATAATGGAAAAACTAGGATTTAATCTTGTAGATCGTCATGAGCATGAATACCAGAAAGAAGGCCTTTCTGTTGAGTTTGGTGGTCTCCACTCACTTCCAGAATTTGCAGGTATACCTATAGATGACTTGGAAGAAATTGAGACAAATGGCGCTCACTATTTTCTACCAACTTTAGATCAATACCTAAAAATATACCAAGCATCCTCAAAAGATTCTTATCGATCAGATAAGAATAATCACAAAGACTTTGCAAAAATTGATTATTTAGAAAAATTATTAAGTAATAAAATGGTTCGTAATGCGAACCACTAAAAAGGTTTGCTCTGGATAACAGCAAGTCTTAATAAAAAATTGGAGAAAAAAATGTATAAAAACATTATCGTAACTGGTGGAGCTGGTTTCATCGGATCAAATTTTGTACACTATGTTTACAATAACCACCCAGATGTTCATGTAACTGTCCTTGATAAATTGACATATGCAGGTAATCGTGCTAACATTGAAGCCATTCTTGGTGATCGTGTTGAGTTAGTTGTTGGTGACATCGCTGACGCTGAATTGGTAGACAAATTGGCTGCTAAAGCGGATGCTATTGTTCACTATGCGGCTGAGAGTCACAACGATAACTCATTGGAAGATCCAAGTCCATTTATCCATACAAACTTTATCGGAACTTACACTTTGCTTGAAGCAGCTCGTAAATACGATATCCGTTTCCACCACGTGTCAACTGATGAAGTTTATGGAGATCTTCCACTTCGTGAAGACCTTCCAGGAAATGGTGAAGGACCAGGTGAAAAATTCACTGCTGAAACAAAATACAATCCATCATCACCTTACTCATCAACTAAGGCAGCTTCTGACCTTATCGTTAAGGCATGGGTACGTTCCTTCAGCGTAAAAGCGACCATTTCGAACTGTTCAAATAACTATGGACCATACCAACACATCGAAAAATTCATTCCACGTCAAATTACAAATATCTTGGCAGGAATCAAACCGAAACTTTATGGTGAAGGTAAAAACGTCCGTGACTGGATCCACACAAATGATCATTCAACAGGTGTCTGGGCTATTTTGACTAAGGGTCGTATTGGTGAAACATACCTTATTGGTGCCGACGGTGAGAAAAACAACAAGGAGGTTCTTGAACTTATCCTTGAGAAAATGGGTCAACCAAAAGACGCTTACGATCACGTAACTGACCGTGCTGGTCATGATCTTCGTTACGCTATCGATTCTACAAAATTGCGTGAAGAACTCGGTTGGGAACCACAATTTACAAACTTTTCAGAAGGTTTGGAAGAAACTATTAAATGGTATACAGAAAATGAGACATGGTGGAAAGCAGAAAAAGATGCTGTAGAAGCCAAGTATGCTAAAACTCAAGAAGTCATTAAGTAATTGAACCAAAAAACCTATCATTTTGATGATAGGTTTTTTATGTACGACTAGTTAGATAGCTAATTGGTCTGTTTTTGTCATGGTTTGAGGTTGGTAATAGACATTTTGATAGTCATTACCAACTTTTTGTACTAGGTAAAGTCCCGCTTTATTCATTTTGAATTGATTGTTAATGAGACTCTCTTGATTATCGTGTTTGATAACAGCCCAAGTTTGACTGTTTTTATCATAGATAACTTGTTGTTTTGAACTATTTTCTAGTAATTCTACTTCTTTGCTGTTGGCTAATTTATCAAAACTTGTGCGATCAATGTTTGGAACCATCATGTAACCATAGCTATCACCTTTGTTGTCATGCTTTTGGCTTATAGTGATAAAAGGATTACTAACGATTGAGGTATTTTTAGAAGTACGATTAATGCTGTTCCAAGTACCTGTTTGCTCTTTGCGTTCAATATCAATAGTGCTATTTTTAAAGAAGATATAACCAATATTGCGACCAGGTTCTTTTGATTCTAAAAAGACACTCTTTGTATCTGTAAATTGTTGAGAACTTGCTTGCTTTAAATCAACAGTTTTTCCATTGACGTATGTAGTATAAGGTGTTTTAGAATCGTCTTTTCGTTGATCAATTGTTGTAGAAACATTTCTAATGCCGTTAGTATTCTTGATGTTGCTACCTAAAAAGACAATCTTATCATTTAAGATAACCCAACCTTTTTGTGCTGTTAAGGTGCGATCCCAGTTAGTAAAATCCATAGCGGCAAGAGCAAAGTGATTATTAAGTTTGACGGAACCAACAAAGTCAGATGTTCCTGTAACTTGACCGGTTTTTTCTTTAGCGTCTTTGCTATGTTTGCTCATGAAATCCTTAGTTGTATCTTCACGCTTAGCATCTTTTTCAGTTGTTCCAGCCATTTTATAAGGATTGACGGTTGGCCAAAAATGATTACTATAATGAGATTGATCACTATTATAAAGATAGAACATACCATCTCCGGTATACCAACCACGTGTATTTTCATCATTCATTCCTTCATAGTTGAGGGTGCGTTTAGAATGTAATGAAAGCGCGAAACCAAAGTCTTTCTCGGCATTATAATAAGCTAAGCGGTCCATGCTATTAAAGGTTGATAAATTACTTTTTAAAGGTTTAGTAGCGACTGTACTGTCATTAAGCAGCTTATTCATGTTGGCAATATCGGAATACGATTTGAGGTTATTGAAGACGTTGTAGAATTTATTTGAAGTGATAATCGTTTTAATAGTTGATTTGAGGTCTAAGTTTCGCTCTTCATTAGACATGTTAGCCAATCTGAGGAAACCTCTGAGAACTTCAACTGCAGCCGAATGCGAAGAAGCAGCCTCTCTACTAATTGAGCGTCCACGACTCATATCCATTAACTCACCTTTTACAATTAAAGGTAAAAATGATTGATTAATCCATTTATAAACCATATCAAGTTCTTGATTAGAGATTTTATAGTCAGTTTCTTGAATGATAGGCAGCAATTGTGTCAAACCATCTATCAGAACATTACCATAGGCGCCAGTATAAGCAACATTCGTATGGTCGATGTAAGAACCGTCAGCATAGAAACCTTCAGCTTTAGTAGCAGTAGTAAAAAGATTTTTTAGAGAATGAGAAGTTTTTTCGATAATAGTATTGTCTTTACGAAGTAAACCTTCAATGATTTTAACGCGCCCCATATCGACTAGATTACCACCAAGGGCTTTAAATGGATTGTCAAGCGTTTTACGGAAATATCCTGCATCAGGAACAAAGTGTTCAATTGGGTCGGTATAAGTTTTTATTTCAGCGTCAGTGAAGTAGTTATTCATGAGAGCTAGGGTAGCTGTAATTGAGCGAGGGACACCGATTTCAAAATCCCACCAATTGGCAGAGCCTTCTATATCTTTATTAACATTGTAGAAGTTTTGATGAAGCCAAGCCAGACTCTCTTTTACAGTACGAATAGCTTTTTCATTTTTGTAAATAGTAGAGTGGGGATTGGTGATTTGTTTAGCTAAATCTTCCAAACGACGATAAGTAGCGGTTAACTGTGCTGAATTATTGAGATTATCTAAATCTTTCCAAAGGAAAGTGTGATTAGAATCCAGTTTGATAGTTTTGATGTTTTTGGCGTTAGTTTCATCTAATTTCTGATTAATCTTTTGCATGTTCGAATCATTAGTATCGTAAACATGATTACCAATAGTCACGTCGTTCCATTTGTCGAGGAGTTTTGTAAACTTATCTTCTGTTGAAGCTGTAACTGATAACGGTACTTCTTTAATTATTTTACCAGATTTATCAGATATTTTAACAGTTGTTGAACCAGTAGCGTTTGGATACAATATTCCACCAACAATTTTCCCGAGAGACGGATTGGTTAGAGTGTATTGGTAGTCAGCTTTATTAAAAACGTAATTTTTGTTTAAAGCCGTATTAACGCTTTCTTCAATTTGTGTTGTGACGGGTTGTGGATGCTCTGAGTCTTTAGGGCCTTTTGCTTTCATTGATATATTATCAAAAGTAGCAGAACCAGTTCCTTTTTCATAATAAAGTTCAAGTGTCACCTCGGAGACATTTAACTTTGGGTTATATATCTTTGTTAAGGTATGTTTGTTAGTAGTACCGCTGGTCATCTCAGAAAGCCAAAGTCGCGTATTGTTGTCTTTTTTCTCCATAATACGAAGGAAAGCTTGTCCAGCCTTGTTACTTGTTTCAATATCAAACTTGACCTCATATTTTTTAGTGGGATCAATGTTCACTTTTTGTGTTACAGCACCTCTAAAGCCTTTGTCGCTGGATAGGCTTACTTGGCCTTGTTCGGTACGTTGGATAATAGGTGATTTATCAGCAGTATTTTCTTTATCAATCCAAGCAGACCATTCCCTAGCGCTTGTATGTGACCAGCTTCCAGATACAGGGTTAGTTTGATTAAAATCTCCGTTTTTCACCAGCTCCTTATTTTGAGTTTGATTATCTACTACTTGTTTCATTGTGCTATGAGTGGCTGTTGCAGTTGCGGTTGAAGCTGTGGGGTTAGACAGATCTTGTTGTGTGGTTGTGGTGCTAGTCTCTTTGACAGTGGTACTTTCAGTCTGGAGAACTTCAATATTATTAGTTTGAGTATCTCTTATTTGGGACGTTGAGGTAGTTTTGGTAAGCTCTTCAGCTTTAGCTTGGTAACTATTGTTAACCAATATTGTTCCTAAAATAAGGGCTGAATAAAGCATAATACGATGTTTCTTTTTGATTTCCATTTTTACTCCTTAGGGTTTAAAATTGTAAACCGGTTTTTCCTAATTATAGCATGCTTTAAAGGTTTATAATAAAGAACCTTTAAAATGTCATCAAAGTGAAAAGTAAATAACTGGTAAACAAAATAATTTGTTTAATCATTTGTGTGCTACTTTGATAGTAAATTGCCTAAATAAAGGCTATTTTTTGTTATAATATGAGAATGAGAGGAGTTTGAAATGACTAAATTAGCAACAATTTGTTACATTGACAATGGCAAGGAATTACTTCTATTGCACCGCAACAAAAAAGAGAATGATGTTCATGAGGGAAAGTGGATCTCGGTAGGCGGTAAACTGGAGGCAGGTGAAACTCCGGATGAATGTGCTAAGCGTGAAATTCTAGAAGAAACCCATTTAACAGTAAAAAAAATGGATTTTAAAGGAGTCATCACTTTTCCTGAATTTACGCCAGGTCATGATTGGTATACCTATGTCTTTAAAGTAACAGATTATGAAGGAGAGTTAATTTCAGATGATGAATCACGAGAAGGAACCTTAGAATGGGTACCATATGATCAAGTTCTCTCTAAGCCAACGTGGCAAGGAGATTACGAAATTTTTAAATGGATTTTAGAAGATGTTCCTTTCTTTTCTGCTAAGTTTGTTTATGATGAACACCAAAATTTAATTGAAAAGACGGTTAATTTTTATGAAAAATAGAGATTTTAGGGTTAGAGACCAGCTCGAAACATTCGGAGTCAGAGTTTCTGCTTTAATCATAGAAAATCAAAAACTGCTATTAATATATGCTCCTCATCTCGATAAATACTATTTGCCAGGTGGGGCGCTTCAAGTTGGAGAAGATAGCAATAAGGCTGTTGCGAGAGAAGTACTTGAGGAAATAGGTCTTCACAGCCAAGTTGGTGATTTAGCCTATATTGTTGAGAATCAGTTTAATATTAAGAGACATCATTATCACTCAGTTGAATTTTTATATTTTGTTAATCTCTTGGGTCAGGCGCCAGAATCTATCAAAGAAGGAACGCATAAGCGACATTTTGTATGGCTTCCAATAAAAGAATTAACAAAAATTGATTGTAATCCTAATTTTTTAGCACAGGATTTGATAGAATGGCCAGGTCATGTTGTGCATAAAATCGTTCAAAATTAACTTTTTACACTCTTGTTTTGAGTTTAATTTAATTTAACGTGTTATAATAAATGAGAATTAAAATTAGAATTCATCTTGAAAGGATATGTGAATGAATCGACCATCAGAAAAAGAATTTAAAAATAGTTTGTTTTTTAAATGGATCTTAAATAATCAAGCAGTTATTGCTCTCATGATTACCTTTTTGGTATTTTTAACGATTTTTATTTTTACCAAAATCTCTTTTATGTTTAAACCTGTGTTTGATTTTCTTGCTGTGCTGATATTGCCGCTTGTAATTTCTGGATTGCTTTATTACCTATTAAAACCTATGGTTACATTTTTAGAGAAGCGGGGAATTAAGCGTGTAACAGCGATATTATCAGTTTTTACTATTATAATCCTTCTGTTAATTTGGGCAATGTCTAGTTTTATTCCCATGATGAGTAATCAATTACGCCATTTTATGGAAGATCTCCCTTCATATGTGAATAAAGTGCAAATGGAAACAAGTTCGTTTATAGATCACAACCCTTGGTTAAAATCTTATAAAGGGGAAATATCGAGCATGTTATCTAATATCAGTAGCCAAGCGGTCTCTTATGCTGAAAAATTTTCAAAGAATGTTTTAGAGTGGGCAGGAAATTTAGCTAGTACAGTTGCACGTGTGACAGTAGCAACAATCATGGCTCCCTTTATTTTGTTTTATCTTTTAAGAGATAGTCGCAACATGAAGAATGGTTTCTTAATGGTTTTACCAACCAAACTACGCCAACCAACTGATCGTATTTTGCGAGAAATGAATAGTCAAATGTCAGGATATGTGCAAGGACAAATCATTGTTGCTATTACTGTTGGTATTATTTTTTCAATAATGTATAGTATTATAGGCCTTAGATATGGCGTGACATTAGGGATTATTGCCGGTGTGTTAAATATGGTTCCCTATTTGGGAAGTTTTGTCGCCCAAATTCCAGTGTTTATCTTAGCGCTTGTCGCAGGACCTGTTATGGTTGTTAAAGTTGCGATTGTTTTTGTTATTGAGCAAACTCTAGAGGGACGCTTTGTCTCACCCTTGGTTTTAGGTAATAAACTTAGCATTCATCCAATTACAATTATGTTTATTTTATTAACCTCTGGAGCGATGTTTGGTGTTTGGGGAGTATTCCTCAGTATTCCGATTTATGCATCTATCAAAGTTGTTGTTAAAGAATTGTTTGATTGGTACAAAGCTGTCAGTGGGCTATATACAGTAGATGTTGTTACTGAAGAAAGAAGTGAAGAAGTTAAAAATGTTGAATAGTGAAAAAATGATTGTTTCTATCCAAAATCAGGATTTAGAACATGCTAACAAGTATTTCGAAAAAGCGTTGAAAAATGATCCTGAGGAAGTCTTATTGGAACTAGGAGCTTATTTGGAGAGTATTGGTTTTTTACCCCAAGCAAAACGTCTCTATGATCAAATCCGACCAAATTATCCAGAAGTTGCTATCAATTTAGCTCAAATTGTTGCCGAAGATGGAGATATTGAACAAGCATTCTTATACTTAGATTATATCTCAGAAGACAGTCAAGAGTATGTTTCAGCCCTCCTTGTTATGGCTGACTTATATGATATGGAAGGCTTGACTGATGTTGCGCGTGAAAAGCTTTTGCTAGCCAGCAAACTTAGCGATGACCCATTGGTTACATTTGGTTTAGCTGAAATGAACCTTAGTTTGGAACATTATCAAGAAGCGATAGAAGGATATGCTTCACTTGACAATCGAGAAATCTTAGAAACGACTGGGGTTTCAACTTATCAGCGTATTGGTAAATCCTACGCTATTATGGGGAAATTTGATGCAGCTATCGAATTTTTAGAAAAAGCCGTTGACATTGAGTATGATGATTTAACAGTTTTTGAGTTAGCAACAATCCTTTATGATCAAGAAGAATATCAAAAAGCTAACCTTTATTTTAAACAGTTGGATACTATTAATCCAGACTTTGATGGCTATGAATATATCTATGGTTTATCTCTTCGTGAGGAGCATAAATCTGAAGAAGCTTTACGTCTAGTTCAGCAAGGTCTTCGTAAAAATAGTTTTGATGGTCAACTTCTCTTACTAGCCTCACAATTATCGTATGAATTACATGATGTTTCTTCGTCGGAGTCTTATTTGAAACAAGCTGAAAAAGTTTCTGAAAACCAAGATGAAATTGTTATGAGATTGTCAAATTTGTATCTTGAAGAAGAGCGATTTGAGGAAGTCTTGGAATTAGACAATGATGATTTAGAAAATATCCTTGCAAAATGGAATATCGCTAAAGCACACAAGGCTTTAGAAATGGATGATAGTGTAGACTATTATCAATCTTTGTATAATGATTTAAAAGATAATCCAGAATTTTTACAAGATTATGCTTACATTTTGAGAGAATTTGGTTACCTTGATAAGGCACAAGAAGTAGGAAAGGCTTATTTAAAATTAGTTCCAGATGATATAGAGATGTCAGAATGGGTGAATAACATTTAAATAGGAAAACACTTACAGAAAAAAATAAAAAATTCACAAGTAAATTTTCACAATCTGATGTAAAAACTGTGATATAATTGAACCATTCTTGTGAAAAGAGGGAGATAAAATGACAGAATCACATAATCAATATGGGGCTGACTTAATTGTCGATAGCCTCATTAATCATGATGTCAAATATGTTTTTGGTATCCCAGGAGCTAAGATTGACCGCGTATTTGACACTCTAGAAGATAAAGGTCCAGAGTTAATTGTTGCTCGTCATGAGCAGAACGCGACTTTTATGGCTCAGGCTGTCGGGCGTATTACGGGAGAACCAGGAGTTGTTATTGCAACTAGTGGACCTGGGATCTCGAACTTGGCAACAGGGTTAGTTACTGCGACAGATGAAGGTGATGCTGTTCTTGCAATTGGTGGACAGGTTAAGCGAGGAGATTTATTGAAACGTGCTCATCAATCAATGAATAACGTTGCTATGCTAGAACCTATTACAAAATATTCTGCTGAGGTTCATGACCCTAATACTTTGTCAGAAACTGTTGCAAACGCCTATCGTCTTGCTAAATCTGGTAAACCAGGAGCAAGTTTTATCTCTATTCCTCAAGACGTTACAGACAGTCCAGTCTCAGTAAAAGCAATCAAACCTCTTAGTGCACCTAAATTGGGTTCGGCATCTGTTTTAGATATTAATTATTTAGCGCAAGCTATTAACAATGCTGTTTTACCGGTACTGTTATTAGGAAATGGCGCATCTTCAGAGGGAGTAACTGCTGCCGTACGTCGACTTCTTGATGCTGTTAAACTACCAGTAGTAGAAACTTTCCAAGGTGCGGGTATTGTGTCACGTGAGCTCGAGGATGAAACATTCTTTGGTCGTGTAGGCCTCTTCCGTAATCAACCTGGAGATATGCTTTTGAAGCGTGCAGACCTAGTTATTGCTATCGGGTATGACCCTATTGAATATGAAGCGCGTAACTGGAATGCTGAAATTTCTGCTCGTATTATTGTTATTGACGTTGAACAAGCAGAAATTGATACGTATTTCCAACCCGAGCGAGAACTGATTGGAGACATGGCACATACACTTGATTTACTTTTACCAGCTATTAAAGGATATGAATTGCCTGAAGGTTCAAAAGAGTATTTGAAAGGGCTTCGTAATAACATTGAAAATGTTAGCGATGTTAAATTTGATCGTGACTCAGCTCATGGACTTGTTCATCCTCTTGATCTCATTGATGTACTCCAAGAAAATACCACCGATGATATGACTGTTACAGTTGATGTGGGGAGTCATTATATTTGGATGGCTCGCTACTTTAAATCATATGAAGCGCGTCACTTGCTCTTCTCAAACGGAATGCAAACATTAGGAGTTGCTCTACCTTGGGCAATTTCTGCGGCTCTTTTGCGTCCCAACACAAAAGTTATTTCAGTTTCTGGTGATGGTGGCTTCTTATTCTCAGCTCAAGAGTTAGAAACTGCAGTTCGTCTTCATCTACCAATTGTTCACATTATTTGGAACGATGGAAAATATAACATGGTTGAATTCCAGGAAGAAATGAAGTATGGGCGTTCTTCAGGTGTTGACTTTGGACCAGTTGATTTTGTAAAATACGCTGAAAGTTTCGGTGCTAAAGGTTACCGTGTAGACAGCAAAGACAGTTTTGAAGAAACACTCAAACAAGCTCTAATCGATGCTGAAAATGGACCAGTGTTGATTGATGTGCCTATCGACTATAAAGATAACGTGACACTAGGTGAAACAATCTTACCTGACGAGTTCTACTAAGACGAGGTCTAATATGTCAGAAACAGTTAAATTATTTCAATACAGCACCTTGAGTTCACTGATGGCAGGATTGTACAAAGGCAGTCTAACTATCGGAGAATTATTAACTCACGGTGACTTAGGAATCGGTACTGTTCATATGATTGATGGTGAATTGATTGTATTGGATGGGAAAGCTTATCAAGCTATTGGTACAGATGGTAAAGCAGAGATTATCCAATTATCAGATGATGTGACAGTACCCTATGCAGCGGTTTTACCACACTATATCCAAAAACAATTTGATATCAATGCTGAGACAGATAATAAGGATTTGGAAGAGATGATTCTAAAAAACTTTGAAGGTCAAAATCTCTTTAAGTCTTTAAAAATCAAAGGAACGTTTTCAAGAATGCACGTTCGTATGATTCCAAAATCTCCACAACATAAACGTTTTGCAGATATTGCATCTAATCAGCCAGAATTTACCAGAGAGAATGTATCTGGTACGTTGGTTGGGATTTGGACGCCGGAATTATTTCATGGTGTGGGGGTAAAAGGGTTCCATGTCCACTTTATTTCAGACGATTTAACTTTCGGTGGGCATGTTATGGATTACTCGCTCACACAAGGAAAAGTTGAAATTGGGAAGGTTGACCAACTTGACCAATGTTTCCCAACTCAAGATCAAGAATTTTTGGAAGCTAACTTTGACCTACAAAAGCTTAGAGAAGATATTGATTTAAGTGAATAAGAATACCTATAAATAATTAATAACACTAAAAATAGACAGGGATATGTCCCAGTCTATTTTTTTAGTTTAAGGCTATCTATTTTTTCTTGTGTGGGAGTGACTCGTAAGGTTTTTTGACCAGTGTAAGTTACAAAACCTGGCTTAGTACCACTTGGTTTATTGAGTTTTTTTGCTTCAATCATGTCTACTTGAACAAGATTGGAGAGACGAGCTTTAGAGTAATAAGCAGCTAACTCGGCGGCATCTGTCTTAACCTCGTCACTTGGATTGAGGTTATCCCGAATTAACACATGACTTCCGGGGATATCCTTGGCATGAAACCACAACTCCCCTTTACGAGCTATTTTAAATGTTAACTCGTCATTTTGGAGATTATTACGTCCCACCAGAATAATAGTCTTGCCATCGGATGCTAAATATTGTTCAGGTTTTTTGCGCTTATGTTGTTTATCATGTGCGCGTCGCTTAATAAATACAGTTTCAACAAGTTCTTCACGAATATCATTGATATCTTCCATAGAAGCATGATTTAGCGATGTTTCAACAGATTCAAGGTAGGTGATTGTATTTTCCGTATCTGAAATAATTCCTTTTAAATGTTTTACAGCTTCTTTTAATTTTTGATATTTTTTAAAGTAGCGTTGGGCATTTTGGTTGGGTGTTAAAGCTCGATCAAGTGAAATCTCAATGGTTTGGTTGGTGTAATAATTATCAAGCACAACGACATCTTGATTATTTGGTACCATAGAGAGATAGGTAGTTAGAAGCTCTCCTTTTTGGCGAAACTCCTCTGCATTTTCAGTAGCTAGAAGTTCGTCTTGTTGCTTAGCTAGTTTTTTGATATTTTTCTCTAACTCACTTTGAACACGGTGGATGAGGTCACTAGCTTGCTGTGCTATGCGATCTTTTTCAGCCTTCTCTTGGTAGTAATAATCTAACAATTGTCCAAGAGACTGAAATGTTTCGTGACTGCTTGAGAATTGGACAGCGGAAAAGGATTTTTCTGTTAGGCTGGGATAATATTCTCTCGAAAAGAATTGACGAAAATCGTTAAGTTTATTGTCTTTCAAACAGTGAGATAATTCTAGCGCAGTATCGCGTCCTAAACCTTGGAAGAGCTGTTGGAGGTTTTTAGGGCTTAGATCATTGGTTTGAAGCAGCTCAAATAGAGTTTGATCAGAAATATCAAAAGGATTGATTGCTTTTGTTTTGGGTGGGGCAATGTAAGTCGAACCAGGAAGGATAGTACGATAGGAGTTTTGTGAGAAACCAACATGCTTAATTGATTCAATAATTTTATGTTCATTTTTATCAATCAAGATAATGTTACTGTGTTTTCCCATGATTTCAACAACAAGTGTTGCTTTAATGTGATCACCGATTTCGTTTTTATTAGACACGATGATTTCTAATATACGGTCATTTTCAATTTGTTGAATGGTTTCAATCACTGCACCTTGCAAATACTTTCTCATGATCATTGTAAAAGTATTTGGATTTTGAGGATTTTGGAAATTTGCTTCGGTAGTTTGGATACGTCCAAATACAGGGTGAGCAGATAGGAGTAGTTTATAGTTGCGACGATTATTGCGTATTGTTAATACCAATTCATGGTCAAAAGGTTGGTTAACTTTTTGGATACGTCCTTTTTCAATCTGTTCTTGTAATTCATTTGTGAGGTGATGTAAAAAAAATCCATCAAAAGACATGGCGTCCCCCTTATTCTAAAAATTATAGTTTATTTATTATACCATAGGCTGAGCTAAAAATATTTTTTATAACGCAAAAGGCTTGCAATTTTCAGAATATAGTATATAATTATAGAAAAAATCATGAGAAAGGATGACTAGTAAATGACTAAAACATTATTTACCAATTGGCAAAACTGGCGTAGATAAAGTTGTGTTTATGGGTGCATAGATACGACTTTTTGGAGTACTTCAAAAAAGTATCTATGCGCTGGTCTAGTCTAACAATAGAGAGCGCAAGGTAAGTTATTTATCAGGCGCTTTTTCTTTTGCGCTAAACTCCAGAAAGTCAGAGTATTATTAAAGTGAGGAGAAAATATGAAAAATAAAGGACTGATAGCTACGCTAATTCTATTGACCATATTAGTGGTTGGGGAATTATTTTATAACAAATCAGAAAAACATCTTAATTTATCAGAAAAGCAAGTTGTTAAAATTGGTATTTTACAGTATGTAACCCATGATGCTTTGGATGCTATTGAAAAGGGAGTTGAAGATGGTCTAGCTCAAGAAGGATATAAAGGGAAAAAAGTTAAATTAACCGTTTTAAACGCCGAAGCTGATCAAAGTAAAATTCAAGCGATGAGTAAACAATTAGTTAATCATCACAATGATATTTTGATTGGAATTGCGACACCATCAGCACAAGGTTTAGCAGCTTCGACTAAGGATACTCCTATAATCATGGGAGCTGTTTCTGATCCTTTAGGGGCCAAGTTAGTAACGAATATGAAGAAACCAACAACTAATGTTACAGGATTATCAAACGTTGTTCCGACCAAGCAAACTGTGCAATTAATCAAGGATATAACTCCCAATGTTAAACGTATAGGAATTCTTTATGCTAGTAGCGAAGATAATTCTGTGTCACAAGTAACTGAGTTTACAAAATATGCTCAAAAAGCAGGACTAGAAGTTCTTAAATATTCTGTACCATCTACAAATGAAATTAAGACAAGTATGTCAGTCATGACCAAAAAAGTAGACGCTGTCTTTGTTCCACAAGATAATACTATTGCGAGTGCTTTTAGAACAGTTATCGTAGCAGCAAACCAAGCTAATATACCTGTGTATTCCAGTGTTGATACTATGGTTGAACAAGGAAGTATAGCATCAGTAGCGCAGAGTCAATATGGCTTAGGGTTAGAAACTGCAAAACAGGCCATTAAAGTCCTAAGAGGGAAGCCGGTTAAAGATGTACCAGTCAAAGTTATTGATACAGGGAAGCCAAGCCTCAATTTGAAAGCAGCCAAACACTTAGGAATTAAAATTCCTAAGAAGATTATGAAACAGGCAGAAATTACCGTTAAGGTTGACGATTAGAAAGAGGGTTTTATGATTATTTCATCAGTTTCACAAGGTTTATTATGGGGGATATTAGGATTAGGGATATACTTAACCTTTAGAATCTTAAAATTTCCAGACATGACAACAGAGGGCTCCTTCCCTCTAGGGGGAGCGGTTTGTGTTACCTTAATGAATCAGGGGGTTAATCCTATTTTGGCGACGATTCTAGGCATGCTATCAGGGATGTTAGCGGGATTTGTTACTGGTTTACTTTATACTAAAGGAAAGATACCGACGATTTTAGCAGGAATTTTAGTAATGACCTCATGCCACTCCATTATGCTAATGGTTATGAAAAGAGCAAATCTAGGTTTAAATGAGATTCAAACATTGAAAGATTTTCTTCCGTTTTCAAATGATTTAAATCTTCTCGTATTAGGTTTGATAGCTATTCTCTTGGTGATTTCTGCCTTAATTTATTTTCTCTATACACGCTTGGGGCAAGCTTATATTGCAACAGGAGACAACCCTGATATGGCAAAGAGCTTCGGCATTGATACCGACAAAATGGAAATGCTTGGCTTAATTGTATCAAATGGCTTAATTGCTTTATCAGGAGCTTTAGTAAGTCAACAAGATGGATATGCTGATGTATCAAAAGGTATAGGTGTTATTGTTATTGGGTTAGCTAGTATTATTATTGGAGAGGTACTTTACTCTACTGGTTTAACTCTCTTTGAACGTTTAATTGCTATAGTGGTGGGTTCTATTCTTTATCAATTTTTAATAACGGCAGTAATCGCCTTAGGATTTAATACGAATTACCTAAAATTATTTAGTGCAATAGTGCTTGGAATTTGTTTAATGGTTCCTGTCCTAAAAACGAAGATTTTGAAAGGAGTACGCTTATAATGGTGATGAAAATCATAGAGTTAAAAGAAGCAACCGTACAAGTCAGTAATGGTTTAGCAGAAATGAAAACGATATTAGACCATGTTAATTTGAGTATTTATGAATATGACTTCATTACAATATTGGGTGGAAATGGAGCTGGAAAATCAACGCTTTTTAATGTAATTGCAGGTACCTTGATGTTAAGCGGTGGAAATATTTACATCATGGGACAAGATGTTACTATTTTACCAGCAGAAAAACGAGCTAAATATTTATCACGGGTATTTCAAGATCCGAAAATGGGAACAGCACCTAGGATGACAGTTGCTGAAAATTTATTAGTTGCTAAATTTCGAGGTGAAAAGAGACCGTTAGTTCCTAGAAAGATTACTAACTATACCGAAGAATTTCAAAAATTGATTGCTAGAACTGGTAATGGACTTGATCGCCATTTAGAGACACCTACAGGTTTATTATCAGGTGGACAAAGACAAGCACTTAGTTTATTAATGGCAACTTTGAAAAAACCAAATCTGTTATTATTGGACGAACACACAGCAGCGCTTGATCCTAGAACAAGTGTTTCGCTTATGGGCTTGACTGATGAGTTTATCAAACAAGATTCGTTGACTGCCTTAATGATTACACATCATATGGAAGATGCTCTCAAATATGGAAATCGTATATTAGTAATGAAAGATGGCAAGATTGTCAGAGATTTAAATCAGGCACAAAAAAACGAGATGGCTATAGCTGACTATTATCAATTATTTGATTAAAAAGAAGTGAAATGGGAGTGTTTCACTTCTTTTTCTATACACTTTGCAAGAAATTATTTTCAAAATATGATATACTAATAATGCTGTAAATCGACTTGTAGAGACAAGGACCGTAAGTACAAATGGAATGAAAGTAAGGACACACTCTTTAATTCATATTCCTATT
>OKGA01000190.1_pt1 | contig 23148 bp, 24 predicted proteins | sample 1611451 | NCBI WGS metagenome assembly OKGA01 (sample SAMN04436745, study PRJEB24849) | human gut metagenome | biome: human gut; feature: NICU; material: stool | host: Homo sapiens | place: USA: Saint Louis, MO | collected 2010-12-22
GGCGATCTCTTCAACCGTAGCGTTCATCAAGGGTTGCAGGCCGCCCATGTACTTAAGCAGCTGCTGGCGACGTTTTGGGCCAATCCCTTCGATGCTCTCCAGCGCGCTGGTGTTCTTTACTTTCGCCCGTTTTTTTCGATGGCCCGAAATTGCATGATTGTGAGCGTCTTCACGAATATTCTGGATATCGTGCAGCGCCGGAGAGTCCGGCGGCAGCGAAACGCCCTCGCCTTCCGCTTCAAAGAAGAGCGTTTCGAGGCCCGCTTTACGATCGCTGCCTTTCGCTACGCCCAGTAAAATCGGTCGCGACTTATCCCATTCCACGTCCAGTTCGGCAAATACCTGCTTCGCCTGCGACAGCTGTCCCTTGCCGCCGTCGATCAGGATGACGTCGGGTATTTTGTCCTCTTCCAGCGCTTTGCCGTAGCGGCGGCGCAGCACCTGATTCATCGCCGCATAATCATCGCCAGGCGTAATGTCTTCAATATTGTAGCGGCGGTAGTCGCTGCGCAGCGGCCCGTTGGGATCGAACACCACGCAGGATGCGATGGTCTGCTCGCCCATGGTATGGCTGATGTCGAAGCACTCCATGCGGTTGATTTTGTCCAGCTCGAGAAACTGCGCCAGCGCCGCCAGCCGCTGCTGGATAGTAGAGTGCTGCGATAGCCGCGTGGTGAGCGCCGTCGCCGCGTTGGTGCGCGCCAGCTTAAGATAACGCGCGCGGTCGCCGCGCGGTTTGCTCTGAATGGTCACGCGTCGCCCCGCCAGCTCGCTCAGCGACGCGGCTAGCAGTTCGCGCTCCGGCAGATCGAAGTCCAGCAGGATATCGCCCGGCAGGGTGCGCGCTTCGCTGCCCTGCAGGTAAAACTGGCCGACGAAGGTCTGCACCACCTCCGCCAGCTCGGTATCGGCCGGGACTTTCGGGAAGTAGCTGCGGCTGCCCAGCACTTTGCCCTGACGAATAAAAAGCACGTGCAGGCAGGCCATGCCGGCGTCGTAGGCGACGCCCACCACGTCCAGATCGTCGCCCTGATTGGAGACGAACTGCTTTTCCGTGATGCGGCGCACCGCCTGGATCTGGTCGCGCAGACGCGCCGCCTCTTCGAAGCGCAGCCCGATACTCGCCTCTTCCATGCGCTTCACCAGCATGTTCAGCACCTGGTCATCTTTACCGGCGAGAAACAGCCGCACGTACTCAGTCTGCTGCGCATACTCCTCTTCGCTCACCAGACCGGCGACGCACGGACCGAGGCAGCGTCCAATCTGATACTGCAGGCAGGGTCGGGAGCGATTGCGGTAGACGCTGTTTTCACACTGGCGAATCGGAAAGACTTTTTGCATCAGCGCCAGGGTTTCACGCACCGCATAACCGTTCGGGAACGGACCGAAATATTCGCCTTTGGCATGTTTCGCGCCGCGATGGTAGGCCAGGCGCGGATGCGTATCGCTGCTGAGAAAGATAAACGGATAGGATTTATCATCGCGCATCAGCACGTTGTAGCGCGGCTGATAAAGCTTGATGTAGTTGTGCTCGAGCAGCAGCGCTTCCGTTTCAGTGTGCGTCACGGTGACGTCTATATGATGGATGTTGCTGACCAGCACCTCGGTCTTTCGACTGCCGACGTGGCTGCGAAAGTAGCTGCTGAGGCGCTTCTTAAGATCTTTGGCTTTTCCTACATAGATCACGGTGTCCGAGGCGTCGTACATGCGGTACACGCCCGGCTGGCTGGTCACCGTGCTGAGAAAGGCTTTGGCGTTGAAAACTTCACTCACTACTGATTAACGGCTCCGCATTGAACAGGCCATGTCGAATGGCCAGATGCGTTAACTCTACGTCGCCGCTGATGTTCAGCTTGCTGAACATGCGATAACGGTAGCTGTTAACGGTTTTAGGACTGAGATTGAGCTGCTCGGAAATTTCCGTCACCTTTTGCCCTTTGGTGATCATCAGCATAATCTGCAATTCCCTTTCCGACAAACAGCTGAAGGGCGATTCCGCTTTTTGCGGCTCGATCTGGCTCAGCGCCATCTGCTGGGCGATATCTGATGCGATGTAGCGCTGGCCGGCGTGTACGGAGCGGATAGCGTTAACCACTTCCTGCGGCGCAGCGCCTTTGCTGAGATAACCCGCCGCGCCTGCCTGCATCACCTTAGCGGGCAGCGGGTTTTCGGTGTGGATGGTCAGCATGATAATTTTGATATCGGGATTGAAGCGCACGATTTTGCGCGTCGCTTCCAGTCCGCCAATGCCGGGCATATTCATATCCATCAGGATCACGTCGACCTGATGAGATCGGCACCATTTCACCGCGTCCTCGCCGCAACAGGCCTCTCCCGCGACCACAAGACCTTTCATATCTTCCAGTATGCGGCGAATACCGGCGCGTACCAGTTCATGGTCATCTACAAGAAGAACACTGATCAACGGGGAGCACTCCGCAAGCTAAAATGAGGAATAATTCGGGTAATGAATCCGCGCATGATACCTGCTTTTCGTCATAATGAACATCAATCGCCCGAATGTTTGGCCGTATTCAATGATTTACATCAAGGCTTTCCAGTCAGCCAAATTAATATGTCGGGCGCATAAAATATGATCATTTTATCTTTTTATTTTTCATTAAATTTCATAAGGTTGAATTATGCATCAGGCAAAATGTCGCTCGCCGTTTAAATGCAGCCCAGGCAAGCTGTGAAAATTATTCACCTGCTGCTTTAAATAATATCCTGTTGATGAATCGGTCGCGCTGACGCTGCGCTTGCGCAGGTAAATGGCGCGCTGTGATATACTGATGCACGGCTGCGCGGAACATGCCGGCACGATCGATTAACCCCCAAGGAGAACACGATGAGCGATGAAGAATTTGTTACCTCGCACGACACGCTGAAGCTGGCCGACGAAGTCGCCTGTCTGAAAATGATGGTGACGCTGATTCTGAAAGGAATGGGCCAGGCGGATGCCGGCAAAGTGATTATTAATATGGAACGCTACGTGCAGACTCTGGGCGACAAGCCGCAGGCGGAAGTGTTTAGCAATACCATTAAGCAGATTAAAACCGCGTATCGTCAGTGATGCGTCCGCCCCCGCCTGACGCGGGGGCGCGCTGTCAGGTGTGCGACTGCCAGTTGACGGAGACGCCCAGCGACGGCAATACCTCTTCCGGGCTGAAGCGCCGCGTGCCGCGATACTTTTCCGCCAGCGCCGGCTGCGCCACTGGAATACGAATGGCGAACAGGTTGTCTTCCGACTGAATCAAGCCCGGCGTGAGCGGCTCATAGGCAACCTGGTGATCCTCAAACATCTTCTCCAGCATCGGCGTCGCCGAGCTAATTAAATACTCCATGCCGTTGAGTTCGGCGAGCTGTACTGCGTGCCATAACAGGTTGAACGGCAGTTCCGCGTCCACTTCCAGCTTCGCCGAGAAGCGCGACATCTCCCACACTTTTTCATGACTGAACGGTACCACCAGCCCTTCGCTCTGGGCGGGCTCATGCCACGGCATCAGCCGCGCGCAGCCGCTAATGCCGTCGCGCGCGCTCCATGCCAGCAGCCAGGTGACATCTGAACGATCAAAACGGTCATACTCCTGACCCGGCGTGCTGAGACGCGGCGGAATCGACCAACCTTCTCCACGCGCAAATACGCTATAACGGTAGCTGCCTAACTCGGCCAGCAGAGAGGACGGCATATCCTTTAACTGGGTTTGAATTATCTTCATCATGCGCCCCTGACATCCTCATGTTTGCACTGATTTACGCTACGCCCGCCTGGCAAAGTCCCGGCGCAGGGTAGACAACTGCTTCCGGCAACGTAACTACTAAATTTAGTAGTTGCCTTTTTCTATATCAGACCAATTGCCGCCGCATAACAGGCAATTTGGGTTTTATTGGAAACATTAAATCGCTTTTGCATATTCTTTTGGTGAAAATTTACCGTATGCTGCGAAATAGCTAAAATAAGCGAAATTTCAGCCGAGGTTTTGCCTTCAGCTGTCCATTTCAAAATCTCCAGCTCGCGCTGACTGAAATCATTTTTTAGCACCATTAGCGCATCATCGGAAAAACGCTGAAGCGCACGCAAGCTCAGCTCCGCCAGAAAGTGCAGTTTCACTTCCAGCTCGGTATGCAAATGCTGCGTCTTGCTTGCCAGGCGAGATGCTATAGATAATATACCAATGGCGCGATTTGACGCCATTGCAGAGCAGGAAAATCCGCTGTTTAGCCCATACTCCTGCGCCTCTTTCCACAAATCGCCGGCCCCAGCGAAGATGTCGTCCGTCCACTCCAGCCCTCGTCCCGGCTGCTGGCAAAGCAATAACACCGGATCGACGGCGTAATAGTTTTTTTCCTCATAGCGTTTCATCCAGGCTTTTGGATAAGTGTGATGCAAAAAAAGGCGCGGACGGGTAAAAGGCACAGGATGCTGAATCAAAAAGGAATAGCTGTCGAACCCTAATGACACTGCCTGTGTCTGAATGAGCATCATCAATTCTTCAGTTGAAGTGAGAGACTGCAATTCTTTTTCCGTCTCTCGGCGCCAGACGAAATAATTTTCGTTAGTCATATTGCCTCGGCGTTATCCTCACGCTGACGCGTCTGGTTATTGAGGTTGTACATTTTTAAAAAAAATAAATTTATAAGAGAAAAAAGTTTTATTGAGAAAAAAACAGGCAGGCCAGTAAAAACCACGTACGTCCGATTGTGCGTGTTTTACTTAAAGCATGTTTCCTGTGCTTCTCGAAAGAGAATCCCATTCTCAGCAGTATAGCCGCTGAAAAAACAGAATAAGATTTTTCTTAAACAGATTCAATCTGCAACACAACAATAAATCCCTCATACATTGGCCATCATTCAGCATAGCTATTAAGTTAAATTAGTTTAGATGCGTAATTTATTTGTAAACATAGAGTTAAGGTATTCTAAAGCGAAACTGCCGACAGTAGTGGAAATGCGTGCTTTTTTTTGCCGTCTCGCTTAAGCATATATCATTTCCTTGTGTTGCGATTGGGCTACGCTTAACCATGGACCCCTTACCTCCCCATTACGCGCGGCATGCAGGCCTCTGGCAGCCTTCGGCCGTTTTTACGGATGCGCTTTTACCTTTGCAGGTGGGAAACACTATGTTGAATCAGCTGGCATTACCCTTCCTGGTATTAGGAGCCTGTACCGCTCTGATGATCCTTAAGGATATTTTTCGCCATCCACATCCTGTCGGGATAATGAACATTATCTGGCCACTGACCGGACTCTACATGCCGTTCTTTGGCTGGCTGGCCTGGTGGTATCTTGGTCGAAAACCGTCGCGTCAGCTTAAACTTGCGCTATTGGTTCCGCAAAAAATTCATCATTACGCCGGCTGGCAAACCATATTTATTACCACTTCTCTCTCGGCGGCAGCCTGCATTTTTAGCGAACTGATTACGATTCCGATTATCACTCTGCTAAACCACTATCATTTTGCTACGCCGCTCTGGATGCAGGCAATTATCTGCCTGGCTATTTCTCTGATTAGCGGTCTGTTTTTACAATTCATGGCGATCAGGCAGCGCGAAGCATTTTCTGTCTGGCGCGCCTTGCTGGTCGCCTTTCGCACCGAAACTTTCCCGCTGCTGGTTTATCAGGCGGGTATTTTCCTCTTTATGAGCCTGGCCCTAAAGTTTGTGCTTCATCAGCAAATCAATCCGCTGATGGCGGCTTTCTGGTTTATGCTGCAGCTCGCGACGATGACCGGATTTATATTTTCCTGGCCCGCCAATCATTTCCTGATTAAACGCGGGCTGCACCCGGCGGTTTAATTCATCGACAATATCCGGTTCCGCGCATGCCGAAATGAAAATGGCCGGCATGCGCGGCGTTATAATCCGGTCCAAGCGCATTGCCGAAGTTATTACACCCCTCCTGCCAGAGCTGATGCAGCAGAGCCGACTTGCTCTCCGGCTGCGTCCAGTTTTTCCCTACCTCTATGCGTTGACCATCGGCCAGCTGAAAGCCGGTGACGTCCCAGGCGTCCGCGGTGGCATGCTCGCTTAAGCGCCCTTCTGTACGGTGATAGATATTACGGCAGGCGTAGCTGCCGACATGGTTGATGCGCGCCAGCGACGCGCCGGGCTGCGCCTGTGCCAGACGCTGCTGGCTGCGCAGAACAAACATAGTGCTGGCGACGGCCATTGGGCAGCTGGCGAGAAAGCTGCTGCTCAGGCTGACACTGCCGAAACGCTGGATGCGCAGCGGGTCAGGCAGTGGACAGGCGCCCGTGACGGCGGGACGCGCGCTAAACGTCACCAGGCCCGCCTGCTGCGCGCGGCGCATCACGTCGAGGCAGGCAGCGGGATCGCCAGCCAGCCGCTTGAGTTTGTAGCGCGTCATCCAGCCGGGCGGATCGGTGACCGCCAGCGGCGTAAAGGGGTTGAACTGGAGCGGCAGATGCTGTTTTAGCCACGGCAGGCTCCACCACCCAACGGCTATTAGCACCAGCAGCAGAATAATCGTGCGCATTATCACTCTTGCAGCAGCTTGATTTAGAGAACAAAAGTGTAGAAGCTACGCGCCGGTTTCGCGCCGGGAATGGCGCTTTTCGCTTAAAACAGCCGCGTTGTGCCGCAAGTTTGTGCTGCGTAAAGATTTTCTGACATGTTAATAAGACGTAAAGATCGCATTTGGACAAAAAAATTAGCGAGCTTTTGCCTTATTCCTCTATCTTATGCCCACTTGCCTCCAGGCAAGCGATCGCAAACAGCCAGCAGAGCTGACACAACATCCAGACAGGAATAACAATTTTATGGTTGATCAAATAAAAGAAGCCGTTGCTGAGCAGGAGAATCCTGACAAGCTGCGGCGTAATCTGCATAACCGTCATATTCAGCTTATCGCCATCGGCGGCGCCATCGGCACCGGACTGTTTATGGGTTCCGGCAAAACCATCAGCCTGGCGGGCCCGTCGATCATTTTCGTCTATATGATCATCGGCTTTATGCTCTTTTTTGTGATGCGCGCAATGGGCGAGCTACTGCTCTCCAATCTGGAATACAAATCCTTCAGCGACTTCGCCGCCGATCTGCTCGGCCCCTGGGCGGGCTACTTTACCGGCTGGACCTACTGGTTCTGCTGGGTGGTGACCGGCATTGCCGACGTGGTGGCGATATCGGCCTATTTTCAGCTCTGGTTCCCCGGCTTTTCCGTGTGGATGAGCGCCCTGCTGTGCGTCTTCGTCTTCCTTGCGCTGAATATCGCCACGGTGAAAATGTTTGGCGAGATGGAGTTCTGGTTCGCCATCATCAAAATCGTCGCCATCGTGGCGCTGATTATCACCGGCATCGTGCTGGTGACCCTGCACTATCCGTCGCCAGGCGGCGGCACCGCGTCGCTGAGCAATATCTGGGATCACGGCGGCCTGTTCCCGAAAGGGCTGAGCGGCTTTTTCGCCGGTTTCCAGATTGCGGTGTTCGCCTTTGTCGGCATTGAGCTGGTCGGTACGGCGGCGGCGGAAACGCACGATCCCCACAAGGTGCTGCCGCGCGCCATTAACGCCATTCCGCTGCGCGTGATTATGTTCTACGTGCTGGCGCTGATGGTGATCATGGCGGTAACCCCCTGGACGCAGGTGCTGGCGGATCGCAGCCCCTTTGTTGAGATGTTCGTGCTAATCGGTCTGCCGGCGGCGGCCAGCATCGTGAACTTTGTGGTGCTGACCTCGGCGGCCTCTTCCGCCAACAGCGGCATCTTTTCCACCAGCCGTATGCTCTACGGCCTGTCGCAGCAGGGCTTGGCGCACCGCGCCTTTGGTCGACTCTCCGCGCGTGCGGTGCCGACTGCCGGACTCTTTTTCTCCTGCCTCTGCCTGCTTGTCGGCGTCGCGCTGATTTATCTGATCCCGGACGTGATGACGGTGTTCACTATGGTGACCACGGTGTCGGCGATCCTGTTTATGTTCGTCTGGACCATTATCCTGTGCAGCTATCTGGCCTACCGCAAGAAGTATCCGGAGCGCCACGCGGCGTCGGGCTTTAAGATGCCGCTGGGCAAGTTCATGTGCTGGGTGGTGATGGCGTTCTTCGCCTTCGTGCTGGTACTGCTGACGCTGCAGGAGGATACCCGTCAGGCGCTGATGGTCACCCCGCTGTGGTTTGTCATGCTGACCATGGGCTGGCTGCTGCGCCGTCGCGCCGCCCGTTAATCGCGTTGATCCCGGGCCTTAAACCGCGCTCAACAGGGCTCAGCCGTTAACGTGCGGGAGGCATCAACCGGGAGAGCAACGCGCTGAACCGCACCTCAGGGAGGAGGTGCGTCATTGCCGCTTTTACAATCGCTCCCCAATTTTTTTAAAACTCTGCCCCAGGGAAGGACGCGCGGAAGGCAGCCGCTCAGGATGCGCGGCGGGCGACTGCGGCGTGCCCAGCCCGAAGGTAAAGGTATACCTTCCCTCTTCCCCCATGCGTAAATCGGCAATAAGCGTCTGCCCATCCTGCTCGCGCAGCGCATAGAAGCCGTGGCTGAACCAGGCGACGCGCTCCGCATACCAGCTGCCCTGCAGCGGCGCGAACAGCGCCGTGTGTCGCGGCTGCCAGCGGATCTGCAGCGGCCGCGTCGGCGACAGCAGCGACCACCAGGCTTCGCCATAGCGATCGCCGTCGATAATCACCGCGCGCCACACCAGCGTATTAAACGCGGTTGGCGTCACCAGCACCTTCTCGTCGGACACCTTCTGCTGCGCCAGCGATTGCCCGATCTGCCAGCCTGCCACGCCCTGAATCGCCACGCTCCAGGCGAGATAGAGCGTGCTCAGGGTTAATCCGACCCGATTCCAGCGCAGACCGCTGGCGCCGCCGCGCCGCAGCGCTACCGCGAGGCAGATTAGCAGCGGCAGCGTATAGAGCGGATCGACGATATAGATGCTGCCGACGGCGAAGGGGTGATCGGTGAGCGGCAGGCCAAGCTGCGTGCCGTACACCGTCATCAGATCCAGCAGCGGATGGGTAATCAGCGCCAGCCAGATCGCCAGCCACCACTGCTGCCAGCTGACTCCGCGCCGGAACAGGCCCGCGATAAGCCAGGCGAGCAGCGGCGAAGCCAGCGTCAGCCACAGCAGCGCATGGCTCTCGGTGCGGTGCAGCGTCATATTGCGGATGGCGTCGCCGTGATCGATAAACACATCGAGATCGGGCAGCGTGCCGCAGACGGCGCCCACCGCCGCCGCCTGCCAGAGCGGCGTCCGGCGGCCCATCGCCGCGACGCTGACCGACGCGCCCAGCAGCAGTTGCGAAACAGAATCCATCGATAACTCCGTGGCAGAGCGGCGGCGCCAGCCGCCAAAAAATTAGCGCACGCGGATCCCTTCGATGATCATGCGCTGCACGTTTTCGACCGTTTCATCAAAAAACTGGGGATCGCTCAGGGTCTGCCCGGTAATCGCCTCGACCTGGCTGGCGAAATCCGCATAGTGCTGCGTCGCCGCCCACAGCATAAAAAAGAGGTGCTGCGGCTGGACGCCCGCCAGCCGCCCTTCATTGATCCAGCGCTCAACGATTGCCGCCTTATCGTCCACCAGCTGTTTGAGATCGCCCGCCAGCTCCCCTTTTAGCAGCGGCGCGCCCTGCAGCATCTCCAGACAGAAGAGCCGCGACGCCTGCGGATGATCGCGCGACACCTCAAGCTTAAGACGGATATAGCGGCGGATGGCGCTGAGCGGATCCATATCGTGCTGCAGCGCGCGCAGCGGCGCCAGCCAGACGTCGAGGATCTCTTTCAGCACCGCGATATAGAGCGTTTCTTTCGAAGGGTAATAGTAGAGCAGATTGGTTTTCGAGACGTCGGCGCGCTCGGCGACCTGATCGAGACGCGTGCCGTGAATACCACACTGAGAGAAAAGCGCCAGCGCGGCCTCCAGAATGGCGGCGCGTTTCGCCGCAGTCGCGCGCGAACGTCGCGTCGGTTTTTTTTCATCGGTTTTCACAGCGTTACCTCATTCCTTAAGCGTACTGGCATCATAGCAAAGCCGCTCTCCCCTGCCCAACCCGGCCGCTGCACCTTTTTTGTTCAGCTTGCCTGCAAAACGTGCAGAGATTTTTGACCAGATGGTCCATAACGGACCAGCCATTCCACTTTTCTTCCTCCTGTTATGTTTAACCTTCTGTTAAATATGTTCTTTTATTTTGTGGCACAACCTTTGCAAATTTGTCAGCAAGCGCCGCCATCAGGGATGAAGCAGGATGCCGCGCAGCGCACCCCATCATTTTTCACCTGGCAAAGAGGGTTTGACATGAAGATTGGCGTTTTTATTCCGATTGGTAACAACGGCTGGCTGATTTCTACCCACGCTCCGCAGTACAAACCGACGTTCGAACTGAACAAGGCGATCGTACAAAAGGCGGAGCGCTACCACTTCGACTTTGCGCTCTCGATGATCAAGCTGCGCGGCTTCGGCGGCAAAACGGAATTCTGGGATCACAACCTTGAATCTTTCACCCTGATGGCGGGCCTGGCCGCGGTGACCTCGCGTATCGAGATCTACGCCACCGCCGCCACGCTAACGCTGCCGCCCGCCATCGTAGCGCGCATGGCGTCGACCATTGACTCCATCTCCGGCGGCCGCTTCGGCGTCAACCTGGTGACCGGCTGGCAGAAGCCGGAGTATGAGCAGATGGGCATCTGGCCGGGCGATGACTACTTTAGCCGCCGCTACGACTACCTGACGGAGTACGTTACCGTGCTGCGCGACCTCTGGGGCAGCGGCCAGTCCGATTTCAAAGGTGAGTTTTTCACCATGAACGACTGCCGCGTCAGCCCGCAGCCGCAGAAGCCGATGAAGGTGATCTGCGCCGGTCAGAGCGACGCGGGCATGGCCTTTTCCGCGCAGCATGCCGACTACAACTTCTGCTTCGGCAAAGGGGTCAATACGCCGGCCGCCTTCGCCCCGACCGCCGCGCGCATGAAGCAGGCGGCAGATAAGGCGGGTCGCGACGTTGGCTCCTACGTGCTGTTTATGATTATCGCCGCCGACAGCGACGAGGCGGCGCGCGCCAAATGGGAGCACTACAAAGCAGGCGCCGACCAGGAGGCGCTCGCCTGGCTGACCACGCAGAGCCAGCAGGACAAGCGTTCCGGCAGCGACACCAACGTGCGCCAGATGGCCGACCCCACTTCCGCGGTCAATATCAATATGGGCACGCTGGTCGGCTCTTACGCTAACGTCGCGCGCATGCTGGATGAAGTGGCGCAGGTTGAAGGCGCCGAGGGCGTGCTGCTCACCTTTGACGACTTCCTTCAGGGCATTGAAGATTTTGGCCAGCATATCCAGCCGCTGATGCAGTGTCGCAGCGAGATCAATGACAACAGAGAGGTGGCCTGATGAGTACCGTTTACTGCGCCCATGCTTCCGCGCTGCCGCAGGTTGAGCTGCCTGCGCGCCCGGAAGCGATCGCCTTCCCGCCCACGCAAAGCGCGCTGATCGTGGTCGATATGCAAAATGCCTACGCTACGCCCGGCGGCTATCTCGACCTGGCCGGCTTCGACGTCTCCGCCACGACGCCGGTGATAGAGAAGATTGCGCAGGCGGTCGCCGCCGCGCGCGCGGCTGGCGTGCAGATCGTCTGGTTCCAGAACGGCTGGGATAACCAGTATGTTGAGGCGGGCGACGCCGGTTCGCCGAATTTTCATAAATCCAACGCCCTGAAAACCATGCGCAAGCGCCCTGAGCTGCAGGGCTCGCTGCTCGCGAAAGGCGGCTGGGATTATCAGCTGGTGGACGCGCTGCAGCCGCAGCCAGAGGATATCGTGCTGCCGAAACCGCGCTACAGCGGCTTTTTCAACACCCCGCTCGACAGCATGCTGCGCAGCCGTGGCATTCGTCATCTGATCTTTACCGGCATCGCCACCAACGTCTGCGTGGAATCGACGCTGCGCGACGGCTTTTTCCTCGAATATTTCGGCGTGGTGCTGGAAGACGCCACCTACCAGGCGGGCCCGCTCTTCGCCCAGCAGGCGGCGATTTTCAATATCGAAACCTTTTTCGGCTGGGTCTCCAGCGTCGACGCCTTCTGCGAAAGCCTGCAAGGTCATAAGGAGTAACGCCATGCCGAAATCTGTGATTATTCCTCCGGGCACCGCTACGCCTATCGCCCCTTTCGTGCCGGGGACGCTGGCTGACGGCGTAGTCTATGTGTCCGGCACCCTGCCGTTCGATAAAGAGAATAACGTGGTGCATATCGGCGACGCTGCCGCGCAGACGCGCCACGTGCTGGAAACCATTAAAACCGTGATTGAAACCGCGGGCGGCACGCTCGACGACGTAACGTTCAACTCCATTTTTCTTACCGACTGGCAAAATTACGCCGCCATCAATCAGGTCTATGCCGAGTATTTCGCCGGCGATAAACCGGCGCGCTTCTGCATTCAGTGCGGCCTGGTGAAGCCCGACGCGCTGGTGGAGATCGCCAGCGTGGCGCATATCGGCAAGCGGGAGGCGTGATGCATCTGGAGATACTGGGACGACAGGATCCCGCCGCGCCGACGCTGGTGCTGGCTTCCGGCCTCGGCGGCGTAGCGGGCTTCTGGCAGCCGCAGCTGGCGGCGCTGAGCGCGCGCTATCGCGTGGTGGTTTACGACCAGCGTGGCACCGGCCGCAGCGCGCAGCCGCTGCCCGCCGACTATTCGATGGCGATGATGGCGGCCGAACTGGCCGAGGCGCTGGCGCAGCGCGCTATTACGCGCTTCGGCGTCATCGGCCACGCGCTCGGCGGCCTCGTCGGGCTTCAGCTGGCGCTCGATTACCCCGAACGCGTCGAGCGCGTGGCGGTCATCAACGGCTGGCTGCGGCTGCATCCCCATACGCGACGCTGCTTTCAGGTGCGGCAGGATCTGCTGCTCAAGGCGGGCGTCGAAGCTTTCGTGCGCGCGCAGCCGCTGTTCCTCTATCCGGCGGAGTGGATGGCGCAGCATCAGATGCGCCTCGCCGAAGAAGAGGCGGCGCACCTTGCCCATTTTCAGGGGCGCGACAACCTGCTGCTGCGCCTGAACGCCCTGATGCGCGCCGACTTCGCGCCGCTTGCCGAACGCATTCAGCAGCCGGTGCTGGCGATCTGTAGCCAGGACGACATGCTGGTGCCCTGGAGCTGCAACGGGGAGCTGGCGGCTGCGCTGCCCAACGCGCAGCAGATCGCCATGTCCTGGGGCGGACATGCCATGAGCGTCACCGACGCCGACGGATTCAATTCGCTGCTGCTGCAGTGGCTTAACAGAGGCGAAGCCGCGCCGCAGCGCGCGGCGAGCTGAGGAGATAACCATGAGCACCCTTACCCTTACGCCTGAGATCGCGCTGGTCGAGAAGCAGGCCTTTCGGGACGGCATGGCGCGCCTTGGCGCCGCCGTTAATATCATCACCACCGACGGCCCGGCGGGCCGTGCAGGTTTTACCGCCTCCGCGGTGTGCAGCGTCACCGATACGCCGCCGACTCTGCTGGTCTGCCTGAATCGCTCAGCCTCGGTATGGTCGGTGTTCGACGCCAACCGCCAGCTTTGCGTCAATACTCTGGCGGCCGGTCAGGAGGCGCTCTCAGGCCTGTTCGGCGGCAAGACGCCGATGGAAGCGCGCTTTCAGGCGGCGCAGTGGCGCACGGCGGCGACAGGTTCGCCAGTGCTGCAAGGGGCGCTGGTCTCATTCGACTGTCGCATCAGCGACATTACGTCGGTCGGCACCCATGACGTGCTGTTTTGCGAAGTGCTGGCGCTGACGTTTAGCAACGAAATGCACGGGCTGGCCTGGTTCGATCGCGGCTATCTACCGCTGCAGCGGCAGGACGCCCGCTAATCCGCCCTGCGCGGCCTGATACCACTCTTTCTGGAGATAACGATGGCGAGTTCCTGGTTTCCTCAATGGCGTAAAAAGTCGGCGGTATCGGACGGCGGGCTTATCGCCCCGGATGAGACGCTGCCGTTTGGACAAACGGCGATCCTCGGCCTGCAGCATGCGGTGGCGATGTTCGGCGCTACCGTGCTGATGCCGCTGCTGATGGGGCTGGATCCCAATCTGGCGATCCTGGTGTCAGGCATCGGCACCCTGCTCTTTTTTGTTATCACCGGCGGACGCGTGCCGAGCTATCTCGGTTCCAGCGCGGCCTTTGTCGGCGTGGTGATCGCCGTAACCGGCTTCAACGGTCAGGGACTCAACCCGCATCTCAGCGTCGCGCTCGGCGGAGTCATCGCCTGCGGCGCGCTCTATATGCTCATCGGCCTGCTGGTGATGAAGGTCGGCACGCGCTGGATCGAGCGTCTGATGCCGCCGGTGGTTACCGGCGCCGTGGTTATGGCGATCGGGCTGAACCTCGCGCCCATTGCGGTGCACAGCGTGGCGGCCTCCGGCTTCGACAGCTGGATGGCGGTGATGACCGTGCTCGCCATCGGACTGGTGGCGGTCTTTACCTACGGGATGGTGCAGCGCCAGCTGATTCTGGTGGGGCAGATCGTCGCCTGGGCGATTTACGCGCTGCTGACCAACGTGCTGGGCTTCGGCAAACCGGTCGACTTCAGCGGCGTGGCGCAGGCCGCGTGGTTCGGCATGCCGCAAACCACCGCGCCCAGCTTCGATCTTCAGGCGATGGTGATGATCGCGCCGGTGGCGATTATTCTGGTGGCGGAAAACCTCGGCCATCTCAAGGCAGTCGCGGGCATGACCGGCCGCAATCTCGATCCCTGGATGGGACGCGCCTTTGTCGGCGACGGCCTGGCGACCATTATCTCCGGCTCGATCGGCGGCAGCGGCGTCACCACCTACGCGGAGAATATCGGCGTGATGGCGGTCACTAAAGTCTATTCCACGCTCGCCTTCGTGGCGGCGGCAGTCATTGCGCTGATCCTCGGCTTTTCACCGAAGTTCGGCGCGCTGATCCATGCGATTCCCGCACCGGTTATCGGCGGCGCCTCGATTGTGGTCTTCGGCCTGATTGCGGTCGCGGGCGCGCGCATCTGGGTGCAGAACCATGTGGACTTTAGCCAGAACGGCAATCTGATTATGGTCGCCACCACGCTGGTGCTGGGCGCAGGCGATTTTTCTCTCAAGATCGGCGGCTTTACCCTGGGCGGTATCGGCACCGCCACCTTCGGCGCGATTCTGCTTAATGCGATTCTGCGCCGGCGCGGCGCGGCGCTGGCGGAGCGTCCGGCGCGGCAGCAGGGATGATTATTCGCGCGGCGCCTCGGGCGCCGCTTTTTTTCGCCTGAGCTTCAGCTCGCTGACGATAACGCCGCAGACGATCAGCGCGCCGCCGAGAATGGCCGCCGCAGGCAGTCGCTCTCCAGCAAGACGCCCTACCACGCCCGCCCAGACCGGCTCGCCCGCGTAAATGACCGTGGCGCGCGTCGGCGAGACGCTGCGCTGCGCCCAGTTCATGGTGACCTGAATCAGCGCGCTGGCCGCGCCGAGACCCAGCGCGCTCAGCAGCAGCGTCGGACTGAGCGCCGGCATCGACTCGCCGTTCGGCGCCATCAGGGCGAAGGCGCACAGCGAAGCGACCGCCAGCTGAATCAGCGTTACGCGGCGCACGTCTACCTGACCGGCGAAACGGCTAATCAGGATGATCTCGGCGGCGATCGCCAGCGTGCTGAGCAAGGTGGCAATTTCGCCCTGGTTAAGGCTGATGCGGCCATCCTGCGGCCCGGCCACCAGCAGCAGACCGAGAAAAGCGAGCAGTATGCCGCACCACGCCATCACGCCCGGCGGCCGCCGCAGAAACAGCCACTGCAGCAGCGGCACCACCGGCACGTAGAGCGCGATGAGAAACGCGGACTGGCTGCTGGAGATGGTCTGCATGCCCCAGGTTTGCAGGCCGTAGCCGCCAGCGATCGACAGGCCGATCAGCGCGCCGGCGATCAGCTCCTGCCGCGTGGTGCCCGCCAGCGCGCGGCGAAAGACGCAGGCAAGGATCAGCGCGGCGGTGGCGAAGCGCAGGCCGACGAAGAAGAACGGCCCTGAAACGGCCATCGCGCGATGCACCACCAGGAAGGTGCCGCCCCAGATCATGGTAATCAAAATCAGCACCAGCTCTTCGCGCGATACGCGCAGTGTCAGGGTGCGGGAAACGTCCGACATATCTCACCTTCAGCGATTTAAGGGCGCCATTGTGCGCAGGTCGCGACCTGAATGCAATGCATCAGAAAAACCGCAAATTTTGCGATCTCGCCGCAGGGCCAAAAAGCTCTTCTATACTTCTGCTTAGGTTTTCACATGCTGAGGAGAGCGCAATGGCCAGAATTTTGGTGCTTTATTACTCAATGTACGGACATATCGAAACCATGGCGAATGCGGTAGCGGAAGGCGCGCGTCGCGTTCCGGGCGTCGAAGTCGACATCCGGCGCGTGCCGGAAACCATGGACGCCGAGCGTTTCGCTCAGGTGGGCGGAAAAACCGACCAGGCGGCCCCGGAAGCAACGCCGGACATATTGCCGCAGTACGACGCTATCCTGATCGGCACGCCGACGCGCTTCGGCAATATGTCCGGCCAGATGCGCACCTTCTGGGACCGCACCGGCGGCCTGTGGGCATCCGGCGCGCTGCACGGCAAGGTCGGCAGCGTCTTTACCTCGACCGGTACCGGCGGCGGTCAGGAGCTGACTATTACTTCGGTCTGGACCACCTTAGCGCACCACGGCATGGTGATCGTGCCGATTGGTTACGGAACGCAAGAGCTGTTCGATATCTCGCAGGTGCGCGGCGGCACGCCTTACGGTGCCACTACGCTGGCGGGCGGCGACGGCTCGCGTCAGCCCACGGAAGCGGAACTGAATATCGCTCGCTATCAGGGCGAACACGTTGCCGGTCTGACGGTAAAACTCAAAGGGTAAGTTTCATTAAGGAGAAAAGTATGTCGAACGATCAAGCGAAAGCACACCACGTTGGCGAATGGGCCACGCTGCGCCACACCTCGCCGGAAATCGCCGAGGCTATTTTCGAAGTGGCCAACTATGACGAAAAGCTGGCGGAGGAGATCTGGCGTCAGCAGGGTAACGACGAAGTGCTGTTTCGCGCCTTTGACAAAACGGAAGCCGACGTGCTGACGTGGGACGATACGCCGGTAGAGCGCAAAAATATCTGATTGCGAGGCGGGATTTCCCGCCTCACCTTTTTTACTGACCAAGGAGAATCTATGTCTTCCTATCAGAGCATTAACCCCGCCAATAATCAGCTGCTGAAAAGCTGGCCTTCTCACGACGCCGCTGCGGTAAGCCAGGCGCTGGACACCGCCGATCGCCTGTTCCACTCGTCGTGGAGCAAAGGGGATATCGCGCCGCGTCTGCAGGTGCTCGCCAGGCTGGCTGATTTGATTGAAAGCCGGGTTGACGAGCTGGCCGCCATCGCCAGCAAGGAGATGGGCAAGCTGATTGGTCAGAGCCGTGGAGAAGTGAAAATTTGCGCGCAGATCGCGCGTTACTACGCCGACCATGCGGCAGAGATCCTTAAACCGCAGCCCTACCCCAGCGAACTGGGCGAGGCCTGGGTCGAGTATCATCCCATCGGCGTGCTGGTCGCCGTCGAGCCGTGGAACTTCCCTTATTATCAGCTGATGCGCGTGCTGGCGCCTAACCTGGCGCTGGGAAATCCGGTGCTGGCGAAACATGCCAATATTGTGCCGCACTGCGCCGACGTGTTTGCAAAGCTGGTTATTGAAGCGGGCGCGCCGGAAGGCGCCTGGACTAACCTGTTTATCAGCAGCGACCAGGTCGCCGAGCTGATTGCCGACGATCGCGTGCAGGGCGTCGCCCTGACCGGTTCAGAACGCGCCGGCAGCGCCGTAGCGCAGCAGGCGGGCAAATACCTGAAGAAATCGACGCTGGAACTGGGCGGCAACGACGTTTTTGTCGTGCTTGACGACGCCGATATCGATGAAGCGGTGCGTCAGGGCGCGCAGGCGCGGCTCAGCAACTGCGGTCAGGTCTGCACCGCCGCCAAGCGCTTTATTCTGCACGAAAAGATCGCCAGCGCCTTTATCGATAAGTTCAGCGCGGCGCTGAAGGCGGCCCGCCTGGGCGATCCGCTCGACGAGCAGACCACGCTGGGGCCGCTCTCTTCCAAAGAGGCGCGCGATCGCCTGGCGAAACAGGTCGACGAGGCGGTGCGGAACGGCGCGACGCTGCTGATCGGCGGCAAGCCGGTCGAGGGCGTCGGCTGCTACTTCCAGCCGACGATCCTGACCGATATCCGCCCGGATAATCCTGCCTACTATGAGGAATTTTTCGGACCGGTGGCGCAGATTTATGTGGTAGGCGACGACAACGCCGCCGTTGCGCTGGCAAATGACTCTCACTACGGCCTGGGCGGCTCGGTCTGGACGCAAGACAGCGCGCGCGGACGCCGACTCGCCTCGGCGATCGAGACCGGCATGGTGTTTATTAACTCGCAGAGCGATACCTCAGCCGAGCTGCCGTTCGGCGGCGTGAAGCGCTCCGGCTATGGCCGCGAGCTGTCGGACCTGGGTATCAAAGAGTTCGCCAACCAGAAACTGGTGGTGGTTGCAGGCTAATCCGCCTCGCCCATAAAAAAACCCCGCTGAGGCGGGGCTTTTCATTGGAGCGGGTTTTACTGGGTGACGGCTTGTTTCGCGTCGCTGTTCTGCGCGGATTCTACCGGCTTCTGCGCGGGCACGTCGGCAGGTTTAACCGCGTCGGCGTTGTCTGCCGCCGCTTTATCCGCGGCGGCCTTCTCGGCAGCCGCCTTTTGCGCCGCAGCGCGCTCTGCCTTCGCTTTCTCCTCGGCCGCTTTCGCCTTCTCTTCTGCAGCTTTCGCTTCAGCCGCTTTTTGCGCGGCGGCTTTTTCCGCTGCCGCTTTGTCCGCAGCAGCTTTATCAGCGGCGGCTTTATCGGCAGTAGCTTTATCGGCAGCAGCTTTATCAGCGGCGCCCTTACTGGCGGCCGGTTTATTCTCCGCCGGCTTAGCGGCATCTTCAGCCGCCGCCGCGGTCGGCTGCGCGGCCGGCTCCATCGGCGTGCCCTGCAGCGCGCCGTTCAGCGCCTGAGCGAACTGATCCCAGCTGCAGTAGCCATTGCCGTCGGTCGGACAGCCTTCCAGCTGCAGCGTCACGCGCTTCGGCGGATTCTTCAGGCTCAGCACTTCGCCGTCGCGCAGCTGATCGGCGGTCTGGTAGACATATTCCAGCTTCAGCAGATCTTTATTGTTTTTCGCATCGTGCCAGCGTTCGAACACCAGCTGGCCGCCGATAGGCGTATTTTCCCAGGTGCCCGGCAGTTCATAAGGCTTAACCTGCAGCGCGCTCAGCAGCGAGGCGATATTCGAGTCGTGTCCGACCATCAGGGTGATTTTCGGCGCATTGGCTTTGTCCTCATCCACCAGCTGGCTGCGGATGTAGTCCACCAGCGGCGCGGCGACTTCGCGCGCGATGTCCGGGCTGGTGAAGAGCGCGTCCTGATAGCCGTTTTTGATCGCCGACAGGGTTTTCCACTGCTCTGGCGTTTTGATCTGGCCCCAGGCGACCTGCTCAAGCGGGAAGCCTTCATAATATTGCAGCGTGAAGGCGTCCATCAGCGAGTTGCCGACTTTCAGCGGGCCGCTTACGTTCGGCTCTTTGCCGTTTTCGGCGCTGAAGACGTTATCACCGCTGCTTAAATCGCACTGTTTTTTGTTGTTGCAGGCCGGCGCGGATTTGTAGTCGACAATCTTATCCAGCTGCTGCAGCGCAGGCTTCAGCGCCAGCTTTTCGTTTTCCGCCGTCATCGCCGCCAGCGCTTTCTTATTAAAGGCTTCGCTGTCGTCGGTGATCACCGGGTTAAACACCGGATCCATAGTGCCCATGGCGTCCTGATGGGTGACGGCGATATCACAGCCGGGGAACGCGCCGTTAACGAAGAACTGAGCCGTCGCGACGGTGCGCTGCAGGCTGTTGGCGTAGACGAAGACGTTGCTGCTGTCGGGACAGCTGCCGTTCTGCACCAGGCCCTGCTGCGCCAGCCACTGACGCGTATAGTTGCCCATGTAGACTTCCAGCACGCCGCCTTTGGTGGTGAGCTGTCCGCCCGGCACGCTCCACTGCGGCCAGCTTTTCTTCGTCGACTGTTCCAGCACGCTGCCATTATCGGCCAGCGGCGCGCGCAGGTTGTGGCGGCTAAACATCAGTACCTGTTGCAGCTGCATGTCGCCTTCAGCCGCCTGGGCCGCCATGCCAATCGGCAGCGCGGCGAGCACCGACAGTGCGCAAAGACTCAGTTTCTTGATCATTGTGCCTATTCCATTTATTCAGTAGAGAAACACTCTGGCTATCAACCGATTAGCTCTGATCAGAGCATAGTGGCCCACAGTGTAACCTAAGCTGGCCGCGAAATGCGCCCGATGTTTGCAAAAACGTGAATGGACTATAGCAGAGCAGGCCGAAAGCAGCCTGTGAAGCGCAGTGCGAGTAGCGGTCGAAAGGCAGAAATGCAACAGGCCAGCACATTGTGCTGGCCTGTCTGGTGTGGCGGAGGAAGAGAGATTCGAACTCTCGGATGGTTTCCCATCGGCGGTTTTCAAGACCGCTGCCTTAAGCCGCTCGGCCACCCCTCCGCAATGAGGCGCACTATAAACATCCCCCCGAAGGATGTAAAGCCTGTACGAATTCATTCGCCTGAAAAACAGCCAAAACGGCGTTATTCGTTGGCGAAATCGCCATTCCGCTCAGAGAAACAGCGATTTATCGCGTAAAGAAGGGTAAAACGCCTTTCCCGTTTTGCCCCCGCTGCGTATTCTCAGCGCAAACCTCGTGTTCTGATAAAGGAGCGCATTATGGACAGAATTATTACCTCGTCTTCACGGACATCGCTGCTCAGTACCCATAAGGTGCTGCGTAACACCTATTTCCTGCTCGGCCTGACGCTGGCGTTTTCCGCCGCGACCGCCACCGCCAGCACCGTGCTGGGCCTGCCTGGTCCGGGACTGATTTTAATGCTGGTCGGTTTTTACGGCCTGATGTTCCTTACCCATAAGCTGGCTGACAGCCCGATGGGCATTCTGGCGGCCTTCGCCTTCACCGGCTTTCTCGGCTACTGCCTGGGTCCGATCCTCAGCTCGTTTTTAGCCGCAGGCATGGCTGACGTGATTGCGCTGGCGTTAGGCGGCACGGCGCTGGTCTTCTTCTGCTGCTCGGCCTATGTCCTGACCACCCGCCGCGATATGTCTTTCCTGGGCGGTATGATGATGGCGGGCTTCGTGGTGTTGCTGGTGGCGGTCGTCGCCAATCTGTTCCTGCAGCTGCCTGCGCTGCACCTGGCGATCAGCGCGCTGTTTATTCTCTTTTCCGCCGGCGCCATCCTGTGGGAAACCAGCAATATTATTCACGGCGGCGAGACCAACTATATTCGCGCCACCGTCAGCCTCTACGTCTCGCTCTACAATATCTTTATCAGCCTGCTGAGCATTCTGGGCTTCGCCCGCAATGACTAGCGCTCACAGACGCAGGTAGCCTGAACGAAGAGCAAAGCGTCCCGCGACAGCTCATCCTGACCCCGCTTCGGCGGGGTTTTGCTTTTTCTGACGGCGCAATTTGGTAGAATGCCGCCGGATAACGCAGTCAGGAGCAAACGTGGAATTTAACGGTAAAACCATTGAGGTCGACGGCGAAGGCTATTTGAAACATCGCGACGACTGGAGCGAGGCGCTCGCACAACAGATCGCCGATAAAGAAGGTATCGCCATGAGCGACGCCCACTGGGAAGTCGTGCGTTTCGTGCGCGCGTTTTATCTGGAGTACAACACGTCGCCCGCCATTCGCATGCTGGTAAAGGCGATGGCGCAAAAGTACGGCGAAGAGAAAGGCAATAGCCGCTACTTGTTCCGTCTGTTCCCGGACGGCCCGGCGAAACAGGCGACTAAAATCGCCGGCCTGCCTAAACCAGCGAAGTGTCTCTGATCAACCGGTGGTGAAACGGCGCGGCGGCTCGGCGGGTTGATGCGGCTCCATTAATACCTTATCGACGCGCGCGCCGCGCGGCCCGCCCGCCTTCAGCCAGGCGATAAGCGCGTCAACCTTGTCCGGCTCGCCCCAGGCCAGCACCTCGACGCTGCCGTCATCCAGATTTCGCGCGTAACCCAGCACGCCAAGCTGCGACGCCTGCGCCTGGGTACTGTAGCGGAATCCTACCCCCTGCACTCTGCCGTGCACCCATATTTTATAACAGGCTGATGTCATCACTCTCTCCTGCCGCTGCGCGTTGCAATTTTCCGTTATCCGCCGGACAATGGCGCCTCATTTTTTCAGGTAAGCATAGCAAACTATGACCGTTCGATTGATTCTCGCTAAGGGACGTGAAAAATCCCTGCTCCGCCGCCATCCGTGGGTGTTTTCCGGTGCCGTCGCGCGCCTTGAAGGTAAAGCGCAACTGGGTGAAACCGTTGATGTCTGCGACCATAACGGCAAATTTCTCGCGCGCGCGGCCTGGTCGCCGCAGTCGCAAATTCGCGCCCGCGTCTGGAGCTGGCAGCAGGACGAATCAATTGATATCGCCTTCTTCGTACGCCGTTTCGAGCAGGCGCGGCAGTGGCGCGACTGGCTGGCGCAGAAAGATGGGCTTGACAGCTATCGCCTGATCGCCGGCGAATCTGACGGCTTGCCTGGCGTCACCATCGATCGCTTCGGCAATTTCCTGGTGCTGCAGCTGCTCTCTGCCGGCGCGGAGTATCAGCGCCCGGCGATTCTCTCCGCGCTGCAGCAGTGCTTTCCGCAGTGCGCTATCTACGATCGCTCCGATGTGGCGGTGCGTAAAAAAGAGGGTCTGGAGCTGACGCAGGGCCCGGTGACCGGCGAACTTCCGCCGCCGCTGCTGCCGATTACCGAACACGGCATGAAGCTGTTGGTCGATATTCAGGGCGGCCATAAAACCGGTTATTACCTCGACCAGCGCGACAGCCGTCTGGCGACGCGCCGCTATGCGCAGGATGCGCGCGTACTGAACTGCTTCTCCTATACCGGCGGATTTGCCGTATCGGCGCTGATGGGCGGCTGCCGCGAAGTAATTAGCGTGGATACCTCGCAGGAGGCGCTCGACGTGGCGCGCCAGAACGTCGAGCTCAACGAGCTGGATCTGTCACGCGCCCAGTTCGTGCGCGACGACGTGTTCAAACTGCTGCGCCGCTACCGCGACGCCGGCGAGAAGTTCGATCTGATTATCATGGATCCG
>OKGA01000191.1_pt1 | contig 23132 bp, 19 predicted proteins | sample 1611451 | NCBI WGS metagenome assembly OKGA01 (sample SAMN04436745, study PRJEB24849) | human gut metagenome | biome: human gut; feature: NICU; material: stool | host: Homo sapiens | place: USA: Saint Louis, MO | collected 2010-12-22
CGCTCTCGCCGCGCAGCAGCGCCGGCAGCTGCACGTTCTCCAGCGCGTTCAGCGTGGGTACCAGCATAAAAGACTGAAAAACAAAGCCGACCTGCGTCGCCCGCAGCGCGGCGCGCTGCTCTTCGTCGAGCTGGTGCAGCGGCTGTCCCAGCAGCCTGACCTCGCCGCTGCTGCCGTCGTCGAGGCCCGCCAGAATGCCCAGCAGCGTCGATTTGCCGGAGCCGGACTCGCCGATCAGCGCGATGGTTTCGGCCCGTTTGACAATGAAGTCAACTCCGGTAAGGATGGACAACTGGTGTTCCCCCTGACCGACGGACTTTGTAAGATGATGAACTTCAAGAATGTTTTCCGCTGGCATTACTCTTTCCTGTTTTTTGTTCTTCTGCTGGCATCGCATCTGGCCGTTGCGAACACCCTGTTAGTGTTAGGCGACAGCCTGAGCGCCGGCTATCGCATGTCGGCCAACGCCGCCTGGCCGAGCCTGCTGAACAACAGCTGGCAGCAGCAGCCCAAAGTGGTCAACGCCAGCATCAGCGGCGACACCGCTGCGCAGGGTCTTGCTCGCCTGCCGGCGCTATTAAAACAGCATCAGCCGCAGTGGGTGTTAATCGAACTGGGCGGTAACGACGGCCTGCGCGGTTTTCCGCCGCAGGCTATCGAGCAGGATCTGCGTAAAATCATCGACGACGTAAAGGCGGCGAACGCCGAGCCGCTGCTGCTGCAGGTGCGTCTGCCCGCCAATTACGGGCGGCGTTATACGGAAGCGTTCAGCGGGATCTATCCCAGACTGGCACAGCAGTACAACATTCCTCTGGTGCCCTTTTTTATGGAGCAGGTTTATCTGAAACCTGAATGGATGCAGCAGGACGGCATCCACCCGAACCCCGATGCGCAGCCCTTTATCGCCGAGCTGATGGCGAAAGAACTGGCTCCTTTAGTTAAGCATGAGTAACCTGCGGCGACGCGCTTTTTATGGGTAAAGATATGCAAAAAACCGTTGTAATTACCGGCTGTTCCAGCGGTATCGGTCTGGTGGCCGCGCAGGATCTGCTGGCGCGCGGCTACCGCGTGATCGCCGCCTGCCGCAAGCCCGAGGATGTCGAGCGGATGCGCGCGCAGGGCTTTGTCGCCGTCGCGCTCGATCTCGATGACGCGGCGAGCATCGATCGCGCCGCCGATGAAATTCTGGCGCTGACGGCGCATCGACTGTTCGCGCTGTTCAACAACGGCGGCTTCGGCCTCTACGGCCCGCTGCGCACGCTGTCGCGCCAGCAGCTGGAGCAGCAGTTCTCCACCAACTTCTTTGGCGCCCATCAGCTGACGATGCGGCTGCTGCCCGCGCTGGAAGCGCACGGCGACGCGCGCATCGTCAACACCAGCTCCGTGCTCGGGCTGATCTCCACGCCGGGCCGCGGCGCCTACGCCGCCAGCAAATATGCGCTGGAGGCCTGGAGCGACGCGCTGCGCCTTGAGCTGCGCCGCAGCGGCGTGCGCGTCAGCCTGATCGAGCCGGGCCCGATTCATACTCGTTTCACCGACAACGTAACCCAGGGCGAGCCGGACCAGCCGGTGCGCAATCCCGGCATCGCCGCGCGCTTTACCCTGCCGCCGGAGGCGATTCTGCCGAAGCTGCGGCACGCGCTGGAGAGCCCGCGTCCGCGCCTGCGCTATCCGGTGACGCTGGTCGCACATGCGATGAGCATCCTGAAAAGAGTGCTGCCGGGCTGGATGCTGGATCGCATTTTAAGCAGCCGCTGAGAATTCATCTTGAAGCGGGCCTGTCCGGCCCCATATTCTTTAAACACTTTCTGCCAAGAGACTTAGTCATGTCACCACAAGCTTCGATTATCGACGTTAACGAATCCAACCTGCATCAGACGCTGGAACAGTCCATGCAGATCCCGGTGCTGTTCTATTTCTGGTCGGATCGCAGCCAACATTGCCAGCAGCTGACGCCGCTGCTGGAACGTCTGGCGCAGGAGTACGCCGGCCAGTTTATTCTGGCGAAGCTCGACTGCGACAAAGAGCAAATGGTGGCGTCGCAGTTCGGCCTGCGCTCGATCCCGACGGTCTATCTGTTCCAGAACGGCCAGCCGGTCGACGGCTTCCAGGGGCCGCAGCCGGAAGAGGCTGTTCGCGCGCTGCTGGAAAAAGTGCTGCCGCGCGAAGAGGAGCTGAAGGCGCAGCAGGCGCTGGCGCTGATGGAAGAAGGCAAACCGCTGGAGGCGCTGCCGCTGCTGAAAGAGGCCTGGCAGCTCAGCCGTCAGGCGAGCGAAATCGGCTTTTTGCTGGCGGAAGTACTGATCGGCCTGAACCGCAGCGACGAAGCGGAAGAGGTGCTGGCGAAGGTGCCGCTGCAGGATCAGGATACCCGCTATCAGAGCCTGATGGCGCAGATCGATCTGCTGAAGCAGGCGGCCGATACGCCGGAAATCCAGCAGCTGCAGGCGCAGCTGGAGAGCGACCCCACCAATGCCGAGCTGGCTGCTAAGCTCTCGTTACAGCTGCATCAGGTAGGCCGTAACGAAGAGGCGCTGGAGCTGCTGCTCGGCTTCCTGAAGCGCGATATGAACGCGGCGGACGGCCAGGTGCGTAAAATGCTGCAGGAGATCCTTGCGGCGCTCGGCACTGGCGACGCGCTCGCGGCCCGCTATCGTCGCCAGCTCTACTCGCTGCTCTACTAAGCCGGCGGCGCGACATCGGGCCGAAGCGACTCGGCCCGTAAATTAACAATCGGGAGGTTATATGTTAACAGTCATTCCCGCGCTGATCGTGCTGGCGCTGGTCACGGTGTGGGCGGGCGTCAAGATCGTGCCGCAGGGCTATCAGTGGACCGTAGAGCGCTTCGGCCGCTACACCCGCACGCTGCAGCCCGGGCTGAGCCTGGTCGTGCCCTTTATGGATCGTATTGGCCGCAAGATCAATATGATGGAGCGCGTGCTCGATATCCCCTCGCAGGAAGTCATCTCCAAAGACAACGCCAACGTCACCATCGACGCCGTCTGTTTTATTCAGGCGGTGGATCCGGCGCGCGCCGCCTATGAGGTCAGCAATCTCGAGCTGGCGATCATCAACCTCACCATGACCAACATCCGCACCGTGCTCGGCGGCATGGAGCTGGATGAGATGCTGTCGCAGCGCGATAACATCAACACCCGATTGCTGCACATCGTCGACGAGGCGACCAATCCCTGGGGCGTGAAAATTACCCGTATCGAAATCCGCGACGTGCGCCCGCCGCAGGAGCTGATCGCCGCCATGAACGCGCAGATGAAGGCGGAGCGCACCAAGCGCGCCGACATCCTTGCGGCGGAAGGCGTGCGCCAGGCGGCGATTCTGCGCGCCGAGGGCGACAAGCAGTCGCGCATTCTGAAGGCCGAAGGCGAACGTACCTCGGCGTTCCTGCAGGCGGAAGCGCGCGAACGTCAGGCGGAAGCAGAAGCACGCGCCACGAAAATGGTCTCCGAAGCGATCGCGGCGGGCGACATTCAGGCGGTGAACTACTTCGTGGCGCAGAAATACACCGACGCGCTGCAAAAAATTGGCGAAGCCAGCAATAGCAAGGTGGTCATGATGCCGCTGGATGCCAGCAGCCTGCTCGGCTCGGTGGCGGGCATCAGCGAGCTGCTCAAAGGCGCCGCTTCAGAGTCGAAACGCTGATGTTAATGGAGATCATCGCCCATCCGCACTGGTTCTGGCTGACCCTCGGCGGGCTGCTGCTGGCGGCGGAGATGCTCGGCACCAGCGGCTACCTGCTGTGGAGCGGCATCGCGGCGGTGCTGGTAGGCATTGTAGAGTGGCTGGCGCCCTTCAGCTGGACGGCGCAGGGCTCGCTGTTCGCCCTGCTGACGCTGGTCTGCGTTTATCTCTGGTATCGCTGGATGCGCCATCGCGAGCGCCATCAGCAGCCCAACTCCCTTAACCAGCGCGGCAATCAGCTGATCGGCACGCTCCTGACGCTGGATGCGCCGCTGGTCAACGGCATCGGCCACGTGCGGCTGGGCGACAGCAGCTGGCGCGTGCAGGCCGATCGGGATCTGCCCGCGGGCGCTCAGGTCGTCGTGACGGGCGTCGAGGGCATTACGCTGCACATCAGGCCGCGTTAATCGGGCTGGCTATGGCCGCAGCATCCCGCCAGATTATTGATAATCGGGCACTCCGCCCCTTCGTCCCCCGGACAGGCGTCGGCCAGCGCCAGCAGCCGCATGCGCATCGCCTGTAGCTCTTCGATATGGACGGCGATCTCCGCCGCTTTCTGCAGAGTGCGCGCTTTCACGTCGGCGCTGTGGCGCGCCGGATCGTTGAACAGCGTTACCAGCTCGCGGCACTCGTCGAGCGTAAAGCCCACCTGACGCGCCTGGCGCAGCAGATTAAGCTCATCAAGATGATGCGCGCTGTAGCGACGATAGCCATTGTCGCTGCGCAACGGCGGCGTCACCACGCCCTTCTCTTCATAGAAACGGATCGCCTTGCTGGTCAACCCGGTTTTTTTCGCAACATCGCTGATGTTCACCCTACTCCTCCTTAAAAATCGATCGCGGCCGGTCTCTGTAAAAATAGTTTGACCTTCCCCTTGATGGAAGGTTTAGCCTGTATCACGAGTGATAAAAAGCTCGCATTGTTAACGGCGACACAACAGGCGAACGCTATGTCTCACACTATCTCGCTGGCGCTGGAAGGTCTTTCCTGCGGCCACTGCGTCAAACGCGTTAAAGAAGCGCTCGAACAGCGCGACGATGTCGCACAGGCCAATGTTACGCAGCAGGAAGCGCAGGTCGTCGGCAGCGCCGACGCCGCCGCGCTGATCGCCACGGTGGAAGAAGCGGGCTATCACGCCACGCTCAGCGGCGACAGCCACCCAAAGCCTGAGCCGTTGACAGCTTCAGAGCCGCCGCCGGAGGCGCTGACAACGGTGGCGGAAACCCAACCGGCACAGGAGCATGAAAGCGCGCAGTTCCTGCTTATCGAAGGCATGAGCTGCGCCAGCTGCGTCAGCCGGGTAGAGAAGGCGCTGGAAAACGTGCCTGGCGTGACCCAGGCGCGCGTCAACCTTGGCGAACGCAGCGCGCTGGTGATGGGCGACGCCTCTGCGCAGCAGCTGGTCGAGGCGGTCGAGGCGGCGGGCTACCACGCTCAGCCGGTGCAGGATGAACAGGAGCGGCGCGACAGGCAGCAGAGCAGCGCGCGCAAGGCTATGCGCCGCTTTAGCTGGCAGGCGGCGCTGGCGCTGGCGTTCGGCGCGCCCCTGATGATCTGGGGCATGCTCGGCGACAATATGATGCTCAGCGACGCTAACCGCACGCTCTGGCTCGCTATTGGCGCCGTCACGCTGCTGATTATGGCGGTCGCGGGCGGCCACTTCTACCGCAGCGCGTGGCGCAGCCTGCGCAACGGCAGCGCCACTATGGATACGCTGGTGGCGCTCGGCACCGCTGCCGCCTGGATCTACTCCATCAGCGACGCCCTCTGGCCCGACTTTTTCCCCGCCCAGGCGCGGCATCTCTATTTCGAAGCCAGCGTGATGATTATCGGCCTGATAAATCTCGGCCACGCGCTGGAGCAGCGCGCGCGCCAGCGCTCCTCTAAAGCGCTTGAACGACTGCTCGATTTGACGCCCGCGCAGGCGCGCCTCGTTAGCGAGCAGGGCGAAATGCTGGTGCCGCTCAGCGCGGTGCAGCCGGGCATGACGCTGCGCCTGACTACGGGCGATCGCGTGCCGGTGGACGGCGACATTACTGAGGGCGAAGCCTGGCTTGACGAGGCGATGCTGACCGGCGAAGCGGTGCCGCAGGGCAAACGCGCCGGCGATAAGGTCTACGCCGGAACGCTGGTGCAGGACGGTGCGGTGCGCTTCGTAGCGCGCGCCACCGGCCAGCACACCGCGCTGTCGCGCATTATCCATCTGGTGCGTCAGGCGCAGAGCAGCAAACCGGATGTGGGTCGCCTTGCCGACCGCATCTCGGCGGTCTTCGTGCCGGTGGTGGTCGCCATCGCCCTGATTAGCGCCGCCATCTGGTATCTGTTCGGCCCGCAGCCGCAGATCGCCTACACGCTGGTCATCGCCACTACGGTGCTGATTATCGCCTGTCCCTGCGCGCTGGGCCTGGCGACGCCGATGTCGATTATCGCGGGGGTCGGGCGCGCCGCCGAGCTGGGCGTGCTGGTGCGCGACGCCGACGCGCTGCAGCGCGCCAGCCGCATCGATACTCTGGTCTTTGATAAAACCGGCACGCTGACGGCCGGCACGCCGCAGCTCGACGAGGTGCTGACGTGGCACGGCTGGTCGCGCGAGGCGGTGGTGCAGACCGCCGCCGCGCTGGAGCAAAACGCCAGCCACCCGCTGGCGCAGGCGATTACCGCCGCAGCGGGCGCGACGGCCACGGGCGAAATAGCGCAATTTCGTACAATACGCGGCAAAGGCGTCAGCGGCATACTCGACGGCAAGCCGCTGCTGCTGGGCAATGCGGCGCTGATGCAGGATAACGCTGTCGCCCTGCAACAGGCGCAGCCGGATATCGAGCGGCTGTCGCGTCAGGGCGCGACGCCGGTGCTGCTGGCGCAGGACGGCGAGCTTGTCGGCCTGATTGCGCTGCGCGATCAGCTGCGTCCCGAGAGCAAAGCGGCGCTGGCGCGGCTGCGTCAGGCGGGTTACCGCCTGATGATGCTGACCGGCGATCGGGAAGAAACCGCGCGCGCCATTGCGCAGGAGGCGGGCATTGATGAGGTGATCGCCGGCGTGCTGCCGGAAGCGAAGGCGCAGACTATCGCCGCGCTGCAGCAGCAGGGACGCCGCGTCGCCATGGTCGGCGACGGCATCAACGACGCCCCGGCGCTGGCGCAGGCGGATGTCGGCATCGCCATGGGCGGCGGCAGCGACGTGGCGGTGGAAACCGCGCCCATTACCCTGATGCGCGCCGATCTTAACAGCGTCGCCGACGCGCTGGCGCTCTCCAGCGCGACGCTGCGTAATATTCGTCAGAATTTGCTGGGCGCCTTTATCTACAACAGCCTGGGCATTCCGCTGGCGGCGGGCGTGCTCTATCCACTGACCGGCGCGCTGCTCAGTCCGGTAGTGGCGGGCGCGGCGATGGCGCTGTCGTCGATTACCGTGGTCGGCAACGCCAACCGGCTGCTGCGCTTTCGCCCGACAACGCGACAATAGCCGCTAATGCCCTGTTTTTCAGCGGCGGGAATCGCTAGCATGGCGTTTTGACTCAGTAAGGACGGGGCATGACAGGCAGCATGTGGCGCAGTGTGCAGGGGCTGGTAAGTCGACTCTTTCCCGCCAGCTATCGCTGGCCAGCCCAGGATATTCGGCTGGACGATCGCCTGCTGCATCTGGTCGGCAGCATTCATATGGGCACGCGCGATATGCAGCCGCTGCCTGCGCGTCTGCTGCGGCAGCTGGATAAAGCGGATGCCTTGATTGTCGAGGCGGATATTACGCAAGGCGGCTCGCCGTTCGACGATATCGACCCGCGCGATCCGCTGGAGACGCGCCTGGCGCCGGACGAGCAGGCGCGGCTGGCGGCGCTGTGCGGCGAACTGCACCTGTCGCTGACGATGTTCGACGCCCTCCCCGCATGGCAAATCGCGCTGATGCTGCAGGCGCAGCAGGCGCAGCGGCTGGGTCTGCGTCCCGATTACGGCATCGACTTCCAGCTGCTGCAGGCGGCGAAAACGTTGAATAAGCCGGTCATTGAGCTGGAAGGCGCGGAGACGCAAATCGCGCTGCTGAAGTCCCTGCCGGATGACGGCATGGCGCTGCTGAAAGATACGCTGACGCACTGGCATACCAACGCGCGGCTGCTGCAGATGATGGTGAGCTGGTGGCTGGATACGCCGCCGCGTGAGCCGCGCATCGTTTTGCCCTCAACTTTCAGCACGGCGCTCAATGATACGCTGATCGCGCAGCGCAACGCGCAGTGGTGCGATCGGCTGCGAGCCTTGCCGGCCGGGCATTACGTGGTGGCGGTGGGCGCGCTGCATCTCTATGGCGACGAGAATCTGCCTGAGCTTTTACGGCGCTAGAAAAAAAAGCAGGCCGGTATTGCTATCGGCCCGTCAAAGAGGAATTTGTTTATGATTTTGGTTATCGCTCAGCCTTTCGACTGGCGCGGGGACCATTCTCACGCAAAGCGCAAACTTTCGCCACCATTAATTTATTTAATTTAGGAATGGGATTTTTCCTATAAGGAGAAGTTTATGACGCCTGCTGTAAAACTGCTGGAAAAACAAAAGGTCGCCTTTACCCTTCATCCCTATGAGCATGACAGCCAGGAGACCAGTTTTGGCGACGAGGCGGTGCGTAAACTTAATCTGGACGCGCGGCAGGTCTATAAAACGCTGCTGGTAGCGCTTAACGGCGACGCGAAACATCTGGCGGTGGCGGTTACGCCGGTCGCCAGCCAGCTCGATTTGAAAAAGGTGGCGAAAGCGTTAGGCGCGAAAAAAGCGGATATGGCCGACCCGCAGCTGGCGCAGCGCGTGACCGGCTATCTGGTCGGCGGCATCAGCCCGCTGGGCCAGAAGAAGCGGCTGCCGACGGTGATTGACCGCTCCGCCGCCGACTTCGCCACTATTTTCGTTTCCGGCGGCAAGCGCGGCCTAGATCTGGAGCTGGCGGCGCAGGATCTGGCGCGCTTGCTCGACGCGCCGCTGGCGGATATCGCGCGACGTGACTAGCTGCGCGGCTGGGCGCAAAGCTGGTCGATCATCCAGCGTCCCGCCGGTCCCGGCGGATTGCGGCGCGACCAGATCGCCTCTACCGCGATTTGCTGCGGCCAGCCCGGCAGCGCAAGCTCCTGCAGTAGCCCATGACCAAACTGCGTGACCAGCCAGCGCGGCAGAACGCTCCAGCCAAATCCCTGCTCCGCCATTTCCAGCAGCAGCAAATAGGTCGGCGCCGACCAGACGCGTCCCGGCGGCGCAATCGCGTGCGGTTCGACCCAGGTGTTGAGCCGCAGCTGGCGCACCTGCTCCAGCGCGCTTTCCGTAAGGCCGCTGTGCTGCGCCAGCGGATGATCGCGATGAATATAGATGGCCATTTCCGCATTGACCTGCAGCCGCGCGACGGCGATATCGGGCGGCAGCGCGGGCTGGGCGCGCACCACGCCCAGATGTACCCGTCCCGCCTGTAGCAGATCCAGCACGTCTTCATCTTCGGCGATCATGCATTCCAGTTCGATCTCCGGAAAACGCGCGTCGAACTGTTTCAATAGCTGCTCATGGTGTTGAGTCTGCCAGAAGTCCGATACGGCGAAGCTGAGGCGCGGTTCAACTCCCTGCGCCAGACGGATAGCCAGCGCGTCGAGCCGCTCGCTGGCGGCCAGGATCTGCTGCACCTGGGCCAGCGCGCCCCTGCCCTGATCGGTGAGGATCGGCTGACGTCCGCTGCGATCGAACAGCTTAAAGCCGAGATCGTCCTCCAGCCCGGCGACCGCCGTGCTGATAGTTGACTGGCTTTTGCCCAGCGCGCGCGCTGCGGCGGAAAAGGAGCCGCTGCTGACGGTCTGCACAAAAGCCTCTAAAGATTCGGGTGAGTAACGCATTTTATCCATCGCTTTTATCGATAGGTCATCATTTTATCTTATCACCCGGAGATGCCAGAATGCGCGCCTTACTGTTGGAGGTTGATGATGCGTACCCGTTCGTTGAAAGAACGCTTTTTACATGCGCTGGGGTTTGAAACTCTGGCGATCCTCACCGTTTCGCCGCTGGCTGCCTGGGCGATGGATAAGCCGCTGTTTGAGATGGGCGCGCTGGCGCTGATGCTTTCAACCGTCGCGATGCTGTGGAATATGATTTACAACGCCCTTTTCGACCGTATTTGTCCGCCAGGCAAGGTTCATCGCGGCGTGCTGATCCGCGCCCTGCACGCGCTGCTTTTTGAAGGCGGCTTTATTTTGATCGGTTTGCCGATTGCCGCGTGGATGCTCAACATTTCGCTGTGGCAGGCATTTCTGCTGGAAGTCGCCTTTTTCCTGTTTTTCCTGCCCTACACCATGGCGTACAACTGGGTGTGGGACAGGCTGCGTCCGCGCTGGTTCGAGCGTAATGCCTGCGAGGCCTGATTCCAGCTCAAGCGGGCACTATGCCCGCTTCATAAGTTTGGCCAGGCTTTGCTCAATATTCACGGCGCGTTATGCGCCGTTTCCCGTCCCCATGGCCAGAGCCACGCCAGAATCATCTGCGGATAGCTGCGCTTGTGCGACTTTTCACGCGCCTTTTTCTCCGCTTCCGTGAGCCTGTGGATCGCATCCGTTGGCGCATAGTCGGTGGCTTTTAGCGGCGAATGGGCTTTGACATAGTCGCGCAGCACCTCGGCGTCGATATTCCCCGGATTCTGATAGCCCGGATGGGTATCGAGGCGCGGATAACCGTCGCCGCCTGCGGCGTTAAAGCTGTTGGTCGCCATGCGGTAGGTTTTATTCTCCTGCAGCGGCTGGCCGTTTATCCGCACGTCGCTTACCGTGCTGCCGTCCGCCACCAGGCTGACGTGCGCGAACTGCGCGAAGCCGCCCGTATCAGGTTTGATGTTCGCCACCACGTCGAGATATTTCTTCACCTCGGCGCCGGTTAGCGTCACCGACACTACCTGATTGCCGAAAGGCTGCACCTGCAGCAGATCGCGCCAGCTCAGCTTGCCCGCCGGCAGCGAGGCGCGAATGCCGCCGCCGCTCATCACCGCGAAGTCCGCCTGGGTTTTCGCCATCTGCGCGCGCAGAATCAGCTGTCCGAGATTAGTCTGGGTAAAACGCACCTGCTCACGCTCGCCGTCAAACGGCCCCGCCGCGCTGCCGACGGCGACGTTGAGACGCGCTTCGGCCCGTTTCTGATAAGGCATCAGCAGCTTCATCATGGCGGTGTTTTTCGGGATCTCCTGCTGATACGTTAGCCAGGTCTCGCTGCCGTCGGCGTTTTTGATCTGATGTTTCAGGTTGACCGGCACCAGCGCGTAGGACTCCAGCGCCACTTCACCGTTGCGCCAGGTAAAATCGCCGCGTCCTACATATTCGCCCCACTGCCCCGCCTGCATAATCCAGACGCCGTTTTGCTTGTCCGGCTGGCAGGCCGCGCCTGGCTGATAAGCTTTTACCCGTTCGTTCTCTTTCGCCATGCAAAGCGTATCGTGCGAATGGCCGCCGACGATCATCGCGACGGTGCCGGGCGGCAGGCTGCGCGCCAGCGTTACGTCGCCAGGCGCGTTGCTGCCGTGCTCGCCGTTGTCGTCATAGCCGAGATGGCTCAGCACCACGATAACGTCCGGCTTCTCGCCTGCGCGCAGCTCCGCCACCGCTTTTTCCGTTTCGCTCACCGGGTCGCGGAACTCGATATCGCGCAGGTGCGCCGGATTCGCCAGCCTGGCGGTATCCGGGGTCGCCAGGCCCAGCACCGCGATCTTCAGCCCCATACGATTGAAAATCGCCCACGGCTTAAAGAGCCGCTGGCCGGTGCTTTTCTGGTAGAGGTTGGCGGCGAGAAAAGGAAAACGCGCCCAGCTCTCCTGCTTGCGCAGCACTTCGAGCGGATGGTCGAACTCGTGATTGCCGAGCGCCATAGCGTCATAGCCGATCAGGTTCATGCCGCGAATATCGGGCTCCGCCTCCAGCGCGTCGGACTCCGGCATGCCGGTATTAACGTCGCCCGCCGAGAGGATCAGCGCGCCGCCGCCTTTGGCCTGCACGTCGTAGCGCAGCGTATCCATTAAGGTCTTTTGCGCCGCCAGGCCATATTCGCCCTGCGCGCTGTACCAGAAATGACCGTGCTGGTCGTTGGTATGGAGAACGCTAAAGCGGTAAGTGCGATCCGGCTCGGCGGCCTGAGAAAGCAGCGGGGTCAGCGCCAGCAGCGCAAGGCCGGTGGCAGCCCATCGTGATAACAGCAAAGCCTGTCTCCTTATTTTACGCAGTCCCGTTCCGGGTGGTGTCAGCATGCTGACCCACTGTGTCGCATATTCCACTGTTTAACTCAAGATGAAACACCGCAATCGCTGGCACTGAATTACTTTTAACACTCATCACCAAAAAAGAACCGAAGCGCTAAAGCTGGCGCAAAGCTGTGCCTGAGGTCGTCTGGCGCTCTACGGCACGCATTCCAGCGCGATAGAGGTCATCAGAGCGCCCTTTTTCAGGAGGATATTGTTATTACGCGCCGCGCAATCTTGCTCCGCTACGGCTCAGATTGACGAAAAGAGAGAAAAACAGCGATTCGACTCCGCTTTCCTCTTATTTTCAAACTTTTTTATTATTATCCCGCAAATAGCACAGCGGAAATTAACACTTTGCCTTAAACTTAATTGTTACAGGCAGATACATTTGCACACAAGGAGACAGGCATGCATCACACCACACCGCTGATCACCACCATTGTCGGGGGGCTGGTCCTGGCGTTTCTCCTTGGCATGCTCGCACAGCGGCTGCGCATTTCGCCGCTGGTCGGCTATTTGCTGGCGGGCGTGCTGGCCGGACCTTTTACGCCGGGCTTTGTTGCCGATACCAATCTTGCGCCGGAGTTGGCGGAACTGGGCGTTATTCTGCTGATGTTCGGCGTCGGACTGCACTTTTCGCTGAAGGATTTAATGGCGGTAAAGAGTATCGCCATTCCCGGCGCGGTGGCGCAGATCGCCGTCGCCACGCTGCTGGGAATGGGCCTCTCCGCCTGGCTGGGCTGGTCGCTGATGACCGGCCTGGTGTTCGGTCTCTGTCTCTCCACCGCCAGCACCGTGGTGCTGCTGCGCGCGCTGGAAGAGCGTCAGCTGATTGACAGCCAGCGCGGCCAGATCGCTATCGGCTGGCTGATCGTCGAGGATCTGGTGATGGTGCTGACGCTGGTGCTGCTGCCCGCCATTGCCGGCATGCTGGAACAGGGCAACGCCAGCCCGCAGCTGCTGGCGTGGGATCTGCTGCTCACCATCGGCAAGGTCGCCGCCTTTATGGTGCTGATGATGGTGGTGGGCCGCCGCGCTGTGCCCTGGATCCTGGCGAAAAGCGCCGCCACCGGCTCACGCGAGCTGTTCACGCTGGCGGTGCTGGCGCTGGCGCTCGGCATCGCCTTTGGCGCAGTGGAGTTTTTCGACGTCTCTTTTGCCCTCGGCGCCTTCTTTGCCGGTATGGTGCTGAACGAGTCAGAGCTGAGCCATCGCGCCGCTCACGATACGCTGCCGCTGCGCGACGCGTTCGCGGTGCTCTTTTTCGTCTCGGTCGGCATGCTTTTCGACCCGATGATCCTGGTGGAGCAGCCGCTGGCGGTGCTTGGCGCGCTGGTGATTGTGGTGCTGGGCAAATCTGCCGCCGCCTGGCTGCTGGTGACGCTGCTGGGCCATTCGCGCCGCACCGCGCTGACTATCTCCGTCAGCCTGGCGCAGATCGGCGAATTCGCCTTTATTCTGGCCGGCCTCGGCATCTCTCTCAACCTGCTCAGCAGCGAGGGGCGTAACCTGGTGCTGGCGGCAGCAATCCTCTCGATTATGCTCAACCCTATCCTGTTCAGCCTGCTGGAACGGTTCTTGGCGAGAAGCGAAAGCCGTCAGGCGCAGGCGCAGGAAGAGGCGACTGAGGAGGAGAAGCAGATTCCGGTGGATATCTGTCACCACGCGGTCATCGTCGGCTATGGTCGGGTCGGCAGCCTGCTGGGCCAGAAGCTGCTGGAGGCGGACGTGCCTTTCGTGGTAGTGGAGAACTCCCGCGCGCGCGTCGAGGCGCTGCGCGAACAGGGCATTCGGGCGGTGCTCGGCAATGCGGTGCGCGCCGAGACCATGGAGCTGGCGCGGCTCGACTGCGCGCGCTGGCTGCTGCTGACCATTCCCAACGGCTTCGAGTCGGGCGAGATCGTCACCACCGCGCGCGAGAAGTTTAACGACATCGAGATTATCGCGCGCGCGCACTACGACGATGAAGTGGAATACATCATGACGCGCGGCGCAACGCGCGTCGTGATGGGCGAGCGCGAGATCGCCAGCAGCATGTTGCGTATGCTGGAGGCGGAGATCGCCGAGCGCCCTATCGTACGCGCGTGCCCGATTTAAGCTTCAGATCGCCGTGTTACCACGGCGCCCGCGAAAAGAGAGCAGGCTCCGGCAGGCGCCTGCTCACCTCCCTCAAGGCTTAACGATCCCAGTAGGACTCTTCAAGGCTGTCTTCACGCTCCGGCAGGCCGCGCGTCAGGCGCGGCGAATGCTGATTAAGCACCTGATAGCTGACGCGGTTGGCATATTTACACACCTGCGCCAGCGACGAATAGGTCAGGTATTCGCGCGCATGCTTGCTGGAATTCGGCACTTTCTGTCGATGGTAGTTATTCGCCGTGATGTCGTGCAGCAGCGCCGCAAGCGCGCCGTCGCCCGCGCCGTTGGTGTTCATGATCTTCTCCGGTCCGCCCATATAGGGCGCAATATGGGAGAAGATGCGCAGCGGCTGCTCGCACTCCTGCTGACGCATGGCGCGGCTGAACTCATACTGGTTGAACTCCGCGATCGCGCCAGGCAGCAGCGGATGATTAGTTTTGCGCTTGAACGCTTCCTCGGTGTAGCCCGCCATATAGAGACCGGTCGGACCGGCGGTGCAGAGCACCAGGTCGACCCACTCCAGCGCCATATCGGCCGCGCGCAGCGGATCCGATTCTCCGGTCAGCGCCAGCGCCTCCTCTTCGTTCATCGCCACAATAGTGACGTGGTCGCGCAGGAAGTCGCGCCAGAACTGCGGGTTGTCGCCGATGACATACTTCGTGCCCAGCGTCAGCACCACCGGCACGTTGTGGCGTTTCGCGTACTCAATCGCCTGCAGCGTAGCCTGCGGCATCGGCTCGCCTTCGCCGCAGCGCACCAGGTAAGAGGTGAGCACCAGCGCCGACGCGCCGGCGATGACCGCTTCGGGAATGCTTTCGGCGCGCAGCTGGTTCATCTGCCCGGGACTGATGGCGAAGGTACGTTCGCCCTGCTCGCCGATCAGGGTAAAGCAGCGGCCAATGGCGCCGTCGACGCCCTGCAGATAGTTGAGATCGACCCGGCTGGAGGTGTTGCAGAGGTAGCGATAGGCGTAACCGCCGATCTGAATATTGCTGCACATCACGCCGAGCAGCACCGACCGGTCATCGGCCAGCACCGAGTAGTTGTGCAGCGTATTGCCGATGGTGCCGCCGGCGAACTGATGGCTAATCAGGTTATCGCGCAGCAGCTCGTGGTAGAGCGCTTCGGCAACGTCGTCGGCGATGACCAGGGAGTGCCCGGCGCTCAGGCCGTAGCGAACCAGAAAGGCGTCATCGACTTTGGCTTCGATATCCACCAGCGTCTGATCGATTCCCACGACCCAGCTCCCCTCTTCCACCTCCTGCGAGGCGGCGTGCAGCAAGGGATCGCGAGCGCTAACGGGAAAATAGTGTTTGGATTTGCGTTTGCCGGGAAATTTCATGATGGGCGCCGTCAGAAAAACAGGCGGAGGATGATAGCACATTCTCCGCCGCGGCTTTAACGACGCGCGTTGACCAGCTGCACCATCATCTCAATGTGGGCTGCGTCGGCGTTGAGCGCCGGGATATATTCGAACTTTTCGCCGCCGCCGTGCAGGAAGAACTCGCGGTTCTGTTCGTTGATCTCCTCCAGCGTTTCCAGGCAGTCAGAGGCGAAGCCCGGGCTCATCACCTGCACATGCTTAACGCCCTTCTTCGCCAGACCCTGCATGGTTTCGTCAGTGTAGGGCTGCAGCCAGGGTTCACGGCCAAAGCGCGACTGGAAGGTCATCATAATTTGGTCGTCGCGCAGGCCCAGCGCCTGCTGCAGCAGCGCCGTGGTATCGGCACAGCGCAGCGGGTAATCGTCGCCCTCTCTGGCGAAACGCTGCGGGATGCCGTGATAGGAGAGCACCAGCAGATCCGGCTGGCCGTGGGCGGCGAAAGAGCGCTCAACTGACGCTTTCAGCGCGGCGATATAGGCCGGATGTTCGGCGTAGTCGCGAATAAAATTGATATCCGGCAGGGTGCGCGCGGTTTTGAAGGCGCTGTAGAGACCATCCCAGACCGCCGCCACCGTGGAGCAGGAGAACGGCGGGGAGAGCGGCAGCACGATCAGCCGCGTAACGCCCTGCGCCATCAGGCTGTCCACCGCGCTCTGCAGGCTGGGGTTGCCATAGCTCATCCCCAGCGCTACCGGCATATCAATGCGTGCCGCCAGCGCCTCGCGCTGCTGCTTGCTATAGACCATCAACGGCGAACCGCCTTCCATCCAGACGGAGGCGTAGAGCTTCGACACGCGCGGCGAGCGAAACGGCAAAATAACGCCATTGAGAATCGGCCACCAGAGCCAGCGCGGCGTATCGACGACGCGGGGATCGCTGAGAAACTGTTTCAGATAGCGCTTTACAGCGGGAGTTGTGGGGGCGTCTGGCGTACCGAGATTAACCAGTAACACGCCGGGCTTGTCTTGCCTCATTGTTATTCCTTGATAGCGGAGATGCGTGAAAACAGGAGGAATTGTAGCGGAAAGCGGAAGAGGGAAAAGCAATTACTGCAAAAGGGGCTGGCACTGCCAGCCCCAACGGCGTTAGCCGAGAATGCGCGCCAGCTGCTTGCTGACTTCAGCGACCGGCTGGGTGCCGTCGATTTTGTGGTAAGCGGTGTTGCCCGCTTCCGCTTCTTTGCTGTAGTAGGCGATCAGCGGCGCGGTCAGCTGATGGTATTCCACCAGGCGCTTGCGCACGGTCTCTTCCTGATCGTCTTTACGCGTGGTCAGCTCTTCGCCGGTGACGTCGTCCTGACCTTCCACCTTCGGCGGATTATATTTTACGTGATAAACGCGGCCCGACGGCGCATGCACGCGGCGGCCGACGATGCGATCGACAATCAGCTCATCCGGCACCGCGAACTCCAGCACGCAGTCAATTTTAATGCCCGCTTCTTTCATCGCGTCCGCCTGCGGGATGGTGCGTGGGAAACCGTCCAGCAGAAAACCGTTTTTGCAGTCTTCCTGCGCGATACGCTCTTTTACCAGCGCGATAACCAGCTCGTCAGTGACCAGTTTACCGGCGTCCATGATGGCTTTCGCCTGGTTGCCGAGCTCGGTGCCGGCTTTAACCGCCGCACGCAACATATCGCCCGTGGAGATTTGCGGAATGCCGTATTTCTCCATGATGAACTGAGCCTGAGTGCCCTTACCTGCGCCCGGAGCACCGAGCAGAATAATACGCATTGCGTAAATCCCCTTGCGAATCGCATTGATCAATCTAGAAGGCGAAGACCATACCATTATGACCCGCTCACCACAAGAAAGGCGCGGCTTCCTTGCCGGCGACGGCAGCCCGTTTCTCCATAAACGGCGGCGGGCAGGCGCGGCTACTCGCTTTTTTCAGATTCGACGCCGGAATTGAACAACGCCTGAACGCGCCTGAGGATGTGCGGCGTCAGGTTGGTTTGCTTACGCGCGCCGCCGCGCTGGCTGGCGCGCACCAGCAGATAGCCCTGCTGCGGCCATAGCTCCAGGTCGCTGGCGGGAGTTAGCGCGGCAAGCAGCCTCGGCGGCAGCGAAAAGCTGGCGAACGGCATGCCCGGCGTATGGCTGGAGATGAGCGGCTGCGGCGCATTAAGGCTGATCGCCTCGACGCTGGCGTGATTGTAAGGACGCCAGCCCTGCTCGCGCAGACGGCCCAGCGCGGCCAGCACCGGCGCGGCCAGCGGCAGGCCCTGTTCGAACAGGCGCAGCTCGCTGCGCACCAGGGTGCTGAAGTCGGCGGTGCGCAGCGCCACCAGCACCAGGCCGCCCGGCAGATCGGCATGGCGGTCGAGACGCGCCACGAAGAGGCCGGCGTAAGCGATCACCTCTTCATGCAGCACGCTGGCAAAGCTTTCGCTGGCGTCGACCACACCCTGCTGCATGGCCGCCTGCAGCGGCCGTACGCGGCCTTGCGGCAGCGCGACGTGGGCGACGAAATTGATATTCCCGGCCATCAGCGGCACGGCAGGTAAGACGTTCAGCTCTGTCACGGGATAGTGAGTAGCGTAGCGCGTCTGATTGCGCGCCTGCTCCTGACGCAGAAACAGCTGGGAAAGCAGGATGCGCGCCACGTGCAGCGAAGGGGCGAAGAACAGATCATACTGCTCCAGCCGGTAATGCCGTGACAACAGGGTGCGTAACCGGTCTCGCGCCTCGGAAGGTCGATCGGCCCAGGGATGAAATGCCATCGCGTCGTGGTTCTCTTTTATCGGTCAGGTGATGGCGGCAACAGCAGACCAGGCATAGCTTTGCCTGGCAGTCAACCCGCTATAATCAGCGGGCCAGGTTAGCGGAATGCGGCTGGACTTTAAAATGATATAAACTGACAATCCCTGTTAGGTTTTTACACAGGGGATGAGTATGACCCGGCTACCTCCGCTAAGGGCGCTGCACCATTTTCACCAGGCGGCGCTGCATAGCAGCTTTAGCGTGGCGGCCGAGCACCTGCACGTCACGCACAGCGCCGTAAGCCATCAGATTCGTCAGCTGGAGAGCTGGATGGGCAAGCCGCTTTTCGTGCGCACCAACGGACGCGTGAAGTTAACCTCGCACGGCGAGCGTCTGCTGCTCAGCTGTCAAAAAGCCTTTAGCGAACTCTCCACCACCTGCGCCAGCATTCGCACCGGCATGCGCCATCATCTCAGCCTCTCCTGCGCGCCGAGTTTTCTGTCGCAGTGGCTCATCCCGCGCATCAGCACCTTTTATCAGCGCTATCCCGATATCGAGATCCACTTTCAGGGGCAGATGGAGCTTAGCCAGCTGCGCAGCGAGCATATCGACGTGCTGATCCTCAGCTATGAGCAGCCGCCCGAAGGGGATATCGACGCGACGCTGATCGGCGACGACTATCTTGGGCCACTCTGCGCGCCGCTGTTCGCCTCGCGCTTTCGCTGCGCGCAGGATCTCGCTGCGCTTCCCCTGCTGCACGTCGATACGCGCCTGCACGCCTGGGCGGAGTGGGCCAAAAACGCCGAGGTGCGCGGCAATTTCTGGTCAGGTAAGCATTTCGATAATTTGACGCTCGGCATTCAGGCGGCAAAAAACGGACTGGGCGTGATTGTGGCGCCGCGGCTGCTGGTGCGCAAAGAGCTTGAAGAGGGAACGCTGATCGCCCCGCTCGGCTTTGTGCGCGCCGATCGCGCGACCTGGATGATGACCAAGGAGTCGCGGCGTAACGACGGGGAGATTACGCTGTTTCGCGACTGGCTGCGCGAGGCGGCGCAGCAGTAAGTCTAAAGACCGGTACCTGACAAATACTAACAAGCGGGCACTCAACTCAAGGAGTGGGTGGCATGGCCCGAGGAGCAAAGCGTCCCGCGACAGCACCGTTGTAAAAAAAGGCCGATGCATACGCACCGGCCCTAATGTCTGTAGTTGCGAGCTTACGCAGGTCGCGCTGACCGATCGCAAAGTCGCTATTCGCATCCCTGCCGCTCGGCCCGCGACATCCTTGTCGCGGGACGCTTTGCTCTTCGGTCAGCGCAACCTGCGTTTTAGCAAAGGTGCCGTCTGGAATAACCAGACATTAGCCGTTGCTTAAGCCGTCAACAGCTGATTCATACGACGGATAAACTGGTTAGGATCGTCCAGCGTGCCGCGCTCAGCCAGCAGTGCCTGATCCAGCAGCAGCTCGACCCATTCGCCGAAGCGCGCGTCGTCCTGGGTATCCGCCACGCGTTTCACCAGCTGGTGGTCCGGATTGATCTCGAAGATATACTTCACTTCCGGCACCGCCTGGCCCGCCGCGGCGAACAGTTTCGCCATCTGGGTGCTCATCTCGTTGGCGTCGGTGGTAACGATAGCGGGCGTATCGGTCAGACGATGCGTCAGACGCACCTCTTTCACGCGATCGCCCAGCAGCGTTTTCACGCGATCCACGAATGGCTCCAGCGCCTTCTCCGCCTCTTTCTGCTCTTCGCTCTCTTCATCCGCCAGCTTGCTCAGCGACTCGTCCGCCTTGCTGACCGACTGGAACGCCTTGCCGTCGAACTCGGTAAGGTAGCTCATCATCCATTCGTCGATGCGGTCGGAAAGCAGCAGCACCTCGATGCCTTTCTTGCGGAACAGCTCCAGATGCGGGCTGCTCTTCGCGGCGGCATAGCTGTCGGCGGTGATGTAGTAGATCTTCTCCTGACCTTCCACCATGCGGCCGACGTACGCTTCCAGCGACACATTCTGCTCGGCGCTGTCGTTGTGCGTCGAAGCGAAGCGCAGCAGCTTCGCGATCGCTTCCTGATTGGCGCTGTCTTCCGCCGGGCCCTCTTTCAGCACCAGACCGAACTCTTTCCAGAATGTCTGGTACTTCTCGGCGGCGTCTTTGGCCAGCTTCTCCAGCATCTGCAGCGTGCGCTTCGTCAGCGCGCCGCGCAGGGTCTGGGTCACGCGGCTATCCTGCAGGATCTCGCGCGACACGTTCAGCGGCAGATCGTTGGAGTCGATCAGGCCGCGCACGAAGCGCAGGTAGTTCGGCATGAACTGCTCGGCGTCGTCCATAATAAAGACGCGCTGCACATAGAGCTTCAAGCCATGTTTGTGATCGCGATTCCACATATCGAACGGCGCGCGCGACGGGATATAGAGCAGGCTGGTGTACTCCTGCTTGCCCTCGACGCGGTTGTGGCTCCAGATGGCGGGATCGCTAAAGTCGTGCGCGATATGCTTATAGAACTCGTTGTACTCTTCGTCGCTGATGTCAGACTTGTTGCGCGTCCACAGCGCCTGGGCTTTGTTAATCTTCTCCCAGGTGGTGGTGCCGTTCTCTTCGTCTTTGCTTTCAATCTCTACCGGCAGGGCGATGTGATCGGAATATTTGCCGATAATGCTGCGCACGCGCCAGGCGTCGAGGAACTCATCTTCGCCTTCGCGCAGATGCAGCGTAATTTCGGTGCCGCGATCGGCTTTGGTGATATCGGCGATGGTATATTCGCCTTCGCCCGCCGACTCCCAGAATACGCCCTCGTCAGCCGCCGCGCCGGCCGCACGGGTGCGCACCGACACTTTGTCCGCCACGATGAACGCCGAGTAGAAACCGACGCCGAACTGGCCGATCAGCTGGCTGTCTTTCGCCTGGTCTGAGCCCAGCGATTCAAGGAAAGATTTGGTGCCGGATTTGGCGATGGTGCCCAGGTTCTCAATCACCTCGTCGCGACGCATGCCGATACCGTTGTCCGACAGCGTCAGGGTGCGTTTGTCCTTATCTACAGAGAGACGCACGCGCAGCTCACCGTCGCCTTCATAGAGGCTGGCGTCCGACAGCGCGCGGAAGCGCAGCTTGTCGGCGGCGTCCGAGGCGTTGGAAATCAGCTCGCGCAGGAAAATCTCTTTGTTTGAATAGAGGGAATGGATCATCAGGTGCAGAAGCTGTTTTACCTCTGACTGAAAGCCACGCGTCTCTTGTCCTTTCATGGTCATTGTTACCTCAACGGAATCAGGTTGAACGAACGTTGAGGTTGATGTGGGGATGGTGCGGAAAATTTCAAGCCGACGTCGTTAACGACGTCGGCAAGCGTTCAGAAAGTAATCTTGTGGCGTCCCGCCAGCGAGTGGGAGAGCGTGGTGCCGTCCACCATCTCCAGCTCGCCGCCAACCGGCACGCCGTGCGCGATGCGGCTCGCCTCGACGCCGTACTGGCCGCAGAGCTCGGCGATGTAGTTGGCGGTCGCTTCGCCCTCAACCGTGGGGTTGGTGGCGAGGATCACCTCTTTCAGGGTCTCTTTCTCCAGCCGCTGCTCAAGTCGATCCAGCCCGATATCCTGCGGGCCGATGCCGTCCAGCGGGGAAAGATGGCCCATCAGCACAAAGTAGCGCCCGGCGAACTGGCCGGTCTGCTCGATGGCGTGAATATCCGCCGGGCTCTCCACCACGCAAATTAGCCCATTCTGCTGACGGCGAGGATTGGCGCAGATGGTGCAAATTTCCTGCTCGGTGAAGGTGCGGCAGTCGGCGCAGTGGCCGATTTCGGACATGGCGCGCGTTAACGCCTGCGCCAGCCGCATGCCACCGCTGCGATCGCGCTGCAGCAGCTGAAACGCCATGCGCTGCGCCGACTTCGGCCCAACGCCGGGCAGGCAGCGCAGCGCCTCCATCAGAGATTCAAGCAGTGGACTGGTTTGCATCAGAACGGCATCTTAAAGCCGGGCGGCAGCTGCATGCCCGAGGAAACAGAGGCCATTTTCTCTTTCTGCGTTTCGTCGATACGGCGAGCGGCATCGTTAAATGCGGCGGCGACCAGATCTTCCAGCATATCTTTGTCATCTTCCAGCAGGCTGGGATCGATCTCCACGCGGCGGCAGTTGTGCGCGCCGTTGATGGTGACTTTCACCAGGCCCGCGCCCGATTCGCCGGTTACTTCCAGCGCGGCGATCTCTTCCTGCACTTTGGCCATTTTGTCTTGCATCTGCTGGGCCTGCTTCATCAGGTTGCCCAGTCCGCCTTTACCAAACATAGTTTTCTCTCTCAGCTAAGGCCGCATCGCTATCCATAAGACAGCGGCAGCGTGGTCAAACGGGTCGGATACTCTCTTCATCCAGATCGGCGTCGAAGAACCGGCGCAGCGTCTGGATGTGGGTATCACTAATGATAGACTGGCGCGCCTGCGCCAGCTTCTCTTCATAAATGGCCTGTCGCCACTCGAGTGGCGTCAATACCGCAGGATTATCATCTTCAATGATAGTCAATTCAACGGGCTGCCCGGCGGCGTCGCTCAGCGCGGCAGCCAGCACCTGCTGCGCCGACGCGGAGTTCAGGTGACGCTGCGTAGAGCGCAAATGCAGGCAGACGCCCTGCTCCGTGTGCTCTTTCCAGGCGTTCAGCGCCAGCTGCTGCACCAGCTTCGGCAGCGGCAGCGCGGCGATTTCCGCCGCCCAGGGATCGCGCTGCTGCGCTTCTTCCATCAGGCGCGCCGCCAGCTCAGGGGTTTTCTCATGCTCAAGCGCTGAACGCAAGGCTTTTGGCGTCGCTACCGGTTCGGGCGTCGCCTCGACCGGCGACTGCGCTTTCCAGCGATACGCCTCTTTCTTCGCCGGCGCCGTCTCGCGCGGACGCGCCGCCTGCGCGCGTTCGGTGACGGAGGCCAGGCGCTCCAGCGCGGAGGTAGCCGGCCGCGTCAGGGACGCTGCCGGCTCACTCTTTTTTGGTTTGCTGGCCCCCTGTC
>OKGA01000199.1_pt1 | contig 22487 bp, 17 predicted proteins | sample 1611451 | NCBI WGS metagenome assembly OKGA01 (sample SAMN04436745, study PRJEB24849) | human gut metagenome | biome: human gut; feature: NICU; material: stool | host: Homo sapiens | place: USA: Saint Louis, MO | collected 2010-12-22
AAAGGTTTAGATCAATTGGAGATCTACACATCACTAGGAGAACTGGTTTCAGTGGTGGGGCAAAAAATCCGCGCCCGTACCCCTCTTGATCCGCTGCGGATCTTGGCCGGCTATAAACTCCCGGTTTACATCACCACCGATCCCAGCGATCTACTGGTCGATGCCCTCAAAGAACAGGGTGTGACTCCGACTGTACGCCTAATGAAGTGGAATATGGACGCTGAAATTTGCGATGCCAATTATGTCAGCCGAGCCCCCGCCAGCCCGGCGGACGAAGGCACCAAGACCCATCCGATCGTGTTCAAGCTCTTCGGGGATTTATCCACGCCAAAATCGCTGGTGTTAACCGAAGATCATTTTTTTGACTACCTGACCAAAGTCTCTTCCGCCCAAGACGCCATTCCCCTTTACGTCCGTGCCAGGCTGAACAGTAGCGCGCTGCTGTTTGTCGGCCTGCAGGCTGAATCCTGGGAGTTTCGGGTACTGTTTCGCAGCCTTTTACTGTTGGAAGGCCATGACCTGCGCAAAAATATCGAACATTTCTCTGTACAAATTGATCCAAACAGCATTCTTGATCCCGGCAGCGCACGCCGCTATATCGAAAAATACCTGCAGACGAAGGCCCAATGGCGTCTGTACTGGGGAGACGTTGCCACCTTTATGGCGGAATTAAATACCCGCACCAGGAAGAAATCATGAACGTCCCTTACGTAGGCCCCAGCCCTTTTAGCGCCGAACAAACGCTCTTCGGCCGCGACGCGGACATTAAGCAACTGCAATGGCGCTTAATCTCGGACCGGATAATCGTGCTGTACTCCCCTTCCGGAGCGGGTAAAACCTCGCTTTTGATGGCCAAGAACGGCCTTTTATCCACACTGACAACGCTGTTCCATGTTTTACCCGTGCAGCGCATCGCGCAGGCCGATGATACCGATCCGGTCACCTCCCTCTTGCAGCGTCTGGACCAAGATAGTTTTGGCCCTCTTCGTCCCAATGATACGCTCCTTACCTACTTCAACCGTATCCCTCTGCCTGAATCTGATCCGCCGAAGCGTCTTCTGTTGGTGCTCGATCAATTTGAGGAAGTGTTAACCGGTAATGTCACTCCTGAGCAACAAAAAGTCTTTTTCCAGCAGTTGAAAGAACTGCTGTCAAACGACGAAAGAACCATCTGGCTACTCATCAGCATGCGAGAAGAATACTTCTCCTGGCTTGATGATTTCCGCGATGATATTCCCACCCGCCTTAACAACACCTACCGTTTAAACCTGTTGTCGGTCGAGCAAGCCGTCGCCGCCATCAAGGGGCCGGCAGATGCCATGGGCGTCGCTTTTCCAGTGCAAGACGGAACAGATGCGGCGCAGGTGCTGGTCAGCGAATTGATTAAAGTGCCGGAAGGCGCACGCCCGAGTAAGACCGTGGAACCGGTACAGCTGCAGGTTGTCTGCACGGATCTGTGGAACACCTTAAGCCAAACCGAGCGGCAGGTCTGTGAGGTTCGCGTCGCCGACGTGGCGGGATATAACCCGGACAATGCCTTACTGGATTACTGCACCAAGACGCTCAATCTGGCGGCGCAAGATCCCCATAGATTCAGAACGTTGGGAGATTGGATAGACCGGTATCTGCTGACGTTAAGTGGGCGCCGCTCCGCCGTGATTTTCAGCCCGCAAAGCACGGACGGGCCATCACTTCAGGAAATTCAAAAGCTCGAGGAGCACCATCTCATCCGTCGTCAAAGCCGTGAAGACGGCATGTGGTATGAATTGGCGCACGATCGTTTAGCCGGCCCCGTACGCCGCAGCATAGAAGAGTGGCGCAACAACAATCTGAAAGAATGGCAAAAACAGGCGCGGATATGGCATATGGACGGCGAAAAACCAGATTACTTTCGCGCCCTGCCATACCGTACCCAACGAAAAATGAGGCCGGCGGAAAGCGATGCTCCTGATTCAAAAGTCGAGGCGCGATTCCTCGCGGCGTATGCGTCGTATCGCCGCAGGAAACAGCAGCTTTTTTGCGCTTCGGGTTTAGTCATCGCCGTTTTGGCGATAATTATTGGTTTCTTTGTTGACAAAAGCGCCGATGAACAACAGAAAACCAAGCTCGCGTTGAATTATCTCGCCATTCAAACCGGTATTCTTTCCATTCTCAACGATCACCCCAACCCAGGTTTGGAAGCCTTAGCCACCGCGGCCGGCGCGCAGTTACGGTTACCAGCCAACTCAAACAATCTGTTGACGTTCAATTTTCAAATGTTGCTCGGCGACTATCTCGGCCGCTATAGACAACTTGAGCGCATTGATACTCTCGGCGATGGCAAAACCACCGTAGTACGAATCCGCGAGAACGAATGCATTAGCGCCAAGATCGGCCGTGACCGTTTCTCGATAAAAACCTGCGGTGCGAACAGCGAATTCATCCCCCCCGAAGAGGTGCAACAGGCGCATCCCTCGGGAATTAACACCTTAACATTAGTCACACCTAAACTATTGGCGACTGGAGATGGCGATGGGACGATCCGCATCTGGGATCTGGCGACAAGAAAAACCGTGGGGGGCCCGCTACATCTGCCCGATAGTGACAACGCTAAGCATGTAAGCAACAAGGTGCGTGCCATCACGGCATCTGGCGACAGGCTTTATGCCGGATATCAAGACGGTACGCTGGCCGTGTGGAAAATATCCGGAGCCGAGTTTGAATTATTGTCACAACAATTCGATAAGAAAACCAACTCCGTGATGGCCACCGCCGTCGCCCCCAAAAATGCTCTGGATAACGTCGCCATCGCCACAAGCAGGGCAGTCAAATGGCAGACGTTTAGCCAAGGTAAACCGCAACAGTCCATCCCATTGGCGGCCATCGCGCCAGAGACCGAGTACAGCAAAACTTTTTACAGTATCGACATCAGCCCCGATGGACGATTTATCGCAGCCGGCAGCAGGGATGGCTACATTTATATCTGGGACACTTCACGCCTTTCTCCGACCAAGAATAACGTCGAAAAGGATGTTTCGCCGCGAGCCGACGCCCCCTTGCCAACATCGTCGTTCTTTTACTGGCCAACGATTATCAACGCGCATCAGCAAACCGTCGCGCAACTCAAGTATCTGCAAAATGGCGACCTCTTGTCATTAAGCTGGGATGGGAGCCTCAAGCTGTGGCTGTTTTCGGCCAATAATGCCGCCGCTCCCACCAACCGCACCCTTTTGCAATTTCCGCGGCAGTTGGTCAGCGTCGCGACCGAGCCTGATGAGCAAACCGCCTATGTCACCAGTGAAGCCGGCGACATACTCAAAGTCAATTTGCGCGTTGACAGACATCCTTTAGGGCAATTTTTACTTAGTCCTCAAGCTCCTGCGCTGTTTGTCGACAGTAAAGCAAACCGTCAGCTATTCACTGTACAGGCGACAGGGCTGACGCAATATCGGTTGGATGCCAATACCGGCCAACCATCGGTCATTCGGCAGTTGCCGGTATCGAACGTCGTCGCTCTCGCGTGGTCCCCCTCAGCCACGACGCTCTTTGCTGCGCAACAGCAAGGCGTTGAGGTGTTTCGCAATGTGCTGATTTCACCTTCCCAAGGCGAGCCGCTGGCGTGCCTGCTGCAACCGCCAGGCCGCCGCATCGCCGCCATTCGCGTCAATGATGCCGGCACCCTGCTGGCGGTTACCCTCGTCGGCAAGAACGGGCGAGAGCTCGCCAATAAACTGTATCGCCTCACCGCGTCAGCCCCCCATGGATTCACCTGCAAAGAAATTAAAACTCAGCGCAACGTCTACTTTCCATTGCCCTGGTTCAAACCCAACAGCGACGAAATCATGACCATAAATGACAAGAATGAAATCGTCTCATGGCGATTCAACGCTCAGCCACGTGAAGAACTTGAGATAGTCAAAACCCGCGTCATTCAGGTTGCGAGCGAACGTTCTGAATCCAGCAATATGCGTGCGCCGATCGAAACACTGGCGTTCGATTCTTCAGGCCAAACGATGCTGCTGGGCGACTTCTCGGGCAAGATATATTCCGCAACGATGAACGGGGAGGACTGGTCGTTCACACAGAAGAAAAATGATTCATTTTTTATCCCCCATCTATTGGCCGTCGCGGGTGATGGCAACACCGTCGCCATGGCGGACAACAAGGGGCAGTTGTCCGTGTTCGTCGCAGGTTCAGCCATGCACATCGCACAAGACTTCCACACGACGCCAATCACCGCCCTCGCCCTTTCTCAGGATGGAGAATGGCTGGTTTCTTCATCAAGCGCCGGCACAGCCATTTGGGATCTGCGCATGAAAAGCTGGATAAAACAGGCTTGTAAATGGGCGAACCGCCCGACATTCCAGCCTGGAGACATCGACAAATACTTCCACTATGCGTCCATTAATGACCCGTGTCCCGACAATCCACCGAAATGACTTTTTAGGAGGTTGTATGCCATACCGCACGATCCCGACAACGGATACACGCTATTTCATGATTGCCACCGATAAAAACGGCGCGGAGCAAAATAACGATCCCGATGCACCTAACGGCAAACTGAGCGAGTTGATGCTGTCATCCCTGGTGGACAATAGCATTACCGACGTGTTCATTCGCTGCCACGGCTGGCATCAGGATAAGGCCAAAGCCTTCGCTCAATTTGACAGTTGGATCGGCGCTTTTGCCTCGCTGGATGAAGATCGCCGGCATATGCAGCAACAAATCCCTTCGTTTCAAGAAATGCACATTGGCTTTCACTGGCCCAGTCTGGCATGGGGGGATGAAAAAGAGGCCTCAGACACCAGTTTCTCCCCTGCTAACACTCAGACATTGAGAGAAAGGATCGACTTCCATATCGAGGCGCTCGGCGACACACCGGAAGTTCGGGCGGCGCTGTATAAAATCTTTGATGAAGTACGCACAGACTCCGCGTCAATAACGTTATCCGACACCTTGCGTGCGGCCTATTTAGAGCTCAATGCCGCACTGGATTTGGGTGCCAACGGCGCACCGGGTGAAGGTTCCGCCGATCGTCTGCCTTTCGATCCCGATCAAACCGTGGCTGAAACCGTCAATAATGTGGCCTTCGGTAATGATATCGGCGACAACCCGTTACTGGCGCCTCTGCGGCAATTAACTTTTTGGACGATGAAGAAAAGAGCCAAAGACGTCGGCGAAAGAGGGCTGCATCCTCTGCTGCGCGCTATGCAGCAAGCCTCACCCGCCGTACGCATCCATCTGATGGGACACAGTTTCGGTTGCATAGTCGCCAGCGCGGCCATTGCGGGCCCCGCTGACGCTACGCCGTTGCCATTCCCGATAAACTCTTGCGTATTGGTCCAAGGCGCCATGTCTATCTGGTCCTTTACCTCATCACTCCCTACATCACATGAAACGGCAGGATTCTTCAATAACATCCTGATGGAAAAGAAAATCAGCGGGCCTTTAGTGGCTACGCGCTCGGACAGCGACATGGCCGTCGGCAAACTTTATCCCTGGGCTGCAGGGGTGGCTGGCCAGGTCGCCTACATGTTTCCCCCGCTCTATGCCGCAATTGGCGCGTTGGGCATTTGTGGCATACCCACCGTTCACAATATTACCCTATTGCCAGGCACCGGCACCTATGCCTTCGTTCCGGCTCACATTTATAACGTGAACAGCAGCAATTTTATTTGCCATGGCAACGGCATCTCCGGCTCGCACAGCGATATTGCCGGCCCCGAAGTGGCCCATCTGCTCTGGCAAGCGGCGCTCAAAACGGCGGACGCATCATGATTGACGAAGAACAGATGCCGCTACTGGCTTTCGGCATTCACGCTGACACGGGGTTGCCATTGGAAACCGGGGGCATGGACCAGCACGAGCAGCATCAGTCTGCAGCTGAATCACTGCTCGGACAAACCGTCGGCGCGGCATTTCCCGACAGAGCGCATTTGGGTTTGCAATTCGGTTTCGATGCCGACCAACTGTCCGAAAGTGGTTGGGGGCTCCTCTTCGCCGCGAATATGGACTCGGCACCTCATTTGGCCGCACTGGCCCCTCTGGTTGAATTGCGACGGCGGCAGGCCGGCGGCACATTCCGCATCTTCGCCGGTCCGGACGGTTACCGACAGGGCGAAAGCGCCAGCGGCTGGCTTAATCGTCATGGTTCCTCATTAGATATGATTAATCCCGATCTCGGCATGCCTTATTATCTTGTCCTGATCGGTTCGCCAGAGGCCATTCCGTTTGAATTTCAATATGCGCTGGATCTCGTCGCCGGGGTTGGGCGATTGGATTTCCCCACACTTGAAGAATTTACCGCCTATGCAGACAGCATCGTGGCCCATGAAACAGATGCCTCTCGCAAAACAGCTCGGCGTATTGAACTGTTCGCTACCCGCCATGATTTCGATCGCGCCACCCAGCTGTTCATCAAGCATGTCGCCACCCCCTTTGGCGCTGGCACAGGTTCACTCGGGCCGTTGGGTGAAAAGTATCGCTTTGCGTTAAACAGTTCATTAAGCGAGCAAGCGACCAAAGCCTGCCTGAGTCACCTGCTCAGTGCCCCACATAACCCGCCTTCGCTGCTGATCACGGGCACGCACGGCATGGCCTTTCAAGCCGATGACCCTCGACTGGCGGACCATCAAGGGGCATTGGTGTGTCAGGATTGGCCCGCTTATGGCGATATTACCCATGAACACTGGTTTGCCGCACAAGATATTCCAGAGCATGCCAACGTTCATGGCATGATCCATTTGTTTTTTGCCTGCTATGGCGCCGGTACGCCGGCGTTCGATAACTTTCACTCTGAAGCGGATCGCGTTCGCATTGCGCCACATGCGATGACGGCCCGCCTGCCGCAAAAGCTCATGACACTTCCCCAGGGAGGCATTCTGGCTTCTCTGGGACATATTGATCGGGTGTGGGCATCCAGCTTCGTTTCTGAAATCGGTATGGCGCAGCCCCAACGATTTCGTGACGTCATCCATCGCTTGCTTGCCGGCCAACGCGTCGGTATGGCCACCGACGCTTTCAACGGGCAGTGGGGGGTGCTAAGCACCAGGCTGTTGGAAAAACTGAATAACAAACTGAATGGACAAACCGTCCCCGCCGCTGACTTGCTGGCATTGCAAATCGCGCGCGATGATATCCGTAATTATGTCGTATTGGGCGATCCCGCGGTTAGGTTGAAGCCAGAGCAGGATGATGTGAGCGGGTAAATATCAACCTCCCCAGCCGGGACAACCCTCTGGCCCAGAAACCGTTACGGCCTGATCACTACCTTCTCTCCCCGCCGCCCCTTTATGAACCCTGTCACAAAAAGCGCATAACGTTTTCGGCGTTTTGCGCAGCGGGCGGTGAGCGGCAAACTTGTTAACGCCACGTTACATCGGGTTAGGCAACATTGTTAACGCCGATTGATGCGTCAAACGCATCGCGCCATGCGTTTATTGCGCTTATTTACTTTATTTTCCTGAGCGAGTCTTCAGCAACAGGCGCGGCGTCAGGCGCCAATAACAAACTGGAGATAAAGATGCATTCCTCTACCTCACCCATGACCACCCGGGCCAGAACCGGCGCGATACTGCGCGTCACCTCCGGCAACTTTTTAGAGCAGTTCGATTTTTTCCTGTTCGGCTTTTACGCTACCTACATCGCACACACCTTTTTCCCGGCCAGCAGCGAGTTCGCCTCACTGATGATGACCTTCGCGGTATTCGGCGCGGGCTTTTTGATGCGCCCGATCGGCGCCATCGTGCTGGGCGCTTACATCGATAAAGTCGGCCGCCGCAAAGGGCTGATCGTCACCCTGTCGATCATGGCCGCGGGCACCTTCCTGATCGTATTGATCCCCTCATACCAAAGCATCGGGCTTTGGGCGCCGCTGCTGGTGCTGTGCGGGCGTCTGTTGCAAGGCTTCTCGGCGGGCGCGGAGCTGGGCGGCGTGTCCGTCTATCTGGCCGAAATCGCCACGCCGGGCCGTAAAGGCTTCTACACCAGCTGGCAGTCCGGCAGCCAGCAGGTGGCGATCATGGTGGCGGCGGCCATGGGCTTCGCGCTCAATGCGGCGCTGGAAGAAAGCGCCATTCGCGAATGGGGCTGGCGCCTGCCTTTCCTGTTCGGCTGCCTGATCGTTCCCTTCATCTTTTTCCTGCGCCGCAAGCTGGAAGAGACGCAGGAATTTACCGCTCGCCGTCACCACCTGGCGATGCGCGACGTGTTTAAAACCCTGCTGAAAAACTGGCCGGTGGTGATCGCCGGCATGCTGATGGTCGCCATGACCACCACCGCGTTTTACCTGATCACCGTCTATGCACCGACCTTCGGCAAAAAGGTGCTGCTGCTCAGCGCCTCCGACAGCTTGCTGGTCACCCTGCTGGTGGCGATCTCCAACTTCATCTGGCTGCCCATCGGCGGCGCGCTGTCGGACCGTTTCGGCCGCAAACCGGTGCTGGTCGCCATGACGTTGCTGACGTTGGCCACCGCCTACCCGGCGCTGAGCCTGCTCGCCGCCGCCCCCAGCTTCGGCATGATGCTGGCCGTGCTGCTGTGGCTGTCCTTCATTTACGGCCTCTACAACGGCGCCATGATCCCGGCGTTGACGGAGATCATGCCAACGGAAGTGCGGGTGGCCGGGTTCTCGCTGGCCTACAGCCTGGCGACGGCGGTGTTCGGCGGCTTTACGCCGGTGGTCTCCACCGCGTTGATCGAATACACCGGCGACAAGGCTTCACCGGGCTACTGGATGAGCTTCGCCGCGCTGTGCGCCCTGCTGGCAACGCTGTATATGTATCGCCGCATCGCCATGCCGCTGCAAACCGCGCGCTAAGCCGCCATCTCAAAAGGAATGATGCCATGCAAAAACTCACTCGTTCGATCCTCGCCGCGCTGGTGTGCGCCTCCTGCAGTACGGCGGCGCTGGCCAAAGACGTGACCGTCATGATCTCCGGCGGCTTCAAAGCCGCACTAGAGAAGCTGGCTCCGGAATATGAAGCTCAAAGCGGCGACAAAATCATTCTGGTGTCCGGCCCCTCGATGGGCAAAACGCCGCAGGCGATCCCCGCGCGGCTGGCGCGCGGAGAGCAAGCCGATGTGCTGATCATGGTGGGCGACGCGCTCACCCAACTGGAAAAAGAGCGTTGGACCCAGCCGGGTTCGCGCGTGGAGCTGGCCGATTCGCCGATCGGCATGGTGGTCAAACAGGGCGCGCCCAAGCCGGTGATAAAAACGGATGCCGACCTGCGCAATGTCTTGCTGCAGGCGGACTCTTTCGCCTATTCCGACAGCGCCAGCGGCCGCTATGTCAGCGGCCAACTGTTCAAAAAGCTGGGCATCGAGGAACAGGTGAAAGGGAAAGCGCATAAGGTTGAGCGCATTCCGGTGGCCTCTGAAGTGGCGCAGGGGAAATACGCGCTGGGCTTCCAGCAGGTCAGCGAATTGCTGCCCGTGGCGGGCGTGACCTTTATCGGCGAGCTGCCTGAAAACGTGCAGTACATCACCCGCTTCGCGGGCGCGGTAACCGCCAAGGCGGAGCACCGCCGCGAAGGCAAAGCGCTGCTGGACTTCCTCGCCTCCCCTCAGGCGCAGCCGACCATTCGCGCGACCGGCATGCGAACCGTGCCGGCGCCGCAGCCGGTCAAGCAGAGTGATACTGTTCAGTAATCAGCTTTTCCAGCTCGGCGGCGACGAAAGACTGCATGCGGCCGCCGCGTCTGATGAGACCCACGGTACGTTTCACCACCGGATCGACCAGCGGCACCGACGTCAACACCGAGTGCTCTGAAGCGGGCATCGACATGGCGGGCACGGCGGCAATGCCGATGCCCGCCTCAACCATGCCCAGCATGGTCGTCACATGGCGAGTTTCACACACGCTGGGGCGTTCCGGCACGAGGTGTTCCAGGCGCTGATCGAGCAGATTGCGATTGCCGGAGGTTTTATCCAGCGAGACGTAATCCTGCTGATAGAACTCTTGCCAGGTGAGGCTCTTTTTAGCGGCGAGCGGATGGTCGCGCCGGCAGGCGGCCACGTAGACGTCCCCCACCAACGGCACAAATTCAAGATTAGGCTGCAGCCGCCCGGCGAAGCAGATGCCGAAATCGGCCTGGCCGCCGGTGACCGCCTCGATGACATTACCTGCGCTACCGTCGATCAGCTTGACGCGCACGCGCGGATAGCGCAGCCGGAAACGGCGTATCACGTCGGGCATGAAATAGTAGGCCGCCGAGGGCACCGTGGCGACGGTAACCAGCCCCACCCGCTCCTGGCTGACCTTGTCGATATCGGCCAACACCGCTTCGACGTTCATCAGCAGCTGATCCGAACGCTCGGCAAAGGCCTGCCCGTACAGCGTCAAGGTCACGCGCCGGGTGGTGCGATCGAACAGTTTGCTGCCCAGCGCGTTTTCCAGCTTCTCAATCCTGCGGCTCAGCGCCGACTGCGACAGGCAGATGGACTCCGCGGCCAGCCGAAAATTGCCGTACTCCACCAGCGCGCGAAACGCATAGAGATCGTTGAGATCAAAATTCACGGGCATAACAACCAACTCTCCTTGCTGAAATGGCAGAAGACGCAAAACAGCGATGATAACCGCTTATATCGCCACGTTCACCGACTGGGTGGTTGAACCACCCAAGCCCCTATCGCCCCAGCAGCACCATTCCCCAAATAATGATAGTCATCACCACGGCTACCAGCTGCGCTGCGCCGCCCAAATCTTTGGCGCGTTTGGATAGCGGATGTAATTCCAGCGAAATGCGATCGACCACGGTTTCAATCGCCGTATTAAGCAGCTCAACCACCAATAGCAGGAAACTGCAGGCGATTAATAACAGCCGTTCTATATTTGTAATATCTAAACCAAATGTAACAACCAGTAAAATGGCGTTAATAACCAATAATTGGCGAAACGCATCTTCGGTAAGCACGGCGTCAATAAACCCGGCCCAGGAATTCCTAATGCTGTAGGTTAATCGGCTTATTCCTTTTTTCTTTTCCACAGGCATGCAATCAGCTCTCGTCAATACTGCCACAATCACTCGCGAATAAATCACGCGGCGTGAATTTATCTCGAGTTTATTAATTAAAGGCCTTAACCGTTCTCTTCCCGGAGGCGATGCATTCACTCACGCGCCGTCCCCCTGCTCCTGAAACGGCACCGCCCGAAAATGCCCCGGCGCGGTTATTATTCTGAGAACGTGAAAAGGCGATGCGTTATCAGCCGGTTAAAGCGTTTTCTCGTATAAGCGGTAGCGCTTGTAGGGAACCGCGCCGATGCGTTCTAAAATCGTCCGCATGCCGGTATTGGTTTCCAGGATCCACGACATTTCCAGCGCGTCGATATTGCGCTTGGCGAAAGGCTCGCGCAGCGCCTCAATCAGCAGCAGCGCAATAATCGGCCCGATGCGGCTGAATTGATATTCCTGGCGCACGCCCATCAACGGCACGCGCGCGGTGCGCACGCCGCTGACTTTCAGCCGCCACAAGAGCTTCGCCCAGCCGAACGGCAATAACCGCCCCTGCAGATCGGCAATCGCTTCGTTGATGTTCGGCAGACCGACGATAAAGGCGCAGGGGGCGCCATCCACCTCGGCGATATGGATCATATCGTCGGGCACCAGGAACTTCAGCTGATCCCCCATGGTGGCGAACTCGTGCTCGGTGAACGGGACAAACCCCCAGTTATGTTGCCACCCGGAGTTGAACACCTCGCGCAGCACCTGCATCTCCTCGCGAAAGCGCTTGCGGTTGAGGCGGCGAACGGTCACCTTTTTGCGCACCTGCTCCATCATCCGGGTTAACGACGGCGAAAAATGCAGGTCGGTTCTTTTCATCCAATAGGCAAGCAAATCAATCCCTTCGCTGTAGCCCTGCTGCGCTATTTGCGCCGCATAGTAGGGCTTCGCGTGCGTCATCAGGGCGGAAGGCGGCGTATCGAACCCTTCGACCAACAGGCCGCTTTCCTGATTGATATTGAGGCTGAACGGCCCGGTGATTTTGCGCGCGCCTTTCGACCTCAGCCACTCCTCCGCCACCGTGAATAAGGTGCTGAAAACAGCGGGATCGTCAACGGCGTCAATCATGCCGAAGTGGCCAGTATCCTCGCCATGCAGCTCCCGGTGCAGAGCATCGATTTGCGCAGTGATGCGCCCAACCACTTTGCCCTGCCTTTTGGCCACCCATGCCTGCCATTCAATATGGTCGGTGCCGGGATTCTTCTTTGACAGGTGCTCTTCGCGCTCTACATGCAGCGGCTCAATCCAGTTCGGATCATCGCGAAACAGTTGCGAGGGGAAAGCAATAAATTCTTTAAGTTCGCGTTTACTCAGAACTTTCTCAACACGGATCATAAATAGCCTTACGTTTTAATAAAATAATTAAATAAGCGCGCGACAACGCCTTTAGCATTTTTTATGCTGTTCTCATTTATTGGATTGTGTATTGCCTCCGGTTCAATGATAAGAAAAACCGAATATTACCCCTGTGAAACAGCGCATTATTGCGCCCGACATTCACCCTGTGATGTCCGTAATTGATAAAAAAAGGAAACAGAAAGCGGCGCAGCCAGGCTACGCTAATGGTGCTCTTTTATTATTTTGTGCTGTTACGGCAAAAGAAACTCGCCGCTTTTAGTGTACCGACTTTAATCAGGAGGTGTGCCACCATCTTTACCACTTAATGCTCTTTTTAAGATTAGCCTTAAATGAATCGTTCACTTTTGGATTTCTTGCGGCATACTGTTTAGGAAGTGTTTAAGTTCCAAGATAGCCATGCATGAGGTCATAACCTATGAGCCGACAGTTATTTCCTGCCCGAAAGAGACAGGCTAAAGAACGGCGCAGCCCGGATATTACAATAGTCTCTCGTATATCGCCAGGGTGCCGCTCAAGGCTGATAACACGGGCTACTCACGCTCTGACCGGTTAATAACCGGCGTGCCCTCAAGCACGGCAATATACGCTGTTCGCGGAATGAAGATGGTTGAATAACAAACTTATTCAAAACCTATTCATAGTAAAACATCAATTACCTCGCCAAGAGTGATTTTCTCTTTTGGTGATTTTTAATCTATGGCTAAGTTTGTCTATGTCTGAAACAAGTTCCGTTCATTCTCTTCCCATGCGCTATGCGGACTTCCCCACCTTAGTGGACGCGTTGGATTACGCGGCGCTGGGCAATACGGGAATGAATTTTTACGACCGTCGCAATCAACTCGTGACCGTTCTCGAATATCGCACGCTACAGCAAAAAGCGATCTCGGGCGCGCGGCGTTTATTGTCCCTGAAACTCAAGAAAGGCGATCGCGTGGCGCTGATCGCCGAAACCAGCGCGGGATTCGTCGAAGCCTTTTTCGCTTGCCAGTACGCCGGCCTGGTGGCGGTGCCGTTGGCGATCCCGATGGGCGTGGGCCAGCGCGACTCCTACACCGCCAAACTGAAAGGGCTGATCGCCAGCTGCAACCCCGCGGTGATCGTCAGCAGCGAAGAGTGGACGCCGCTGATCGCCTCAGCCACGGAAAACACCTCGGCGCTGCACATCCTCAGCGATGCGGATTTTAACGCCTTGCCGGAGCCGGAAATCGCGTTGCCCGCACCTTCGCCCGACGACATCGCCTATCTCCAATACACTTCGGGCAGCACCCGCTTTCCGCGCGGCGTGATCATTACCCAGCGGGCGGCGATGGCGAACCTGAACGCGATCAGTCGCGACGGGATCAAGCTGCGCGCGGGCGACCGCTGCGTTTCGTGGCTGCCCTTCTATCACGATATGGGCCTGGTCGGTTTCCTGCTGACGCCGGTGGCGACCCAGCTGTCCGTCGATTACCTGCGCACGCAAGATTTCGCCATGCGCCCGATGCAATGGCTGAAACTGATCGCCAAAAATCGCGGTACGGTGTCCGTCGCCCCGCCGTTCGGCTACGATCTGTGCCTGCGCCGCAGCAACGCCAAAGAGCTGGCCGATCTGGATCTTTCCAGCTGGCGGGTCGCGGGCGTGGGCGCCGAGCCGATCCCGGCCGAACTGCTCGGCCAGTTCGGCGAACACTTCAGCAGCATCAACTTCGACAGCAAAGCCTTCATGCCGTGCTACGGCCTGGCCGAGAACACCCTGGCGGTGAGCTTTTCCGACCCTTGCTCCGGCCCGCAAACCAACGCGGTCGACCGCGATATTTTGGAGTACGAGGGTAAAGCGGTCGCGCCCGGCAAGAAAACCCGCGCCATCTCGACCTTCGTCAACTGCGGCCGAGCGCTGCCCGGCCACCGCATCGAGATCCGCAGCGAAACCGGGCAACCGCTGCCGGAACGTCAGGTCGGCCATATCACGATCTCCGGCCCCAGCCTGATGAACGGCTATTTCTGCGACGACGAGTCCCAGCAGCAAATTCAGGTGACCGGCTGGATGGACACCGGCGATCTGGGCTACCTGCTGGACGGCTATCTGTACGTCACCGGCCGCAAGAAGGATTTGATCATCATTCGCGGCCGCAATATCTGGCCGCAGGATATCGAGTACGTCGCGGAATCCGAACCGGAAATCCGTTCCGGCGATGCGATCGCCTTCGTAACCGAAGAGCACGACGAAGCGGCCAGAATCATTTTGCAAATCCAGTGCCGAGTCAGCTCGGAAGAACGCCGGGAACAAATCGTGCGTTCGCTGAGCGCGCGCATTCAAAGCGAGTTCGGCATCGCGGTGGACATCGAGCTGCTGCCGCCGCACAGCATTCCCCGCACGTCGTCGGGCAAACCCGCGCGCGCGGAGGCCAAAAAACGCTGGCTGAGCGCCTCGCTCTACCCGCACATGCCGCAGCTGGCCGGTTTCGCGCAATGAGCGGCACGGTGGCAGTGACGGGCGCGACCGGTTTTATCGGCCGGCACATCGTCCAGGAACTGCTGGCGCAAGGGTTTAACGTGCGCGCCCTGACGCGGCGCGCGGGAAAAGCCGCCGCCGACAACCTGCAGTGGATCCCCGGCGCGCTGGAGGATCGGCCCTCGCTCACCGAGCTGGTGCGCGGCGCGGGGTGCGTCGTGCACTGTGCGGGCCAGGTGCGTGGGCGTGCGGAAGCGGTGTTCACCCGCTGCAACGTCACCGGCAGCCTGAATTTGATGCAGGCGGCCAAACAGAACGGCCGCTGCCGTCGCTTCTTGTTCATGTCGTCGCTGGCGGCCCGCCATCCGGCGCTGTCCTGGTACGCCCATTCAAAACAGGCCGCCGAGCAGCAACTCATCGCCGCCACGGGCGATATCGCGCTGGGGATTTTCCGCCCGACGGCGGTTTACGGGCCCGGTGATAAAGAGCTGAAACCGCTGTTCAACGGCCTGCTGCGCGGCGTGCTGCCCCGGCTGGGCGCGCCTGACGCCAGGCTCTCTTTTCTGCACGTGAGCGATTTGGCAAAGGCGGTCAGCCAATGGGTGCAAACCGAACCCGCGCAGCCAAATATTTACGAACTGTGCGACGGCGTGGCCGAAGGCTATAACTGGCTGCGCCTGCGGGACATCGGCGCCGCCGTGCGTCACGGGCCGGTGCGTCTGGTGGGCATTCCGCTGCCGCTGCTGAAAGCCCTGGCGGATATCAGCGTGGTGTGGAACCGCCTGGTAAAAAAAGAGCCGATGCTGACGCGCAGCAAAATACGCGAATTAACGCATCGCGACTGGTCCGCCAGTAATCAGGCGCTGTCGCAACAGATTAATTGGTTTCCACAGGTGAGTTTGGAACGCGCGCTGCGTGAAGGGCTGTTTTAATTATTCCAAGTAGAGGTGTGTCAACGTTCTTATGCTAAATCGCGATGCTGTAATGGATTATATCCTGACGTGTTTGCAAGGTATCGTCGAAGGCGGAGTGGAAATAAAACCTGATAGCGATCTCGTCAATGATCTTGGCCTGGAATCCATCAGAGTCTTGGATCTGCTGATGATGCTGGAAGATGAATTAGATATCTCCATTCCTATCAATATATTGCTTGATGTCAGAACGCCTGAGCAACTGCTTGACGCGCTGCGCCCTTATCTGGAGAAACACCATGGGACTGTATGATAAGTTTGCGCGGCTCGCCAATGACCGTGAACAATTTCAAACGTCCGGTCTGAATCCGTTCGGCACCTGTATCGACGAAGTGTATTCCGCCACCCAAGGGCGCATCGGCGATCAAAAGATTGTCCTCGCCGGCACCAATAATTACCTTGGCCTGACGTTCGATGCGCAGGCGATCGCCGCCGGCCAGGCGGCTCTGGCCGCGCTCGGCACCGGCACCACCGGCTCGCGCATGGCGAACGGCAGTTACGGATCGCACCTGACGCTGGAACGGGAGCTGGCGGAATTCTTCGATCGCCCGAGCGCCATCGTGTTCTCCACCGGCTATACCGCCAACCTGGGCGTCATCAGCACGCTGGCGGGACCGGGTGCCGTGGTGCTGATCGACGCGGACAGCCACGCGAGCATTTACGACGCCTGCGCCCTCGGCGGCGCGGAAATTATTCGCTTCCGCCACAATGACGCCGCCGATCTGGAGCGCCGCATGGTGCGCCTGGGCGAACGCGCCCGCGAGGCGATCATTATCGTGGAAGGCATCTACAGCATGCTGGGCGACGTCGCCCCGCTGGTGGAAATCGTCGACATCAAGCGGCGATTGGGCGGGTATCTGCTGGTCGACGAAGCGCACTCCTTCGGCGTGATGGGCGAGCACGGCCGCGGCCTGGCCGAAGCGCTGGGCGTCGAGCAAGACGTGGATATCATCCTGGGCACCTTCAGCAAAAGCCTGGCTTCGATCGGCGGCTTCGCCGTCGGCGGCAAGGGGATGGACGTGCTGCGCTACAGCAGCCGGCCGTATATCTTTACCGCTTCGCCGTCGCCGTCCAGCATCGCTTCGGTGCGCACGGCGCTGCAAAAAATCGCCCGCCATCCCGAGCTGCGGGAAAAACTGTGGAGCAATGCGCACCGCCTGTACCACGGCCTCGCCGAGCTGGGCTATACCCTGGGGCCGCGCATCAGCCCGGTGGTGCCGGTGATGATCGGTTCAAAGGAAGAAGGATTGCGTTTCTGGCGTGAGCTGATCGCCCACGGCGTCTATGTGAACCTGGTGCTGCCACCGGCCGCGCCGGCGGGCGTGACCCTGCTGCGCTGCAGCGTCAATGCCGCGCACAGCGATGAAGAAATCGACACCATCGTGCGCGCCTTTGCGGCGCTGAAAAAATAAAGTCTTTCCTTCTCGGCCGCGGCGGCGGTGCCGAAAATGGCCACGCCGCCCTGCCGAATCGATGCGCACCTCAGTGCGCAGCCGTTGATACCCCATCAGCCGAATAGCGATACCCCTGCGCCGCCATAAATTCCGCGATGGCTTTTTCCGCCGCCGAAAGCACCTCCTCGATCGGCCGATCGGCATCGAGATCCACGATGTCGGCGCCTTCGAACGTCAATAGCGGCGTGACGGCGATCTTCTTCTCCAGCGCCGCTTTGCGGTGATCGGGTTTGCGCGCGCAGGCCACGTCCAGACTGACATTCAGCTTGAGCACCAGATCCGGTTTTTGCCCCGCCATCCATTGGAACGCCGCCCGTTCACGCGCCGCCAGCCAACGGACGAAACGGCTGCCTTCAACGTCGACGGGAAAAACCGTGCCGTCGTAAGCGCCAGGGATCTGCGCCTGCGGAAAACGGTCGGTCAACACGATGAACCCTTGCCGGCGATACGCCAGCATGCGGCGAAAACGCAGCAGCCGCCGCCCCACGAAAGCGATGATCACCGCCGACGGCAACAGGCCAATCCGGGATTTTTTCGTTTTGACTTTTTTGGTATTACTCTCGATAGCCTTGCCCACCGAGCGCCCGAGCAGCGGCAATTTCGCCGCCGCGCGCCCGACGTTGCCCGCCTGTTTGCCCAGATGCACCTGCACCGCCGGGCCATAATGTTTCACATACTCGATCAGATGTTCACAAACGGTGGACTTACCCGATCCGTCGCTGCCGATAACCGCAATCAGCGGCGGAAATTTTGCACTCATAATAAGACTCTCTTTCAATACACCAGAAACGGCGTGCCATATTTGAAGCGAACGATCGCTTATCATTGCCGCGGTGGCTGCGTGAAAAAAAATTTGCCATACGCAGCGCCAAAAAGCACAAAAGATTAAGCGAAAATTGAAAACCTCTGCTCTTTTTTCGCCGTGAGCCATGCCGAGAATTAACATAAAAAGCGAAACCAGCCCACGCACGAACAATTAGCACAAAATAACAAGAACAAACGCCATTAATATCAATTCAAATAACGAAAAAGAATACCGATCTCATTATTTTATCGCAGCAAAGCACAATAAATATCTTGAACCCAAGGCGTATTGGAATACAATAGTTTTTTTCGCATTGGATCAATTATTGTGAGTCAGCAGATAAGACCTTCATCTGATCGCTCGCCCGTGCGCGTAATAGCGATAACCGGCTGTGACGGCTCGGGAAAATCCACGTTAGCCGCCAGCCTGGTCAACGCTTTATCGGCACAAGAACCTGCCGAACTGCTGTATCTCGGCCAGTCTTCCGGGCGTATTGGCGAATGGATCAGTTCGCTGCCGATTATTGGCGCGCCCTTCGGGCGTTATTTGCTGAAGAAATCGGAACGCGTGCATGAGCGCCCTTCCACACCGCCGGATAATGCCACGGCGCTGGTGATATTTTTACTCTCCTATTGGCGCGTTTATAAATTCCGTCGCATGCTGAAGAAAAGCCGCAGCGGCGCATTACTGATCACCGATCGTTATCCGCAGGCCGAAGTGGCGGGGTTTCGTTTCGATGGCCCGCAGCTGGCGAAAACCGCCGGCGGCAATCGCTGGATCCGCTGGCTGAGAAAGCGCGAACAAAACCTCTACCAATGGATGGCGTCTTATCAGCCCTTATTATTAATTCGGCTGGATATTGACGAACAAACGGCCTATTCACGCAAACCCGATCACTCGCTGGCGGCATTGCGTGAAAAGATCGCCGTCATCCCGCACCTGACGTTTAACGGCGCTAACATATTGGATTTAGACGGCCGCGAGCCGGCCAATCGTATTTTCGACGAGTCTCTGCGCGCCGTTAAAATATCGCTGAGGGCCGCCAATGCCTAGCCGCCAAATAACCTTTTCGTACCGAAACAGATGAAAAAAAATAAACTCACCGCCGAACAGAATACCTCTTCCGCCTGCATCAACGGGCTGATTGCCGTGGTGGGCAGCGACGGCACCGGCAAGTCCACGCTGACCGCCGATCTGGTCAAGAACCTGCAGCAACATCGCCCCACGGAGCGGCGCTATTTGGGGCTGATCTCCGGCGAAGACGGCGACAAAATCAAGAAGTTGCCGTTCATCGGCGTGTGGCTGGAACGGCGCCTGGCGGCCAAGTCCGACAAAACCCAGCGCATGAGCAACAGGCCGCCGGCGCTGTGGGCGGCGCTGATCATGTACGGCTTTTCGCTGTGGCGCGCATCCAACCTGCGCAAAGTGCGGCGGTTGGCGCAGAGCGGCGTTCTGGTGATCAGCGATCGCTACCCGCAGGCGGAAATCTCAGGTTTTTACTACGATGGGCCCGGCATCGGCGTGGAACGCGCAAAAGGCTGGCTATTGAGCCGCCTGGCGGCGCGCGAACGCCGTTTATATCAACGCATGGCCGTCTATCGGCCGGAGCTGATCATTCGCCTTGATATCGACGTCGATACGGCCTTTTCCCGCAAGCCCGATCACAGTTACGAAGAGCTGAAAGACAAGATCGCCGCCATGGTGCGCCTGCAATACAACGGCTCGCGCATCATCGAGCTGGACGCCAGAGCCCCTTACGACGAGGTGCTGAGCAATGCGCTCAACGCCATTTCCGCCGTGGTGAATCCCGCGAAGCGCCCGCAGAGCGATCTCGGGCAACCCGGCGAGAACGCCGGTAAAGAAACTCAGGTTTATTAAACGAATACAGGGCAAACGCATGACTGCGGAACACAAAATGCAGCAAAACAACGATAACGGCTGGTTTAGGTTATGAAACGATGGTTTTCCGACGGCGCGTTTCGTTCCATTTTACGTAATGCCGCCTATTTAGGCTCCGGCAGCGTCGCCAGCGCCCTGCTTGGCCTGCTGGCGCTCTCCTGCGCCGGTAAAGGCATGTCGCCTGAAATGTTCGGTGTGCTGGTGGTGATCCAGGCCTATACCAAAGCGGTCAGCGATTTCATCAAATTCCAGACCTGGCAGTTTGTGGTGCAATTCGGCACCCCGGCGCTGGAGCATCAAAATACCGGGCGCTTCCGCGACGTCGTCGCCTTCTCCTTCGGCCTGGATATCGCCAGCGGCGTTATCGCCGTGCTGGGCGGCATGATCATGCTGCCGTTCTTGTCTCACGCTCTGGGGCTGGACAGCGAAAGCTTCTGGCTCGCCATGCTGTACTGCACCCTGATCCCATCGATGACCTCGTCCACGCCGACCGGCGTGCTGCGCGCCTTCAACCGCTTCGATTTAATCGCCATCCAGCAGGCGATCAAACCGTTTCTGCAGGCGGTGGGCAGCGTCATCTCCTATTATTTCGATCTGGGGTTCCCCGGCTTTATCGTCACCTGGTACGCCTCTAACCTGATCGGCGGCACGCTGTTTTGGTGGTTCACCGCGCGCGAGCTGCGCCGCCGCGATATCCATGGCGCGCTGAGGCCGCGCCTGTTCAACGTCGCGCGCCGCATCGAGGGCGCCTGGAACTTCGTCTGGACAACCAACATCGCCCACACCATCTGGGCCGCGCGCAACTCCTGCACCACCGTGCTGGTGGGCGTGGTGCTCGGGCCGGCCGCCGCCGGGCTGTTCAAGATCGCCATGACCTTCTTCGATGCGACGGGCACCCCGGCCAAGCTGCTGGAGAAAAGCTTCTATCCCGAGATCATGCGTTTGGATCCGCGCACCAAGACCCCGTGGCTGCTGGGCCTGCGCTCTTCGTTGCTGGCCGGCGGCATCGGTCTGGCCGTCGCGGTGTTGATGTTGCTGGTGGGCAAGCCGCTTATTTCCGCGGTCTTCGGGCAGCAATACCTGGAAGCCTATGACCTGATTCAAATCATGCTGGGCGCGATCATCGTCTCGATGATGGGCTTCCCGCAGGAATCCTTGCTGTTTATGGCGGGCAAGCAGCGCGCTTTCCTGATCGCGCAGGCGACGGCCTCGGCGGCCTACATTGCGCTGCTGGTGTCGATGGCGTATGCCTTCGGCGTGCAGGGCGCCGCCTTCGCTTATTTACTGGGGCAATGTTTAGACGTGCTGTTATCCCTGATACCGACGATCGGCGCCTACCGCAATCGCTTTATGTTGGGGCTGAATGTGCCCAAAGAGAGTAATCAATGACCGCTAGCAATAATTGGAAAAAGTTCTCAGCCGAAACCACCCAGGCGCTGTTTGTCGCGGTGGAAGAGGACGACCTGGTTGAGGCGAATATCAGCCTGCCGCAGCAGATTGATCTGGAATGCTCCCCCGAGAGCATTCGGGACAACTACGCGCTGTGCCTGCAGTTTTGGGAAGACGGCTTTTCCCGCCGCGAGCTGCTGCAATTGGTGAACGGTTTCCTGCAAGACCCGCAGTTGGCGGCGGCTACCCGCATGCGCTACAAATATATCCGCGCCCGCTATAAGCACCTGCGCTTCGCCCAGCAGCTGTACGGCGCCCCCCACCGCGCCAACCGCCTGTTCCACACCACCACCGTGGTGCTCGGCCATTTTCAGGACGCGTTTCGCAACGGCAACCAGAAGAACCTGACGCTGTACGGCAACCTGCTGCGGCTGCTGCTCAGCAAGCCGGTGTGGTCTTACGTGCGCTATGCGCTGCGCCACACCCGGCTGGAAAGCGCACAGGGCTTTATCACCTACCGCCAGGAGCAAATGCGCCAGCTGCAGACGCTGATCGCCAGCCCGGCGCTGACCGGGCACCAGTTCCACAACGTGCGCAAAATCGTCAGCCGCCAGGTCTCGTTCTACGACACGCTGAGATCGATCGATCCCGACAACCGCGAGGCCCGGCAGATCTCGCGCTTCCTGGCGGCGATTAACGGCCTGATGGGCGACCGGCATGACGTGATGGTGGCGGACAAGCTGGCCGGCGGCGATATCTATGATCGGCCGGCGATCCTGGATATCGACATCCGCCAGCGCCTGGAGCTGCTGCTGGCGCGTTTTCCGCTGTCGTTTTCCCAGCCGGCCATCGCGGCGGGCAGATAAGCGCGTTGCCCGGAACCATGATGACGTTACGTCGCTTACTGACCCTTGCGCTGCTGCTGTCGCCGCTGACGGCATCTGCACATAACTTCGTGCATGGCCGGCCGGTGGCGCCGATCGCCATCGCCGATCGCGGCGAGCTGCTGCTGCGCAATGGCGATTTCAGCTACCGGCCGTGGAACAGCGCAAAACTGGCGGGCAAGGTGCGGGTGATCCAATACATCGCCGGGCGCACCTCCGCCAAAAAGAAGAACTCGCTGCTGATCAACGCCGTTAAGGACGCGAACCTGCCGGGCGATCGCTTCCAGCCGACCACCATCGTCAACAAAGAACA
>OKGA01000211.1_pt1 | contig 21137 bp, 18 predicted proteins | sample 1611451 | NCBI WGS metagenome assembly OKGA01 (sample SAMN04436745, study PRJEB24849) | human gut metagenome | biome: human gut; feature: NICU; material: stool | host: Homo sapiens | place: USA: Saint Louis, MO | collected 2010-12-22
GCGAAGGCGCGGGTGGAGGGGCCGCGCCTTCGGCCCCTCCAATTGCCGTTCATTGTGGTAACAGAAAAATTCAGGGTGTTTACGGCAATTCATCCTGCACATCACGTAAAGATACTGGATAAAAAATACCAGTCAGGCTTAAGTAACCAGCATTACACCGGCGGCGCCCTTTTATTACGATTCTGTTACATCGATTGCATAACCGCGCTTGGCTGATTGCCAGCACCGCGGCGGCAGGCATCATAGGGTCATGATTCGGCAACAGAGTGCGAAAAATGATCCGTGTGATACTGGTGGATGACCATGTGGTGGTGCGCTCCGGCTTTGCGCAATTGCTCAGCCTCGAAGCAGACATCGACGTGGTGGGGCAATACAGCAGCGCGGCGGCGGCCTGGCCGGCATTGCTGCGCGACGACGTCAGCGTCGCGGTGATGGACATCGCCATGCCGGATGAAAACGGCCTGAGCCTGTTGAAACGCCTGCGGGCGCAGAAGCCGCAGTTTCGCGCGATCATTCTCAGTATCTATGACTCCCCGACCTTCGTGCAGAGCGCGCTGGATGCCGGCGCCAGCGGCTATCTGACCAAACGCTGCGGGCCGGAAGAACTGGTGCAGGCGGTGCGCTCCGTCGATATGGGCGGCCATTACCTGTGCGCCGACGCGCTGCGGGCGCTGCGCGGCGGCGAGCAGCCGGCCACGGCGCTGGAAGCGTTGACCCCGCGCGAGCGTGAAATCTTCGAGCTGCTGGTCAAAGGCGACAGCGTAAAGGAGATCGCTTTCAAGCTCGATCTCAGCCATAAAACGGTACACGTACATCGCGCCAACGTCCTGGGCAAGCTGCAGTGCAACAGCACCATCGAGCTGGTGCATTTCGCCCTCGATCATCAGCTGCTGGCGGGGCATTGATGTCACTCCGCTCACGGCGCTGGGTTATCTCGCTGTTTATCCTGTTGGCCTGGGGCAGCGGCTGGCTGATGCTGTGGACGCTCGGTTTCTACCTGACCCACAACGGCAATCAGGCGGCGCTGTTTCTGCCTCACGGCGTCTATCTCGCGCTGCTGATCCTGCTGGCGCGCCGCTATTGGCCCGCCCTGATAGCGCCGCCGGTGCTGTTGCTGTTCTGGCTGCACGGCGAACGCCTGCTGAGCGGCTACAGCCTGCTGGCCGCGCCGTTCATCACCCTGCTCCCGGCCGCGCTCGCACAGCGATTCTGGCGCCGTTTTCCACTCTACTGGCAGCGGCTGACGCTGCTGCTGGCCGCAGTGACCGCCGCCTCGCTGCTCAATACCGCCCTGCTTGCGCCTTTCGCACACAGCCCGGCGATGCTGCTCGGCCTGGCGTCGTTTACCGGCGGTGTTTTGTTGACCCCGTTCGTCTACCTGATCTTTGAATTTCTGCGCCAGCAGCACCGCTACCATCTGCTGGGGCTGGACACCAGCAACCCGCCGCTGCGCGCGTCCTTAATCATCTGGTGCAGCCTGTTTTTCGTTATCGGCATCGGCACCCAGATGGTGCTGTCGCCGGAAATCGAACGCCTGCTGCTGATCGTGGTGTTTTTGCCGAACGTGGTGATGGCGTGGAAGTTCGGCTGGCAGGGCGGCGTGCTGTCCGGCCTGCTCGGCAGCATGATGATCACCCTCGCGCGGCAGGTCGGCGTGGGGTTCGGCAATCTGGTCGAGCTGGAAATCTTTCTGGCGACGCAGGCGCTGCTCGGCATCGGTCTGGGCATCGCCATCAGCCGTCAGCAGCACCTGGCGCAAAACCTGCACCACTATCGCCGACGGCTGGAAGAAGAGCTGGCGGCGCGGCGGGCGCTAACCGAAAAACTGATCCACACCGAAGAAGACACGCGAAAGAACCTGGCGCGCGAGCTGCACGATGAAATCGGCCAGAACATCACCGCGATTCAAATTCAGTCGCAGTTGGTCAAGCGGGCGCGCGATCCGGCGCAAACCCAGGCCGCCGCGAACCAGATAGCCGATCTCGCCCGGCGCATTCATCACTCCACGCGCCAGCTGCTGCGCCAGCTGCGCCCACCCGCGCTGGACGAGCTGGCGTTCAAAGACGCGCTTCACCACCTGCTGAATGAATTCGCCTTCAGCGAACGGGGCATCCGTTGCCGTTTCGACTACCGGCTCATCGACACGCCCGCCGGCGAGACGGTGCGCTTCACCCTCTACCGGCTGCTGCAAGAGCTGCTCAACAACGTGTGCAAACACGCCGAAGCCAGCGAAGTCGCCATCGTTTTGTATCAACAGGGGGCACTTTTGCACCTCGAGGTGCGGGACAACGGCATCGGCATCCGTGCGGACAAGGTGCCCGGCTTCGGCATTCAGGGGATGCGCGAACGGGTCAGCGCGCTCGGCGGCGAACTGACGCTGGAAACGCAGCGCGGCACGCGGGTAATTGTTAACCTGCCCACAAATTTGCAACAAACCGCCGACTAACTAGGAAAAAGTCTTAGCCAGTCCGGACTTTCTCTCATCCCCTTTCCTTCTCACCTTCTTATAGTCATCACCAGGGAGACGGCTATGCAGACACGCTCGGCATCTGAAATCGATCATCGTTACCGCGCGCTGCGCCCGCGACTGCTGCTGTACATGGTCATCGGCTACGCCGCCTTTTACCTGACGCGCAAAAGCGTGAATTACGTGCTGCCGGCGCTGCAAATGGATTTGGGGCTGGATAAAGGGGACATCGGCCTGCTCGGCTCGCTGTTTTATCTGAGCTACGGCCTGTCGAAATTCGCCGCCGGGTTGTGGCACGACGGCCACGGGCAGCGCAGGTTTATGGGGATCGGCCTGTTCGCCACCGGCGTGCTGAACGTGGCGTTCGCCTTCGGTGAATCGCTGACGCTGCTGTTGGCGGTTTGGGCGCTGAACGGCTTCTTTCAGGGCTGGGGCTGGCCGCCCTGCGCGCGGCTGTTGACCCACTGGTATTCGCGCAACGAGCGCGGCTTCTGGTGGGGCTGCTGGAATATGTCGATCAACCTCGGCGGCGCGATCGTGCCGCTGATCAGCGCCTTCGCCGCCCAGCGCTGGGGCTGGCAGGCGGCGATGTTGATCCCGGGAGCCGTCAGCATGGTGTTGGGCCTCTGGCTGACGCGGCGGCTGACAGGCACGCCGCAGGAAGAAGGCCTGCCGTCGGTCGGCCGGTGGCGCCACGATCCGCTGGAGCTGCGCCAGGAACAGCAAAGCCCGCCGATGGGGCTGTGGCGGATGTTGCGCACCACGATGCTGAAGAACCCGATGATCTGGCTGCTGGGCGTCTCTTACGTGCTGGTCTACCTGATCCGCATCGCCTTGAACGACTGGGGCAATCTGTGGTTGACGGAAAGCCACGGCGTCAACCTGCTCAGCGCCAACGCGACGGTGATGCTGTTCGAGATAGGCGGCCTGCTCGGCGCGCTGTTCGCCGGCTGGGGATCGGATGTGCTGTTCGGCGGGCAGCGCGCGCCGATGATTTTGCTGTTCACGCTCGGGCTGATGGTTTCCGTCGCCGCGCTGTGGCTGGCGCCGGTGCATCACTACGCGCTGCTGGCGGGCTGTTTCTTTACGGTGGGCTTTTTTGTCTTCGGCCCACAGATGTTGATTGGCCTCGCCGCCGTGGAATGCGGGCACAAAGGCGCCGCGGGCTCCATCACCGGCTTTCTCGGCCTGTTCGCCTACCTGGGGGCGGCGCTGGCGGGCTGGCCGCTGTCGCGGGTCATCGAAGGCTACGGTTGGTCGGGCATGTTCAGTTTGCTGTCCATCGCCGCCGTTCTTATGGGTTTATTGCTGATGCCGCTGCTCATGGCGAGCGTTACCACCTCTACCGAGAGAAGGATAAAACAATGAAAAAAACGTGGGTCACTACCCTGATAGCGTCCGGCATCGCGCTGGCGACTCTGAGCGGCGCCGCGCACGCCAAGGGCCGCCTGGTGGTCTACTGCAGCGCCACCAATGAAATGTGCGAAGCGGAAACCAAAGCCTTCGGCGAGAAATATGACGTGAAAACCTCGTTCATCCGCAACGGCTCCGGCAGCACGCTGGCGAAAGTGGACGCCGAGAAGAAAAACCCGCAGGCGGACGTCTGGTATGGCGGCACGCTCGATCCGCAATCCCAGGCCGGTGAAATGGGGCTGCTGCAGCCGTACAAATCGCCGAATCTCGACCAGGTGATGACGCAATTCCGCGACCCGGCGAAGCTGAAAGGCAACTACTCTTCGGCGGTCTACGTCGGCATCCTCGGCTTCGGCGTCAATACCCAGCGCCTGAAAGAGAAAAACCTGCCGGTGCCCAAGTGCTGGAAAGACCTGACCAAACCGGAATACAAAGGCGAGATTCAAATCGCCGATCCGCAGAGCTCCGGCACCGCCTATACCGCGCTGGCGACCTTTGCCCAGCTGTGGGGAGACGATCAGGCGTTCGATTACCTCAAGCAGCTGAACGCCAACGTCTCGCAGTACACCAAGTCCGGCATTGCCCCGGCGCGCAACGCCGCCCGCGGTGAAACGGCGATCGGCATCGGTTTCCTGCATGACTATTCGCTTGAAAAGGAACAGGGCGCGCCGCTGGAGCTGATCTCGCCTTGCGAAGGCACCGGCTATGAAATCGGCGGCGTCAGCATCCTCAAAGGCGCGCGCAACCTCGACAACGCCAAACTGTTCGTGGATTGGGTGCTGTCGAAAGAGGCACAGGAGCTGGCGTGGAAGCAAGGCAAATCCTATCAGATCCTGACCAACACCACCGCCGACACCTCGCCGAACTCGCTGAAGCTCGACGACCTGAAGCTGATCAACTACGACATGGACAAGTACGGCTCGACCGAGGTCCGCAAGGCGCTGATCAACAAATGGGTCAGCGAAGTCAAGATGGGTAAATAAGCCCACATTCTGCGCCTGTTGCCGGGTAAGCCTCACGCCTTACCCGGCCTGAACATCCGGGAAACTTATGTCACATACACATGCACTCCATCTCGTGAAAAAACGAGATGCGATATTCCTTTGGGTTTTGCTTGGCTGGCTGGCGTTCGCCCTGCTGCCGAGCTGGAGCCTGGATTACGGCCTGCTGGAGTCCACCGGCGAAGAGATCCTCGCGGCCTACGGCTGGTCAAATCGCAATATCAGCTGGCTTTGGTGCCTGCTGCCGAGCCTGCTGCTGCTGCGCCCTTACGCTGCGGCGGGCGGTGAACGGCGGCGGCGCCACGCGTTCGACGCCGGCTGGGCGCTGCTGTGCATGGCCTTTATCGTCGTCAGCGCCACGCTGGCGGGACGCGGTTTAGGCTACGCCACCCTGGTGCAGTTGACCGCGCTGGGCGCCATCATGACATTGGCGCTGACCCGCCTCGACTGGCTGGGCGGCGACCGTTTCGTTATCGGCGCGCTGGTCACCATCGTGGCGCTGATCGGCGTCTTCATCGTCTGGCCGAGCATCGCGATTTTCATTCCGATGTTCACCGACCAGACGGGCGCCTTCGCGCCGCTGGCGTTTATGAACGTGCTGTCGCAGGCGCACATCGTCCAGGTGATCCTCAACTCCATCGCCCTGTCGATCGCGGTAGGCGCCGGCTGCACCTTCTTCGGCCTGGTGCTGGCGATTTACACTACCCGCATCGCCAAGCGCAGCGCCATTATCGGCCGCATCTTCTCCATCCTGCCCATCGTCACGCCGCCGTTCGTCGTCGGCCTGGGCGTGACGCTGATGATGGGGCGCTCCGGCTACGTGACCGAGTGGATGGTGGCCTGGTTCGGCCTGACCAACACCAACTGGCTGTACGGCTTTACCGGCATCTGGCTGGCGCAGGTGCTGGCGTTCACCCCGATGGCGTTCATGATCCTCGACGGCGCGATCAAGACCATTCATCCTTCGCTGGAAGAGGCCTCCTACACCCTGCGCGCCAGCCGCTGGCAAACCTTTAACGGCGTGTTCGTGCCGCTGCTGAAACCGGCGCTGGCCAACGCGTTTTTGATCGTGGTGGTGCAATCGCTGGCTGATTTCAGCAACCCGCTGGTGCTCGGCGGCAACTTCGACGTGCTGGCGACGCAAATCTATTTCTACATTACCGGTTCACAGCTCGATTATCAGGCCGCCAGCACCCTCGGCGCCTTCCTGCTGCTGTTCTCGCTGTTGGTGTTCTGCATCCAGTATATGTGGATCGGCAAGCGTTCCTACGTCACCGTGTCCGGCAAATCCTATCGCGGCGACGTACAGCCGCTGCCGGTCACGCTGGTATGGAGCGTGATCGCGCTGCTGGCGGTGTGGATAGCCTTTAACGCCCTGCTTTACGGCAGCATTTTCTACGGCAGCTTCACCGTCAACTGGGGGGTGGATTACACGCTGACGCTGGATAACTTCATCAAGCTGTTCGGCCAGGGCATGAGCGACGGCGCGTGGCCTTCGCTGCTCGATACGCTGCTGTACGCCGGGATCGCCGCGCCGATCACCGCCGCGTTCGGCCTGCTGATCGCCTGGATCGTGGTGCGCCAGCAGTTCAAGGGCAAAAAGACCATCGAGTTCACCACCATGCTGTGCTTTGCGGTGCCGGGCACCGTGGCGGGCGTCTCTTACATTCTCGCCTTTAACGGCGCGCCGGTGTACCTCACCGGCACGGCCGCCATCGTGATTATCTCGATGGTGATGCGCAACGTGCCGGTGGGCATTCGCGCCGGGATCGCCGGGCTGGGCCAGATAGACAAATCGCTGGACGAAGCCTCGCTCAGCCTGCGCGCCGGCTCGCTGCGCACCATCACGCACATTCTGCTGCCGCTGCTGCGCCCGGCGATCCTGTCGGCGCTGATCTACAGCTTCGTGCGCGCCATCACCACCGTCAGCGCCATCGTCTTCCTGGTGACGCCCGATACCCGCGTGGCCACCGCCTACATCCTCAACCGCGTGGAAGACGGCGAATACGGCGTGGCGATCGCCTACGGTTCAATTCTGATCGTGGTGATGCTGGCGATTATTTTCCTCTTTGACTGGCTGATCGGCGAGGCACGCATCTCCCGTTCAAAAGCCAAAAACCAGGCGTAATGGAGCCCATGATGAGCCAGAAAAATTTCGTTGAACTGCGCAACGTCTCCAAACGGTTCGGCAACAACACGGTAATCGATAACATCACGCTCACCATCCCGCGGGGGCAAATGGTGACGCTGCTCGGCCCTTCCGGCTGCGGCAAAACCACCATTTTGCGCCTGGTCGCCGGGCTGGAAAAGCCGAGCGACGGGCAGATATTCATTGATGGTGAAGACGTCACTCATCGTTCCATCCAGCAGCGTGATATCTGCATGGTGTTCCAGTCTTATGCCCTGTTCCCGCATATGTCACTGGGGGAAAACGTCGGCTATGGCCTGAAGATGCTCGGCATCCCGCGCGCCGAAGTGAAAGCGCGCGTGCAGGAAGCGCTGGCGATGGTAGATCTGGCGGGGTTTGACGATCGCTATGTCGATCAGATCTCCGGCGGCCAACAGCAGCGCGTGGCCCTGGCGCGCGCGCTGATCCTCAAGCCGAAAGTGCTGCTGTTCGACGAGCCGTTGAGCAACCTCGACGCCAACCTGCGCCGCAGCATGCGTGAAAAGATCCGCGAGCTGCAAAAGCAGTTTGATATCACGTCGCTGTACGTCACCCACGATCAGAGCGAGGCTTTTGCGGTCTCCGACACCGTACTGGTGATGAACAAGGGGCATATCATGCAGATGGGCTCGCCGCAGGATCTCTATCGGCAGCCCGCCTCGCGCTTTATGGCGAGCTTTATGGGGGACGCCAACCTGTTCCCGGCCAGCTTCAGCGCCGATCATGTCGACATCAGCGGCTATCGCCTGCCGCGCCCTGCGCACTTTGCCGCCCAGGGCGCCGGCACGGTGGGCGTGCGCCCGGAGGCGATCACGCTGAGCGAGCATGGCGATGAAAGCCAGCGCTGCGTGATCGAACATGTCGCCTACATGGGGCCGCAGTATGAGGTAACGGTGGCGTGGCACGGGCAGCAAATTTTGCTGCAGGTTAACGCCACCCGCCTGCAACCGAACGTCGGCGAGCAGTATTATCTGGAAATTCACCCCTACGGCATGTTTATGCTGGCGGACGCGGCATAATAAGCATCACTCTTAAGCGTTAGAATAACGGTCATCCCGTATGGGATGGCCGAAAATAATCGCCAAAAACACCGTATTTATCTATTTTTACAATTCCACCCAAGTCCTTGTTCAGCCGAAGAATAAATATAGCCACACCCACTCAAAAATAACCATCCAGACCACTCAGGGTGATATTTTTATTTAAATAGGGTAAGCTTGATCCCGCAGTCGAAATTATTTAACGGCCAACTCAAGGAGAAATTCATGAGCAACAATGCAAATGCACAGGCGCAGCTGGATAATTTACGCAATGTCGCTTCCCAGCTGAAGGAAATGCGCCACTACGCGCAGTCGAATATCGAGACGCTCTCCGCACACTGGCTGGCCTTCGATCAGGGGGAATGCAAAAATAAGGCATTCGCCGAAGCCATTAACGACCTATTGAATAAACAGGGCGCCTGTCTGGAAGGACTGGAAAAAACCATTCAGGATATCGAGATAGAATTAAACCGTCTTGATAAAGCCGCCTGATAATGCCGATTTAAATAAACCCGCTACGCGCGGGTTTATTTTCAGCTGCGGCAGATGACGCGCGCAATATCCCCGGACGTCGTCAGCGCGCGTATTTCGCTGAACAGTTCAGTCGCTTCATCATATTCTTTACGCAAATAACCCAGCCACTGTTTAATGCGCGCCACGTGATACAGACCGGTGTCGCCCTGCTTTTCCAGATGGACGTATTTTTGCAGCAGCTCAACCACCTGCGGCCAGGGCATGCGCGGTTCGTTATACTTCACCACCCGGCTCAGGTTCGGCACGTTGAGCGCGCCGCGCCCCAGCATGATGGCGTCGCAGCCGGTCGTCTGCAGACAATCCTGCGCGCTCTGGTAATCCCAGATCTCGCCGTTGGCGACAACCGGGATGCTCAGCCGCTGACGGATCTCGCCGATCGCCGCCCAGTTGATGCGATCCGCCTTGTAGCCGTCCTCTTTGGTGCGGCCGTGCACCGTCAGCTCACTGGCGCCCGCCTGCTGTACCGCATCGGCGATTTCAAAGCTGCGATTGGAGGAGTCCCAGCCCAGGCGCACCTTCACCGTGACCGGCAGATGGGCCGGCACCGCCGCGCGCATCGCTTTGGCGCCCTGGTAGATCAATTCCGGATCTTTGAGCAGCGTCGCCCCGCCGCCGCTGCCGTTCACCAGCTTGGACGGGCAGCCGCAGTTGAGATCGACGCCGTAAGAGCCCAATTCCACCGCACGCGCGGCGTTTTCCGCCAGCCACTGCGGATACTGCCCCAGCAGCTGTACCCGCACCAGCGTGCCCGACGGCGTGCGGCTGGCGTGACGCAGTTCCGGGCACAGCCGGTAGAACGACTTGGCCGGCAGCAGCTGATCGACCACGCGCAAAAATTCGGTGATGCACAGATCGTAGTCGTTCACTTCAGTGAGTAACTCACGCACCAAAGAATCGAGAACGCCCTCCATCGGAGCCAATAATACGCGCATGACCAATCCCAGCTAAAAAAAGACCCGCAATGATACGGGTGAATGCCCGCGCCAGACAAGCCTCAGCGGGCATTAAAAATGCCGTCAGCCCAGCCGGCGGATCGGTTGGCCGGCAAGGAACGCCGCAATGTCCTCGACCGCCTCGGTGAAGTAGGCGTGGTAATTGTCGTCCGCCACATAACCCACATGCGGCGTCGCCAGCACGTTGGGCAGCTGGCGAAACACGTCGTCGGCCGGCAGCGGCTCCGTCTCGAACACGTCCAGCCCGGCGCCGGCGATCTTCCGCTGTTGCAGGACGTCCACCAAAGCCGCCCGATCGACGATGCCCGCGCGCGAGGTATTGATCAGGTACGCGGTGGGCTTCATCGCCGCCAATTCATCACGCCCCACCAACCCGCGGCTGCGATCGCTCAGCACCAGGTGAATGGAGACAAAGTCGCTCTGCTCAAACAGCGCCCGCTTGGACGGCGCCAGCTCAGCGCCCTCCTGCGCCGCCCGCTCCGCCGTCAGGTTCTGGCTCCAGGCCAGCACCCGCATGCCGAACGCCTGCGCTACCCTGGCCATCTGGCCGCCGATCTTACCCAGCCCCAGCAACCCCAGCGTCTTGCCCTGCAGCGTGACGCCTAAGCCCAGCTGCCACGGGCCATTGTTTTGCAGCCCGACGCTTTCCGGCACGATATGCTTCGCCAGCCCGAGCAGCAGCGCCCAGGTCAGTTCCATCGGCGCGGCCGAGCCGCTGGCGGTGCCGCACACCACCACGCCGCGCTCGGCGGCGGCGGCCAGATCGATAGCGGCGTTGCGCATGCCGGAGGTGATCAGCAGCTTCAGCTTCGGCAGCCGCGCCAGCAGCGAGGCGGTCATCGGCGTGCGCTCGCGCATGATGACCAGAATGTCGCACTCCTGCAGATGCACCGCCAGCTCCGCTTCATCGGTAAAGTGCGCGCTGATGGCCGACACCTCCACCCGATCGGCCAGCGCCGACCAGTCCGCCATCTTGAGCGCCACCTGCTGGTAATCATCGAGAATTGCGCACTTCAATTTCATCTCCGTCTCCTGGAATCTAGGGGTAGCCACCGTCCAGCCTAGTACGAAAATGCCGTTCCGCCAGGCAAAAAAAAAGCCGCCCGTATCGGCGGCTTACTCTTTGAGCAATCAGGCTTATTCGGCCGGTTTGCGGTTGCGCGGGCGGCGCGAAGACGGCGCACCGGAACGACGCTGGCCATCACCCTGCGGGCGGGCGTTACCGTTGCCGTTGCCGCGGTTTTCACGCTGGCCGCCGTTCGCGTTACCGCTGCGCTGACCGCCGCCGTTACCGGAACGCTGGCCGCCGCCGTTGCCGCGCGGCGCGCCGCGCCCACCACCCTGACGGCCGTTGATGATCGGCTCGGCCTTGATGGTCGGATCCGGCTCGTAGCCCGGCAGCGCAATGCGCGGAATTTCACGCTTCAGCAGACGCTCGATGTCGCGCAGCAGCTTGTGCTCATCCACGCACACCAGCGAGATAGCTTCGCCGGTGCGTTCCGCACGGCCGGTACGGCCGATACGGTGCACATAGTCTTCCGGCACGTTAGGCAGCTCGTAGTTCACCACGTGCGGCAGCTGGTCGATATCCAGACCGCGCGCCGCGATGTCGGTCGCCACCAGCACGCGAATGCGGCCGTCTTTGAAATCGGCCAGCGCACGGGTACGGGCGCCCTGGCTCTTGTTACCGTGGATCGCCGCGGCGGTGATGCCGTCTTTGTTCAGCTGTTCCGCCAGGTGGTTGGCGCCGTGCTTGGTGCGGGTAAACACCAGCACCTGTTTCCAGTCGCCTTCGCCGATCATCTGCGACAGCAGTTCCCGCTTACGCTTCTTGTCGACGAAGTGCACGCTCTGCTCAATCTGCTCGGACGCGGTGTTGCGGCGCGCCACTTCCACCGAGGCCGGGTTATGCAGCAGCTTGTTGGCCAGCGCCTTGATGTCGTCGGAGAAGGTCGCGGAGAACAGCAGGTTCTGGCGCTTGGCCGGCAGCTTGGCCAGCACGCGGCGAATGTCGTGGATAAAGCCCATGTCCAGCATGCGGTCCGCTTCATCCAGCACCAGAATTTCGATTTTGGACAGGTCAACCGCGTTCTGATGCTCCAGATCCAGCAGACGGCCCGGCGTCGCCACCAGGATATCGACGCCGCCGCGCAGCTTCATCATCTGCGGGTTGATGCTCACGCCGCCAAACACCACCAGCGAACGCAGGCGCAGGTGTTTGCTGTAGGCATCGACGTTTTCGCCGATCTGCGCCGCCAGCTCACGGGTTGGCGTCAGGATCAGCGCGCGCACCGGGCGACGGCCCTTGACCGGATGGTCATGCTTGCTCAGCAGCTGCAACAGCGGCAGGGTAAAACCGGCGGTTTTACCGGTGCCGGTCTGGGCGCTGGCCATCAGGTCACGACCTTCAAGCACGACAGGGATAGCCTGACGCTGGATTGGCGTCGGTTCGCGATAGCCCTGTTCTTCAACAGCGCGCACAATTTCAGCACTTAAGCCGAGGGTTTCAAATGACATAAAGAGAAAAACTCCAGATCCCCCCTAACCTAACGGTGTTCGGTGCAGTTTCCTGGGAGGATGATCAGACGGGGCATTAAGCATGACCACGAGGGATTGGCACAAACTGCAGTGCACCAGGCGGCGATTGTAACAGAAGTCGTGCAATAAAAAGCACTTTTACGCACCCAGAGCACAATCTGCCGTAAATTCAGCATTGTCTGAAGCCGATCACATAACTCATTGTGGTTAGCGGTTGCGTTTTAGACAATCTGGCATAAAGTTAATCATATGATTGATTAACTTCGAGCGTGACCCATGCCAGCTTCCGTACCTCATCAGGCCGCCGGCCGGGCGCGCGGCGAGCAAACGCGCCGGCAACTGCTCGCCGCGGCGACCGAACTGTTCGGCGAATTCGGCCTGCAGGGCGCCACCACGCGCGATATCGCCCAGCGCGCCGGCCAGAACATCGCCGCCATCACCTACTACTTCAGCTCCAAAGAGGGGCTGTATCTGGCCGTAGCGCAGTCGCTCGCCGATTTCATCCAGCAGGCGTTCGCCCCGTTGGCCGAAGAGGTCGATCGCTTTGGGCAAGAAGTGCCCGAACAACGCTCACCCGACGCGGCGCTACGCTTGCTGCAGCGTGGCCTGCTGGCCTTCAGCGAGCTGATGACCCAGCCGCACACGCTGAACCTGAGCAAAATCATGTCGCGCGAACAGCTCGCCCCGACCGAGGCCTATCCGCTGATCCACCGCCAGGTGATCGCGCCGATGCACGAGCGGCTGTGTCGCCTGCTGTCGGCCGCCACCGGCATTGACGAGCACGCCACTCGCCTGGTGCTGCATACCCACGCGCTGATCGGCGAGGTGCTGTCGTTCCGCGTGGCGCGAGAGACCATCCGCCGTCAGGCCGGCTGGCAAGAGATTGGTGAAAGTGAAGCGGCGCAAATCGCGGCGGTGCTGAGCGAGCATATCGAGATTTTGGTTATTGGGCTGCGCCAACGTCACGGCGCGTAAATTCAGGCAGGGAGTGTTATGAACAAAAAACGCAGTGCCTTGATCGTGTTGTTAATTCTGCTGATCGCGGCCGCCGCTTACGCGGTCTGGCATTACCAACAGCAGCAGGATAAGCCGCTGACGCTGTACGGCAACGTCGATATCCGCACGGTCAACCTCGGCTTCCGCGTCGACGGCCGCCTGGCGTCGCTGACGGTGGATGAAGGCGATGCCGTTCAGCCGGGCCAGCTGCTCGGCAAACTGGACGATGCCCCCTATCGCAACGCGCTGCAGCAGGCCGAGGCCAACGTCGGCAGCGCGCGTGCCAAACTGTCGCTGCTGCAGGCCGGCTATCGCACCGAAGAGATCGCCCAGGTGCAGTCAGAAATGGCGCAGCGCCAGTCCGCCTTCGCCTACGCCGACAGCTTCCTGAAGCGCCAGCAAGGGCTGTGGGCGAAAAACGCCACGTCCGCCGACGCGCTGGAAGATGCGCGCACCGCCCGCAATCAGGCGCAGGCCAATTTGCAAGCGGCGAAGGACAAGCTGTCGCAATACCGCAGCGGCAATCGCCCGCAAGAGATTGAACAGGCCAAGGCCGAGGTGGCGCAAAGCGAAGCGGCGTTGGCGCAGGCGCAATTGAATCTGCAAGACGCCACGCTGGTCTCCCCGTCCGCCGGCACGGTGCTGACCCGCGCGGTAGAGCCGGGCACCATGCTCGGCGCCGGCGGCACGGTGTTCACCCTGTCGCTGACCCGGCCGGTGTGGGTGCGCGCCTACGTCAACGAGACCAGCCTGAACCAGGCGGTGCCCGGCACCGAGCTGGAAATTTACACCGACGGCCGCCCCGGCAAGCCTTACCACGGCAAGATCGGTTTCGTCTCGCCGACCGCGGAATTCACGCCGAAAAGCGTTGAAACACCGGATCTGCGCACCGATCTGGTGTATCGCCTGCGGGTGATCGTCACCGACGCCGACGACGCGCTGCGTCAGGGCATGCCGGTCACCCTGCGCTTCGCCAAACCCTGAGGCCGGCCATGGAACAGACGCACACCATCGAGTTGGAAGGGCTGGAAAAGCGCTTCCCGTCGCTTGAGAAACCGGCGGTCGCCAGCCTGACCACCACCCTGCGCAGCGGCGCGGTCATCGGGCTGGTCGGCCCGGACGGCGCCGGCAAAACCACCCTGCTGCGCATGCTGGCCGGGCTGCTGCAGCCCAGCAGCGGCAAGCTGCGGGTCGCCGGGCTGGATCCGATCGCGCAGGATCGTCAACTGCACGCGATCCTCGGCTACATGCCGCAGAAGTTCGGGCTGTATGAGGATCTGACGGTGATGGAGAACCTGACGCTGTACGCCGATCTGCGCGGCGTTACCGGCGATCTTCGCCGCCAGACCTTCGAACGGCTATTGAAATTCACCGATCTGACGCGCTTCACCGAGCGCCTGGCGGGCAAGCTGTCCGGCGGCATGAAACAGAAGCTCGGCCTGGCCTGCACGCTGGTCGGCGAACCCCAGGTGCTGTTGCTGGACGAGCCGGGCGTCGGCGTCGATCCCATCTCGCGCCGCGAGCTGTGGCGCATGGTGCACGAGCTGGCCAACGACGGCATGTTGATCCTGTGGAGCACCTCTTATCTCGACGAGGCCGAGCAGTGCCGCGAAGTGCTGTTGCTCAACGAGGGTGAGCTGCTGTTCAGCGGCGCGCCGCAGGATCTGACCCAGCGCATGGCCGGGCGCACGGTGTTGATCGCCGCGCCGCCGGGCAGCCATCGATCGTTGCTGCAGCGGGCGATCTGCCTGCCGGCGGTCACCGACGGCGTGATCCAGGGCAAGTACCTGCGCCTGATCCTGAAAGAAGGCGAAGATCACCGGCAGCTGCTGCAGGCGCTGGATCTGCCGGACGCCGAACTCGACGAGGCGGATCCGCGCTTCGAGGATGCGTTTATCGATCTGCTCGGCGGCGGCCCCAACCATCGCTCGGCGCTGGCGGAGATCATGCCGACCGTCAACGGTGAAAGCGGTGAAACGGTGATCGAAGCGGTGCAGCTGACCAAGAAATTCGGCGATTTCGCCGCCACCGATCACGTCGATTTTCAGGTACGGCGCGGAGAAATCTTCGGCCTGCTCGGCCCGAACGGCGCCGGCAAGTCCACCACCTTCAAAATGATGTGCGGCCTGCTGGTGCCGTCCGGCGGTAAGGCGCTGGTGCTGGGGATGGATCTGAAGACCAGTTCCGGCAAGGCGCGCCAACGCCTCGGCTACATGGCGCAAAAATTCTCGCTGTACGGCAACCTGACGGTGGCGCAGAACCTGAAGTTCTTCTCCGGCGTCTACGGCCTGAGCGGCAAGGCGCAGCGCGACAAAATCGACGAGATGTCCCGCGCCTTCAACTTCGCGCCGATCCTCGATCAGACGCCGGACGCGCTGCCGCTCGGCTTCAAACAGCGTCTGGCGCTGGCCTGCGCGCTGATGCACGAACCGGATATTCTGTTCCTCGACGAACCGACTTCCGGCGTCGATCCGCTGACGCGGCGCGAGTTCTGGCTGCACATCAACGGCATGGTCGACAAGGGCGTCACGGTGATGGTGACCACCCACTTTATGGACGAGGCGGAATACTGCGACCGCATCGGCCTGGTGTATCGCGGCAAGATCATCGCCGCCGGCACGCCGGACGATCTCAAACAACAGGTGGCGCGCGACGACAATCCCAGCCCTTCGATGGAGCAGGCGTTTATCGAGCTGGTGCAGGGCTACGACGAGGAGGAACCGCGGTGAGCGACAACCGAGCCCCAATCGACGACGGCGGCTTCTCCTGGCGCCGACTGCGCGCGCTGTGCCTGAAGGAGACGCGGCAAATACTGCGCGATCCCAGCAGCGGCCTGATCGCCTTCGTCATCCCGCTGATGCTGCTGTTTATCTTCGGCTACGGCATCAACCTGGACTCCAGCAAGCTGCATCTGGGCATTCTGATGGAACAACAGAGCGAAGACGCGCGCGATTTGGCCCACGCCTTCGCCGGTTCGCCCTATATCGAACCGACCATCAGCGATAACCGCCAGCAGCTGATCCAGCAAATGCAGGCCGGCACGATCCGCGGCCTGGTGGTGATCCCGGTGGATTTCGACCAGCGCATGGCGCGCCCGCACGACAGCGCCCCTATCCAGGTGATCACCGACGGCAGCGAGCCGAACACCGCCAACTTCGTGCAGGGCTATGCCCAGGGCGTATGGCAAGTTTGGCAGCAGCAACGCGCCGCCGATCGGGGGAGCAGCGACCAGCCGCTGATTGACGTGCAGATGCGCTACTGGTTCAACCCGGCGGCCATCAGCCGGCACTACATCATTCCCGGCGCCATCACCATCATCATGACGGTGATCGGCGCCATTCTCACCTCGCTGGTGATCGCCCGCGAATGGGAACGCGGCACCATGGAGGCCCTGCTGTCCACCCAGGTGACGCGCAGCGAGCTGCTGCTCTCCAAGCTGATCCCATATTACTTCCTCGGCATGATCGCCATGGCGCTGTGCATGGCGGTGGCGGTGTGGGTGCTCGGCGTGCCCTATCGCGGTTCGCTGCCGATTCTGCTGCTGATCAGCAGCCTGTTCCTCGCCAGCACCCTCGGCATGGGCCTGCTGATCTCCACCCTCACCCGCAACCAGTTCAACGCGGCGATGGTGGCGCTGAACGCCGCCTTTCTGCCGTCGATCATGCTGTCCGGCTTCATTTTCCAGATCGACAGCATGCCTGCCATCGTGCGCGCGGTGACCTACATCATTCCGGCGCGTTACTTCGTCAGCACGCTGCAAACGCTGTTCCTTGCGGGCAACGTCGGCACCGTGCTGGCGATCAATCTGCTGTTCCTGATCGCTTCCGCCGTGGTGTTCATCGGCCTGACGGCCTGGAAAACCCAGCGCCGGCTGGATTAAGGAGAAAGAGCGATGTTTCACCGTCTGTTGACGCTTATCATCAAGGAAATGCAGGCGCTGCTGCGCGATCCGCAAACCCGCGCCATCCTGATCATGCCGGTGATCCTGCAGGTGCTGCTGTTCCCGTTCGCCGCGACGCTGGAAGTCACCAACGCCACCATCGCGGTCTACAGCGAGGACAGCGGCCAGGCCTCGGTGGAGCTGACCCAACGCTTCGCCAAGGCCAAAGCCTTCTCCCATGTGCTGCTGCTGCGCAATCCGCAGGAGATAAAGACCACCATCGACAACCAGCGGGCGCTGCTGCTGATCCGCTTCCCGGCGCAGTTCTCGCGCGATATCGCCGCCGGCCACACCGCGCCGCTGCAGCTGCTGCTCGACGGGCGCAACTCCAACAGCGCGCAGATCGCCGCCAACTACGTGCAGCAGATCGTGCAGGAATATCAGAACGAGCTGCTCGGCAACCGCGCCAAACCCAACAACAGCGAGCTGGTGGTGCGCAACTGGTATAACCCGAATCTGGACTACAAATGGTTCGTGGTGCCGTCGCTGATCGCCATGATCACCACCATCGGCGTGCTGATCGTCACCTCGCTGTCGGTGGCGCGCGAACGCGAACAGGGCACGCTGGAACAGCTGCTGGTCTCGCCGCTCACCACCTGGCAAATCTTTATCGGCAAGGCAGTGCCGGCGCTGATCGTCGCCAGCTTCCAGTCCAGCATCGTGCTGTTGATCGGCATCTTCCTGTACCAGATCCCGTTCGCCGGATCGCTGTTGCTGTTCTATGCCACCATGCTGCTCTACGGGCTGTCGCTGGTCGGTTTCGGCCTGCTGATCTCGTCGCTGTGCGCCACTCAGCAGCAGGCGTTTATCGGCGTGTTCGTGTTCATGATGCCGGCGATCCTGCTCTCAGGTTACGTCTCGCCGGTGGAGAATATGCCGGTGTGGTTGCAGGATCTGACCTGGGTGAACCCGATACGCCACTTCACCGACATCACCAAGCAGATCTACCTGAAGGACGCCAGCTTCAGCATCATCTGGCGCAGCCTGTGGCCGCTGCTGGTGATCACCGCCACCACCGGCAGCGCCGCCTACGCGCTGTTCCGCCGCAAGATCGCATAAAAAGGTTCATAACGCTTTACCGGGAAACGCTGCTTTGATTTTCAAAAAGAAGTAATCGCTATCCCGGTATCTCTAGGCCATTCTTTTTATCGTCTTAATTTTATTATTTATTCCTTCCAGAACGCTGGTACTCCGACGATACATGGGACTCACGAATATGCCATTGACATAATCTCTCAGCTTATTGACAAACTGCTGTTTGAAGGGATTATGCTCGCTATAGCTTGATTTAACGGTCTGTGACGGCTCACGTCTGAGAGAAACTAATCAAGATATTGATCAAATTATCGATGTAAATAAGGTATTTTTATACTGAATAATCTTGAAAGACAAAGCATAAATAATTTATAAAAACAATAGTGAAAATGATGGAGATTCAAGTGAAAAAAGAGATTCTTGCCGTTCCGGGTATGCCTCCATCCCCCTTGTTCAAAAGGACGTATAAAGCCGTTCAAGATATTGATGAAGAACTAACCAAATTGATTCGTAGATGGCGATTCCTCCATGCAGGACCACCTATGAAAGTTACTGCATATGATGGAACAGAAATCTGCTATCAAGGTGTAGCATTTAAAGGTTCTCCCGTTCAGGTTTTTTGGAATGGATTTATCGAACCTTATATTGAAAATTACTCAATAAATGTATTTGAGCAAACCTCAGCGTTGGCAATCGAATGCCAATATTCAACAGAGAAATCCATTGAAGAAGCTAAAATACTATTGCTGGTGATGATTCGTAGGCTTTACCATGAAATGGCCGAAACAGATAAAATATTAAGAGGGGATGGATTTTCATTTCCACAAAAGAAAGATGTTAGCGGCCATATTGAAAGTATGTCTCAAAAGATTATAGAACATGCAGAAATTGAGAAGTTAAAAAAGCCACTGGCGAACCAGAGTATATTCAATATAGAGAATGTAAATAGCAAATATGCGCAATTTGGCACAAGTAATAGCATCAGTATTCAAGAGTTAAGTGACTTTTTCAGAATGATTGCTTCTTCTGGTGAGGATGAGATTATCGTTCTCTCGAAAATACTTCTGAGTAGCGCCCACTCAAGAAAATTACTAAGTAAAGAAAAATATGATTTTTTAATATCTATTTTTAAAAAGTAGCTTATGCTCATATTTATGAATCAGAAAACCTAATCACAAAACAGAAATCTAAAGGAGTAACATGATGAATTTTGATGCTATGGCATACCCTGAAACATTCACAATCGCTGGAGCTGAATATAAAGGGCGACGGAATTCAGCTGAAAAAAAAGTACTAATCCCTTACACTGAAGAGCCCAACATTAGTATTGGCGATAAAATAAATCAAAAACTAGGAAAGGGCGAAATATCTTTAAAAGTACTTGATATGTCATTCTTACCTGGAGGCACACTCAATGTTGGTACTAATCACCCACACATGCTTACATTAAAGGTTGAGAATTTAACTGCCAATGAACACAAACCTAAGCAATCTAGCCAAAATACATTCAACATAGGAAGCGTATCAGGCTCACAAGTTCAAATCGGTGAACATAACCATCTTATTTTAAATATCAGCATAACTGAACTTGTTGAAAAAGTATCTCAATCACAGGACCCTCAGGCAAAATCTTTACTTAAGGATTTGCTAAATAATAGCACTGTAGCTAGTCTCGTTGGTGCTGGCGCATCAGCCTTATTAGCTATGCTTTGAAGAAATGGCCTGGCAAAAACCAGGCCAAAAGTATCATCTCTCACTCATCTATTTTGGAGATAGTGGCATTTTTTCTCTATAGCCCTCAGGGGTTCAATCAAAGCATCAAGCTGCTCTTTGTTTGTTGCAAGATTTTCATCTGATAGAGAACTATGAGCAAAGTCATGATGGTCTATCCAGAACAGTGATCTTACCCAGCAATAGTTGTCACACGACTAAATGAGTAAGCTCTAAATCAGACGTGACTCACATGACAAAACCCGTATCAAGCAGTAAGAAAAGCACGCTCCTCGAGTCATTTGAGTACTTTATCCCTGGCTTTTTCATAAGAATATTCTGGCGCTTTCTCTGTTTTACATGGCTTACTACTCAGTCCCAGCGGATCCAACCACATCAGCGGGTTCGCCGCATACAGATAAAGGTTCAGCCCGCCGAGCCCCCTTACAGGATCCTGTGTGGTAAAACGTCCCACCTCGGGCAGAACAGGTTGTCATTGCGAAATATAATTTTTTCATGATTTATCCACTACATTTACCAGGTGTTCATATCACTGCCATATGCCTCTATCCTTGTCCAACCTTCCCCCCTCATGACTTGTCTTTAACACGAAGAGGGGCTCAGTCAGTTTAGTACTATATAGTAGCCGGGTAGGTTTAACCATTCCGGCTTTCAATTTATCATTTAAGATTTAGCTTGATGAAAGATATTACTTCATCTTTGCTCATTTCAAATTCTGGGCCAGCATCAATTCCTTTTAAATAATCTACTACATATGAGAGTTCTTCGTCAGGAATATCATAGTCCAGATAAAATCTATAGGCGTAGTCCGCCACTTTAGATGAACTATAATCATCATCAAGAAGACAGTTCAATCCATTTAAAAAAAGCGTTCTCATCTCATTCATATTAAATCACCATCCTATTCCTGTTGCCTTACCTGAAGGAGTTGCGATTCCTGCATCGATATCAGCTTTAGTTGGTGGATAATGGGGCAGGTTTAACACTTCACCATTTTTCATTTTTGGATGAACTCGATTGACCTCTCCTGCATGATTATAAGTCTCTTCCCAAGATCTTACATTCCCTGTTTTAGGATCCCATTCTGTAACATGGGAGCGTCCTCTTGTTGGCCCCTGAGTTCTAGCTAATGCCTCTTTGTCATAATAGCGAATGCGGCCATCAGGTAGATGTCGAGTATTTACTGCCGTTTTTTGAGCTTTTTCTAAAGCCCTAAACTTTCGGTTCAACTTCGTTGATGGCGAGCAACTTAGCCCATACGGATCCACCCACATCAGCGGGTTCGGCGCATACTGATAAAGGTTCAACCCACCGCGCAGCCC
>OKGA01000213.1_pt1 | contig 21075 bp, 17 predicted proteins | sample 1611451 | NCBI WGS metagenome assembly OKGA01 (sample SAMN04436745, study PRJEB24849) | human gut metagenome | biome: human gut; feature: NICU; material: stool | host: Homo sapiens | place: USA: Saint Louis, MO | collected 2010-12-22
AATGGAAGATTAATTTCCCAAATATGAAAAAAGCCCCGAAAGGGGCTTTTTTATCGCCTGCCGCTCAGGATTACATGTGCATGAATCTGTCACTGTCGAGAAGCCGCTGCTGTGCGCAGAGTTTTACTCGTTACCCCAGATATGCTGACAGAGTCTTGTGGCATCCCAGCTGGGCTTCGCCAGTTGTGGAAATTCGCTGATTACTTTATTTGGATCGGTATTGCTGGTAATCACATAATCGTTGGGGATTTCATGTACACCACGATCAACCGCGAAATAATAACGTTTTGTTGGCTGAGGTATAAAAGTTAGCTTCTTTATCGCCTGGACAGTGACAAAAGGTCCGAAAGAGTAAGATTGTTTTTTGACGTTATAAATTTGCTGAACGGCTAAGAGTTTACCGGGTTGAATCTTAAGGGGAAAAACTCTTTTGCTTGTGTCAAACATACTGGGATTAACTGTGTAAGTCTCAGATCTGTCGTAACATTCACCTTTATTTTCATAATAAAGAAGGGTAACACTCCCAGCTATTTCCTCCTGTTGTATGACCAAAGTAGCAGCATCAGGGCCGGTGTAATCTTTGTGCTGTCGCGGCACCAGGTTTGAGCATCCTGAAAGGATTAAGGTTGAAGCAAGCACTATCAAGGATAGAGAATTATTTAAATGTGACGGCATGTCTATTATCTCCTTGTGATTGTCGATAACGGATATCGGCAAACAAGCAGAAATACTTTACCTCCAGTTTTAGAGGTAATGACCAGCACAAGAATCGCCGTTTCGAAACAATGGGAAGACCTGCACCGCGATTAGCGACGGCCAGAAAGGCGCGCGGCCCTTCAGGCCGGGGAAAACCGGTGCTGACGTACCGCCTCCGTCTCTTCGCCTGTGCTTTTTATTTCCAGGACGCTGTCATAGGGGCGTCTCTCTCTGGTTGCTGCTGCTATTAATCCCTCTACTGTGCTGCAACTGTTTCTATGTCTTTCTGTCCCTGAAAGTCAAAGGTACAAACAGCGTAATGGCCCCATTCGACTCCCCGGGCCTGCCAGCTAATGTCTGATGGTAACAGCCAGACTGCTTCCGGCAGCTTCTTAAGGTCTGCTATGAGCGAAAAGCGGACCTTGTAATGAGTATGCTCGCTTTACTCAATGCCATAATTAGCTGGAAGAGACCTCACGTAATCGGCAATTTTTCCATTATATAGAGCTGAGATACATATAAATTCACCCGCTATATCTTCCCTCTCAGCTTCATCAAGGGACTGAAGATTTGCTGCAATACTCTCCTGCAACTCAATGGCTACATCAGGATTAAGTAGAGTTTCGTCGGTAAATTCGAGTGCGATAGCTATATCAGCAATGACTTTTACTAATTGCCTGGATTGTGATGACATTTCGCACCTCTTCCTGTTTTCTTGAGCTGCTCTTCGCACATCAACATCACATGATATCAACAATGTCCGCTTCTGGCACAAAGCGGCCTGACGCGGGCGGGAGATCTGAGAAGCACACGTCAACTTCCCACCGAGATAATCTATTTCTGTCGAAACAACTCTAAGAGTGACTGATTCAAATTACCCAGGCATTTAGCTCTCAAGCGCCACCCGAATAGCCGCTTCCATTTTCTCCGGCGTAGCGATCGGCGCAAAACGCTTGAGCGGTTTACCGTCGCGTCCAATCAGGAACTTGGTAAAGTTCCATTTGATGCGCCCGCCCAGCACGCCGGGCAGCTCGTCTTTCAGGTAACGAAAAATCGGGTGCGCTAAGGCGCCGTTGACCGCCACTTTCTCGAACATCGGAAAGCTCACGCCATAGTTGACGTGACAGGTCTGCGCGATGTCGTCGGCCCCGCCTGGTTCCTGCTTTCCGAACTGGTTGCAGGGAAAACCCAGCACCACCAGCCCCTGCGCGGCGTACTTCTGGTAGAGCGACTCCAGACCGGCGTATTGCGGCGTAAATCCACAGTGGCTGGCGGTATTAACCACGAGTACCAGCTTGCCGGCATAGTCGGCCATAGAGATAAGTTCGCCACGCAGGCTGGTGGCGGCAAGTTGATGAAACGTGGTCATGTCGAGATCCTCAGAATAAAAAAGCCCGCAGAAGCGGGCTTTTAGAACAGCGGTTAACCAATAACCCTTACGAAGGATTATTAACCGGAGCCGGAGCAGCAGGCTGCGCCTGCGGTGCGGCATTCGGGTCGACAACGTTCGCGCCCTGCGGCGTAACCGGCGTCATCGGCGCTTCTTTCGGCTGCGCGCCCGGCGCTTCCGGTACTTCGGTCGGCGCGGTCTGCACGCTGTCGGCAACGCCGTTCACTTTGGTCGGCATGCCGGTGCGGTTCTGAATCGCCGCGTTAACCTGATCCTGGCTGACGCTGGCGTCAGTGATCACTTTGGTCACCGCAGAGGTCAGGGTGATCGGCACCACTTCGCGCGAGTTGAACTGCTCTTCGGTAGTAGAGAGCGGGTTATGCACCTCTACGTAGCGCGAACCGTCCGGCTCCACCGTCGCTTTGACCGGCTGGTCGATAAACTGCACGCGCGTACCAACCGGCACGTTCTCAAACAGCCATTTGATATCGTCGGCGCGCAGACGCACGCAGCCGTGGCTGACGCGCAGGCCGATACCGAAGTTGGCGTTGGTGCCGTGAATGGCATACAGACGACCGATATAGAGCGCGTAAACGCCCATCGGGTTGTCCGGACCGGCCGGGAAGACTTCCGGCAGATTCTCGCCGCGCGAGGCATACTCCGCGTGCATCGCTTTGGTCGGCGTCCAGGTCGGACCCGCTTTCTTGCGCTGTACGGTGGTCGTCCAGTTGACCGGCGTATCTTTGCCTAACTCACCGATGCCGATCGGCAGAACCACAACAGTTTTGGTGCCTTTCGGATAGTAGTAGAGGCGCATTTCCGCGCTGTTGATCACGATGCCTTCGCGCGGGGCGTCAGGCAGAATCAACTGCTGCGGAATGATCATTTTTTTGCCCGCCTGCGGCAGGTAGACGTCCATGCCCGGGTTGGCTTCCAGCATATTGCTGAGCCCCATCTGGTACTGCGCTGCAAAAGCTTCCAGCGGCAGTTTGTTGTCCTGAGGGACGGTAATCTCAATATTTTGCCCAACCAGACGGCTGTTGGCGGCTGGTAAGGGGTAAACCACAGCGAAGGCGGACTGACTGAATGCAGCCAGCGCCAGAGCCATTGAAGCGAACGCGCGAATCATTTTCATATTTTACAAGTCGTTATGGCCTGTTAGCAGGCTTGTCAGTTTATCGAACCCGTACCGGTCAGCGTGGCCGGCTGCACATTATATGGGCATTGTTTCGATGTTGTGAATCAGGATTTTAGCAGCCATCGCAGACTTTAGGTATCCAACTGTGTTATCGGGCCTCCTTGCCGCGATAACGAAGCCGATCAGGGCTGCCATAAGGTCACTTCGCCGCTCAGCTTGCGGTTGAGAAAAAAGGCGGCGCTGATCAGCGCCAGATGGGTCAGCGCCTGCGGCATATTGCCCAGCGCGCGGCCGTGATTGTCGAACTCCTCGGCATACAAGCCCAGCGGATTGGCGTAGCTCAGCAGCTTTTCAAACTCGAAATGCGCCTCGTGGATGCGGCCGGCGCGCGCCAGACACTCCACGTACCAGAAGGAGCAGGCGCCGAAAGAGCCTTCCGAACCGGTCAGACCGTCGGCAGGCGTCTCGTCGATATTGTAGCGACGCACCATGCCGTCGCTCACCAGCTCGCGCTTGATGGCGTCGAGCGTCGACAGCCACTCGGGATCGGTCGCGCCGACGAAGCGCACCAGCGGCATCAGCAGCATCGAGGCGTCGAGATGCTCGCCGTGACGCGTCGAGACGAAATGGCCGCGCTCGGCGTTCCAGAAGTTTTGCCAGATATCGGCGCGGATCTCGCTGCGCGCGCTGTCCCAGCGGGCATAGGGCATCGGCAGCGACCGCTTCATGCCGAGGCGCAGCGCGCGGTCCAGCGCCACCCAGCACATCAGGCGTGAATGAAGGAAATGCTCAGGTTCGCCGCGCATCTCCCAGATACCGGCGTCGGGCTGGTTCCAGCTTTCGCACACCATATCGATCATCTGCGCCACGTGCTGCCAGCCGCGCTCCGAAATCGCCTCGCCATACTTGTTCGCCAGATAGACCGCGTCCATCAGCTCGCCGTAAATATCGAGCTGCGTCTGCTGCCAGGCGTCGTTGCCGATGCGCACCGGCCGCGAATCGGCATAGCCGGAGAGGTTAAGCAGCTCGATCTCATGCAGCTCGATGCCGCTGTCGAGGCGATACATCACCTGCAGGCGCATCTCGTCATGGTGGCTGTTCTCGACGCAGCGGCCGACCCAGCGGGTAAAGTTTTTCGCTTCGTCGACGTAGCCGAGGCGCATCAGCGCATACATGCTGAACGAGGCGTCGCGGATCCAGGAGGCGCGATAGTCCCAGTTGCGCTCGCCGCCCAGCTCTTCCGGCAGGCCGAAGGTGGCGGCGGCGGCGATAGAGCCGTGCTGGCTGGAGGTCAGCAGCTTCAGCGCCAGCGCCGAGCGCTGCACCATCTCCTGCCAGCGTCCGCTGTAGTTGCTCTTTTTGCTCCAGCGCCGCCAGTAGTTGAGGGTCTCTTCGAAGCAGACTTCCGTGGCGACGTCGCCGATGCGCGCGTCCTCCTGATTGCCGAACTCAAACTCGACATGCTCGCCCGACTGGAGTTCAAAACGCGCCGTCGCGGCGTTCGCCTCGCAGGTCAGCGGCACGGTGGCGGCGAGCCGCAGCGTCGGCTGGTTCTCGGCATAGAAATCAATGCAGTCGCCCGCCGCCTGCGCGCGGGTTTCGGCGCGGGCGTAGTCGTGACGCGGCGCGCAGCGCATGGTAAACCAGGCGCTGCCGCGCACCATTTTTACCCGACGCACCAGGCGCGGCTGCTTTTTCGCATCGTCGCAGATCGGCATATAGTCGGTGATCTCCGCCACGCCCTCCGCGCCCAGCCAGCGCGTCTGCAGAATATTGGTGTCCGGCAGGTAGAGCTGTTGGCGCCGCACGTTTTCCCACTCCGGCGCCAGCGAAAAAAGCCCGGCGTCGTCGCTGTCGAGCAGCGCGGCGAACACCGACGGGCTGTCGAGCGCCGGCCAGCAGAGATAGTCAATGGTGCCGTCGTTGGCCACCAGCGCGCAGGTGCGCAGATCGCCAATGATGCCGTGATCTTCGATCGGGCGTTTTATCGTGCTCATCCTCATCTCCATAGCGGGCAATCTGTTAACTATAGACAAAGCGGCATCAGCGGCTGCGGCTGGACATCACCGGATTGCTTCTATACTTCAGCTTACCCGATACCCTGAGGAGGCAATCATGACCACACCACAGAACAAAGTCGCCGTCGTTACCGCATCTGACTCCGGCATTGGCCGCGCCAGCGCGCTGATGCTGGCGGAGCAAGGCTACGATCTCGGCATCACCTGGCGTTCCGATGAAGAGGGCGCGCAGGAGACGGCGCGTTTAGTGCGCGACAAAGGCCGCCGTGCGGAACTGATCCACCTCGACCTCGCCGATCCGCAAGAGGGCGGCCGTTCGCTTTCGGCGCTGATCGACAAGCTGGGCCGTATCGACGCGCTGGTCAATAACGCAGGGGCAAACGCCAAATCTGAATTCCTCGACACGCCGTTTGAGGAGTGGCGCAAGGTCTTCAGCGTCGATGTCGACGGCGCCTTTATCTGCGGGCAGATCGCCGCGCGCAAAATGGTAGAGCAGGGCGATGGCGGACGCATTATCAACATTACTTCGGTGCATGAGCATACGCCGCTGCCCGACGCCGTCGCCTACACGGCGGCGAAGCACGCCATGGGCGGCCTGACCAAATCGATGGCCATTAGCCTGATCAAACACAATATTCTGGTGAACTCGGTGGCGCCCGGCGCCATCGCCACGCCGATGAACAACATGGGCGACGGCGACGCGCAGAAGATCAAGACGCCGGAGATCCCGATTGGACGGCCGGGCGACGTGCGTGAAATCGCCAGCCTGGTGGCCTGGCTCTGTTCTGAGTGGGCCAGCTACACCACCGGACAATCTTTTATCGTCGACGGCGGCTTTATGCTGGCCAATCCGCAATTTTACGGCGGGAAAGATATTTAACCGGCGCGGCGGGTGTTCCAGCGACGGATCACCCAGCGCAGGGCAAAGGCGAAGACCACCGCCGCGACCAGCCACAGAATATGCTTCAGGTGCTGGTCAAGTTTGTGCAGCCACGGGGCGATAATGCCGCCGGCAAAGTAGCCCAGGGCGACGAAAATCGTCGCCCAGATCGCCGCGCCGATAATATTGAGCAGCAGAAATTTCAGCGGCTTCAGGTGGCTGGCGCCGATGATAATCGGGCCGATAATGCGAAAGCCGTACATAAAGCGCACGCCGATAACAAACAGGCTGGGATGACGCTGGATGAGCCGGTTGGCTTTACGCACCTTGTCCTGATGTTTTTTCAGCTTGCGCAGAATTTTCGTGCCGTAGCGACGGCCGATCCAGTAGAGCAGCTCATCGCCGATAATGCCGCCAGCCATCGCCGCCAGCACCACGCCGACAAAGTTGAGCAACCCCTCATGGGCCGCCACGCCGCCCAGCAGCGTAAAGGTCTCCCCTTCGGCAATACAGCCGATCAGCAGCGCCAGATAGCCATATTGCGTAATTAATCCGTTGATATCGAAATGCAAAAGTAAACTCCCTGTTCGGTCAGCGATTCATACATTCTATACCGCTTCGGCCAATCCTTCAGGCAGCCGGCTCGTTCGATCACAATTTTTCGCCTGATCCCCTCGCGCTGGCTACAAAAGCAGCAATGCCGTTTATACTTCAGGGAATGCTGCCTGAGGGATCGGCGACGCGGGTTCTGGGCGGCCTTTCGCATCTGCGAGGTGATGATATGAACCATGTCTGGGGTCTTATGGCGCATCCCGATCGGGAAATGCGCGATATCAAGCAAGAGAATGAAAGCGTTTCGCACCATTACACCCACCACGTTCTGCTGATGGCGGCGATCCCTGTGATCTGCGCCTTTATCGGCACTACGCAGCTGGGCTGGAATCTGGGCGAAGGGCAGTTTGTCCAGCTTAATCTGCTGACCGGCATTGCGCTCGGCGTGCTCTTTTATCTGCTTATTTTAGGCGGCGTGGCGGTTATGGGCCGCGTCATTTACTGGATGGCGCGCGACTATCCGCAGCGGCCCAGCGTGCAGCGCTGTACGGTGTTCGCTGGCTATGTCGCCACGCCGCTGTTTCTCAGCGGTATTGTGGCACTCTATCCGCTGGTCTGGCTCTGCGTGCTGGCGGGCGCGCTGGCGCTGGTCTACACCGGCTATCTGCTCTATATCGGCATTCCGCTGTTTTTGAATATCGACCGTGACGAAAGCCTGCGCTTTTCCGGCTCGACGCTGGCGATTGGCGTGCTGGTATTTGAAGTGCTGCTGGCGCTGACCGTGGTGCTATGGGGCTACGGGCCGCGGCTGTTTTAACTCTCCGGCCAACCGTGCCAGCGGCGGATAAAGCGCGCCGCCGCGCAAAGCGTCCTGTGACAGCGATGTCCAGGACGTTTTTTTTAACGCCCGGAAACATTCTCGCCAGGAAATTTCTTACGCTTCCGCGTATTATGCTGCTGCCAGCCTCCGCGTGGTCGGCTTAGCGGCGGGCGGCCTGTGTAAAACACGGCGTACTATCTCAATCGGTCTTTTTAAAAGATGCCTGTAACCATTCGCTATTCACTGCTTTCGCTGGCGCTGCTGTTCGGCGGCCAGGCGGCTATCGCGCCCGCGCAGGCGGCTACGTCACTTTCTCAGCTCGCGCCGGTCGCCGAGCCGCAAATTGCCTCAGGCAGCGCGATGATCGTCGATCTCAACACCGGGAAAGTGCTGTTCTCCAGCCATCCCAATCGCGTACGGCCTATCGCCTCTATCACCAAGCTGATGACGGTGATGGTGGCGCTGGATGCGAAGCAGCCGCTTGATGAGCGAATTTCGGTGGATATCAGCCACACGCCTGAGATGCGCGGCGTCTTCTCCCGCGTCAAGCTCAACAGCGAAATCAGCCGCCGCAATATGATGCTGCTGGCGCTTATGTCGTCGGAAAACCGCGCGGCGGCCAGCCTGGCGCATCACTATCCCGGCGGCTACGACGCTTTTATCCGCGCCATGAACGCCAAAGCGCGCGCGCTGGGCATGACCCATACGCGCTATGTCGAGCCGACCGGCCTGTCGACGCAAAACGTCTCCAGCGCGGAAGACCTGGTTAAGCTGCTGCGCGCCACGCGTGACTATCCGCTGCTGGGCGAGCTGAGCACCACGAAAGAACAGACTGCGGTCTTCACCCATCCCAGCTATGCGCTGCCGTTCCGCAACACCAACCATCTGGTCTATAAAAATGACTGGCGCATTCAACTCACCAAAACCGGCTATACCGACGAAGCGGGCCACTGCCTGGCGATGCGCACCACGATCAATAACCGGCCGGTAGCGCTGGTGGTGCTGGACGCCTTTGGCAAATATACCCACTTCGCCGACGCCAACCGTCTGCGCGACTGGCTGGAAACCGGCAAGGCTGCGCCGGTGCCGGCGGCGGCGCTCGCCTATAAAAAGCAGAAAGCGGGGCTGGTGGTGAACAACGTCCACGGCGCGGCGGTCGTGGAATAACCCTTACCGGCGGCCGCGCGCGCGGACGCCGCAACCTGTTCGACGACAACGGCCACCATTCCTATAGTTTCCCGGTGCGCCTGACCCTAAACTACGCGCCAACGCGATGGTCGATCGCCTGAATTTGTGCTGGAACCTCTATATGTTTACGTTACGCCTCTTTTTACCGCTGCTGATGCTGCTGACGGCGGCGCTGTTCCCCGCCTGGAGCATGGCAGACGACGATGCGGCCGATGCCGCGCAGCAAGCTGACGCCGCGCCCAAAGTGAACGCGGCGGTTGAACTGCCGAAAATGCAGAAGGTCCTCGACAAGATCAAAGGTCAGGTGTCGGGACAGACCAACGAAAACCAGCTGACGCAGCTTAACGAGCTGGCGCTGGAGCTGTCGGGCAACGCCGATACGCTTGCGCAGGCGCTGCAGCCGCAGCGTCAGCAGCTCGACGCGCAGCTGGCGGTGCTGGGCCCCGCGCCTAAAGCGGACAGCGGCGTGAAAGAGACGCCGGAGGTGACCCGCAAGCGCAGCTCGCTGGAGTCGCAGAAGAGCAAGCTGGACGATCAGATTAAGCAGGCGGAGGGCATTAAAAACAGCGCCCTGATGCTCTCGTCGCAGATCACCAACCTGCGCCGCGATCTGATGAAAACCCAGCTGGCGCTTAACTCCGGCAGTATTCTCGGTCCGCGCTTCTGGGCGCCGCTGTTTGTGAAGCAGGATCTGGATAACGAGAAAATCGACGGCTTCCTGCAGGATTTGCAGGACACCGCCGCGCTGTCGTGGGAGCCGGGCTACCGTTTCGGCACCGTCGCCTGGCTGCTGGCGGCGATGCTGGTGATGACGCTGGGACGCCGCTACAGCGAAGAGTTCCTCGCCTGGATCAGCATCCACAAGATGCCGGAAGGGCGGCTGCGCCGCAGCTTCCTTGCCGCGGCGATCGCCCTGACCACGCTGGCGGCGGTGGTGCTGACCTTTAACTTTACCGCGCTGGCGTTCGCGCGCCGCGATGAGGTCTCCGGCGACGTGCAGGACTTCGTGGTCAGTCTGGTGAAGCTCAGCGTCTTCTGCGGCCTGATCGCCGGTCTGGGACGCGCTTTTCTCTCCACGCGGCGTCCGAGCTGGCGTCTGCCCGCCATCTCTAACGAGGTGGCGATGGCGCTGAAGCCGTTCCCGCCAATTACCGCCGCGCTGGTGTTTATTTTCCAGACGGTAGAGAACTTTAACTACACCGTCGGCACCAGCCTGAACACCACGATTTTCGCCAACGGCCTGACGGCGCTGCTGATCGGCAGCACCGCGCTGGCGATCAGCATGCGCACCAACCGCGTGCGCCGCCGTATGGCGCACGAGGGCAATGCGCCGGAAGTGCGCTCAACGCTGGTAGGACTGATTCAGATGGCGCTGACGCTGACCGCGGTCGCCATTCTGCTGTCGCTGATTATCGGCTACGTCACCCTGGCGCGCTTCCTGAGTTACGAAGTGGTGTGGTGCGGCATTCTGTTCGGCTCCTTCTACTTCCTCAGCCACCTGATTAGCGACGGCTGCGAAAGCCTCTTTTCCGTCAACAGCCTGACCGGCCGACGGCTGCAAACCTCGCTCAACATCGATGAGCGCCATCTGCAGCAGGCGGCGACGCTGCTGGCCGCGCTGGGTAAAACCCTGCTGATCGGCTTTGTGGCGCTGGCACTGCTTAACGGCACCTTCGCCTCGTCGACGCCGATCGAGCTGCTGCAAAAAGCGATTGAGTTCTGGGGCGGCAAAGGGCTGGAGTCGCTGAACATCGTGCCGGCGCACATGGTCAACGCGATTATCTGTCTGGTGGTGGGGATCTACGTGCTGCGCAGCGTGCGTCGCTGGCTCGACAACGATTTCCTGCCGAAGACCACCATGGACGCCGGCATGCGCGTATCGCTGATCACGCTGTTCAGCAATATCGGCTACGTGCTGGTGATCCTGCTGACGCTGTCGATTATGGGCCTGCAGTGGAACAAGCTGGCGTGGATCGTCAGCGCCCTGTCGGTGGGTATCGGTTTTGGCCTGCAGGAGATCGTAAAGAACTTTATCTCCGGCCTGATCCTGCTGACCGAGCGACCGGTGAAGGTGGGCGATCTGGTGACCATCAGCGGCATTGAGGGCGATATCCGCCGCATCAACGTGCGCGCCACCGAGATCCAGCTGGGCGACAAGTCGACGGTGATCGTGCCGAACTCGCAGTTCATCTCGCAGAACGTGCGCAACGCCACCATGGGCAATGCGCAGGGCGTGGTCACCATTACGCTGACTTTCCCGCTCAATATCGATCCGGTGCGGGTGCGCGAGCTGCTGCTTGAGGTCTATAACGAGAACGAACGTATTCTCGAGACGCCGGAGCCGTCGGTCTCCTTTAAGGACCTGACGTCGCAGGGCATCATCTTGAGCGTCACCGGCAACGTCGCCAGCCAGCGGCAAATTTCCGGCGCGAAGAGCGACCTGCTGTTCGATATTCTGACGCGCCTGCGCAAAGAGGGCATTGTGCTGTCGACGCCGCAGACCATGATTATCGAGCGCCGCCAGCAGATGGCGGAGCAGGCGGCCGATCCGCAGCCTTAAGCCCGCAAAGGGCGCCGACGCGGGTGACAGGATTGATCCTCATCCGCGTCGGCGCCCCAGATCGTCTGCACAACTCCTTTCATCAGAGAAAGCCGCTTTCTCAGGGCTGCTTCACCGCCCAGCCTTTGCGCTTGCTGGTTTTGCCAATCCCCGGATTAAAGGTATTGGTGGGATCGAGCCGACGATAGAAGTCCGCCAGCTGCGGCTTCGCCCGATAGAGATGGCCGACGTTATGCTCCGCCGGATACTCTGCGCCGCGCGCCTCTAAAAGCGCCAGCATCTGCTCTTTCAGCGCGTGCGCGTCCACTCCTTTTTTCACAATGTAATCCTGATGGAAAACGTGGCAGAAGAAGTGGCCGTAATAGAGGCGATGGCTCAGCGACTGGGTAATTTCTGGCGGCAGGGTTTCAAACCAGTCGCGATCGTTGCGGCGCAGCGCGATATCGAGCGCCAGAATATCTTCTACCTCGTCGGCGTGCACCGCGTGATAGCGCACCGCCGCGCCCGCCGCGGCGAAACGGAGCAAGAAGGCGTGCGCGCCCTCTTTGCCTTCGCACTCGAAAAAGGCGCCGCCGCCTTCGCGGAAATATTCTTTCAGGTAGTCGCGCGCCTCCTCGACGCCCGCGCCGGACATTTTCAGCAGCAGGTGATGCGCGTATTTATCGCGATACTGCTTCATGCGCTTCGGCAGATGCGCCGGGAAGAGGGCGCTGACGCGCTGCAGCAGGCGATCGGTCAGGTGCGGCTTAACGAAGCTCAGCTTTGCCAGCCAGGCATCAACGCGGCCCTTCAGCGTGAAAAACAGCGGCATCTTGTCGGTGCCCAGCTTGTCGATCATCAGAAAGGTATCTTTGCCGTAGACTTCGGCGATGTCGTAAATATCGCGATGCATATATTCGCCCGCCACCGGCAGATGGGTGAAGTGGGCGAGAATATGGCGGCGAATATCGCTCAGCACCGCCGGATCGTTGGTGCCGATATAGAACACCTGCTGCTGTGGTTCGCAGGGGAAGGTGTCCAGGCGCACCGCGAACACCGCCAGCTTGCCCGCGCAGCCGGAGGCTTCAAACAGCCGGCGCGCATCGGCGTTGAAGCGCGCTGGCGTATCGGCGTCGACGTGCCGCACGCGGTCGGCGTAGTCGGGGTCGGAGGCGTGGCGTCCGTCGTGCTGCACATCTTCCGCTCGCCAGCGCTCATCGTCCAGCCGGCCGAGGATCTCTTCCGGCGAGGCGCCGAGATCGATGCCGAGATGGTTCACCAGCTTCAGCTTGCCCTGCTCGTCTACCTGGGCGAACAGCGCCATCTCGCTGTAGGCCGGGCCGCGTTTGATCAGCGAGCCGCCGGAGTTATTGCAGACGCCGCCCAGCACCGAGGCGCCGATGCAGGAGGAGCCGATCACCGAATGGGGCTCGCGGTTAAGCGGCTTCAGCGTTTTCTCCAGCTGGTAAAGGGTGCTGCCGGGAAAGGCAAGCACCTGTTTGCCGTTGTCGATCAGCTGCAGCTTATCGAGACGTCGCGTGCTGATAATCACCACCGGCCGATCGTAGTCGTTGCCGCTGGGCGTCGATCCCTCTGTCAGACCGGTATTGGCCGCCTGCATCAGGATAACGGCGTCGGCGCTGACCAGGGTTTGCAGCACGCGCCACAGCTCCAGCAGGGTGGCGGGAAAGACTACCGCCAGCGCCTCGCCTTCGCCGGAGCGAAAGCCTTTGCGGTAGCGCGCGGTCTGCTCCTGATCGGTAAGCAGGTGGGAGGCGCCAACGTGGCGGCGCAGATCGGAGAGTAAAGCGGAATGAGACGCTGGATGGATCATGTGCAACTCCCTTGTCATTACATGGCGCCATTACTGTAGCACGTCAGGGAAAAGCGCGGCGCAGTGTGACGCTGACGGCTACCTGCTATCCTCAACTTGTGGCACACTGCCGCCTGTTTATTCGATATTGCGCAGTTACTTAAGAGAACCCGACCTGATGAAATGGATTTACTCTGTTAGTCTCGCTGTCTCACTCGCTCTGCAACCCGCGCTGGCCGACGAGCTGACGGGACCGCATCCCATGAACGCGCAGGCGCGCGACGCTTTCGTTAATCAACTCCTGACCAAAATGACGCTGGACGAAAAAATCGGCCAGCTCAGGCTGATCAGCGTGGGGCCGGACACCCCGAAATCAGCGGTTCGCGACATGATAGAGAAAGGTCAGGTCGGCGCGATTTTCAATACCGTGACGCGTCAGGATATTCGCGCCATGCAGGATCAGGTGATGCAGCTCAACCGCCTGAAAATTCCGCTGTTTTTCGCCTATGACGTGGTGCATGGCCAGCGCACCATTTTCCCTATCCCGTTGGGGCTCGCCGCCAGCTGGGATCTCGACGCCGTCAGCGAGGTCGGACGCGTCTCGGCCTATGAAGCCGCCGACGACGGGCTAAACATGACCTGGGCGCCGATGGTGGACGTCAGCCGCGAACCGCGCTGGGGCCGCATCTCCGAAGGGTTCGGCGAAGACACCTGGCTCTCTTCGCAGATGGGCAGCACCATGGTGAAGGCGATGCAGGGCAAAAGCCCCGCCGATCGCTATGCGGTAATGACCAGCGTCAAACACTTCGCCGCCTATGGCGGCATCGAGGGCGGCCGCGACTACAACACCGTAGACATGAGCTCGCAGCGCCTGTTCCAGGACTATCTGCCGCCCTATAAAGCCTCGCTCGACGCTGGTAGCGGCGGCGTGATGGTGGCGCTTAACTCGCTTAACGGCGTGCCCGCCACCGCCGACGGCTGGCTGCTGAAAACGGTGCTGCGCGACCAGTGGAAATTCAAAGGCATCACCATCAGCGACCACGGCGCGATTAAAGAGCTGCTCAAGCACGGCGTGGCGACCGATCCGGAAGATGCGGTGCGCGTCGCCCTGAAGTCGGGCATCGATATGAGCATGAGCGACGAGTACTACAGCAAATATCTGCCGGGCCTGGTGAAGAGCGGCGCGGTAAGCATGGCGGAGATCGACGACGCGGCGCGCCATGTGCTGAACGTCAAATATGATATGGGGCTGTTCAACGATCCTTACAGCCATCTCGGCCCGAAAGAGAGCGATCCGCAGGACACCAACGCCGAAAGCCGCCTGCACCGCGCCGAAGCGCGCGACGTGGCGCGCAAAAGCATCGTTCTGCTGAAAAACCGGCTGGATACCCTGCCGCTGAAGCGCGCCGGCACCATTGCGCTGATTGGGCCGCTGGCGGATAGCCAGCGCGACATTATGGGCAGCTGGTCGGCAGCGGGCGTGGCGAAGCAGTCGGTGAGCCTGCTGCAGGGCATGCGTAACGCCACCGCAGGCAAAGCGACGCTGCTCTACGCGAAAGGCGCCAACATCAGCGACAACAAAGGCATTCAGGACTTCCTCAACCTCTACGAGCAGGCGGTGTCGGTGGACGCGCGCTCGCCGCAGGCGCTGATTGACGAGGCGGTGGAGAAGGCGAAGCAGGCGGACGTGGTGGTCGCGGCGGTCGGCGAAGCGCAGGGGATGGCGCATGAGGCCTCCAGCCGTAGCGAACTCACTATTCCAGCCAGCCAGCAGAAGCTGCTGGCGGCGCTGAAGGCCACCGGCAAACCGCTGGTGATCGTGCTGATGAATGGCAGACCGCTGACGCTGGTGAATGAAGATCGCATGGCGGATGCGCTGCTGGAAACCTGGTTCAGCGGCACCGAAGGCGGCAACGCCATCGCCGACGTGCTGTTCGGCGACTACAACCCGTCCGGCAAGCTGCCGATCACCTTCCCGCGCTCGGTGGGGCAGATCCCGCTCTACTACAACCATCTGCCGACCGGCCGTCCTTACAACTTCGCCAAGCCGAACAAATACACCTCGCACTACTATGATTCAGTAAACGGCCCACTCTATCCGTTTGGCTACGGGCTGAGCTACACCCGCTTCAGCGTCTCGCCGGTGAAAATGTCGGCGGCCACGATGCCGCGCAACGGCACGGTGGAGGCGAGCGTGACGGTGACCAATACCGGCGACCGCGACGGCGCGACGGTAGTGCAGATGTACCTGAACGATCCGGTCGCCTCGATCAGCCGTCCGGTGCGCGAGCTGCGCGGCTTTAAGCGGATTATGCTTAAAGCAGGCGAATCGCAGACGGTCAGCTTTAAGATCGACGTGGACGCGCTGAAGTTCTGGAACCAGCAGATGCAGCAGGTAGCGGAACCAGGCAAGTTCAATGTGATGATCGGACTTGATTCGGTACGCACCCAGAACGCGCAGTTCGACTATCTTTGACGCTGCACGACACGCGTCTCCCGGCTTTGCGGCCGGGAGACGCGGGCACACCAGGCCAACCGCAACCTTATGAACAGCATCCGCAACCGTATCCAGAACCAGGTGTTTCGCGTTAACGGCCTGGCGCTTAATGAGTTCGATATCTCGCAACCGCCCGGCGACCCTGGCCTGTTCGGCCCCGACAGCGTTATCTGGCGCGTGCACGGCGACTTTCCCGCCATGCTGTGCGGCGGCATCAGCGCCTTGCTGTTACAGATGCTGCATCCTTCCGCGCTGGCGGGCGTCTGGGATCACTCCAACTTCCGCCAGGATATGATGGGTCGCCTGCGGCGCACCAGCCAGTTCATCGCCGTCACGACCTTCGGCAATCGTCACGACGCCAGTCTGCTGATTGAGCGCATTAAAAACATTCATCTGCGCGTCAGCGGCGTCGACAATTATGGCCAGCCCTACGCCGCCAGCGACCCGCATCTCCTTACCTGGGTGCACGTCGCCGAAACCAGCGCCTTTCTCGCCGCTCATCTGCGCTTTAAAAATCCGCAGCTCAGCCTCGCGGAGCAGGATCGCTACTATCAGGAAGCGGCGCTAATTGCCGAAGCGCTGGGTGCTGCCGGCGTGCCGAAAAGCGTCGAGGCGGTGGGGCGATACCTGCAGGATATGCGCGGCGAGCTGCGCTATGACGCGCGCACCGCCGAAGTGACGCGCCTGCTGCGCGAGGCGCCTGCGCCAGGCTGGCAGGCAAAGCCGGCGATGAAAGTGATGCTGAATTCGGGCATGGCGCTGCTGCCCGACTGGGCGCAGCAGATGTCCGGCTACCGCTTCAGCCCGCTGTCGCGCGCGCTGCTCGACGCCGAGATGCGGCTGCTGGCGAAAACCCTGCGCTGGTCGATCACGCGCGGCGCATACCATCGCGCCATGCTGCGCATGGGACGCCAGCCTTAACGCTTTCTTAACTTTTTCCGCACGCCAGCCTGGCGACGCTATGCCGTCGCTTAACAGCGCGGCGGCAGGAAAGATAACCGAAGATTAACGATGAAATTCGTCGTGCGGCCGGGTATAGCTGCGCGGCGCGCGCGTCTGCCGCTGCTGTGCCGTCCGGCGCTGTTGCAGGCGGTGCGCCAGCAGGCCCAGTCCGGCGCCGATGGCGGCCAGCGACAGCAGGCCGAAGGTAAGGTCGACAGGCAGCAGGATAAGCGCCGCCAGGCCGACCGCTATCAGCGTGACGGCAAGCGTAAGCGTGGTGTAGCGATAAAGAAGCCAGAGAAAAAGCGCGAGAACCGCCAGCTCGCGCCAGGCGAAATCGGTAACGGGCTGCATCATGCGCCTCCGATAAAAAGGGTAGCTCGACCTTAGCACGCGGCTGCGCCTCAGAAACGCGAATAGACTTTCACCATCCGGGCCGCCCACTCTTTAGCGGCGTTGCGTTTTTCCGCGCCGCGCCGCGTTCCCCGCTTTACTTTTGCTTACCCTTGCGCAGGCGCATTGCGCCGACTTTGAGAGTTTTACCCTTGTCTCACGTGGCGGCAGTGGGGATCCTGCTTTAATCTCGGGGAAATGGATCCCTAAGCTTTGTCGAGGCGCTATGACTTACCAACCTCTGATTGCTGAGGTCCACAATCAGCAACATACACTGACGGCGATTGTCGAACAGGATGAGCGCACCGCTTACTTCTACATCTGGCCAACGGATCTGTTCCGCAGCCAGTATGCGGTGCGCGGCTGCTGGCTGCGCAATCTGCTGCCTGCGCCGGCGCAGGAAGATCGCGCGGCGATGGAGCAGGGCATCGCGCCGCTGCTCAGCGCCGAGTATTGCCGCACGCTGGAGGCGGAGCCGCCGCTCGATCCGGCGGGCCTGCAGGTGCTGTGGGAGCCGAGCGACGATGGCGCGGCGCTGTGGTATTACGGCCAGCTGCTGGCGGTGATCCCCGGCTGGAGCCTCTACCAGGATAAACAGGTCAGCTTCTCTGCCGGCTGCATCAAAAAAAACCGGCTGACCGCGCCGCTCGGCTCCGCTTCCACCAACGACTACTACGCGCGCGCGGAGCATCAGCGTCAGTTCTGGCGCGACTGGCACGACGGCAACGAGTGGGATCGGGTGCAGCAGGCGCTGCTGCAGCGCTATCAGGCGCAGTTCGGCGAGTCGGTGAAGTATTACGCCATCGATCAGGGCAGCTGGCCGCCGATGGCGATCTCCCAGCACTGGCATCAGGGCGTGTGGTATTTCCTTACCCTCGGCATGAGCATTCGCCCGATGCCGCAGGTCGACTATCTGTTCGACGAACTGGCGCCGCAGTATCGCCGCGTCGAGCTGGCGATGGCGGTGGATGGCGAAGTGATGACCGAAGGCAATGCGGTGCAGATGGCGAGCGCGCTGGCGGAGTTCGCTCATCTGCCCTGGGCGCGCCTCACCTGGCTGGGCGAAGGCCATACGCTGGCGTCGGAAGTGGCGCCGGTCGGCTTTGAAAGCTTTCTGCTGGCCAACGCGCTGGCGGACGACAGCGCGCAGTTTAACCTGCCGAAGCGCGACGGCGATCGGCCTAACCTGCTGTGGGCGACGCCGATCACCGAAGCGGAGCGCCAGTTCGCGCAGGCGGATGAGCTGGGCGGTCAGCAGCTGGCGGAGCTGCTGATGGCGGCGGGCAATAACCATATTTTCCGTCCGCGCCAGCAGGTGGTGGAGAGCGAAATCTGACGGCGGCGCGCTGTTTGTCCAGCGCGCTGCCAGGTCGTTAGTGACTAAATAATCACCTGCCTCAACGAGTTGTTAAATTTGTGATCTCGCGCATCTCAAGTTAGCTGCTGCTGCGCCGTTAACCCTGATCAGGCAATCGCGCCGTTTCTGCCAGGGGAAAGCAGATGCTAAAAACAACTCAGTCCCGCTTTACTGCGGTTCTTGTACTCTTTTTTCTCGTTCTGATGCTCATCACTGTAGTGGTGATTAAACAATTTATCGCGCCGCAGCTGACCGCGAATCAGAGCCAGCTGGTGCGCTACCAGGTTGACGCGCTGGCGACCGGCATCGTGGAACAGATGAACCGCGTGCAGGCGCAGCAGCGCGCCATCACCGAAGCCGCGAGCGTCATGGAGAGTCCCGCCATCGATCAGATGCTGCCAGCGCTGGTGAACCAGTATCAGGACAGTAACGTCTTCGGCGGCGGCATCTGGCCGCTGCCTAACCGTCGCGACCCGGCGAAAGAGAAAGACAGCAGCTTCTTTGCGCGCAACGCCAGCAACCAGCTGCAGGTCAACACCTACTGGAACTCCGACGCCGCCGACAAATACTGGGAGCAACCCTGGTACAAAGACGGCATGGCCGCGCCGAAAGGGCAGTGCGCCTGGGCGAAAGCCTACCAGGACGCCGCCAGCCCGCAGCCGCGCACCAACTGCGCCATGGCGATCTATCGCGACGGCACCGTCTGGGGCGTCGCCACCATCGACGTCACCCTTGGCTTTTTCAACCATCTGGCGAAAGAGATGGGCGACGCCATTCAGGGACGCGTGCTGATCGTCGAGGCCGACGGCAAAGTCGTGGGCAACGCCGCGCTGGTGGACGGCACGCCGAAGCTGGAAAACCTGACCGATCTGCAACTGCCGATGGCGGCGCCGCTGAAGGGCCTGCTGAGCGGCGTGGGTTCGCAGCCGACCGAAACGACCTTTGACGGCGAGGATGGCGAACATACGCTGTTCCTGCAGGCTATCCCTGGCAGCCCGTGGTATCTGGCCAGCGACGTGCCGACCAGCCTGCTCACCGCGCAGGCGCACAGCATGCTGACGCGTCTTGGCCTGGTGCAGATCCCGCTGGCGATCGTGCTGCTGCTGGTGCTGCTGGGCTTTATCCGCTCGATGATGCAGCGCCTTAACGTGCTGCACCGCAACATCGACGCGCTGGCGCAGGGCGGGGCCGATCTGACTCAGCGTTTGCCGACCAGCAACAGCCCGGAGTTCAACGCCGTGGCGCAGAGCTTTAACCATTTTATCGGCTATCTGCAGGGGCTGATGCGTCAGGTCGGCGACAGCGCGCTGGCGATCACCGCCGCGTCGCGCGAAATCGCCAGCGGCAACGCCAACCTCTCGTCACGCACTGAAGATCAGGCCAGCTCGATCGTCGAAACCGCCGCCTCTATGGAGCAGCTGACCGGCACGGTGCGCCAGAACGCCGACAACGCAACCCACGCCAACCAGCTGGCGGGCAATGCGTCGCAGGTGGCGGCGCGCGGCACGGAAGTGGTGCGTCAGGTGGTGAGCACCATGGGTGAGATCCATCACTCGTCGCGTAAAGTGGTTGATATCATCAGCGTCATCGACAGCATCGCCTTCCAGACCAACATCCTGGCGCTCAACGCCGCGGTGGAAGCGGCGCGAGCAGGCGAGCAGGGCCGCGGCTTTGCGGTGGTCGCCTCTGAAGTGCGCAACCTGGCGCAGCGTTCGGCCAACTCGGCGCGCGAAATCAAAAAGCTGATCGAGGAGTCGGTGGCCAACATCGACGCCGGCAGCCAGCTGGTGGAGCAGGCGGGCGAGACCATGGACGAACTGATGCAGGGCGTCAGCAGCGTCACCACGCTGATGAGTGAAATCATGTCCGCCAGCCGCGAGCAGAGCATGGGCATCGAACAGGTCAACGTAGCGATCACCCAGCTTGACGGCACGACGCAGCAGAACGCCGCGCTGGTGGAGCAGGTTTCCGCCGCCGCCCAGGCGATGGAAGAGCAGAGCGTGCAGCTGGAGCAGGTGGTGCAAAGCTTCCGCCTGTAAGCGTCACCCACGGGCTCGCGCAGGCGAGCCCGTTTTTTTGCGCGAAACCGCACGAATTCACGCGGCATGAAACGGCAGGGATGTGCCAAAATAGTACGAGTTATCTTAAGGAATCCTCATGTCTGCTATCGAAGTTATTCTCGTCGACCATCTCGATCGTCCCACCGGTAAAATGGAAAAGCTGGAAGTGCATGAGAAGGGACTGCTGCACCGTGCGGTCACGGTCTACGTATTTAATTCGTCCGGCGAACTGCTGCTGCAGCGCCGCGCCAGCGGCAAATACCACTGCGGCGGTCTGTGGAGCAACACCACCTGCGGGCACCCCTATCCGGCGGAGCCGACGCAGCAGGCAGCGGAGCGCCGCTTATACGAGGAGATGGGTCTGGAGCTGTCGCTGACGCCGGTCTTCGAGCTGAGCTACAACCTGCCGCTCAGCAACGGCCTGATCGAGCATGAGTATGGCCATGTCTACTTCGCCGTCAGCGATGACCAGCCTACGCCCAACCCGCAAGAGGCGGATGACTGGCGCTATCTCTCGGTGAGCGACATCCAGCGCGCGATGCTTGAGGAGCCGCAGCAGTTCACGCCCTGGTTTCTCTACACCTTTCCGCGCATACCCGCCTATTTAAATGCGTTGAGTATGCCGGCGTAAAGATGCACCGTCTGTCGAACTTCTTGCAGCTGGCACTTTGCCTGCAAGCGGGAGAGAGGGGCCGAAGAGCAAAGCGTCCCGCCTCAGGGAAGAGGCGGGCCGAGCTGGCAGGGATGCCGCTTTTGCGTCTTTGCGATCGGGCCCAGTCACCCGCGGTGAGC
>OKGA01000220.1_pt1 | contig 20614 bp, 21 predicted proteins | sample 1611451 | NCBI WGS metagenome assembly OKGA01 (sample SAMN04436745, study PRJEB24849) | human gut metagenome | biome: human gut; feature: NICU; material: stool | host: Homo sapiens | place: USA: Saint Louis, MO | collected 2010-12-22
GGCTATTTCCAGCCCGCGTTATCTTATGATGTCCAGGACATCGTTATCTTTCACAATACTCAGATACCACAGGGCATCTTCTTTCCCGAAATGCAGTTCCAGTGTCGCTTTAAGCCCCGGAAGCAAATAGGCATTAAGTTTAACCTTGTTGTTGATGTAATCCTGTCGTGTAACATTAAAGCGCTTCATAATCATCCTGATGTATTGTTCCACATACACAATAGTGACCCTGCTCATTTCTTTAAATAATTGCTCTTTCATATTGTATTTCCTTTTGGTTATTTTATATTTATGCAACATGTTTTCTGGACATATTAATCACGGATTCAATCCATTCATCTATTTCACTCTCGATAAATGCTATCGCCCGTTCACCGATCTTTACCGGCTCAGGAAAGCGCTTCTGATGAATAAGCTGATAAATCCACGCCCTGCAAAACCCGGTTCTTTTCAGTACTTCATGCATTCTGATTAACTTTTCTTTCTTTGCTGTCATATTGATTTCTCCTCTTTGTTTCGACGAGGAAAATTATCACGGTTTTTTAGATGTGAAAAAATTGACGGGAGATTTTACGAAGTGCTCAGAGAAAGGGGACCGGGTGTGTATCAGGACAGGAATAATCCTCCTGCCCCTTGACTTTTGGTTTTATTTATTTTTACTGCGGTTCAATTCCATCACGTCACGAACCTTCATGTCCATTAAATGCCTGTTTTTGTAGAGGAACATGGTAAAGAGTTTATCAAAATCTCTGGTCAGAGCTTTCTTAGCCAGTGGGCTGTCTGTTTCTTTGATTAGCACCTGGTCACGACTGTCTTCCATCCCCCAGCGATACATAAGGCGTTCCAGATCTTTATCACTGAGTTTGTAGCCGTGGAGGTTTGAGTGATACAACAGATCCAGAATGGGGATGATTTTAAAATCAATCAGCTTTTGCACCATGACCTCGCCAAATCCATAAGGCTGTTTTGATGTCTTTGGTTTGATCCCTGTCTGTTTACGCCATTGCATCAGCAGATAGCGCATTGATTCAATGATTTCTTCATCCGTTGAATAACCAATGTTGATAACAAGCGGCATGACACTTTCAGCACGTTTGACTAACCGTTTCATTTCCTCTTCTGACGTAAGCCTGGAGGTTTCCGCTCTGGTTTTCATGCGCGCTTTTGTAAAGCTGACAACAGACAGGGACAACACTTCCTGATCTTCGCGTTTCATCTGCAAACTTCCATCGAATTTATACGTCAACAGGCCAGTCTCTCTGATCTGCTTCTCAAACTGGTATAATTTACCTGCCGTGAGAGGCCGGACATGCTGATCGCCGTCATAACCCTTGTTCTTATGAGAAGTGAGTTTATTTGTCAGCAGGGGTTCCCCGGAAAGCATTAACGCAACTTCTTCCTGATTGACGCTCTCAACCATCAATTCCGGCTCATCACTTTCCAGTGCTTCTTCATAAGCTTCATACATTGCCCTTCGCAGACGGAATTCCTGACAAAATGCTTCCAGGGTAATGCCCTTCAACCCTTCATAATTTTCGGGCTTAAACCATTTTGTCAACTCCGCTTTTTGCGCTGCTGTTGCCATCTGCAATCCCTCTTATAAACAGGCTGTTACTATACGATAGCGGTTTCCAAAAGTTGACAGGTTTGATTTTATGAGGTAGCAATTCACTGTGATGTCTACTGACGTAAACTGGCGTAATCAATTGAATATAATTGGCTTTTTACCCATACATAACAAACAATGCTGGTAAAAATGCTGGTAAAAAATCAGTAAACTTTTTCAAACCCGCTAATAACAGGAGTTAAAAATGAAGTTCGAGTCCAGTCAGAGGAGCCATATTTGTACTTTCATGCCGCTTCGCGAATCTCGCTCTGATGCAGATTCAACGAGTAAGCGTGAAAAGCCTTTCCGATGCGTCTTCTCTATCCCGCAGCGCATCGGACAAGAACGGTGGTCAGACTTCGCGTATTTTCATCGCCCTGATGGCCTGGCCGCCTTCTCTCCGAAGCTCCCTCAATACGCAGCCTTAACTTTCTAAGCACCCTCTTTATTCGCATTCACTATTTTAATCATCCCGACTATCTTGCTATGCAAGCGTAATAAGTAAAAGTTTGTTCCCTGCCGCCTCGATGACGAGCAGGCGCTGAAAAATGAATCAGCGGCAGGCAAAATAAAAACGCCAGCTGCTTTTTATTCAATGCAACTGGCATAAAGAGATATTCTGGCTATTACTCAGGAATATGCAGCACCTGACCCGGCGCGATTTTATCAGGGCTGGAGAGCGTAGATTTATTCGCTTCGAAAATCTTCATATAGAGAGAAGCATCGCTATAAAAATGTTTGGCAATAGAACTTAATGTATCGCCGGATTGTACGGTATAGGTACGCTCATCTTTATTAGCGGTGGTGCTCTTCGCTTCAGTGCTGTTTTCCACTGTCTTCAGCAGATCGCTGCCGATATCTTTAACCTTATCTAAAATACTAATATTCTAACACTGTTTTTTAAACAATAAGCTGTTGAAATCACTATATAAATTTTAGCCTTTAGAGTGTAAACAAATCTCAACGCATAGACACTCAATAGAAAATAAACAGAGATGTTATTCTCTTTTGTTAATTAAATTATCAATCACCTGCAAGTGTACACATACATTCCATTATTATTATTTAGAATATTGGCACAACCAGAAGAGACACAAAGAATTAACACCGCCTCTGTAATAAACAACATCAGATTAGCGTTCTTGTCATTTTTTAGCACGCCGAAGCGCACCCTGTTTATTAACTCATTGATTGTTTACCTGAGGTTTAGAATGAAGATTGTCATAAAAATAACGCGCCATATACCATATACGCCTGACGAGTTTTAATCAGATCAACCGATAACTAAGGAATGCGTAATGGGTATATTGTCATGGATTTTTTTTGGTTTAGTCGCAGGCATCCTGGCGCGATGCATTATGCCCGGTAAGGAACATTTAGGGATTATCATGACTATCCTGCTCGGCGTAACAGGCGCGCTGATCGGCGGCGTGATCAGTACCGCGCTGGGATTCGGCAAGGTCAGCGGATTCAACCTTTACAGCATTTTAATTTCTACCGCGGGCGCCATTATCGTTTTGTTTGTGGTGCATAAAATCAGAGCGCTAAAACAAGCATAATATTTACTTAAGGTGATAAAGATGGGTTTACTGGATACTATTCTGGAACTGGTTGGCGTTAATGATAAAGCTGGTCAGGAATTAAAAGGCGTTTTGCAATGGGTAGAACAACAAGGCGGTATTCATGCCATTGTTAACCATCTGCAGGCGGGTGAATTTAGCGATATCGTCAAATCCTGGCTCGGCGATGAGAATAATATGGTCATCAGCAGTGATATCGTGCAAAAAATGTTTAGTACGGAAGCTGTTCAGCAGTTAGCCAGTAATGTCGGCGTAAACAGCGAGGATGCCGCTAACCTGCTGGCGAGCTATCTTCCCCAGTTAGTTGATAAGATTTCTTCTGCTGGCGCTATTGTTAAAGAGGCCGATCTTGCCTCTGCGATAAGCGGATTCACGCGCTAAGGTAACTAGCAGAAGATTTGAGCCCCGGCGCATTAGCTGGGTCTTATGGTCCTGCCCGATATCGATACAGTTGAGTGACAGATGATCATTCCTAAAGCAAGATTTTTAAGGCAATGCTATTTAAAAAATATATCCCAGTCGCAACACCTCGCGCAGAGAGAATCTTTTAAAATCACCAATGATATTGTCAACGCGCTGCGACAGCCTGAAACGCACAAGCTCGGCTATTTCGTCTATGCCGGCCTAAAAGAGACGTACCCTCTCCTGTCGAGCGGAGCATTCGAAGAATACCTGGCAGAGATAAAAAACAGGTTTGAAGATGCAGGCTATAAGGTGGAATATGCATTCGCTCATAACGGCCTCTCTTTTCATATTGACTGGAGAAGCGAAGAGATAAGCCAGGAGATAACCGATAAGAGTGAATAGTTGCCATACCCTCAGCCCTGAGCCGCCGCCACACCTGAGTTAACCGATTTCCAGCCGCACTCCTCAGCCTGGCTTTTTACCGGCATTTTTTATGCCCGCTTCTTTTTACAGCAAACGACTTTTCGTTCAGTTTATCATCCAGCCGCTTTTCTTATCAGCCTCAGCGGCGACCAGCGTCACGCGCTTCTTCAGATTGCCAGCAGCCCTGCCGGTTTTCCGAAGGGTAAAAAGCCCGCTCAGAGCAAACTGAGCGGGCCAGGTGGCTTAACGCTTTAACCACAGGCTCCGAGATCGCGCTGCGCAAACGCCAGCATCCGCTCCGCCAGCGCCTGCGGCGTCTGCATCGGCATCAGGTGCCCGGCGCCGTCGATAATCTCCAGCTCGCCCTGCGGCAAATGGGCGCGCATCACCTCCAGCTGCGCCTCAACGCCCGGCACATTACCATCCTGGCTGCCGAGCACCATCATGGCGGGCAGCTCAAGACGGCCAATCTGCTCGCGCAGATCTTCCCGACTGCCGTGCAGCGCCCAGGCATGAAAAGCGGCCGGCGCGGCACTCTGCGCGTCGGCAATCGCCACCTCGCGCAGCACGTCCGGCAGATGCGCAGAGCAGGCGCCGTCGACAAAGGTTTCTGCCTGCTGGCGCGAGCCGTCAAAAGCGGCCTGCGCCTGACGATCCTGCTCGCTCATCGGCTGCGGTCCGGGCGGCGATGGCGCCACCAGCACCAGGCGCTGAAGATAATCGGGCCGTCGGGCGGCAAGCGCCAGCGCTACTTTGCCGGTCATAGAGTGGCCGACGAGGATCACCTTCTCCAGCTGCAGATGGCGAAGGGTTTCATCAACCCGATCCGCCATTGCAGCCACATCATAATCTTTCATGCCCGATGCTGCGCCAAAGCCCGGCATATCTAACGCCACGCAGCGGGCGGCGCGGTCAAGCCAGGGCAGAGTGGGAAACCAGGTACGATGCGATCCGCCCAGATAATGCATCAGCACAAATGTCGTCTCGCCCTCTCCCTGCAAGCTGTAAGGCAGCATAAAAACCTCCTATATCATCGTGCCGTGAATGTCGCCCAGCCGCGCAATCGCCGCCTCGCTATAGCCCGCCTGCCGCAGCGGCGCGACGACCTCGCGCGCCAGATCCGGCACATAGCCGATCAGCAGTTCGCCGGCGTCGCGCAGCGTTACTTCTGACAGCGCGGCGGGCAGCAGCACCGACTCGGCGCGACCCAGCGCGACGCTGACGCCATTCGCCTCGACCGTTAACGGATCGCCGAGGTTGGAAAGGATACGCGCGCTGTCGAAGCTGAAACGCTGTGGCTCGCTAAAGCGCCAGCGCTCCAGTGCAAAATAGGGCCCTGCGCAGCAGAACAGCCGCGTCAGCCCTTTCGCCTCCAGCGCCAGTCCCCGCTGCGGCGCGCAGCGCAGTTCCGGCCGCAGCTCCTGCAGCAGCGCATCGATATTCTTTTCCCACTCTTTCTGAGAAAGGCGCGACCCATCTTCCATGCGCCACGGCATCGCATGCTGCTGGATATTGGAGGTTTGCTCAATCTCATAGATCAGGGTATCGGGACCGAAGCTGTGCAGCATGCCGCCGGGTACATAAAAGGTGTCGCCCGCTTTTACCGGCACCCGATACATCACCGCATCGTAATCCTGCGCCAGCAGCGCGGCCTTAAGGCGGGCGTTATCCACGCCGTCGCGCACGCCCAGCAGGCAGGTGGCGTCAGGCGCGGCCCACAGGATATGCCAGGCTTCGCTTTTGCCGTTGGGCTGTTGCTCAAGCCGTTGCGCCAGCGCGTCGTTAGCGTGCAGGTGAACCGGCAGCATGCCGGTTCCGTCGATAAACTTGCTGAGCAGCGGAAAAAAGGGGCCGCGCCAGCCAGGGGCGACCATCTCGTCAGGATAGCGTTCGGTGAGCTGGCGCAGCGTCTGGCCCGCCAGCTCGCCGTTGGTGACGGAGGCGATCATGCCGTCCACGTCGCTGATTTCCCAGCTCTCCGCCACGCGCGTCTCAGGCAGACCCGCTTTTCCCAACTGCTCTCTGATACGCTGTCCGCTAAAGATATGAGTGGCGAGGGGCGTAGTCAGCTTTAAAGGATAAGCGTTCATCTCTCCTCCTGGACGAAATCAGATAACCGCGACGCCGCCTGTAACCGCAATAGTCGCGCCGGAAATATAGCTGGATTCGTCGCTGGCCAGCATCACATAGGTTGGCGCCAGCTCGGCGGGCTGTCCCATACGCTCCAGCGGCACTTCGCTGCCGAAGCTTTCCACCTGCTCCGGCGGCATGGTGGCCGGGATCAGCGGTGTCCAGATGGGGCCAGGCGCAACGGCGTTGGCGCGGATGCCCTTCTCCGCCAGCAGCGCCGCCAGGCCGCCGGAAAAGTTCACGATAGCGGCTTTGGTCGCTGAATAGGGAAGCAGTTTCGGCTTCGGCTGGTCGGCATTCACCGATGCGGTATTGATAATAGAGCCGCCAGCCGGCATGTGCGGCACTGCCGCCTTGCAGATATAGAACATGGCGTAGAGATTGGTTTTCATGGTGCGATCGAATTCATCATCGCTGATATCTTCCAGCGCGGTACGCGTCATCTGGAAGGCGGCGTTATTCACCACGATATCGATTTTGCCGAAGCGCTCAGCCGTCTGCGCCACGATGCTGCGGCAATGCTCTGCTTCGGTGATGTCGCCGGCGATCAGCAGCGCCTGCTGGCCCGCCTCTTCCACCCGCTTCGCCGTATCTTTCGCGTCTTCATGCTCATCCAGGTAGGAGATCACCACGTCCGCGCCTTCCCGGGCGTAGGCGATGGCAACGGCGCGGCCGATGCCGGAGTCGCCGCCGGTAATAATGGCGGTTTTGCCTTTCAGGCGGCCGGATCCCTGATAGCTGGTTTCACCGTGATCGGGTTTGGGATCCATTTTGAGGAAGCTGCCGGGCCATTCCTGCTGCTGCGCCTGCTGAGGATTCTGGGGACGATCTGTCATACGTTCTCTCCTTTTAGTGACTCTTTCACGCTCGTCAGTGGAGCTGAATCGTTATCAGCCTCGAGCCCTAAGTGTAGCAGCCATGTCAGAATCGCAAGTCTGCGTGCTAAGCGTAACGGTTTGAAGGAACAACAATTTTAGCGAAAAGATCGCGTAAAAAAGCCCGCACAGACGGGGCTGAGCGGGCTTTCAGGCGCAGCAAGCGCAGCGGCTAAAGCAGGTCTTCCCAGTTCATAATCAGCTTCGCCGGCAGCGGTTGCGCCAGCAGCGTTTCATCCGGCTGCCAGCTCTCCCAGTCGCGAAAAGCGGCGAAGTTTAGCCCGGTCAGCGTCTCCAGCGCGCTGACCGTCACGCGGTACTCGTCAACATTGGGGCGCGGTGTCGCCTGCGCATGGGGCAGCACGCGGCGCGGCTCATCCAGCAGTTCCGCCTGGCTGACCAGCAGCGCCGTTGCCTGCGGCTTGCCCGCCGCGTTGATGCGCAGTACCACCTTCCAGAACATCAGCGGCACCTGCCATTCCGCATACTGCCGCCACTGTTCGTTCAGGACCGGGCCGGTCAGCACGCTGATTTTTCGCTTCGACTCCAGCACGCCCGACTCCAGAATATAGCGCTCGACGCCCTGCCAGTACTGCAGGCTCTGATTGAAGCGAAAATGCTGCGGCGAACAGTTGGTAAAGTGAAAGGTATCTTTGTTGGCGCGCACTGCTTCCGCCGCCGTGCCCCAGGTGGGATCGCTGCGGCGCGTGAGATGGCCGCGATCGAACCAGCGGCTGAACTCGCTGTAAAAGGCCTGGCCGGTGACGTAGCGGCTGTCGATACGGCTCTCGTCGACCCAGCGATCCCCCTCCTCCAGCAGCGACGGCTGGCCGTTGCCGCGATCGATGGCGATATAGCGCGCGCCGTCGATGTTGGTGGCGGTAAAAAAGGCGAGACGCCGCTCGGCGTTCATCAGCAGAGAGAAGTGCTCATAGTCGAGCTGCGCTGCTGCGCCCTGACGGCCGTCGCGCAGCGGCGCCACTTCGGCGGCGCGCGGCGCGATAATGGCTGCCAGATCGATCGGCGCGCCCTCAAGGAAATCTGCCTGAAAGCCGTCGCGGTTGCCGTAGCCGCTCTCCGACGCGGCAGTGGCGGCCAGCGGAGCCGCGCTGTCGCTGGCGGTCAGCGCCTGCATCAACAGCGCCTGCTGCGGCGCAGGCAGCTGCGGCAGCTCGCCCTTCAGCCAGTCGATGATGGCGCTGATGCGAATCCCTTCATTCACCCAGCCATCGTCGCTTTCCACGCCGCCGTGGTGCAGCGCCACCAGCTGCCAGCCGTCGTTGAATACTGGCGCGCCGGAGGAGCCGCCGTCGGTGTCGGCCGCGTAGTGCAGCAGCTGCTCGTGACGCGCCAGCAGCGCATTGTTGCGCAAGGTAATCTGCTGCGGCGCGCCGCCTGGATGGTGAATAAGATTGAGACTGATGCCCAGCGCATGTTTGTCGTTGCGGTCGTTAAGCGCCAGCGGCTGCGGCGCATCGCCGCCTCCACCAGTGACCTCCCCCAACGCAATCAGGGTGCAGTCGAGCTCATCCGTGGGGCTGGTGAGAAAAAAACGCGCGGCATCGACGCCACAGGTGACGCCGTCCGCCAGCTCGCCCGCCTCGGTGCGCCGCCAGCCGAACTGTAGGGTAACGCGGCCCGCCGCAGGCGGCTCTGGCAGCAGATGATGGTTGGTGATAAGCAGGCCGCCGTGGGTTAAAAACGCGCTGCCAGCAGGCACGCCATCGTCGCGCAGCAGCGCCACGCCGCGCGCACAGGCCAGGCCCTGCGCTAAAAAGGCGACCGGCAGCAGATCGTTGCTGTTGCCGGTGATGACGCCCTGACGCAGATGCTGTTGAAAGGCGTAGCGCTGCGCGCGGGCGCGATCCGGCTCCGCGGTATCGCCCTGCGCCTGCGCGGCGCGGGTCTGCGCACGCTGCTGCGCGGTCAGTGCCAGCCGCGCGCTAATTAGCGCGGCACTCTCTTTATCGCTCATTCGCTTCTCCAGGATAAAAGGCATGCTGCCCTTTTAACCATAGCCGCTGCGGCTGTACCACAGACGAAAAAAAGCCCGCCGGGAGAGAGCGGGCTTTAGTGCCGAAAGCGATAACAGGGCGCGCTATTTTTCATGGTAGCGATGCACGGAGGGAAAATATTCAAAGCCGTAAAGCTGGCTAATGGGAAGCAGCAGCTCCTGCTCCAGGCTTAATTCACTCTCGCCATGCGAATCGCGTTTGCGCGCCTGCCAGACGGCGACGCGCGTTTTCCACAGCTGCAACAATGCTTTCATCGGGTTGATCCTCCGTTCTTGAGAGGTTCAGTAAACCCTCGGCGCAGCCATAGCTGAACCATTAATTTCTGCGCTTTATTGCCGAAAAACAGCTAAACGCCTGACGGCTACTGCTGCTTCGCCATCTTCGCCATCATTTTGCGGTAATTATCCAGCCACTTACCGCTCTTCAGCCGCCACCAGAAGCAGGCACCGCGCACCGCCCAGTCGAGGAACATGCCGAGCCAGACGCCGACCACGCCCATGCCAAGCATGAAGCCCAGCACGTAGCCCACCACGACGCGCGCGCCCCACATGCTGAACATTGAGACGTACATGGTGTAACGCGCGTCGCGCGCGCCCTTCAGCCCCGCAGGCAAGACCCAGGAAGCGGCCCAGATCGGCATAAAGGCGGCGTTAAGCCAGATAAGATGCTGCGTCACGCTGATAACGTCCGGATCGCGGGTATAGAAGCGCGCCAGCACGCCGGAGAGCGGCACGGTCATAAACGCCAGCGCGCACAGACAGAGGCTTGCCAGCCAGAAAACATGCCTGATCTGCCGTTCCGCCTGATAAACCTGGTTGCGCCCCAGACGGGTGCCGGTGATGATGGTCGAGGCAGAGCCCAGCGCGTTGCCCGGCAGGTTGATCAGCGAGGCGATAGAGAAGGCGATAAAGTTGCCGGCGATGGCGTCGGTGCCCATGCCCGCCACAAACACCTGCGTCAGCAGCTTGCCGCCGTTGAAGAGCACCGATTCGATGCTCGCCGGCACGCCGATGCCCAGCACCTCCATCAGGATCTTCAGGTCCCAGCGGCGGAAATAGCTCGGCAGGCTGATCTTTAGCGAGGCGTTAAAACCGATCATCAGCACGTAAATCACGCCGATTGCGCCGATATAGCGCGAGATGGTCAGCCCCAGACCGGCGCCGACGAAGCCCAGCCCCTCCCAGGAGAAGGCGCCGTAGATCAACACGCTGCTGATAACGATATTAAGGATGTTCATCCCGCCGTTGATCAGCATCGGAATTTTGGTATTCCCCGCCCCGCGCAGCGCGCCGCTGCCGATCAGCGCTATCGCCGCCGCCGGATAGCTCCACGCCGAAGTCTGCAGGTAACTCAGCGCCAGCTCTTTGACCTTCGGCTCCGCGCCGCCGGCGATCAGATCGATGATCAGATGCCCCCACAGCTCGATGGCGAACACCAGCACCAGCGACAACACCGTCATCAGCGCCAGCGACTGGCGCGTGGCGGCGCGGGCGCGCTTGCCGTTGCGCTTCGCCAGGCTGAAGGCGACCACCACCGTGGTGCCGAGATCGATGGCGGCAAAGAAAGAGATGATGATGATGTTGAAGCTGTCCGCCAGCCCAACGCCCGCCATCGCCTCTTTGCCCAGCCAGCTCACCAGGAATGTGCTTAATACGCCCATCAGCATCACGCACAGGTTTTCGATGAAGATGGGCACCGCCAGTGGCGTGATCTCACGCCAGAACAGCGTGCGATAAAAGCGGCGTTTGGGATACCACGCCGTGCGCTTTATCGCCTGCATCACTGCTACGCCAGGATTTTGCAAGGGAATAACCAAATCAGAACAGATTGGACAGGAGTTGTAATGATGGGTCCGCTTAACTATTTATGCAAAGCGTTTCCCTGTCTTTTCAATCATTATTACACTCTTTTCTCGCTCTTCACCGCAGCGGCTGCCGCGCCGCCCAGATAGGCGCTGCGCACCTCTTCGTTATCGAGCAGCTCCCGACCGCTGCCGCTGAGGCGAATCTCGCCGTTCGCCATCACATAGCCGCGATCGGCGAGCGCCAGCGCATGACGGGCGTTCTGCTCCACCAGAAACAGCGTCATACCCTGCTGCGTCAGCTCGCGCAGAATGGCGAAGATCTGCTTAACCACAATCGGCGCAAGCCCGAGGCTCGGCTCGTCGAGCAGCAGCAGCCTGGGACGGCTCATCAGCGCGCGGGCGATCGCCAGCATCTGCTGCTCGCCGCCGGAAAGGGTCATCGCCCGCTGCCTGCGCCGCTCCAGCAGGCGTGGAAAGAGCGCATACATGCGCGCCAGATCGGCTTTCTGATGCGCGCTGCCGATGGCGATGGTGCCCATCTGCAAATTCTCTTCCACCGTCATATCGGCAAAAATCCGCCGGCCTTCCGGCGCCTGAGCGATGCCGCTGGCGGCGATAAAGTGGGTCGAGCGCTGGCTAATGGGCTCTCCCTGAAAATAAATTTCTCCCTGCGCGATGCGCGGCTGGCCGAAAATCGACATCAGCAGCGTCGATTTGCCGGCGCCGTTGGCGCCGATCAGCGCCACGGTCTCGCCGGGCTGCACGCTAAGCGAAACCTTTTTTAACGCCTGCACCGGGCCGTAGTAGAGATCGACCGCGTCAAATTTCAGCATCGGTTCAGCCATGAAGATCTTCCTCCTCTGCGCCAAGATAGGCGGCGATGACGCGTGGGTCCTGCTGGATCTGGCGCGGCGCGCCCTGAGCGATCACGTCGCCGTGGTCGAGCACCACGATATGGTCGGAGATCGCCATCACCATCGGCATATCATGCTCGATCAGCAGCACGCTAATACGGTGATCGGCGCGCAGGCGGTGCAGAATCGCGCTCAGCGCCTCGGTCTCTACGGGATTGAGTCCCGCCGCCGGTTCGTCGAGGCAGATCAGCTCCGGCTGGGTGCACATGGCGCGCGCTATCTCCAGCCGCCGCTGCTGGCCATAGGAGAGCGTGCCGGCCAGCCGATTGGCCGTCGGCGTCAGATCCACTGTTTCCAGCCAGTAGAAGGCGCGATCGAGCGCGCGGCTCTCCGCCTCGCGATAGCCGCGGGTATTGAAAATGCCCGCCAGCAGGTTGCGGTTCGCCAGCATATGCTGCGCCACCAGTAGGTTCTCAATCACCGACATTTCGCGGAACAGGCGGATATTTTGAAAGGTGCGCGCCAGCCCGGCGCGGTTCACCAGGTGCGCGCCGCCGAACATCTTGTACCAGAGCCGCGATCCCAGCAGCGTCGGTCGCAGCCAGTCCTGCGGCTGGATTTTCTGGCCGAGGATCTGAATCACGTCGGTGCTGCGCGCCTGCGCGTTCAGCAAAATGCGGCCGCCGCTGGCGCGGTAGAAGCCGGTCAGGCAGTTAAAGACCGTGGTTTTGCCCGCGCCGTTGGGACCGATCAGCGAGGTGACCGAGCCACGCTGCACGCGTAGGCTGACGTCGTTAAGCGCCTTGATGCCGCCGAAGCGCATCATCAGATGATCGACCTGCAAAATAGCGTCACTCATGGCGCACTCCCTTACGCGGCGCGACGCCGACGCGGCTGGTGCGCACCAGGCCGCGCGGCCGCCAGATCATCATCGCCACCATCAGCACGCCGAACAGCCGCACCCGGTACTCGGCGAAGCTGCGCCGCAGCTCCGGCGCCCCCGTCAGCACACAGGCCGCCAGCACCACCCCGAGCGTCGAGCCCATTCCCCCCAGTACCACAATGGCGAGGATCAGCGCCGACTCGAAGAAAGTGAACGAGGTCGGATTGACGAATCCCTGATAGCTGGCGAAAAAGACGCCCGCGATGCCCGCCGTCGAGGCGCCGAGCATAAAAGCGGAGAGTTTCACCAGCACATGGTTTAGCCCCATCGCGCGACAGGCGATCTCATCTTCGCGCAGCGCTTCCCAGGCGCGCCCGACCGGCATGCGCGTCAGGCGATGCTTGATAAACAGCACCAGCGCCACCACCAGAACCAGCACCACATAGAGAAAGATAAACTTCATATTGGGGTTGTAGTCGAGGTGGAAAAACTCATGAAAAGGCACGCCGCCTTCGCGCGCGCGCCGACCAAACTCCAGACCGAGAAAGGTTGGCGACGGCACGGACACGCCGTTCGGCCCGCCGGTAAAGCTCAGCCAGTTGGTCAGCACCAGGCGGATGATCTCGCCGAATCCCAGGGTGACGATCGCCAGATAGTCGCCGTGCATGCGCAGCACCGGAAAGCCAAGCAGCGCCCCGGCGAAAGCGGCCAGCAGCGCGGCCAGCGGCAGCATGCTCCAGAATCCCAGCCCGAGATACTGATAGCCGAGCGCCAGACCGTAAGCGCCGATGGCGTAAAACGCCACGTACCCGAGATCGAGCAGGCCCGCCAGCCCCACCACGATATTCAGCCCCAGGCCCAGCAGCACATAGATCAACCCGAGGATCGCTACGGTCAGCAGATATTTGCTGGAGAGAAAGGGAAACAGCAGCGCCGCCGCCAGCAGCAGCGGCAGGATCCAGCGCAGCCGAGAGCGATAGCCCGGTTCGCGCACGTACACGCCGTCGTCCGCGCCTTCGAAGCGCCGCAGCAGCGCCCGTCCGCGCTCGGTCTGCAAAAAGAGGCTGAGCAGCAGCCGCCCCGCCATCACCACCGCCACCAGCAGCGCCACGCGCGCAGGGGCGAGCTGGAAGGCGTACCCTTTCAGCACCACGCCGACGATCGGTCCGAACACCACCACCGCAATCAGCCCGGCCAGCAGGGTCTCGCGCAGCGCCTGAGGCACATTGATAAATCGACTCATCATCGCGCCCTCATACTTTCGCCACCAGCGGACGGCCAAGCAGCCCCTGCGGGCGGAAGATCAGGATCACCACCAGCAGCGCGAAAGAGAAGACGTCTTTGTAGTCCGAGTTCACCAGCCCGGCGAACTGCGCCTCCGCCACGCCGAGCAGCAGCCCGCCCAGCATCGCGCCGGGCAGCGACCCGATGCCGCCCAGCACCGCCGCGGTGAACGCCTTGATGCCGATGATAAACCCGGCGTAAAAATCGAAGGTGCCGTAGTTCATCGTCACCAGCACGCCAGCCAGCCCGGCCATCGCCGCGCCGATAACGAAGACCAGCGAAATCACGCGATCGGTATTGATACCGAGAATGGCGGCCATACGCCGATCCTGCTGCACCGCGCGGCAGATACGGCCGAGGCGCGTGTACTGGATAATCCAGGTAAGCAGCGCCATGCCGCAAAAGGCAGCGGCGAGGATAAAGAGCTTGGTCCAGGTGATCTGCACCAGCCCGCCGTCAAACTCGACGCGCAGCACGCCGGTCAGCAGCGTCGGCACCCCCTGCTGATTGGGGCCCTGACTCAGCTGAACATAGTTCTGCAGGATCAGCGACATGCCGATGGCGGAGATCAGCGGCGCCAGCCGCGTCGAGTGGCGCAGCGGCCGGTAGGCGATACGCTCTATGGTCCAGCCGTAGACCGCCGTCACCACCACGGTGAAGAGCAGCGTGCCGAAAATCAGCAGCGGGAAAGAGTGCACGCCGAAGAATGAGAGCAGCGCCAGACCGATGGCGCAGAGATAGGCGGAGATCATATAGACCTCGCCGTGCGCGAAGTTAATCATACCGATGATGCCGTACACCATGGTGTAGCCGATCGCGATAAGGCCATATACCGCGCCCAGCGTCAGCCCGTTGATCAGTTGCTGAAGTAAGAAGGCGTCCATAACGAAGTCTCTGCGCAAAGCGGACCGCGCAACCGGGCGGTCCGGACAGGAAACGCCCCGCGATACGCAGGGCGGGCTCAGGCTTACAGCTGGTGATACTTGCCTTTGTCGTCCCACTGATAAACGACGTAATCGGAGACTTTCAGATCGCCTTTTCCATCCCAGGCTTTTTTCCCCATCACGGTTGGCACATCGTGAGATTTCAGCCATTCGCTGGCTTTCTCGTTATCCTTGCCCGCGCCTTTGTAGGCGGCCGCCAGCGCCTGGATAGAGGCGTAGGCGTAAAGGGTATAGCCTTCCGGCTCGAAGCCGCCTTTGCGGAACTTATCAATCACCGCTTTGCCGTCGGCGATCTGACGCGGATCGTTGCCGAAGGTCATATAGATGCCGCTGGTGTACTGCGGCCCGCCCGCGGCGGTAACCAGCTCCTGCGTCACGATACAGTCCCCGGAAAAAAAGTTCGCTTTTACGCCCTGCTCGCGCATCTGGCGCACCAGCGGACCCGCCTCGGGATGACAACCGCCGAAATAGACCACGTCGGGATTCGCCTGAGCGATTTTTGTCACCAGCGCGTTAAAGTCTTTCTCGCCGCGCGACAGGCCCTCATACATCACCTCTTTGACGCCGCGCTTCTCCAGCGCCGCTTTGGTGGCGTCGGCCAGCCCCTGGCCATAGGTATCTTTATCGTGGATAACCGCGACCTTCTTCGCTTTTAGCTTGTCGAGCATAAAGTTGGCGGCGATGGCGCCCTGCTGGTCATCGCGTCCGCACATGCGAAATAGGGTTTTCATACCGCGCTCGGTGATCTGCGGGTTAGTGGAGCCTGGGGTAATCGACAGCACGCCGGCGTCGTCGTAAACCTCCGAGGCGGGCATGGTACTGGAGGAGCAGAAATGGCCGACGACCGCCATTACCTTATCCTGATCGACCAGCCGGTTCGCCACCGCGACCGCCTGTTTGGGTTCGCAGGCGTCGTCGCCCTGCACCAGCACGATTTTCTCGCCGTTAATGCCGCCCGCCGCGTTGATATCCTCCGCCGCCTGCGTCGCCCCTTTCCAGTACTGCGCGCCATAGGTGGCGTTCGGCCCGGAGAACGGCCCGGCGACGCCAATTTTAATATCGGCCTGCGCGCTGAGCGCCGCGCCGATACAGCCTGCAATTACGATGTTTAACGACAACTTGATCAGTTTCTGAGACATGCTGTCTATCCTCGACACAGTGAGTTTGCGTTCGCCAGACCACGGCGCAGGAGCGGTGAATGTTTTTATTCGTTTCGGGAATGCTACGCGCGGCGACAGAGGCCGCTATCAATCGCAAGCAAGAATCTCGCCAGAACGCAACGGGCGGCGAGATTTCGCTAAAGGAAGGTGGCAACGCCAGCGACAGCGCACGACGTCACCTTCTGATTCATTTAAACGTAGGCGGGGATTGGCAACACGCCAGCACCCTGTTGGTGCATAATGCGGTCGATCACAGATTCTTGCTTTGCGGCGGCGGCAAACCCGCTAAGCTGTGGGGAAAGTTCGCTACATATCAGGAGAGTTTATGCCTACACAACGGAACGGCCTTACCCGCCAGCAGGCGCTGGATGAACTGGAGCGTCTGTACGACGACGCGGTGAACGCGCTGCGCGCGGCGATAAAAACCTATACCGAACAGGGCACGCTGCCCGCAGATGAGGCACGTCGCCAGGGGCTGTTTGTCTACCCTGAACTGCGCATTACCTGGCGCGGCGAAGGCCCGCAGCAAAACCGCACGCGCGCCTGGGGACGATTTACCCATACCGGCAGCTACAGCACTACCATCACGCGTCCGGCGCTGCTGCGCCACTATCTGAGCGAACAGCTGGCGATGCTGGAAAAAGAGTATGAGGTCGAGATTCAGGTCGGCCCCTCCAGCCAGGAGATCCCCTATCCCTACGTGATTGACGGCTCCGATCTGTCGCTGGACCGCACCATGAGCGCCAGCATTGCGCGTTATTTTCCCACTACCGAGCTGTCGCAGATCGGCGATGAAACCGCCGACGGCCTGTTTAACCCGGACGCGATTTTCCCCCTGTCGCACTTTGACGCGCTGCGTACCGACTTCTCTCTGGCGCGCCTGCGCCACTACACCGGCACTTCGGTAGAACATTTCCAGCCGTTTGTGCTGTTCACCAACTACACGCGCTATGTGGATGAGTTCGTCCGCTGGGCGACAGAGCAGGTACGCGATCCCGCCAGCGACTATGACAGCCTGGCCTGCGCGGGCGGCGCGGTGATCACCGCCGATACGGCGGACAGCGACGCGGCGATGCTGGATCTGGCGTGGAAAAAGCATCAGATGCCGGCCTGGCATCTTACCTCGCCTGGCCGACGCGGCATCACGCTGGTGAATATCGGCGTCGGTCCGTCCAATGCCAAAACCATCTGCGATCACCTGGCGGTGATGCGGCCGCACGCGTGGCTGATGATCGGCCACTGCGGCGGCCTGCGCGAAAGCCAGCGCATCGGCGACTACGTGCTGGCGCACGCCTATCTGCGCGACGACCACGTGCTCGACAGCGTGCTGCCGCCCGATATTCCGGTTCCGAGCATTGCGGAGGTGCAGCGCGCGCTCTATGACGCCACTAAAGCGGTGAGCAATATGCCAGGCGAAGAGGTCAAACAGCGGCTGCGCACCGGCACCGTGGTGACCACGGACGATCGCAACTGGGAGCTGCGCTACTCCGCCTCAGCGCTGCGCTTTAACCTGAGCCGCGCGGTGGCGGTGGATATGGAGAGCGCCACTATCGCGGCGCAGGGCTATCGGTTCCGCGTCCCCTACGGCACGCTGCTCTGCGTTTCGGACAAGCCGCTGCACGGTGAAATCAAGCTGCCGGGTCAGGCGAACCGTTTTTATGAAGGGGCGATTTCAGAGCATTTGCAGATCGGTATTTGCGCAGTAGAGCTGCTGCGCGCCGAAGGGGATAAGCTGCATTCACGTAAACTGCGTACCTTTAACGAGCCGCCGTTCCGTTAACTGAACAGAGCACGAGGGCCGTCTCGTGCTTTTCAGCTCTGAACAGAGAGGCAGCGCGCATGTCGCCTCTCTACATGTTCACCATAAATTCTCTTGCCAGCCAGCCAAGCACCGCGAGCACAGCCGGGACCAACAGCGTCCAGGTGATGCGGTCGTTGAGGCGGTCAAACTTTTCGTCGACGCGCTCGAACTTTTCATCAATGCGGTCAAACTTTTCGTCCATGCGCTCGAACTTTTCGTCAACGCGCTCGAACCGTTCATGAATTCGCTCGAACTTTTCGTCAACGCATTTGAATTGTTCATGAACCCGCTCAAACTGCTTATCAATTGCGGCAAAATTAGTGTCGGCCTGTCCGGTCCAGTCACTGACTCGCGCAAATCGCTCATCAATACGCGCAAACTGGGCTGCCGTCTGGGCGAAGCCTTCAAGCATTTCACAGCGCAGCCTGAACTGGTCGGTACGCAGGCCTTCAACATCCGTTTTCGTGGCGAAATTTTGCGAACGTTCGGTCAGTATCGCGAGGTCTGTTTTTATCTGGTGCGTATCCAGCTCAAGCCGCTCGACGCGTTTAGTCAATCGCTCCATAGGGTTTCCTCCTGATTGCCGAAGAGGGATGAGGGGACAGGAAAACTTATGCGGAAGAGGGCTTAACGGAAACTCCATACTATTCTCTCCTTTCCTTGTTACGCCTTACAGTCATGCCACCGACGCCTCCCCTGACTGTTGGGTATTTAACCAGATTACCGCCCGGTAAACATTCCCCGTTCCGCTAATTCATTCATTAATGGCGAACGATGCGCACCTCGAATTAGCGCAGGCAGAGTAGCGCTGCGCCAGAAAAGCTAACACCCTTTCTGGCGGACTCTGGAATCCGCTACGCAAATCCCTAAGGAAAGAAACAAAAAAAGCGCGCAACACGATTTACGTCTTGCGCGCAGCAAAAGAATAAGACCGCGCCAGCCTGCACCAGCGCGGCGATCGCTATCAGGCGCTGAGCCAGCCCAGCTTGATCACGAACAGCAAAGAGAGGATCACCAGCGCCGCATTGACCTCTTTGGTACGACCGCTCAGCAGCTTCACCACCGTCCAGGTGATAAAGCCGAAGGCGATGCCGTTAGCGATAGAGTAAGTCAGCGGCATGGTCAGCGCGGTAACGGTGACCGGCGCCGCGGTGGTGATGTCTTTCCAGTCGATCTCCGCCAGGCCGGAGGCCATCAGCACCGCGACAAACAGCAGCGCCGGCGCGGTAGCGTAGACCGGCACACTGCCCGCCAGCGGCGAGAAGAACAGCGCCAGCAGGAACAGAATAGCGACCACGACCGCCGTTAAGCCGGTACGTCCGCCCGCGCTCACGCCCGCTGCGGATTCCACATAACTGGTGGTGGTCGAGGTGCCGAGCAGCGATCCAAACAGCGCCGCGGCGCTATCGGCCACCAGCGCGCGGCCCATTTTCGGGATATTGCCCTGTTCGTCCGCCAGTCCGGCGCGTTTAGTCACCCCCAGCAGCGTGCCGGTGTTGTCGAAGACGTCGACAAACAGAAAGGCGAAAATCACGCTGACCAGGCCAACGTTAAACGCGCCGGCGATATCGAGCTGCATAAAGGTGGGGGCGATTGACGGCGGCGCGGAGAAGACGCCGGCAAACGGCGACAGACCGATACCCATCGAAATAAACGTAATCAGCAGAATGCCGATCAGCACCGCGCCGGTGACGCGACGCGCCTCCAGCACCACAATCACCACAAAGCCCAGCAGCGCCAGCAGCGGGCCAGGCTTGGTCAGATCGCCCAGCCCGACCAGCGTCGCCGGGTTATCCACCACGATGCCTGCGCCTTCCAGCGCGATCAGCGCCAGGAAAAGCCCAATACCCGCCGCAATGCCGGCGCGCAGCGGCAGCGGAATGCTGGCGATAATCCACTCGCGGATTTTGAAAATCGACAGCGCAAAGAAGATGACCGCCGACAAAAACACCGCGCCCAGCGCGATTTGCCAGGTGTAACCCATGTGCAGCACGACGGTATAGGTGAAGAAGGCGTTCAGCCCCATGCCCGGCGCCAGCGCGATCGGGTAGTTGGCGATCAGCCCCATCAGGACCGATCCGATCGCCGCCGCCAGACAGGTGGCGACGAATACCGCCCCCTTATCCATGCCGGTGGCGCCCAGAATGCTGGGGTTAACAAACAGGATATAGGCCATTGCCAGGAAAGTGGTTATCCCGGCGATGACTTCGGTGCGGACCGTCGTATTATGCGCTTTTAGCTTGAACAGTTTTTCTAACATCATCATCTCTCAAGAGCGGAGACGGCACGAATGCGCGTTCTCACTTGCCAGTGTGGGTTACATGCTGATTATTGTGGTACCGCACGACGCGCCGCTGCATGCTGACGGCCGCTGTCGTCACGCCCTGAATCTCCTAAGGCCTGAAGAGATAGCAATCGCTATGCCAGCTGCAAACGCAATCGTTTACCTTTCCAGGCCTGGCATTTTCTAAGAGAAATCTGAACCAAAAGAAGGCGCGATTATGGTGCATTGCCCCGCTGCCGCGCAATCGTTTTCATCGCCTCCCCTGCGCCGCCGAAAAATTCTGCGCCAACGCACGCTTCCTTAAAGTCGATGGCGATATCGCTCACGTTTCCATCGCTTGTCGATGCGGCGCAAAACGCGCCATGTACACTCTTGTTAACCTTTTTTTAACCCTGAGGTCGCGCTGCATGAAGCCCGCCATTCTGGTTGTCGATGATGATAAAGCCGTCTGCGAACTGCTGCAGGATGTGCTGGATGAACAACAGTTTAGCGTTTACTGCTGCCACTACGGCCGCGACGCGCCGGCGCTGCTGGCGCAGCATGGCGCCATCGCGCTGGTGATGCTG
>OKGA01000225.1_pt1 | contig 20422 bp, 19 predicted proteins | sample 1611451 | NCBI WGS metagenome assembly OKGA01 (sample SAMN04436745, study PRJEB24849) | human gut metagenome | biome: human gut; feature: NICU; material: stool | host: Homo sapiens | place: USA: Saint Louis, MO | collected 2010-12-22
AACGTATTAGCAAATTCCTTATAAAAATCTACCCAATCAAATTGATTTATAGTTTCCATAATACATTCTCCCCTTATTCCACTATTTACTTTTGTTGCAACTCTACAACCATCTTATTAACAGCATCTGTTATTTCTTCCAAAGGTACAACAAACCATTCTTTAGCCTCAACATACTTCCCATTACCTAATTTAACAGTTGCTACAAGACGTTGATTTGCAAATACTTTATGAAGATAATTTTCTACACTAGATGCAGATAAATTTTGAATTTCATAAGTTGCAACAAGTTCTATTGGCGCATAGAAATATGTTGATTCATTTTCTGTATTATTAAATCGATTCTTAAGATTTTTGGTATATCCAATTTTATATAGATTATTTATATTACGTAAATCTTGATGTTCACCAGCATATTTAACTACATACACATAGCCAGTTGTAGTAAACAAACTTTCATCTACATCGTCCAAATCAGTAACAATCTTTCCGTATCTTGTTTTATCATATAAAGAAGACACGAGACTTAAGAGTTTAATATCATTTTCTTGCTGATTCTCATAAATAGTATGAACTTTAAATTCTCGTCCATCAGTCTCATTGTATGTTTGGCCGGTCTTTGGATCATAAATACGTTCTACATAAAGGAGAACACCTTTATCAATATAAAATGCATTGGCACGTATTCTATTTCCCGAATAATCTATTACTCGTCTTCTCCCATCAGCAATTTCTTGCTGCGTTTTTCTAAACATTTCACGGAATTTTTCAAAGCCTTTATTCATGCGTTTACGTTGGCTTAATCCATCAGCCATATGAACAGTGTTTTTATAACGTCCCATATTAGTTAAAGATGCCAAAAGTTGCTCGTCTTCATCTAACAAATCATCATCAAGAATCTCATCTAGGCTCAATTCACTAGGTTTAGGCTTAAGCAAATTTAAATAATCATACTCCTGTAAAGATTCCATTCGATTAAAATCTTGGCGTAACGCCTCTAACCATTTAGCTAATTTGCGTTCTGTAATATTAGTCCTCGAAATAGTTGGTTCGCCGCCATTTTCTTTAATCCAATTATTTAATTCTTCGAATTTAATAATATCTGGATTTAAACTAACGGTGCCTTTCTTTTTCTCAATATCTTTAGCTAATCCTTCAAAATCCGGATCATTAAAGATATCATCTATACTAAAATCACCCATTATCTCGCTCCCGTTTTAATTCAACCAATTTAACAAGTGCATAGTACAGTTTAGTTTCATATTCATCATCTGAATTTTTTTCTGGACTTCGATTATGGCTCTGCTTAAATTGCTTAATTTGTGGATATAAAACTTTTAGATCTTCTTCAGTAAAGTCATATTTCTTAGCATCATAAACTTTTAAGAATAGCCGTAATGTCTTTGCATCTACATTACGAGATAAGATTTCATAAGCACTTTGGAAGGGATTAATACTATCAATCAGCTCAATATTTAAATCATTGACATTAATAAATTTATTGGCCATTTTAATAAGGCTTCTATTTTCCTTATCTCGTTCTGCATGTGTTAAAACAAAATCTGCCATTACATGCTGACGCACTTCTTCTATTTCTTGGGTACTCAAATCTGGATATACAGTCGCAATAACACGTGGTATTAATGCAAAATTAATATTTCGTGCATCTTCATTTGCCGCAATAGCTTCTCTAATTTTATCTTCTTGAAGTATAGTAGCCTTAAGCTCAGTTAAATCTTGTTCAATAATTTCCTTAGTTCTAGGAGTTGATGGTTCAGCGATTCCCTTCACATAAATATCTTTTTCTTTGCTTACTTGTTCAGGAGATATTCTAGGTTTAAAGCGATAATTAGGTGCTAAAACATTTTCCATTAATAAACTTGCAGAAATCGCTTTCATTGTATTATTAATAGCCCATGTAACTTCATCATCCTTGGCATCGGGTGCAGCTAATAGATTTGTAAACTGTGCAGTAGTTTTATTGCTACTATCACGTGTAACACGACCAATAATTTGTACAACCTCTGTCAAAGAATTCCGATACCCAATTGTAAGGGCATACTCTGCGAAAGGCCAATCAAACCCTTCTTTAGCCATACCTAAAGCAATTATAATATCTAAATCATCTAATTCTGACATATTAGCTAAATAGCGGCTAACACGATCACGACCTTCTTCATTTACTAAATCCGCAACTTTCAATAACTTACCTGATTCAGTTTTTATAGTAATAATTCCAGATGTACTATCTTGTCCTTGAATCGTTCCTAAAACATCAAGAATGGCATCAACCTCACCATATTTATCTTTTGTAGATTCACCAGAGTTTACACTAGGGATATGGATAATTGTCTTTTTATCAATAAATTCAGGTAATACTTCATGAATTGCATCCGTATATGTCCCTTGATAGAACTTATAATTCATACTAAAACTTTTTAGATGTTTATAACCTTCTAATTGTTCATAATATGTATATGTTACTCTATCAAATTCTAATTCATCTTCTGGTGAAAGAATTGGTTTACTATCCCCTCGAAAATAAGAACCGGTCATAGCAAATACATGAGCACTAGAATTCTTAATAATCCCGCGTAAAGCTTCACCAAGAACGGAGTTAGTATCATCAGACACATGATGAAATTCATCAATAGCCACCAATGTATCATCAAAGTCGGCATCAGAAAGGTCTTCTACAGCAAAGCGAAAAGTTGCGTGTGTTACGATTATCACATTATCTGAAGGATCCGTAGAGCGCATAAAGTTAATAAAATGCTCAACCTTACTTCTATCACTCCCAATAGAAGTTAAATTATTTTCAGGCTTAACATACCAATCATAAGGAAAACCATGCTCAGATAACTTGACACTAAAAAAAGACCGTCCAATTGATCGTTCAGGTACAGCAATTATCGCCTTCTTTAAACCTTGGTTATGTAGTTTATCTAGTGCAACAAACATTAAAGCTCTAGATTTACCAGAGGCAGGTGGTGCCTTAACTAATAATTTTTTACTATTACGTTTCTTATAAACACGAGCCTGCATCTCACGCATACCAAGAGAATCCGTATTTACACTACTACCTTTTTGCCCATATGTTACCTCAAAAACTTTATCACTCATTAGACTCCACCTTATCCTTATACATGTTTAATAAAAGACTTAACCGTTCTTGATCATCCACAAAAGCTTTTGTTTGATACAACTTATCCACTAATAAATCTAATCTTTGATGAATTTCTAATAATTCTTCCGGCATTTTCTTTGCATCATATAATTCTGCTAATGTTTTCCCTGACATCTCCCGATAATCCAACATTTCAAAAACACAGTCTTCAATTTCTGCTTTTGCTTGTTCCGAAATATTAGGCACAGGGAATGTGTTATATACAAGCCCTGCAGAATATCTATAATCTGTTTTTAATTTACCACCAATAGCACGCATCCAAGTCATATGCATTCTAGATTCAAGAAGACCAAGAAGATATATAGGGGCATCATAAATAGCCATAGCTGAATCTGAAATTATGATATCGGGCCCAACAATCCCCATTGGAACATAATATCTATTTTCAGATGACACACGAGGAATTATTATTCCCTCAGTGTCTCTATGTCTTATTTCACCAAACTTATACGGTGTGCTTGCAGCTTTCTTTGTTGATTCCTTAGCCTTCTCTTTACTTCGTTCTGCTACAACTATATCCATTCTTTCTTTGATAAATGGATTATCCTTTATACGAGAATATTCGTTTTCGCCCAACCATAGAACATATCTCTGTTTATCATTGATAAACTCTTTGGCGCCAATAAATTTTCTTATGTACGGTTTCAATTCTGGATATCTTTTTACAATATCAATATATTCCTCAAAGCTCTTGATAATTAACCCCCCACCATCTATCGGCATACTGCCCATAACCATCACAGGAAGGTCATAAAGATTTGTTCTAGAATTTTTTACATATATATTAATTTCCTCAGCTAAATAAGCATTAATGTTTTCTACTTTTCTTCTCTGATTATCAGTAGAATATAAATACTTTATGGAGTGATTATTCTTATTGCTAAATCCAATAATGACAACTGTAACCCCTGCTGGATTAGCCGCACTATTACTCCATTTGAATGAATCATATGCAAAATCTATATCTACTAATTCGAACATTTCTGGCCAAAATATTGCAACCTGTTCACCTTGTACAACAGAATTAGTAGAAACTAAAGCAGCTCTACCATTACAATTAATAATCAGCTTTGCTGCCTTATAAAACCAACAACACACATAATCTAGACTTTTATACGAAGAAATATGGCCTAAAACATACTCTTTATCATAATTCTTATAAGTATCTTTTTTTGAGTTTTTCTTACCACTATATGGTGGGTTCCCCACAAGATACAGCTCACTGTCTTTAGTGATATCAACCAATTCTTCCCACTCATAGCGCGTTGAATTTCCTAGAAAAATTTGTCCCGCATCATGTAATGGAAGTAGATTTGACTTAAAATTATAGATAGACTTTTCCAACTCAATATTCATTTGATGTTCAGCAATCCATAATGATAGCTTCGCAACTTCATGTGTAAAATCATCAATATCTATACCATAAAAATTATTTAATGAAATCTTACTTTCATTAAACCAACTCCCTTGATCTAATTCACTAGAAGATAATTCATCTAACTTGGCAAGAATTTCTATTTCTATATACCGTAATTCTTTATATGCAATAATTAGAAAGTTTCCTGATCCACACGCTGGGTCAAAAACTTTTATTTTCGATAATCGATCTATTAAAGCCTCTAATTCTTTAATGAGGCTTCTTCGATTAGCCCCCTTAGTCTTATCAGTAATATCTTTTTCTTCATTTTCATCAATACGAGCAAATATATCTTGTTTTACTTCATTTAAATTATCGATAAAAAGCGGACACAAAACACGGCGAATATTTTCTACACTTGTATAATGCATCCCTGTAACTGAGCGTTTTTCTCCATCAGCCACAGTCTGAATCATAGCGCCTAAAATATCTGGATTAATTTCATTCCAGTTAAGTAGCTCACCAGCCTCAATAATAAGTTCACGAGTTGTTTTATCAAACACCAAGTCAACGTGCGGCTCTGAAAAAAGCTTACCATTTACATAGGGAAACTCTCTTAACCATTCAGGCTCAGCATTGCGATTTTCACGATCTAATGATGCATAAATTTCAGAAATAACCTGATTTAAATCAGATCCATCTATATTAGTACGTGTTTTAACAGTATTAGTAAAGATACCTTTTGGCATAATATCAGTATCTTCTGCAAATAAAAGGAATAGTAAACGAATTAAAAATAGATTGAACGCATGTTCTTGTGTCGTTTGATCCTTAAAACTATTAATCTCTCTTAACTCATGATATAACTCTTTAAATCTTGATGCAGCCTTAATATCAGCAGGATTTTCACGGCTATAATCTACCTTTTCAATACCATTCCAAGGTAAGAAAAAATCTGCATGTAATGGTAATTCAGTTATCGGTATAATTAATGAGTCACTGGTCTTCGTATCAATAGCAGCAATTTCATCAAAATTTGTTGCTATTACTATACGCGGCTTATTTCGTTCTTCTGATACTTCTTTTACCATATCAGTAACACGAGCCATAGGAGATGATACTTCAGAAACCACTTCATACATTGCCTTATTTTTTATTACTGTTTTACCTGCATTTCTTGCTCGTGTAATTGAAGCCGCTGGGAAATCATAATTCGATATAAAGTCATAGAAGAAATTTTCTTTATCGATTCCATCTTTTATATATTTCTTTATATTATTCTCTATAGTAATAATATCTGCCATAATAAACTCCCTATAAAATACTACACACCCTAAGACACTTATTATAAAAAAAAGAAGTTACTAACCCTAGTAACTTCCTTCTTTATGTATAGCCAAATCAGAAAGTTGGCTGAATTGTGGTCTATTAAGTTTTTATTAATTATAAAACATAAATATCCCAAATTTTGGTGCGCCTAGAGGGAATCGAACCCCCAACCTACAGTTTAGGAAACTGGCGCTCTGTCCGGTTGAGCTATAGACGCATGTATACTTTATTATAGCGTTTTTAAATCTATCTACGCAAGAACTATGCTATAATACAGCTGTTGATAGTATTAAAGAGTTCTTATAAAAAGAGGTATGTGTAATGAAACTATATAAACGATCGATTATTACCAGTTCACTATTAGCTGTCTTAGCTATATCATCCGCGTACGGGGCTACACCTGCGAAGCCAAGTGAAAGCACAGATACTGCTGTGGTTGATATGGATTACGCCAATATTCCAGAGTTAAGAAAATCAATTGAAAGCGCAACACCAGCCATAGTACAATCTACGCTTGATGCTTCTGAGGGAAAACCTACTAACAGTAAACCAATTTATTCGACAGTCACTATGTCTGGTAACCGTGTTGTATCCGTAAAAACTTATAAATCTAAAGAAGAACAAGAAAAGGCCATGTTAAAAGAGCGACAACGTTTAGACAAGGTCACTGCAGAACGTCGAGCTAAACGAAAAAACGAAACACGAACAGATATGCTAAAAGGTTTAACACCTATACCGTTCTATCCACCTGTTAGCGAAACACGGGAATTACAAAGCAAAATGTTCTCTCGACCATTTGGCAGACAGCTCGATTTACGTTTAGTAGAGGCCTATACGCAAGATTATGATAAGGCCAAACCTGGCGATATTTACGTCTATGCAGATTATGTAGACTACACATCTAAGCAACTATTAGGCGAAAAGGATGGTACTACCGCTATTTCAGCTATGATTTTACGAACAATCATGAGAAAAGACGAAAACAAAGCTTTCAGCATCGATGTAAATGCGTACTTCATAAATCCAACAACACATACCATTTTCATAAGCCGTTCTGACGATGTAAAAGGCATCGATATCAAGAAAGACGAAATAGCTGAGGCTGTATTTAAACTACCGTCACACCAATTGCAAGCTGGCGACCCACAGTATGAAATCGCTAAGCTTATGTATCAAGACCTAACAAATAAAAAATTTGATGAGTAATATTTAAATACGCACTCCAACTATAGCCACAATAAGAAAACCCCTTCATAGCAACACCATGGCTACGAAGGGGTTCTCATGTTAATTACGCCGGGCGACTCCAATCGACTTGTACGTCGATGGCTTCCCACATGCGTGTAAGAGCTAATTTAAAGTTATCCAAAGACTCTAATGGTTTTACAGTCAACCGTTCATACGTATCAAGACCTGTAGCATGCTCGATAGCATGATCTTCATTTAAGTATGCACGTACCTTGTCGATCCATTCTTGTTCAGGTAGATCCACCGTTACGGTTTTTGTATCTGTATCATAAGATAAAACTCCGTTGCTATTTACGCCATAATGAATGGCCACACGAAATATACTCATATTTATACCTCTCTTGCAGATAGTTTCATACGTATACACATTTCTATACATGTACATTGTATCATGAATGTTTCTATTCTTGAAAGAATTTTATTCTTCATTATCTAAATCAATTTCGGCCTTTAATTCCGACCGTTTTCGCCGTTCTCCACCATCGCCGTGAGCACGACGCCAAAGGGCTCCACTCATGATGGCCCCTTCGCCAAATTTAGAGGCCAACGAGTCTAGCACGGTTGAAAGCTTCTCATCTTTCTCGTCCGTTTCAATGGAGAATAAATCGTCCTGTACAATCCCTTCTGTTGAAAGCCCACTAACCGTCACACCCAAAAGCCGAATTGGTTTTAGCGGCATATCGAGAACGGATGTATCAAATTGAGGTAATGGTGCGGCGCCCATCATCTCGCGATTCTCCGTAATCGGTCTATCCTTAGCGTTATCGGTGAAAGTCTTAGCATCACGGCGATTCGATTGGCTAGTATTGCGAGCCTCCCGTTGTCTAGCAGTGCTCCGTTCACGCATGAGTTTATTCCACAATAGTACAGATGTATCATAGATAATACGTTCTTGGTCCGTAGCAGAATCTAGTCGTTTCTGACGAGATACAGTTTTAAAATCATTGTATCGCACCTTAATCGACACGGTATGACCCATCAAACCATATTTACGTAATCGTTTGGCTACACGATTGGCAAAGTAATGAAGTTCTAAATCGATAACAGCCGGGTCCTCTACATCGCTTTCATAGGTCTCCTCATTACCGACAGACTGGATTTGACGATCCGGTTCTACAGGCCGTTCATCGATGCCTCGTGCCAATTCCCAAATACGCCGTGCCTGATTGCCCACATAAGGCACTAACGGTTTCTCATCCGACAAGGCCTGCACATCCTTTATCAAGGCAAAACCACCATCTTTAAGGCGACGTTCCGTGCTAGGGCCTACACCCCATATGCGTTTTATGGGCAAATTGGCGAGGCTTTCACATTCCTTACCATAAGGAATGACCACAAGCCCATCAGGCTTATCTAGGTCAGACGCCAGTTTAGCAAGGAATTTATTCGGAGCCAAGCCCGCCGAAATGATGAGCCCCGTTTCCTCAAACACGCGGTCCTTAATAGCACGGCCCAAAGCCTTGGGGCCTGTAAATTTATGGGTAATACCCGTAACATCCAAGAAGGCTTCATCCAGAGATAAGGGCTCAATGATAGGTGTAAATTCCTCCATCACCTTGTGAATGATCTGAGAAATCTCCTTGTAGCGAGCCATATTCGGATACACGTAGATGCCATGCGGACAAAGTTTTTTGGCCCGCGAAATGGGCATAGCCGAATGGACACCAAATTTTCGGGCCTCATAGGATGCAGTAGCCACTACGCCACGCGAAGAAAGACCACCCACGATAACGGGGTGGCCTTTATATTCAGGATGATCCAGTTGTTCTACGGATGCAAAGAAAGCATCCATATCAACATGCATAATCCAGCGTCTCATGATTACGCGTCTTTTTCGTGTTCATCAAGACGGCAGTATTTGATTTGTGCGCAAATGCATTCGTCTTTAGTTTTGTACAATTGTGGAATGATTTCCAAAATGTCACCAAATGTATCTTCATTGATGGAATAGCGAGTCCAAAGACCATTACGTTGAGAATTTACAACGCCAGCATCAATTAAGATTTTCATGTGGTAGCTTAATGTGGATTGAGACAAATTAAAGCTTGCCAAAATATCTGCTGCACACAATTCATTACAGGACAACATATCTATAATATGTAATCTTGTTTCATCACTGAGCGCTTTAAAAATCGTCGCTAAACGTTCATAAGAAACTTCAACCATAAGAAAAACTCCTCAATATACATCAAAAATTATCAATCTACTTTTATACTATTATATACTATTTTTATAACTAAATCTATTTTTTTCTTTTTATTCTCATTAAAATATTTTAATTGACTAATTAAAATCATTTATGAGATAGAAAATACGCATAAAAGCGGAGATTCTCTAATAAGAATCTCCGCTTATTATTTTTTATAATAATTTGCTACAGCAGATTAAAATACGTTAACAAGATCGATTGTTTGGTTACGATTAGGGCCAACAGATACGATACCCAAAGGCACGCCTGTTACTTCTGCAATACGTTCTACGTATTTACGCGCATTTTCAGGCAATTCATCATAAGAACGGATGCCGGAAATATCTGTTTCCCAACCTGGCAATGTTTCATATACAGGTTCGCATGCTTCAAGATCGTTCAAGCTAGCAGGGAAGCCTTCAACGTTTTTGCCGTTTAATTTATAACCTACACAGATTTTCAATTCTTTGAAAGAATCAAGAATATCCAAACGTGTAATAGCTAAATAATCAAGGCTGCTAAGACCTGCTGCGTATTTTACAACCATAAGATCTAACCAACCAGTACGGCGAGGACGACCTGTTACAGTACCGAACTCATGACCAAGCGTACGAAGTTCTTCACCAATTTCATTAAGTTGTTCTGTAGGGAATGGGCCTGCACCAACACGTGTAGCGTAAGCTTTCACAACGCCGAAAATATTTTTCAAATAGTTAGGACCTACACCAGCACCGGTGGAAGCACCACCAGCGATTGGATGGGAGGATGTTACGAATGGGTAAGTACCATGATCAAGATCTAGCATAGTTGCTTGCGCGCCTTCGAACAATACCTTTTTGTCCTCTTTAATCGCTTTCAACACAGCATTATTTGTATCAGTTACATAAGGTTTCAAAGCCTCTGCATATTTAATGTAATCTGCTAAGATTTCATCGTAATTAACAGGTTCAGCATCGTATACCTTTGTAAGCATTTTGTTTTTAAACTCAACATTGTACGCCAATTTTTGTTTGAAAGTTTCCATGTCGTACAAGTCGCAAATGCGGATGCCGATACGGTTTACCTTATCAGCATAGCAAGGGCCAATACCGTTTTTAGTAGTACCAATTTTAGCATCACCTTTAGATGCTTCTTCGGCCATATCAAGAGCAATATGGTAAGGCATGATGACATGAGCACGGTCAGAAATGTGAAGAGATTTTGCAGATTTACCTTGTTTTTCAAGACCTTCAATTTCTTGTAACAACACCTTAGGATCAATAACAACGCCTGTACCAACGATATTTTGTTTATCATCGTACAAAATACCACTTGGCAATAAACGAAGCGCAAATGCTTTGTCATCTACTACAACAGTGTGACCTGCATTGTTACCGCCTTGGCTACGTACTACAACGTCAGCACGTTCCGCGATCCAGTCAACGATTTTACCTTTACCCTCGTCACCCCATTGAGTGCCGATTACCATACTTGTTGCCATATCGATGTCCTCCAAATGTGAAAGTCAAATTAATCCATAGTTATTATACAACATAATAGCAAAGCACGAAAAGGCTAAATAAAGATTACACGAACTCAATCTTTAACTTCTTGCCAAAGGCATGAGCAATCTTTCTTAATGTTTTCAACGAGGGGTTCCCATTCCCATTTTCAATTTTACTTATATCTGATTGCGTAATGCCTGTAACTTCAGATAATTGAGTTTGCGTCATATGAGCTTCAATACGTGCTTTAACTATATTTTCAATAATCTGATACTCATCTTCTAACTCATCCCATTCTTTTTTAAATTTAGGATTTTTTAATTGCTCAGCTAAATATTGATCTAATGTTTCCATATTATGTGTACCTTTCAATATAATCTTGTTTATACTTCAACGCCAATTCAATCGCATTTCTAGGGGTTTTCATAGACTTTTTTACAGTTACCACAGGTTTCAAGCAACTTTAAATCCCTAATCGTTTTAGCTCGCTGTTTTTCTGAAAGTTCGTTTAAAAACAGCTTTGCTGGTTGCTCTCCATTAGGTGTTTCATAAAAAATTACAGAAAATGATTCCATTTAATTCCTCCTATTTACTAGAAGAAATCTTTATCTTAATTATATGTTAAAACATATATCAGGTAAAGACATAATCAGCTAAACAACATTATATTTTCAACATAATCCACTGCAAACCATAAGTCAACAGATAGGGGGTGACCATTGGTCACCCCCTATCTATTGACATTTCATCCTATTAAATTAATAAATTAAAATAAGCCTAGCATGTCCTCTAAAAATTAGAACACGCCTGTACTAATTCTAAAAACAGGGATATAGGGGCCCCTACAAATTAGAACAGGCCTGTTCTAATTCTAAAAACAGAGATATAGGGGCCACCTACAAATTAGAACAGGCCTGTTCTAATTTTAAAGACGTATATTATGCGTCCCCAAGAATTAGCACAAGCCTGTACTGTATAACAATAATTTTATTTAGGTTCTTTCAACCAGAAGCTCATTAATAATCCTAACGCACCAACAGGGATCAGTGTCATCAACGCTGTTTGTACATCGTAAATATCTGCTAAATGTCCAATATAAGGTGCTACGAGTCCACCTAATGTAATGCCAAGCCCCAATGTAATGCCTGATGCAAAGCCTGCATTTTTAGCAAGGTATTTTTGGCCTAGAACAGTAATAGGTCCATATTGTGAGAATACGCCAAAGGCCATCGGTATCATGGCGCCAAAGAATCCCCATGCATTCGGTACGAAGATAAACACTAATACGGATGGTAAAAATATAATATTACCTAAGCGCACTGTTTTTAGAAAACCTAGCTTATCCGATAGTGCACCACCCATATAGGTGAGGACAGCCCCCATGGCAAAGTACATAGTAAGTGCCAAGCTCGATGCACCGGCTTCGCCATTGATAACGGTAATGTATAAAATCGGTATAAAAATCGATAATACGGAGAACAAAATTGATCGAGAGGCAATGACGAAAAATAGCTTTGTAAAACTCACCCAATCGTTTATGCCTGTATTTGTGCCCTTAATTTGGCTTTCACATTCACGCGTATCTTCGGCCTCAGTAGTATGACCTGTGAAAGCATATAGATATAGCAACACGCCGAGCGCGGCAATAGCCGTAAATACCCAGAGGAATTGGCCGCCAAAGACATAAACACCACCAGCAATGAGCGGCCCTAAGGCAAAACCAGCGCTGCCACCAACCGCAAAGCGCCCCATAGCATTGCCAATTTCATGAGATTGCGTGCGATTCACCAAAAGAGCCGCCTCAGGATGGAATAACGCTGCCCCTACGCCAGCTAAAAGAGACAAAGCAAGAATCATTTCATAGTTCGTAGCCAGCGCCATAGCGCTAATGGACACAAGAGTCACTGTAAAGCCTACCGGAATAAACCAAGGTACGCGCCATCGATCCGCTACATACCCCAAAATGGGCTGAGCAATAGACGCTACCACGGTATTACAGAAAATAATGGAAGCCGATTGATAATAATTGAGATTAAAATTAGCAATAAAAAACGGTATCAATGCAGCGAGAGAACCTTGACCGAAATCGTTAATGCAATGAAAGATAGGCGGTGCGTATTTTCTTATGGTGCTTTTCATGTATCCTCCAGATTTGGGTGGTGGTACCGGCAAAAACACTCCACCGGCCGGGTCTGCTTCGCCCTTTTGGGCTTCGCAGGGCCAAAGTCATGTTTTTACCGGTACCACCACCTCCCCTATGTACGTTAACAAATAAAAGCGCCATATGAAAATACGGCACTCACTGTAAATAAAAAATTCGGCATAGAACTTATAGAGAAAAGGACGGATACCTTCCTCAAAACGACTTCGGGTCCCGCTTTAGCGCGATAGCGTGTCGGCTTTGAGGAAGGTATCCGTCCTACCAAAGCTAAATGTTATAGGCCGAAACGAGCCATTATTGTATCTACGTGTTTCAATAGTTTATATGGATCGAAGCATGCATCGATTTCTTCGTCGGTCATGTATTTTTTGATGTTTTCATCGGATTTTAGACCTGTAGCGAAGTCTTTGCCTTCGAGCCAGCGTTCCATAGCATGTTTTTGTACCCAACGGTATGCTTCGTCACGTACGGCACCTTTGTCTACGAGGTGTGTCAAAATTGTTTGGCTAAATACAAGGCCACCTGTAAGGTTAAGGTTTTTAAGCATTGTTTCAGGGTATACCAACAATTTATCGATGGTACGGATTGTTAGGTGCAGCATGTAGTTCAACGCGATGGTTGCATCTGGTAAGATAACGCGTTCTACAGAGCTATGGGAGATGTCGCGTTCATGCCACAAAGCTTGATCTTCGTACGCAGATTGTGCATAACCACGCAATAAACGAGCCATACCACAAATTCTTTCACAAGTGATAGGATTACGTTTATGAGGCATCGCGGAGGAACCTTTTTGTTTAGGGCTAAAGTATTCTTCCGCTTCGCGCACTTCGGTGCGTTGCAAGTGACGGATTTCCAAAGCGATTTTATCCAATGTACCGCCTACAACAGCAATGGTGGACAATAGTTCAGCATGGCGGTCACGTTGTACGACTTGGGTCGCGATTTTAACAGGTTCAAGGCCTAGTTTTTCACATACGTATTGTTCTACGAATGGGTCGATGTTGGAGTATGTACCAACAGCACCGGACAATTTACCAACAGCAACGCTTTTACGAGCATGTTCCATGCGTTCGATATCGCGTTCTACCTCTGCCATCCAAAGGCAAATCTTTAAACCGAATGTAGTAGGTTCGCCGTGAATACCGTGAGTACGACCAATCATAGGCGTATGTTTGAATTCTGCAGCGCGACGGCGCAATACAGCGTGTAATTGTTTCAAATCTTCAATCAAAATATCGCAAGATTGTTTCATCATATAGCCAAGTGCAGTGTCCTTAACGTCCGTGGATGTCAAGCCAAGATGAATGTATTTAGCCGCTTCAGGGCCTACATATTCGCCCACAGCAGTCACAAAGGAAATGATGTCATGATTTGTTTCACGTTCGATTTCGTGAATTCTTTCAACATCAAAATTGCCCTTTTCCCGAATGATTTTTGCCGCTTCCTTCGGAATCACGCCAAGCTCAGCTTGCGCTTCAGATGCCAATGTTTCAACCAATAACATTGTGTCGAACTCGTTGCGTTCGCTCCAAATATGGCCCATTTCTTCTCGTGTATAACGTGGTATCATGATATCTCCTTTGCATGGTGAAAGCTAGATTTTTTATATAATAATTGTACCATATGTAAAAGCTTGGTTCAATAAATCTTCCGTAATTTTCCGAATAATATATATATTAGATTTTCTTAATGTTCGGTATTTTATTTTGTATAGATTGTTTTGTGATTTATTATTATAATAGTAATGTATAAATAAGTGATATATCGTATCAACATACTAATAATACACATATAGGAGTAGATCATGGCAAAGAAACAACATAAAGAACGGATACAACAACCGAAGGAATCTCAAACAGCAAGCACGTTGATAAAATTATTTTTTCTCATCAGTTTTATCGTCCTCGGCGTCTTCGTGTTTAATGACATGCCTATCAACTGGATTTTAGGCGTATACGCAGTGGATATTTTAGTATCTCTTATATATGTAGTCATCAATAAAGGTCGCATCGCTACATCCAATGTGGTTCATACGAATGTGCGTCGCATCGTAGCTTTCTTAATTATGCTCATTACTATGTTCTTTTATGCCTTTGCACTATGGCGCGTGGACCAATACACAACACAAATGCAAGTGACATTATTCATCGGTGGCGTCATCATTTACTACGCAATCTTTAACAGTACAAAAGACTTAATTAAGAAATAAATTTTTAGCAATATATTTGATTCGTATTTACATCAGATATCTCCATATCAATCCCTATCATACAAAGGCTCAACCTAACATAGCTTTGTATGATGGGGGTTTTTTATTCATAAAACCTCTTGACGTTTAGTGTATGATAAAAGTAGGTACAGTAGTAAGTCGTACCAAATAGTTCCAATCAGGAGGTCCATATGAAAGCTTATGAAATTTTGAACAATCCCTTTCTAAATAAAGGTACCGCCTTTACAAAGGAAGAACGTAAAAGCCTTGGTCTCGAAGGTTTATTGCCCCCCGTTGTACAAACGTTAGAACAGCAAGCAACTCAAACTTATGAATTATTTAGTCGCAAAGATTCTCTATTACAAAAACGTGAATTCTTGATGCGTATTTTCTCCACAAATCGCACTCTATTCTTCAAAGTATTTAGCGATCATGTTGTTGAAATGATGCCAATCGTTTATGATCCTGTCATAGCTGAAAGTATAGAACGTTTTAGCCACGAATTTATTGATCCAGAATATGCAGCCTATATTACAGAAGAAAATATAGATCAACTTGATACTATTTTAGATCGAGCTGCAGATGGTCGTGATATTCGCTTAATTGTAGTTACTGATGCAGAAGAAATCTTGGGGATTGGCGATTGGGGTACTAACGGCGTAGATATTTCCGTAGGCAAATTAATGGTCTACACTGCCGCAGCAGGCGTAAATCCTGAATGGGTACTACCAGTTGTACTTGATGTAGGTACAAATAGACAAGAGCTTCTTGATGATCCATTATATCTAGGGGTTCGTAAAAACCGCATCACAGGAGATGCATACAACAAATTTATAGAAACTTTTGTTCGTCACGTAGAATCTAAATTCCCTAAATTATACCTACATTGGGAAGATTTTGGTCGCGACCATGCTACTGAAATTTTAAAAGTATATCGTCCTCAAATTGCTACCTTCAATGATGATGTCCAAGGTACTGGTATCATTTCCCTGGCAGGCATCTTAGGAGCACTCAAAATTAGCGGTGACACATTAACTGATAAGAAATATGTGTGCTTTGGCGCAGGCACAGCAGGTGTAGGTATCGCTAACCTCGTAATGTCTGAAATGGTAGCGCAAGGGCTATCCGAAGAAGAAGCTAGAAGTCGTTTCTACCTCGTAGATAAACAAGGTCTGCTATTCGATGACATGACAGACTTAACAATCGAGCAAAAACCGTTCGCTCGCAAACGTTCTGAATTCACTAATGCTAATGAATTAACTAATTTATATGCTGTCATTAAAGCTGTACAACCAGGCATCCTCGTTGGTACATCGACAGCACCAGGCACTTTCACAAAAGAGGTTGTCCAAGAAATGGCTAGTCATGTGGAAAGACCGATTATTTTCCCATTATCTAACCCGACAAAATTAGCAGAAGCAAGTGCACAAGATCTATTAACGTGGACAGATGGAAAGGCGCTCATCGCAACAGGCGTACCATACTCACCTATCGAACTTAAAGGTGTAACATATGATATTGGCCAAGCTAACAATGCACTCATTTATCCAGGAGTAGGTCTTGGTGTATTAGCGGTCAATGCAACTCGCTTAAGTGATGCTATGATTTCCGCAGCAGCTCATGCCTTACAAGGTATTGTAGATACTACAAAACCAGGTGCAGCTACGTTACCACCAGTAGAAAAATTAACACAATTCTCTCGTACAGTGGCTAAAGCTGTTGCCGAATGTGCCATCAAAGAAGGCTTAGCACCTGAACAAGATATTGATGCGGCGATTGATGCCATCTTGTGGAAACCAGAATACAAAAATAATCAATAACAGTTTATTAACAGCTACATAAACAACAAAAAGAGGCATATCTTACATACAACCATGTATGTGAGGTATGCCTCTTTATTGTCCTAGTACGACAGGGATGGCTAAGGACACGACTTGTCCACGTTTGTTAACAATACTACCGCTCGTCTTGATGATACGTATCGCTTCGTCTCGTACATCAGGAGGAACAGAGTCCTCTACGATACGCGGGGTATTAACGCCGACGATTACATTGCCGCTAGCGTCAAAGTTAACGCGCACAACGGCTTCGCCGCGTACAGATGATGCTTGGCCTTGTTCTTTCACTTGGCGCAAATATTCTGTAGGATTAATATCCGATTGTTCGAGCCACGCCCGTTGACCCGGCGTCAGCAAATTGAGTGCATCCGCAAAAAACGATAGGTCTTTATCTGTATTATCGAGACCATTACCTTCTGCATTAGGATCCGTCGATACGTCATTGCCTACTAATTTCTTTTGTTGTTCCTGTTTTTGATGTGTCACAACGCCCGTCTCACCGCCAGTAGCCTCAGATTCTATGGCCTTTGGAACAGCCCATTCACGTTTTGTAGCCGATGCTGGTTGTTCTGTATCTATAGTTTTCTGTGGTTCTACGGTATTTACAGGCGGTTTCGTTTCTTGTTTCTGAGCTACCGACGCAGGTGCATCTGTAGGAGGTTTTGCCTCCTCTGGTGGCGGCGTTACCGTCGGATGATCCTCGGCTTGTTCGCTTTCACCAGCATCGGCTAAATCAAAGCTAATCTCAGCTGCCTCTTGGCCTGCACCAGTGCCACTCATGCCCTTTAGTGAAAGCCCCATACCCGTTATCATGAGAATACTGATGCACAGGGATATCAAAAACGGTCGAAAATAATGCGATTCAAACATAGAATCACTTCCGATCCGTAGCGACACTAATGTACTTAGCGCCGTTTACTTTCAGCATATCGAGAAGGGCGATGACCTCGTTATAATACACGTCCTTAGACGCGCGAATAACAAAGGCCTGTCGTGGCGTGGTCCGCACGATATCCTGTACCTCTTGAGACAGATTATCCGCAGAAATTTCGCGGTTATCGATATAGAGTTTATGCGATGTTGTGAGAGTAATGATAATCGGTTCAATGGATTTAGCCGTCGAAGTCGATGTGGATGGTAAATTTAACGGGATTTGTTGCTCCGTATTCATGTATAAAGTGCCGACCATGAAGAATACCAATAGAAAAAATACGATATCAATCATAGGGATGATCATGATGGTCGGTTCTTTTTTCACTCCTAATGTACGACGTCTCATAGGTCATGTTCCTCGTTGTACGCATCGAGAATGCTGCCACATTCATGTTCTAAGGCTACGATAAAATCATTCACCTTTGCTGCACAATAGCTGTGAAAGGCAAGAGCAATGATGGCCACCGTAAGGCCTGTAGCAGTAGCTACCAAGGCTTCGGATACACCACCTGTTATGATGGTTGGAGCCCCAATGTCACCACCTACAACGGCAAAAGCGCGGATCATGCCAAGAACGGTACCGAGCAAGCCAAGCAACGGCGCCATGGTAACGATCATGCTAAGCCACCCAAGGCCACGTTTTAAGCGTTCATCGGTATAGCCTACCAAGTCTTGTAAACGGTTTTCTAAACCATTGTAATTTTTTGCACTGCGCAAAGCCTTTGCAAAGAGAGTGCCTAGATTTTGTGTATCTCGTTCTAATACGGTTGGCAACATAATCCAGCCTGGATGATTATTTAGGACAGCCGTGAATTGGCGCATGTCCTTACGGAATTTACGGTATAGAAAAAATCGCTCAATACCAATCATTAGGGTAACAACTAGAAAGATAACGAGTGGGTACATAACGAAACCACCAGCTACAAATAAATGTGCAATGCTACTCATACTAACCTCCAAAACCCACACTCTTTTAGGCTCTTATCTAATAATTATACCACGTTTTTACACATCAAAACATATGAGGCTTACGATAGATGAGTAAAAATATACTAGTTGATGCATACAATCTGACAAAGATCTTAACTAGTATAAGAAAATACAGAAAAAGGGCTACATCAATAGACATGCTAATTGATGTAGCCCTTATTAGTGCAATTTTATGTACCTTTGTATGAATTTTTTATATGTACTATTTATATTGTGCACGCTATGAAGCGCAGGCTTTCATAAATGGCACAGAATCGATTCGTACATAGCTAGATATTATTTATCAAGTTTATTAATATCCAAGCGATTCATGCTGCCAATGAAGCGATTGTAAGATTCAATCATATCATTGTAATGATCAGCTGATTGGTCACCTAAGAATGTACGAACTCTACCAATCGTTGTATTTAATTGAGACTTAGCAGTGTTATATTCTGGACTCGTAACGGTGCCAGCTACATCCATAATGCCTTGTAACTCTTGGTTAGCTGCATTTACATCGATTTGTTTGCCTTCTTCAAAGCCATCTAATAAAGCCGTTAAGCGTAAATGAACTTCTTGAACAGCGGCTGCGTTTTTCTTACCAGAATCTTTAAGTTCTTTCAACTGTTCTTGTTGATTTTCTGTGTTATGTTTGTGAACTACTGCGTCTAACTGATTATATGCTGCATAGAATTGATCATATAGTTGAACGTATTTAGGTCCTAATTGTTGTTCCTTAGCATAATTATCTGCTTGATATGAATTAGTTTGGTAGTACGTATCCAATTCACTGGCTACTGGTACAATATCCTTTAATACAGCCAATACGTTGTCTAAAGGTTCCTTCATATCATCATATGGTACGCCAGCGTCTTTAGCAGCTTGCAACTTTTGTTGTAAGGTATCAAAGTGTGGTGCCATGAAGCTTGTTAAATGTTGCCCCTCTTTTAGTTTTTGAACGGACGGATTGATAGCATATCCAAAGCGTACGGACCAACTATTAAAATCGCCAATCGCTTCGATATAGTTATTGAACACTTTAATGTCCTGTTGCGATGCCTTTTGAGCGCCTTGTTGCACCCCATTGGCAATCTTAGAAAAACTACAGCCACTCATGAATAATGGGGAGGTAAGAGCAGTTACACACAATACTGCTGTTGTCAGTTTTTTTGCTAATGGATTCAAAATAAATCTCTCCTTTTAAAATAACCCATAAAGTATACATCTATAACTAAATTATATACTAAATATGATTTTTACAAAAGTCATACTTATGCATTTCATGAAAAAAAGGCATAGTACCTATCATTTCCTATCGATTACAAACCGATAGCAGTATAGATACTATGCCTGTATGTATAGAGATTATGTTAAGGACTTGTCAAAGACGCCTATGAGTTCTTCGACGGCTTGTGATTCACTCATTTCGCCATCTAAAACTGCGGCTTCTACTTCGCCCATACGACCTTGAATGACTACATTGTTAAAGAATAGGTTGTGCAAGTGTTCGTCAATCA
>OKGA01000227.1_pt1 | contig 20360 bp, 19 predicted proteins | sample 1611451 | NCBI WGS metagenome assembly OKGA01 (sample SAMN04436745, study PRJEB24849) | human gut metagenome | biome: human gut; feature: NICU; material: stool | host: Homo sapiens | place: USA: Saint Louis, MO | collected 2010-12-22
GATGGGCATGCGCCTGCACGGCGTGACCTATCAGCGTATTCAGCTCGCCGCGCCCTTCGGGCTGCGCTATGAGCATGCGCCGGGCCGCGCGCAGTTTCACTTCGTCGGGCGCGGCCCGCTGCTGGTGCGCGGTGCGTCAGGCGCAATTTTTACGCTTAATACCGGCGACGCGCTGCTGATCCCGCACGGCAAACCCCACAGCCTGCTCTCCTCGCCCGACGCCGACTGCGAGAATATCGCCGCCTTCAGCAGCAAGCCGATCTGCGACAGCGTCTGCGCCATTGGCGCGCCTGCCGACGCCTGCGACGACGAGGAGAGCGTGATCCTGTTCAGCGCCTGCATGAAGTTCGAGCTGGGCGGCATGCAGCCGCTGATCAACACCATGCCGGATATCATGCTGGTGAGCACCCTGCTGTCACAGTATCCGGAGATCCAGCCGATTCTCGACGCTATGGAGCGCGAGTCGCGCACGCGCCACGCCGGCTTCGCCGGTATTCTGTCGCGGCTGGCGGACGTGGTGGCGGCGCTGATCGTGCGCGGCTGGGTAGAGAACGGCTGCGGTCAGGGCAGCGGGCTGGTGCAGGCGATGCGCGATCCGCGCCTGAGCAAGGCGATCGCCGCGATGCACCGCGAACCGGGAGAGAACTGGACGGTAGAACGGCTGGCGCGCGTGGCGGGCTGCTCGCGGTCGGTGTTCGCCGAACGCTTTCAGAACGCCACCACCATGACGCCGCTGCGCTATCTCACCGAGCTGCGCATGCGGCTGGCGGTGCAGCGCATCGTTAATAACGGCGAAGCGGTGGAAGTGGTGGCTTTTCAGCTTGGCTACGGCTCGCTGGCCGCTTTTAGCCGCGCCTTTAAGCGCATTGTCGGTCAGCCGCCCGGCGCGCTACGCGCCGGGCGGGAAGAGGCGCGTGCCTCCTAGCGGAAGACGCTGATCGCTTCCACCAGGCGGTTAGCCTGATGCGTCATGCGGCTGGACGCCTCGGCGCTCTCCTGCACGCGCGCCGCGTTGCGGTGGGTGATATCGTCGAGATCCTCGACTGCCGTAGAGACTTCGCTCAGCGCGGTGGACTGCTCGGCGGTAGCGGCGCTGATCTGCGCGATCAGCGAGGAGACGTTCTGCACCTGCGCGACGATGTCCTGCATGGTGCGTCCCGCCGCATCGGCGTGCCGGCTGCCGAGCTGAACCCGGCTGGCGCTGGTTTCCACCAGGCTTTTGATTTCGCTGGCAGCCTTGGCGCTGCGCTGCGCCAGGCTGCGGACTTCTCCCGCCACCACCGCGAAGCCTTTGCCCTGCTCGCCCGCGCGCGCCGCTTCCACCGCCGCGTTGAGCGCGAGGATATTGGTCTGGAAGGCGATGCCGTCGATCACGCTGGTGATGTTGGCGATGCGCTGCGAGCTTTCGGCGATTTCCGCCATCATCCCCACCATTTCCTGCATCACGTCGCCGCCCTTGCTCGCCGCCTGGCTGGTGCGCGCCGAGAGCGTATTTACCTCACCCGCCGTTTCGGTGTTGCTTTTTACCGTGGCGGTCATCTCATTCATGGTGGCGGCAGTCTGCTGCACGTTAGCCGCCGCCTGTTCGGTGCGACGGCTCAGCTCGCTGTTGCTGCTGGCGATGGCGTCGCTGGCGCTCAGAACGTTAATCGCCTGGCCGCTGACGTCATCCACCAGCCAGCGGAACATCAGGCCGAGCTGGCCGATAGCACGCTGCGTCATCCCCACCTCATCGACGCGATCGATTTGCTCTACTTTATGACTGGCGCCGGTGGCCACGCTAAGCGCCTGCTGGCACATGCGTTCGATGGGGCGCGAGATTTGCTGTTCCATCCACAGGCTGGTCAGCAGCAGCAGCAGCGCCATGCCGCCGGTAAAGCAGCCCAGCGAGGCGGGCGTCATGCCGAGCAGCGCGGCGCTGAGCGCCGCCAGCGGCAGCAGCGCGATCAGCGGCAGGCGAATACGCCAGCGCAGCGGCAGCGTTTTCAGCAGTGACCCGACGCGACGCCAGCCGGTGCGTACGATTAGCCCTTTATGGAAGCGGCGCCCTTTCGTCCGCCCTTCGCGAAAATCGCGGTAGAGCGCTTCAGTGGCGCGAATTTCCGCTTCGCCAGGTTTGGTGCGCACCGACATAAATCCCTGCACTTTGCCGTCACGCACCACCGGCACCGCATTGGCGCGCACCCAGTAGTGGTCGCCGTTTTTACGGCGGTTTTTCACCAGCGCCGACCAGGGTTCGCCCTGCTTCAGCGTCGCCCACATGTCGGCAAACGCCTCGGGCGGCATGTCGGGATGGCGCACCATATTGTGCGGCTGCCCGTTGACCTCTTCCGGCGTAAAGCCGCTGACCTCGATAAAGGCGTCGTTGGCGTAGGTGATGTAGCTGTTGATATCGGTGGTCGACATTAACGTCGCGTCATCGTCAAACACGAATTCGCGCTGGGTGACTGGCTGATTGTTACGCATGACGGGTCCTTGAAAGGGCTGCTGAATGTAGGGAGATTATCAGTTATGTTTTTTTATATTTTCGGCAGCAAAAGACCCGGGCTTTAGGGGCGGCAATAAATTTTCCCCGCTAAAAAAGAGGACTGGAGAGCATTTGACCCGCCAGCCGCGTATATATAATCCTTTAGCCCTTTTTAATAATCGTGTTTGTCAGCCCTGTAGCGCGCGGCGGATAAAGCCCTGATGCCTTTTGAGGCGTGCGCGGGCTTCTCCGGCGTCGATGTCGGCCAGCAGCATCAGGATGGCGGTTTTGCAGTGGCCGTCGCAGGCCGCCAGCGCGCGGCTGGCGTGCGCTTCGTCGCAGTCGGTGGCCTGCATGACGATGTTGATCTGGCGCTGTACCAGTTTCTGGTTGGTGGCCTCTACGTCGACCATCAGGTTGCCGTAGACTTTGCCGCTGCGGATCATCGCGCCGGTGGTGAGCATGTTGAGCACCAGTTTTTGCGCGGTGCCCGCTTTCATGCGCGAGGATCCGGTGACCACTTCCGGGCCGACCACCGGCGTGAGCGCGATGTCCGCTGCCTGCGCCATGGCGCTGTTGGGGTTGCAGGTGAGCGCCGCCGTGGTGGCGCCAAGCGTCCGGGCATATTCCAGCGCACCCAGCACGTAGGGCGTGCGGCCGCTGGCGGCGATGCCCACCAGCACATCTTTCTTGCTGAACTGGATGTCGCGCAGATCCTGCGCGCCCTGCTCGCGGTCGTCTTCCGCGTTTTCTACTGCCTGCAATATCGCCTTGTGGCCGCCGGCGATGAGCCCTACCACCTGGTCGCGCGGCGTGCCGAAGGTCGGCGGGCATTCGCTGGCGTCGAGGATGCCGAGTCGCCCGGAGGTGCCTGCGCCGCTGTAGATCAGTCGGCCGCCCTGTGCAAAGGCGGCGACGATGGCGTCAACCGTTTGGGCGATCTGCGGCACGATCGCTTCGACCGCCAGCGCCACTTTTTTATCTTCGTTGTTGATGACGCGCAGCATGGCGTCGGTGGAGAGCTCGTCGATGTTCTGGCTGGCCGGGTTACGGCCTTCGGTGATGAGCTGGCTGAGGTCGATTGTCATGGGACGTGCTCCGGGCATGATTTATCCAGGCCCGGTTTTATCATATTTGCGGGATAAAAAAAGGGTTCAGACGTTGTCTGAACCCTGTTACATGGCCTGATGTTGCCTGGAAAGCCGGAGCCTGCGCGGATAAGACGGCCCGATCGCAAAGACGCAAAAAGCGCCATCCCTGGCAGCTCGGCCTGCGTCATCCATGACGCAGGACGCTTTGCTCTTCGGTCCGTCTTATCCGCTGTTTAGCCTGGCTCGTCGCCTGATGGTCAGGTCAAAAGAAGGGTTAGCTCGCCGTTTGTGCGCGCAGCTTCAGCTCGTAGGCTTTCGCCTGCTCGGCGTCGAACTGGTTTTCCCAGCGGGCGATAACCAGTACCGCCAGCGCGTTGCCGATGACGTTAAGCGCGGTGCGCGCCATATCCATGATGCGGTCGACGCCCGCGATAAAGGCCAGGCCTTCCAGCGGAATGCCGACGCTGCCCAGCGTCGCCAGCAGCACCACGAACGAGACGCCCGGCACGCCTGCGATGCCCTTGGAGGTCACCATCAGCGTCAGCACCAGGATGATCTCATCGGTCAGCGACAGGTCGATGCCGTAAAGCTGCGCGATAAAGATGGCGGCGATGCTCTGATAGAGCGTTGAGCCGTCCAGGTTAAAGGAGTAGCCGGTCGGCACCACGAAGCTGGTGATCGCCTTCGGCGCGCCGTAGGCCTCCATCTTCTGCATGATGCGCGGCAGCACGGTTTCCGAGCTGGAGGTCGAGTAAGAGAGGATCAGCTCATCTTTCAGGATACGCATCAGAGTGGTGATGCGCAGCTTACAGAAGCGCGCCACGCCGCCGAGGATAACGAACGCGAAGAAGAGAATCGCGGCGTAAACCAGCAGCACCAGCTTCGCCAGCGGCCACAGAGAGGTGAAGCCGAAGTTGGCGATGGTCACGGCGATCAGCGCGAAGACGCCCACCGGCGCGTAACGCATAATCATGTGCGTCACTTTAAACATGGTTTCCGACACGCTGCGGAAGATGTTGACCAGCGGATCGCGCTGCTCCGACGGCAGCGCCGACAGGCCCATGCCGAACAGCACCGAGAAGAAGATAATCGGCAGCATGTCGCCCTTCACCAGCGAAGCGAAGATGTTCTGCGGGATCAGCGACAGAATGGTGGCGACCAGGCTGTGAGGCCCGTTCTGCACCGCTTCGGTCGTGGCTTCATACTTAGAGATGTCCACCGTTGCCAGCGTTGACATATCAATGCCGGTGCCGGGTTGAAACACGTTAGCCAGCGTAATGCCGACCACAATGGCAAGGGTGGTGATCACTTCGAAATAGACGATGGTTTTGACGCCGATTCGTCCCAGTTTCTTCGCATCGCCCACGCCGGCAATGCCGACAATCAGCGATGAAATCACGATAGGCACAACGATCATCTTGATCAGATGAATAAAGATATCGCCCGCCGGGCTGAGAATGTTGGTGATTAACCATTCACGATCGTCTGGCTGATTATGCAGCACTGAACCGACAACGATGCCGAGCACCAGCGCAATCAGAATCTGCCAGGCCAGGCTTATTTTAAAACCTTTCATAACGCGTTATTTCCTCAGTCAAAACCCCTATTGCTACGCTGCGAAGGTGCAGAGAAGGATACACACAGGGAAGTGAGCAAAAGCCCGGTAAATTAGAGGGTTATTGAGGACAGCGTCCTCGACGAAAATGCGAAAATTCCCGTACTTTTTTCAGACGCCGTCTGGTTGAGTCCTGCTGAGCAGGGGCGAGATAAGTACCATTTTCACTGTGGTAAATGCAACCCCTGGCGTGTTCGATTAAAGATTAGCCACTCTTCTAGCATAAAATGCTGTTTAGTTATAAAAACCCTAACCTGCTGTTCTAAAAAGTAATAGTTATTAAATTATCCGCATAGCTATGCAGCGCTGCGCAAAAAGGCGACGGGTTCGTTTGCTGCATTTTTCGCCAGCCACAGGGTCGAATTGCGGAGCATGTTCGATGGTTTTGCAAGGGATAACAAGCAGGCGGGCGCTCTCGTGATCTAAGGCGCAAAAAAGAAACAAAGCATTGGCTCAGGCTTCACTTAACCTTTGATTGACATATTATTAACATCTTCAAGGAGATCCGCCATGAGCCAACAACATAAACACCCGATTCCTGCCGGCATTGCCGCGAATGCCCTGATCACTGCCGAGCAGTATCAGACGATGTATCAGCAGTCCGTCAGCGACCCGGATGCGTTCTGGGGCGAACAGGGGAAAATCCTCGACTGGATCAAGCCCTACAGCAAAGTGAAAAACAGCTCTTTCGCGCCGGGCAATATTTCTATTCGCTGGTATGAGGACGGCACGCTTAATCTGGCGGCCAATTGCCTCGATCGCCATCTGGAAAAGCGCGGCGACCATCCCGCCATTATCTGGGAAGGCGACGACGCCAGCGAAAGCAAGACCCTGACCTTTCGCCAGCTGCATAACCAGGTGTGCCGCTTCGCCAACGTACTGCTGTCGCTGGGAGTGAAAAAAGGCGACGTGGTGGCGATCTATATGCCGATGGTGCCCGAAGCGGCGGTGGCGATGCTGGCCTGCGCGCGCATCGGGGCGGTGCATTCGGTGATTTTCGGCGGCTTTTCGCCGGAAGCGGTGGCGGGCCGCGTGGTGGACTCCAGCGCGAAACTGGTGATCACCGCGGACGAAGGCGTGCGCGCCGGACGTCCTATCCCGCTAAAGAAAAACGTCGACGACGCGCTGAAAAATCCCACCGTCAACAGCGTGAAAAATGTGGTGGTGCTGAAGCGTACCGGCGGGTCGATCGACTGGCAGGATGGCCGCGATCTCTGGTGGTCCGAGTTAATGGATAAAGCGAGCGAGCAGCACGCGCCCGCCGAGATGCAGGCGGAAGATCCGCTTTTTATCCTTTATACCTCTGGCTCTACCGGCAAGCCGAAAGGGGTGCTGCACACCACCGGCGGCTACCTGGTTTATGCGGCGACCACCTTTAAATACGTTTTCGATTATCATCCGGAAGATATCTACTGGTGTACCGCCGACGTCGGCTGGGTCACCGGTCACAGCTATCTGCTCTACGGGCCGCTGGCGTGCGGCGCCACCACCCTGATGTTCGAGGGCGTGCCGAACTGGCCGAAACCGAGCCGCATGGCGGAAGTGGTGGATAAACACAAAGTGACCCTGCTCTATACCGCGCCGACGGCGATCCGCGCCCTGATGGCGGAAGGCGACAAGGCGATTGAGGGCACCAGCCGTCAGAGCCTGCGCATCATGGGCTCGGTGGGCGAACCCATTAACCCGGAAGCCTGGGAGTGGTACTACAATAAGATTGGCGACGGCCGCTGTCCGATTGTCGATACCTGGTGGCAGACTGAAACCGGCGGCTTTATGATCGCGCCGCTGCCGGGCGCCATCGAGCTGAAAGCGGGCTCCGCGACCAAACCTTTCTTCGGCGTGCAGCCTGCGCTGGTGGATAACGAAGGCAATCCGCAGGAGGGCGCGGCGGAAGGCAATCTGGTGATCACCGACTCCTGGCCGGGCCAGGCGCGTACGCTGTTCGGCGATCATGACCGCTTCGAGCAGACCTACTTCTCTACCTTCAAAAATTGCTATTTCAGCGGCGACGGCGCGCGCCGCGACGAAGATGGCTACTACTGGATCACCGGCCGCGTCGACGACGTGCTTAACGTTTCCGGCCACCGTCTCGGCACCGCCGAGATCGAATCTGCGCTGGTGTCGCACCCTAAAATCGCCGAAGCGGCGGTGGTGGGCATTCCCCACAGCATTAAAGGCCAGGCGATCTACGCCTATATCACGCTGAACCATGGCGAAGAGCCGTCGCCAGAGCTCTATACCGAGGTGCGCAGTTGGGTGCGGAAAGAGATCGGCGCCATCGCTACGCCCGATATCCTGCACTGGACCGACTCGCTGCCGAAAACCCGCTCCGGCAAGATTATGCGCCGCATTCTGCGCAAGATCGCCGCGGGCGACACCAGCAATCTGGGCGATACCTCAACGCTGGCCGATCCAGGCGTCGTGGATAAACTGCTGGAGGAGAAGCAGACGCTCCGTATGCCGTAAACCGTCTTACCGGCGGGAGGTCTCTTCTTCCCGCCGCCCTTTCCTTACGCAGTGTGTTTCTGAAGTCACATAACAATATCTGACCAGGCCTTTCTCGCGCAGCAGCGTGAGGCTGCCGCCTGCATAACCTCTGGAGAAACTGTGATGAACGACGCCCTTTCCACTCAGGAGGCGCTCAATCAACGAATTGAGCGTCATCCGCGCTTTCAGGAGCTGGTGCATAAGCGCCAGCGGTTCGCCCTGGTGCTGTCGCTGATTATGCTGGTGCTCTACGTCGGCTTTATTCTGCTGATCGCTTTCGCGCCCGGCTGGCTCGGCACGCCGCTGCATGACGGCACCAGCGTGACGCGCGGCATTCCCATCGGCGTAGGCCTGATTGTGATTTCTTTTGTGCTGACCGGCGTTTACGTCTGGCGCGCCAACGGCGAATTCGATCGCCTGACGAAGCAGATCCTCAGCGAGGTAAAACCATGAAGCGTCTTTCTCTCTGGCTGCTGGCGCTGCTGCCCGCCTCCGCGCTGGCGGACGCCCTGACCGGCGCGGTGCAGAAGCAGGCCACCAACTATCAGGCGATCGGCATGTTTGTGGTGTTCGTCGCCGCCACGCTGGGCATTACGTACTGGGCGTCGAAGCGCACCCGCTCGCGCAACGACTACTATACCGCCGGCGGCAATATAACCGGTTTCCAGAACGGCCTGGCGATGGCGGGCGACTTTATGTCCGCCGCCTCCTTTCTCGGCATCTCCGCGCTGGTTTATACCTCCGGCTACGACGGGCTGATCTACTCGCTCGGCTTCCTGGTGGGCTGGCCGATGATCCTGTTTCTGATCGCCGAGCGCCTGCGCAACCTGGGTCGCTACACCTTCGCCGACGTCGCCTCTTATCGCCTGCAGCAGAAGCCGATTCGCACCCTCTCCGCCTGCGGCTCGCTGGTAGTGGTGGCGCTCTACCTGATTGCGCAAATGGTGGGCGCGGGCAAGCTGATCCAGCTGCTGTTCGGCCTCGACTATCATATCGCCGTGGTGCTGGTGGGCATTCTGATGGTGCTCTACGTGCTGTTCGGCGGCATGCTGGCGACCACCTGGGTGCAGATTATCAAAGCGGTACTGCTGCTGTTCGGCGCCTCTTTTATGGCGATCATGGTGATGAAGGCGACCGGCTTCAGCTTCAATAACCTTTTTACTCAGGCGATGGCGGTGCACCCGAAAGGCGCGGCCATCATGCAGCCGGGCGGGCTGGTGAAGGATCCCATTTCCGCGCTCTCGCTCGGACTGGGGCTGATGTTCGGCACCGCCGGATTGCCGCATATTCTGATGCGCTTCTTTACCGTGGCGGACGCGCGCGAGGCGCGTAAAAGCGTCTTCTGGGCCACCGGCTTTATGGGCTACTTCTACTTCCTGACCTTTATTATCGGCTTCGGGGCGATTCTGCTGGTCGGGGCGAATCCCGCCTTTAAAGACGCCAGCGGCGCGCTGATCGGCGGCACCAATATGGCGGCGGTGCATCTGGCGAACGCGGTAGGCGGCAGCACCTTCCTCGGCTTTATCTCCGCCGTGGCCTTCGCCACCATTCTGGCAGTGGTCGCCGGGCTGACGCTGGCGGGCGCGTCGGCGGTATCGCACGACCTGTACGCCAGCGTTATTCGCAAAGGCCAGGCGACCGAGCGCGAAGAGCTGCGCGTGTCGAAGATTACCGTACTGGTCTTGGGCGTGGTGGCGATTGCGCTGGGCATCCTGTTTGAGAAGCAGAACATCGCCTTTATGGTCGGCCTCGCCTTCTCTATCGCCGCCAGCTGTAACTTCCCGATCATTCTGCTGTCGATGTACTGGTCGAAGCTGACTACCCGCGGCGCGATGATTGGCGGCTGGCTTGGGCTGATTACCGCGGTTGTGCTGATGATCCTCGGCCCGACGGTCTGGGTGCAGGTGCTGGGTCACGCCTCCCCGGTTTATCCCTATGAGTATCCGGCGCTCTTCTCGATGATTGTCGCCTTTGTCGGCACCTGGCTCTTCTCCGTTACCGACCATTCGCCGCAGGGCGCGCAGGAGCGCGGCCGCTTCCGGGCGCAGTTTATCCGCTCGCAAACCGGTATTGGCATCTCGCAGGGCAAGTCGCACTAAGTCATATCTTTCCCGCCAGCGTGAACAGACGCTGGCGTTTTTCTCAGCAGAAAGGCTAAAATAAGTGCGAATCGCACGATTCGCACGATTAAGGAATCACAATGCTGAGTTTTACCGCTAACCAGGCAAAAACGCGTTTTGGCGAGCTGATGAACAAAGCGCAGCACGAGGCCGTTACTATCACTAAAAATGGCCGCACCGCCTTTGTCTGCCTGCCAGCTGAAGATTATGAAGCCTTTGAGCAATTCAAGCTAGAAAGCCTGCGGGCTAAACTGGCGCACGCTATCGCTCAGGCGGAAAACGGTCAATTGCATGACGGTGAGGCTGTCTTTGAGGAGCTGATGAAGGATCTGTAATGGGACAGTTCAGGCTTACGGATGAAGCGAAGGAAGATTTAAAAGAGGTCAAAGCCCATTCATTAACGCGATGGGGAGCTGTCATCACTCAGGCGTATTTGCAGGGCATGCGTGTGACGATGCAAATGCTCGCCAGCCATCAGGTCGGCATCGACATCAGCAATGAGACCTGGCCAGGCGTCTTTTACTGGCCTTACGAAAGCCATTACCTCTATTTTCTTCGGGTGCCTGAGGGCATTCAGGTCATCGCGATTATTCATCAGACGCGTCTGCCAAAAGCGGTGAAAAAGCGTCAGCCCTGACAATAAAAAAGCCGGTCGCGCAAGCAACCGGCTCAAACGTGTTTATTACGCTGATTAGAAACGCAGCGAAGCGCCGACGTACGGGCCGTCGACCAGCACGTTGTCTTTACGACCGCCTTTGTTGTTCAGCTCGATATACTGATAGCCCACGCGCAGGTTCAGCAGTGAAATCGGGGTGAAGCTCAGGCCGCCAGCGGCTTCCTGATAGCTGTCGAGATGGTCGGTCAGACCTTCTGGCGCGTAGTAGTATTCGCCGTACAGGCCCCACATGCTGTTGAAGCTGTACTGCGCGCCGCCGCCCAGCGCCACGGCGAAGCCATCTTTACCATCTTCCGGATGGGTGAAAATGGTCTTGGCGGTCGGCGCCAGACGCAGTCCGCCGATATCGACGTTGTAACCCAGTCCCAGGCCGTAGGTGCTGCCGTCGTGATCGCTGCGCAGCCAGTTGCCTTTAAGGAACAGGCCCGGAGAGGTGGTGCCCAGACCGACGTTCAGATTAGTGTTGTGCTCGCCGACATCCACGCTGCCTTCGATAGCCTGCGCCGCGCCGCTCAGCAGTACCAGACCCAGTGCGCTCCCGGTAACAAGTTGCTTAAACATGATTCCACTCCATGAAAGGACAATAATTTCGGCGCAAAGGTTAACAGCCTGAAATCCTCTGACAACTCTATTTGGCAACCTTTACGTAAACAGACATGTCGATCGGCAAATTTTGTTGTCAGGCTGCCCACATCAGCTGGCCGATAAGCGGCGCCAGCACCACCGTCACCACGCCGGAAAGCATCATCACCAGGCTGGCAACCACGCCTTCCTGCTCGCCGAGCTGGTAGGCGCGCGCCGTGCCTGCGCCGTGCGACGCCGCGCCGAAACCCGCCCCTTTCGCCACGCCCTGCCGGATAGCGATGCGCAGAAACAGCACGTCACCGATCGCCATGCCGAATACGCCGGTAATCACCACAAACAGCGCCACCAGATCGGGCTGGCCGCCGATGGGCTTCGCCGCCGCCAGCGCGAAAGGCGTGGTGATGGAGCGCACCGCCAGGCTGCGCTGGATCGACTCAGGCAGCGTCAGCAGCCGCGCCAGCCACACCGAACTGCACACCGCCACCAGCGTGGCGGTCAGCACACCCGCGCTCAGCGAGAGCCAGTGACGGCGAATAATCGTCATGTTTTCATACACCGGCACGGCAAAGGCCAGCGTCGCCGGGCCGAGCAGCCAGAGCAGCCAGTGGCTTTCAGCAATATAGTCCTGCCAGGAGACGTGCGTAATCAGCAGCAGCGCCACCAGCAGCACGGGCGTCGCCACCAGCGGCATCAGCAGCAGCGTGCGCCAGCGGCGATAGAGACGCTTGTTGAGAAAGTAGATCAGCAGCGTGACCGCCAGACAGAGCAGGCTCAGGATAAAATCACGCATCACGCTCTTCCCTGCGCGCCGCGCGCGCCACTTCATAGCGGTAGAGGCGATCGACCACCAGCGCGGTGGAGGCGAGCACCAGCACGGTGCTTAGCGCAATCACCACGCAGATGCGCCAGCCGTCGACGCGCAGCAGGTCGCCGTAGTTCACCACCGCCACCACCGCCGGAATAAAGAACAGCAGCATTTCGGCCAGCAGCCAGCGCGAGCCCGCTCTGACCCAGCGCAGCGGCAGCACGCGCGTGACGATCAGCGCCAGCAACAGCAGCATGCCGACGATATTGGCGGGCAGCGGCAAATGCAGCCAGCTCACCAGACGATCGCTGGCGATAAACATGCCGATGTACAGCAGCAGCTGCAGCGGCAACCAGAGTCGTTGCAGCCTGCCCACGCGCTGCGGGCTGAGCGCTAACGCCATTTTCTTCTCTCCCTTCACCAGATTCGGTGCTTAGTATAAATCCGCGACAGAAGGTGAAAAAAATGAATTAAAATTATCCCAATCATGCCAAAAGGGAATAGTTATGGACGTCCGTGCGTTACGCTACTTTACCGAGGTGGTGCGCCAGCAGAGTTTTACCCGCGCCGCGCAGAAGCTCTATGTGACCCAGCCCACCATCAGCAAAATGCTGCGTCAGCTGGAAGAGGAACTGGGCTGCACCCTGCTGCTGCGCGACGGCCGCAAGCTGCATCTGACCGACAGCGGCCAGGCGGTCTACCAGCGCGGGCTGGCGATTTTGCAGGAGTTCCACCAGCTTGAGGCGGAGATCGGCGACATTAACCAGCTGAAAACCGGCGAGCTGCGCCTCGGCATTCCGCCGATGGTCGGCATGCAGATCGCCGGCTCGATCTCGGCGTTTCGCCGCCGCTATCCCGGCGTCACCCTGAACATCGCCGAATTTGGCGGCCTGACGGTGCAGCAGGCGGTGCTCGCGGGCAGCCTGGATATCGCCCTTACCGCCCTGCCGGTCGATCCCGATCTGCCGCTGAACACGCTGCCCCTGATGCACCATCCGCTCTGCGTGCTGGTGCCGCGTCAGCCCGCCTGGCTTAACCGCAGCCATATCGCGCTGACGGAGCTGGCGGCGCATCCGCTGCTGATTTTCAACGAGGAGTTCTCGCTGAATCGCCAGCTGATGAAGGCGTTTCAGCGTCTTGGCGTCACGCCGCATATCGCGGTGCGCAGCGGACAGTGGGATTTTCTGGCAGCGATGGTGCAGGCGGAGATGGGGCTGGCGATCCTGCCGGAGCCGATCTGTCAGCGGCTGGATAAGCAGTCGCTGCTGTGGCTGCCGCTGGAGTCGGAGCTAATGTGGAGTCTGGGATTGATCTGGCGGGAGGGAAGCTATCTGTCGCGCAGCGCGCAGGCGTGGATCGCCTGCTGCCGCGAACACTGGCCGGATGAAGCGCCGCGCCTGTCGGTATAGGCGCGGCGCGCGGCTTACTCTTCTTTCTCGATCAGCAGCGCTTCCAGCAGGTCGAGATCGCGCAGCAGGCGCTGCATGCTCTCATCGGAGAGCTGCTGGGTCGCGCGCAGGTGATAGACCTCGGCGCGCTCGGCGCGCAGCGCGGTCAGGCGGAAACGACGCTCCAGATTCTCGGCGAACAGCGCCTGCTCCAGATCGCTTTTGCCGTCCGCCCGGCGACGCAGGTTGCCGATAACGCGCAGGCTAACCTCTTTAAGCAGCTCAGGATCGATATTCACTTCGCTGCTGTTCTCCAGCCGCTCTTCCATTTTATGCAGGCTTTCGATCGCCACGCTCGCCATCACCGCACGGGCGTTTTGCAGCTCGCGGCGGTGTCCGGCTTTATCGATGCCGTCCACGCCGCGCAGCAGCAGCGGCAGCAGCACCACGCCCACCAGCAGCGAAAACAGGATCACGCCGGTCGCGATAAATACCAGCTCATAGCGCGCCGGAAACGGCTCGCCGGAGGTCAGGAACAGCGGGATAGAGAGCACGCCCGCCAGGGTAATGGCGCCGCGCACGCCGGCAAAGGTAGCGATCAGCAGCTCGCGCAGCGAGTAGTTGGCGAACTCCATCGGCTTCTTCTTCAGCACGCGCTTGCTGAGACGCTGCATAATCCAGAGCCAGCCGAAGCGCACCACCATCAGCGCGCCGTAGACCAGGATAATGTCGGTAAACAGCATCCAGAGCTCGACGTTGGGATCGGCGTTGGCGGCGTCAATCGAGGTGCCGATAATGTCCGGCAGCTGCAGGCCGAGCATCAGGAACACCATGCCGTTGAAGACGAACTCCAGCATCTGCCAGACGCTGTTGGCGCGCAGGCGCATCGCCAGCGGCGCCTGACGGATAATGCCGGAGCGGGTAATGGTCATGCCCGCTGCGACCGCCGCCAGAATGCCGGAGACGCCGAGATGTTCGGCAATCAGGTAGGAGGCGAACGGCAGCAGCAGCAGCAGCACGGTTTGCGTCGCCGGATCGTCGCCGCTCCAGCGGCTCAGCAGACGCAGCGATTTACCATAGAGCCAGCAGACCGCCACGCCCGCAATCAGGCCGCCGATCGCGACTTTGAGGAACTCGACGCTGGCGCCGCCCCAGGTAAACACCATGGTGCCCATCGCCACCGCAACGGCGAACTTCAGCGAGACCAGGCCGGAGGCGTCATTCATCAGCGCCTCGCCCTGCACAATCGACATGATTTTCTTCGGAATGCGTCCCTCGCCGACGATGCCGGAGAGCGCCACGGCGTCCGTCGGCGACAGCACCGCCGCCAGCGCGAAGGCGGGGATCAGCGGAATACCCGGCACCATCCAGTAGATGAGGTAGCCGATGCCGACCACGGTAATCAGCACCAGCACCAGCGCCAGGCCGATAATTTCCCGGCCATGGTGCAGGAACTCGCTGATCGGCGTCTTCCAGCCGTCGGCAAACAGCAGCGGCGGAATAAACAGCACCAGGAAGAGTTCCGGATCGAAATCGACATGCAGGCCGAACGTGGGCCAGGCGAGCAGCGCGCCGGCGAGGATCTGCACCAGCGGCAGCGGGATCTGGAACGGCAAGATGCGCGCGGCCACCCCGGAGAGCGACACCACCAGCGTCATAATGAGAATAGTGAAGAAGATTTCCATGCTTTCCTTAGGCGAATCGTAAAGTCAGAAAAAATGTTGTGAGCGCTAAAGTGTAAAGCAAAGTGCGCAGAGAATGACAAGTCACGCGTGCGGCGCGGCGAAAAATCAGGAGAAAGTCCCGGGCGAGACGGCGCTCGCCCGGTTTTACCGCTAGATCGCCCAGCCGCCGGCGTAAAAGATCACCAGCGCGGCCGCAATCACCACGGTGCCGACGTTCAGCCTGCGCCACTCGCCGGCGAACAGGCGGCCCACCACCAGCGTGGCGAAACCGAGCATAATGCCGGTGACGATATTGCAGGTCAGCACGATAAAGACCGCGGTCACCAGGCCGGACATCGCATCGACGAAGTCGCCGAAGTCGATTTTCGCTACGTTGCTCAGCATCAGCAGGCCGACATACATCAGCGCGGGCGCGGTGGCGTAGGCGGGCACCAGATAAGCGAGCGGCGACATAAACAGAATCGCCAGGAACAGCAGGCCGACCACAATCGCCGTCAGGCCGGTCTTGCCGCCTGCCGCCGTGCCGGCCGCGGATTCGATATAGACCGCCGCAGGCGACGCGCCGACCAGGCCGGCGAACAGGCTGCTGACCGAATCGGTGGTCAGGGCGCGTCCGCCGTTGATGATCTGGCCCTTCTCATCCAGCAGGTTCGCCTGCCCCGCCACCGCGCGGATGGTGCCGGTGGCGTCGAACACCGCCGTCATCACCAGCGCCAGCACGCTCGGCAGCACCATCGGCTGTAGCGCGCCCATAATATCCAGGCTGAACAGCAGCGACTCGCCCTGGCTGTCGCGCAGGCTGGGCAAGGCGAACAGTCCCTGAAACTTCACCGCCGGATCGAAGATCAGCCCAAGAATCGAGATGGCGATGATGGTGAGCAGAATGCCGCCCGGCACCCGGCGCTTTTCCAGCCCGACGATCGCCGCCAGTCCCAGCAGCGACATCATCACCGGAAACGAGGTGAAGTGGCCCAGCGCCACCGGCATGCCGGCCGCGGGATTCTTCACCACCAGCCCGATACCGTCGGCGGCGATCAGCAGCAGAAACAGGCCGATACCCACGCCGGTGCCGTGCGCCACGCCCATCGGCAGATTGCGCAAGATCCAGGCGCGGATGCCGGTCACGGAGATAACGGTGAACAGCAGCCCCATCAGGAATACCGCGCCGAGCGCTACCGGCACGCTGATATGCTGGCCGAGCACCAGGCTAAAGGCGGTAAAGGCAGTGAGCGAGATGGCGCAGCCGATGGCCATAGGCAGGTTGGCCCACAGTCCCATCACGATAGAGCCGACGCTGGCGACCAGACAGGTGGCGACGAAGACCGCCGTAGGCGAAAAGCCCGCTTTGCCCAGCATGCCGGGCACCACAATCACCGAGTAGACCATCGCCAGGAAGGTGGTCAGTCCCGCCAGAATTTCCTGCCGGACGCTGCTGCCGCGTGCAGAAACAGAGAACCAGGCGTCCAGCTTGCCAGCGGACGAGCGTGATTCGTATGACATAGTTGAGCCTCAAGAATTTTTTGTTGTGTGAAACGCCCTGCGTCGCTGCCTGCAAAATCCCTGGTTATCAACCCGGCGCAATGGCGCGCCAGGCGGCAGGCAAACGTTTACTTCGCGGCGGATAACTCTCCGCTATGCGGACAGATAAAAGGCAAGGGATTATCCGGCGTTTGGCAGCAGATTTTCAACTGCTTCATCGCCTTAATTCAGGATAAAGAAGAGCGCTTACAGGCGTTTCTAAAGGCTTGTGCGGCGTCGGCGCTGGAGCCGCCGCCACGTTACTCTTTGATGTCGCAGCTTTTTTAGTGCTCAGCCGCCCGGCAGCACCTCGCCGCCCTGCTGAATGGCGCGCTGCCAGGCGGCGCGCTGCTGCACGGTATTCAGCCACGCCGCCGTGGCGGGCATATCCTCCAGGCCGCCGCGCGACTGCAGCGCCAGCAGAGGAAAACTCATCTGAATATCGGCAATGCTGAAGCGCTTGCCCGCGAACCAGGGCTGAGCGGCCAGGTGTTGCTCAATCATCTGGCGATGCGGCACCAGCTGCTTATCGAGCCAGGCCTTCTGCATGCCTTTGCCCAGCGCCGCGCCCGCTGGACGCAGCAGCCAGGGCACCGGCGCCTTGCCGAGGCGGCCAAAGACCAGCTTCATCACCAGCAGCGGCATCAGCGACCCCTCGGCGTAGTGCAGCCAGTAGTTCGCCTGCAGACGCGCCTGCTCATCGAGAGAGGTTAAGCGCTGTTCGCTGTCATATTTGCCTTCCAGATAAGAAAGGATGGCGCCCGATTCAGCCACCACCTGATTACCGTCGGTAATCACCGGCGACTTGCCGAGCGGATGAACCTTTTTCAGCGCGTCCGGCGCCAGCATCGACGCCTCGCGCTGATAGCGTTTGATTTGGTAAGGCACTTCCAGCTCTTCCAGCAGCCACAGCACGCGGTGCGAGCGCGACTGCTCAAGATGGTGGACGGTAATCATAGTGAATTCCTGTTATGAACCTCAGGCAAGTATAGCGCTCATCCTCTTTAGCGCGGCGGCTCGCCTTTATCATCCTGTTCGGGATCGAGCAGCACCGCGCCGGAGCCCTGCTGCGCCAGCCGGTCGCCGGGGTTGCGCAGCGGACAGTCGCGCATCGACAGGCAGCCGCAGCCGATGCAGCCGTCGAGGTCGTTGCGCAGGCGCGTCAGGGTTTCGATGCGCTTATCCAGCTCCTCGCGCCAGTGCTGCGTCAGGGCGTCCCACTCGTGGGTCGACATGCGCTTGTTGGCGGGAATATGCATCAGGCTGTCGCTGACGGTGGCGAGCGGGATGCCGATGCGCTGGGCGATTTTGATAATGGCGACGCGCCGCAGCACGTCGCGGCTGTAGCGGCGCTGATTGCCGCCGTTGCGCGTGCTGGAGATTAGCCCTTTGCTCTCATAAAAGTGCAGCGCGGAGACCGCCACGCCGCTGCGGCGCGCGACTTCGCCCGGCGTTAAAACCGGTTTCGGGTAGTTGCGATCTTTTTTCATCTGGCTCTTTACCTCAAGTTAACTTGAGGAATTATACTCGCCTCCGTCAAATAACGAATCCCTCAGGACTAAAGGACGAGATTATGATGCAAGAAGAGATCATTCACTCCCTGACGCGCTGGATCGACCAAAACCTGGATAAGACGCTGTCGATCGATGAAGTGGCGGCCAGGTCCGGCTATTCAAAATGGCACCTGCAGCGTATGTTCCGCACCGTGACGAAACAGACGCTAGGCGGCTACATTCGCGAACGTCGCCTGACGCTGGCGGCGGAAGCGCTGCGCCAGACGCAGCGTCCGGTATTTGATATCGCGATGCAGTACGGCTATGACTCGCAGCAGACCTTTTCCCGCGTCTTCCGCCGTCAGTTTTCGCAGACGCCGACCGCCTATCGCCACTTTATGCGTCGCCAGGCGATTCAGCGTCCACGTATGCTGAGCTTCGACTGCAGCGAATCTGCGGCAAGCTATACCCAGCGCACCACCGGGGAATGCTGCCCGGTTCGCTAAGCCTCAGGCGCCCTTAACGGGCGCACCTTTCCGCTTTCCTCGCCTAACGCCCTGATTTTCCGCCCAACATTTCGATAAAAAAATTTCTACCATACCAGGTACAAATTTTGTTCAAAAAATCAAATCCAGTGATATAATGTGACCCAGCTCACATATTGCACCCTTTATGACGGCGAAAAGCCTTTCCCTGACCACGCTTTTCGTCGCCAGTGATGTCCGGTAACCGTCAGGGATAATCACTTAGATTCAGAGGCTTAAGTCGATGGCGACCATAACCACCAGCTTGATTGTCATGCGTTGGGAACTGCTCAGCGCAATCATGATGTTTTTTGCCAGCACCCTTAAAATTAAGTTCCGCCAGAGCAGCCATCACGTGATGGCGTTTATGTGCGGCGGCGTCGGTCTCGGGATGACCTGCTGGTTCGTGATGGGGCTGCTGGGCATCTCGCTGAGCATGGAAAACGTGCATCACTTTATGCTGGTGACCAAAGATACTTTTATTCAGGTGATGAGCCAGACCCCGCCCGACTGTCCGCTGCCTTGATTTTCATTCAATAAAAAACCCTGCAGCGCGGGGTTTTTTATTTTGCTGTGTGACTCAAACTTTCTTCAACAGCGCAGGGATATTGACGTCCTGCACCGAAACGCCCGGTATCTGCGTGCCGCGGCGATCCTGAATCCACATATCTCCCATCATCTGGTTAAGTCCGCGATCCAGCCCTGTCACCAGTCCTGCGCCCGGCGTAAAGGTCAGCTCGCCGAAATAGATGCGGCCTTCATGGATATACCAGTCCACGCGCACATAGTCGAAATCGCTCGCCAGCTTCTTGCTCAGATCGAGCGCGTGCTGCAGCGAGTCGGCGATTTTCGTCACATCCAGGCCGGTATCGCGAATCTTGTGGAACGCTTCGGTCAGATTGTTAACGTAAAAATTCATCGACAGCTGCGGCTGGCAGCGGTTGTAGATCACCTGCAGCACATATTCAAAGCGGCCGTCGCGCTTGTTGAACATATGGAACTTGTAATCGATCGGTGCCGTTTTGCCGTCGCCGATATACTTTTCAACCAGAATACGCGGCTTGATATAGCGATAGTGGATCTCGCGCGCCTCGTTGGCGAAGTCGGTCTTCAGCCACTTATAGCAGCTGTTGATAATCTGCTGCTTGCGCAGCGCGTCCGGCTCTTCTAGCAGGATCTCTACCATGTTGGAAGCGTGATTCGGCTTGATCACCGTGCCCTTCCAGCATTGCAGACTGTTCAACGATGCCGGATCGGTCGACTCGTGCACCAGCGGAATCAGGTATTCGTTGCCAATCTTCTCGGCGATATAGTCGCGCACCGAATACTTATCCGAAAGGCGGCCGTAAATCTGGTAGTCGCCATAGACGAACTTGCGGTACAGCACCTTTTCGTTGAAGACCTTGGGTTGACGCAAATTGGGCAATTTTTTGAACTTGTGGAAGTAGTAAATGCGGTCCTGGTATGCCCAGGGCATCTTCTTAATGAAGTACTGCACACTTCTTCTGAGTTCATCTTTCAACTTAAACATATCTGACCTCATTTGTAGGTTTTGTAGTTGAGTGAGGAAACCTGAATTCTTTGAATGACGCCGTTTTTGAAGAAGTAATTCATTACGGTAAGGGACAAGAGTTCCGACACGAAGACGCTCCATGCGGCGCCCATAATGCCGTAGCCCTGGATCAGCCACCATGAAAGCGGCAGGCTGATGACCATCAGGCAGATGATTTTCTTCAACAGATAGTTGAAACCACCCTCTTTCACCATGTAGCGGTAGGCTACGGTGCCCATAGCGGAGAAACAGGTCGCCATTGACAACAACGTAATGAGACTTCCTGACTGTGTGTATTCTGAACCGTATAAAGCGATGATGATTTTCTCGCCGAACAGCGCGATGACCAGCAAC